>ERZ1645192.4372-NODE-4372-length-11204-cov-13.800520_pt1 | contig 11204 bp, 10 predicted proteins | sample MGYA00575354_ERZ1645192 | MGnify/ENA primary metagenome ERZ1645192 (study PRJEB40844, sample SAMN11349763) | freshwater sediment metagenome | isolation source: river sediment | host: Sediment | place: India: Faizupur Khadar , New Delhi | collected 2017-02-21 ... | reverse complement strand
ATCCCAAAATCATTCGAATTAGGGGCCGGGACCGGGATTCGAACCCAGCTCGAGGGATCCACAGTCCCTCAGGATAACCACTACCCTATCCCGGCACGCCAGCACCAAATTCACTTCCAAGAGATAAAACTTTCCCCGCAATAGGCCCTTCCTGTGACGTCCACCACAAGAGAGACCAGGTCCTCCAGCCGGTTTATGTAGTAGACCTGGCCCAGGCCCGCCAGGGCCTTTTCTGCATTTTTGTCCCGGTAGTCCTGGTCGATGCAGAAGAGCACAAACCTGCCCGCCTCAGCCGCCTTTTTGATGTCCTCCCATTCCTGGTAGAGGTTCTGGATGTGGGTGTCTGTGATGCACAGAATAAGGCATCCGGGCCGCTCCTCGGCGAGAGCCCTCACCGCCCTTCCCGGGATGTGGGTGCGGGTGGAGAAGAACTCCACCAGTATGTTTTCGATGGCTGGGAGGTCCCGCGTCCAGGGCGTGGCCAGGTACTTCTCGCTGAAGTTTATGGCTGCGATCATGGCCCCCTTGCCGTGGGCATAGCGGCAGGCCTTGAAGGCGGCCAGGGTGGCGCGGTGGGTCTTGGTGCCGGCAGCCGGCCCCTCCATGGAGCGGCTGCTGTCCAGCACCACCAGCAGGTCGGGCACAGCTCTGCCTCCCGGCACCAGCGTCCAGCTCTCCCGGCTCCGCTTGTAGGTGGTGACGCCTGGAATGAGCCGGGGGGCGAGGCTCCTGGAGTAGGCCATGTCCAGCTCGCTGCACGGGTCGGTCAGCCTCCACTTCTCAGGCGCAGAGGGGTGGCTCTCGCTCCTTGGCCGGGCCGTCTCGGCGATCTCAATGCTGTAGCTCTGGTCGCGATACCAGCGGGCCAGGTCTCCCTTCAGCCCCAAAACAGCCAGAGCCTGCTCGTACTCCCCAATGTCCAGCTCCGCAGCGCAGGAGAGGGGAGCGGCATGGGCGCTGCCATTCAGGATCTCCAGGCACCGCACCTCTCCCCGCCCCAGCAGGCCGGGGGAGAGCGGCTCCAAAATCCGGGCCATCTGCCGACACTGCCTGGGCCATAGACTGCGGTCTTTGATGCCGGGCGAGAAGACCCGGGCCAGTTGGGAGGCTTCCGGCCGCGAGCAGGCGGGAAGCTCCGCCCCCCAGTATTCCCTGAGAAAGCCCAGCACCACCCTATCCCGCAAGGAGAGGGACTGCCCCTGTCCGGCCAGCCTCCTCCAGCCAAGGAGAGCTTTTCTCTCGTCCTCAGGGCTCCTCTCCAGCCGGAAGGAGTCGCAGACGATATCGGAAAATATGTTGACCATGTGGCGGGCGGCCATGGCGTCAGGCTTCTCCAGCCCCTTGGCTGCAGCCAGGGCCAGCCGGCCCGCCTCCTCCAGCGACCGCGGACAGAATATGTAGTGAACAATGAGGTGATCGAAGAGGCTCTCCAGATACTCCGGTCCCAGGGCCAGCGTCTCGCTGTCTATGGTTATGCGGTAATTCTCAAAGGGAAAGCCGCCCTCATTCTCATCGTGCACATCTTGCCCATTTGGCGCAGCTCTCTCTGCACCCTCCGCCTGGGCGCTCACTTTCTGTGCCGCTCCCAGCGCTGCTGCCGCCAGGCGGGGGCGGGGCAGAAGGGGCCAGTGCCAGTTTTTCCGGGACTTTGCCCAGACCTCAGACCAGTTGCAGCTTGCTGACATCCTCTGCCGCCTCTGGGCCGAAGGCTGCGGCGGCAATCATCCCGCCCTTCTTCCTCCATCCGGCCCTCCTGCCTGCTCTGCCCCTAACTGTGATCCTGCCCCCGGACATGAGAAGCCCCAGGTATTCTCCGGCATCACCCCGCACATAGAGGCTGCCGGAGTGCATGAGCCAGCCGGCCCTCTCCGCGCAGCTTCCCTGCACCACTATCCTGCCTCCTCTGTTGCCCAGGCCCGTGAACTTGCCGGCATCGCCCCTGATCAGGCCGAAGCCCGCCCGCATATTGCGAAAGGCATAGTCGCTGCAGCCGGCCGCAATTATCCCGCCCCCAGCCATCTCCTGGCCCAGGCATTCGCCGGCGCTCCCCTGCACAATGATCCTGCCGCCGCTCATCTTCTCCCCCAGGTGAGACCCGGCCCCCTCCAGGACGATCCAGCCCCGCCTCATCTCCAGGCCGGCATAATCCCTGCCGGGAAGCTTCAGCGGCCCTTCGCTTCTCTCCGCCAGTAGAGCAGAGAGATACCCCCAGAGGAGAGCATGCTTCCTGGCCGGCGGCACGGACAGAAGCATCTCAATCTGGCCCCGGTCTTCAGAGACATACTGCTCCACATCCTCCCGCCGGGGCCGGGAGCCCACCAGATCGGCCAGGTCCTCCAGGCTGAATATGAGGCTCTTGCTCTGCGTCTTCAGCCTCCTGGCCGGAGCAGTCCCCTGATAGGCGTCCTCCATGAAGCGGGACAGCTTCATTTCACTTCACCCTCTGCTCCAGGGAGGCAATGAAGTCCATTCTGGCGATGGGATCGTCGAATAGGGAAAGCTCCTCTATGGCCCGGCCTGCATCCATCTGCCCGTCCATGGCCCGGGAGTAGATCCGGTTCATCTCCGCCCTCTCGTTCATGGTGCGGTTGATGCTCCTGTCCACCAGGTCGGCCACATAGGCCAGCCTGCCCGCCCCAAAGTAAGGGGGCTTGTCCAGGGCGGAGGGAAGCGGCGTCACCCTGTGCCAGATCACATAGGGAGCCACGGCCCGCAGCACCTGCAGGTCGGCGTCCCTGTCCAGCAGAAAGGCCAGGGCCCGGCAAAAGGCTCTCAGGTCCTGCCGCACCCGGTCGGAGAGCCCCTCATCCACCTGCCAGCAGACGGCCTCCGGATTGTTCCAGTAGTGGCAGCCGGAGCAGAGGCCTAAAGAGGGCTTGGCCTTTGAGAGCTGGCTCTTGTCGTAGGCCGGAGCCCTCTCGCAGAGGGTAAAGTCGCGCAGCAGGCATAAAATGGCCAGCTCCACCTGGCTTTTAAGGGCCTTCTTTGCCACCAGGCCGGGCAGGGCCTCAAACTCTCCGGCTGTGAAACGGGGCAGCTCCTCCGCCAGTTCCCGCACATCCCTCTCCCTCTCGGCGAGCAGCAAGCCTGCCAGAAAATCGGGCTGGGTGGCGGGGACGCATGCTGAGATTCTGTCCAGCAGCGCCTGGTCCACCGGATAGGTGGACGAGAACTCCGGATTCATGGTGGCGAAGTAGCAGGTGTCTCCCGGGGTGAGGACCTGGCCGGCGTAGCTTATCCGCCGCTTTTGCAGTATCTCCAAAAACAGGTTCTGTTTGCCTCCTGGAAAGCGGTTGATCTCATTGATGAGCTTCCACTTTGACCGGGCCCACCCCGTCCAGAGAACTCTGGCCGGGCCCGGTGATGGCTCGGCCCACTGCCTGGGATCGAGGAAGCCCACAATCTTCTCCTCCGTCTGCTCCGGGTGGCCGGAGATCACCAGGTCTTCCACTTCCTCCAGGCCCAGGGAGAGAAAGGAGCAGCCCAGCAGATTGACCAGGGTGGTCTTGTTGGCCCCCATGCCTCCGTAGAGCAGCACAGCCCTGTTTCGCAGGCAGGCGTTGGCGACAGAGAAGTAAAGGGGGGCATTGACCCTCTGGCCGCCCACGGACAGGTCTCTCCTGCCCACGTGAAGCCGCAACTCCTCCAGACAATCCATGAGCTGCTGTATCTTTTTGCGGGGATCCGGCATGAAGGAGACAGAAGTCAGCCTGAAATATAGAAGTGGTGGTGGATGATGAGAAAAGGCAAAAGCCAGTATTGCAGGAGGGATAAAATTGCCTTCGTGACTCTTGCCGATCAATACTACGACATGTGACGAATATAAGATTTTCGGTTGAAGGGTGAATCGAAAAGGAGGAAGGGCAAAAGTCAAATTTGTAGGAGGGATAATGGCCGTCGACTTTTGCCTGAGGGCACTACGGCATTAGACGTAATTAAATCTTTCGCTTTCAAATGACTCCCCGGTAGTAAGCCAGCCGTCTGGCGTGAGGCCGGAACTGCTCCACCAGCCATTCCTGCTCCTCCTCTGCCAGAGGCTGAAATTCCCGGCCCGCTGCGGCCAGTAGAGAAGCCTCCTCGGAACTTTTGCAGCCCACAACGGCCGTACTTATCTGCCGGGACAGGGCGAAGCGCAGGAGCAGTTCGGCGGTTATGCCATCCCTTGCGGAGATGTGGTGCGAGCCGCCCAAAACCTTCATGGCGATGACCGCCAGGCCTCTGTCCAGAGCGGCAGGCATGACCGCATCCATGAATCCGCCGATGGACGCCTCGACCGGATTGACGGGCATAAGAGCTGCATCAACCGGCCAGCTCTGCACGGCGTGCAGCAATATGCGCGGGTCATGGTGGCCGGTGACGCCCAGGTAACGCGTCAGCCCCGTATCCTTCGCCTCCATAAAAGCCTGCAGGGCACCGCCCGGCCCCTCGACCTGCTCAATGTCCTGCCGGGTGCGGATGTCGTGAATCTGCCACAGGTCCAGACTCTCCAGGCCCATTTTCTGCAGAGACCCGGCCAGGTCCGCCTTCGCACCAGCATAGCTTCGCGAAGCCGACTTGCTAGTCTGAAATATGGATGACCTGAGATTGGGATGCCTCTCCCAAAAGCGGCCGTAGTAGTCCTGGCTCTGGGCATAGGCAGGAGCCGTATCGAAGTAGGCGATGCCTTCACCTGCTGCCCTCTCAATCACTGCCAGCGCCTGCTCGCCCCGGCCAGAGGTGCGCAGCACCCCCTCTCCGCCCAGCCCCACCTGGGTCACTGCCGGTCCTCTCTTACCGAAAAGCCTTCGAGATATCTCCATAATGATCCTACCAATGCATACTGCTGCTTAATCATCCCGATCCTTAATATATTCCGTCCGGCAAACCTCAGGTCCGGTGATAATCTTGCACCCTTGCACCTGCTCATCATGCTCAGAATCACAGCGGCCGCTCTTCGCCCTGGCTGCAGCACTATTGCTCATATGGCTGCCGGGGGCGAGCGCCCAGGACACCGCCGCCTACTGGCTGCAGGAAGGCAGCTTTTGCCTGGCCAACGGAAGCTTTGACCAGGCTGCCAGGAGCTTTGAACGCGCCATCAGCCTGGAGCCAGAGAGCCCTGCCGCCTGGGGAGGAAAGGGCACTGCCCTCTCTCGCCTGGGCCGCTACAGCATCGCTGCTCTGTGCCTGGATTTCGCCCTGAGAAGAAGCCCGAACAATGCCACTTTATGGCTGGAGGCGGGCAGGGCTCAAGAGCTGTCCGGGGAGCATGGCGAGGCCATAGAGAGATATGACCGGGCCCTGGCCCTGGAGGGCTGTCTGCCCGGAGCCTGGTCAGGCAGAGGCAATGCATCTCTATCTCTGGGAAGGTATGAAGAGGCACTGAGAAGCTTTGACAATGCTACCTCTTGCGGAGAGAGCGCTGCCGGCCGGGCGGGCAGCATCAATGCCTGGCTGGCACAGGGCCGGTCGGAGCTGCTGGCCGGAAGATACAATGAGTCTCTGATCCTCTTCGACAAAGTCCTTGCCGCCAATGCCACAGAGGAGGCGGCACTGGCCGGCAGATCGCAGGCACTGGCCGGCCTGTCCGCGCTCGACGAAGAAGAGAGCGTGGAGCAGGAAGTGATCTCCTCTGGGGAGGGCGGCGGCAAACAGTCCCGTGAGGTGCAGGATTCTTCCCCATCAGCCAGCCAGAGCGCTCTCGACCCTGACAGTAGCAGCGCAGCCGAAAAGGAAAGCAGCACGGGATCTCTCGCATCCTTCCGGCAGGCACAAGCCCTGCATAAAAATGGCTCACTGCCGGAAGCACTGGATGCCGTCAACCTCTCCCTGGAGATGGACCGGGATTATGAACTGGCATGGCTGCTCAAAGGCCGGATGCTCTTTGAGGCGGGAATGCCTTCTGAAGCTCTGACCTGTCTGAACAGGGCCCTGGAGCTGAATCAATCCCTGGCCGGGGCCTGGGCGCTCAAAGGGCAGATCTTCGCAGACAGCGGAAGATATATCATGGCATCACTCTCTTTTCAGTCAGCCCTGCGCATAGAGCCCGAAGGTGTCGATCTCTGGATGGAGTATGCCAGGGTACAGGATTTGATGCAGGAGCCTGAAAAGGCCCTGCAAAGCTATGACCGGATTTTGGCTCTGAACGAAAGCAGCATGGAAGGCCTGCTGGGCAAAGGCCGCATCCTCCAGTCCGGCAAGAGATATGATGAGGCGGAGCAGCTCTTCTCCTGGGCTATCCGGGTCGATGCCAATAATTCATCGGCTCTGAGGGGCAGGGCAGAATGCCTCTCTTCCCTGGGCAGGCACGAAGAGGCGCTGGCATCCTATGATCGAGCCATTGCCATCAGTTCTGGAGACTTCCCCTCCCTCCTGGGAAGAGCCCAGTCCCTCTATGCCCTCCAGGACTACAACTCCTCCATTCTGGCCTTCCAGGAGGCTGTGATGCTGAACCCAAAGAGTGTATCAGCCCTTGCAGGCTCTGGATACTGCCTGATCATGCTGCAAAATTACTCAGAGGCCATGGAGAGCTTTGCCAGGGCCCTGGCACTGGAGCGGCAGGATGACTCGTCCCTGGCAGGAATGGCAGAGGCCCTTCTACTGCAAGGGGATGTGGACGGTGCCGGCAAATACTACCGCCTGGCGCTCTCCCAGAATCCCCGGAACCCTGCTGCACTGCTGGGCCTGGGCAATGCTCTCTTCCGCCAGGGCAATCTCTCCGGCGCTCTGCAGTATTATGGTCAGGCACTGGATCAGGACCCCCAAAGCCTGGGGGCATGGATGGGAAGTGGGCTGGCCCTGCTTTTAAATGGGTCGGCAGAGCAGTCCCTGCCCTTCTTTGAAGGGGCAATAGCCCTTGACGCCAACAGCAGCTCTGCCTGGCAGCACCTGGGAGAGGCCCAGCTCCTCGCAGGCGAGACTGATAACGCCCTCCGGAGCTTTGAGAAGGCATTGGTGCTCGACCCCGGCAGCAATGAATCGCTTCTGGGAATGGCGGATGCTCTCTATACAATGGCCAACTATAGCTCTGCCAGAGCTTATTATGAGCAGGCAATCGCCGGCGGGATGCAGAGCGTCCGCGCCTACCGGGGCCTGGCAAACAGCCTGTGCGCCTTTGGAGATTTTGAATCGGCTCTGCCCCTCTTTGACAGATCTCTCTTGCTGGAGCCGAATGATATCGATTCTCTGCTGGGCAAGGGGCTGGCACTGGCGGCCGCCGGCAATATCTCCCCGGCCATGAAGTGCTTCCATGAGATTTTAACGCATGACCCGGAGAATTTTGCCGCATGGGCGAACCTGGGAAGCCTGCAGGCGGCGTCCGGCGATTATGAGCAGGCAGCAGAAAGCCTTCAGGCCGCCTGCCGGATAAATTCGTCATATGCCGGCCTGTGGTATGATCTGGGCCGGGCATACTACTATTCAGGCCGCTACAGCGACTCGGCCCTGGCCTTCAACAATGCCTCCCTCCTTCAACCGGACCTGGCCGGCGCCTGGCTGGGGCTGGGGCTGGCCCAGAATCAGACGGGAGGATATGAGCAGGCCGTAGAGAGCTTTGATAGAGCAGCCTCTCTGGATCCGGAAAACGCGGAAATACTCTACAACAGGGCAGTGGCACTGGCAACCGGCAACCGCACGGAAGAGGCCCTTGCTGCCTTTCAGGATGCTTTGAAAATAGATCCTGAAAATCGCTATGCTCTAGAAGGATTCAATATAACGTCCGCCCGGATTGATATGGGCTCCACAAAGAGATAAAGAGTCCTGGAGAAATGCAGGCGATATCAAGCAGAAGGGCCGGACCGGATTTTTTTCCATTTGGCGAAGGATAGCTTGGCGGTGGGAAAGATCCAATGGAGGCTATCCGGTCCCGGCTTTGTTCTTATCTGCCTTCTGCTCTCCTCTTTTCATAGGTATTTTGGCGCTGATAGCTCTGTGGGACCGCGATCTGCGGCTCAACCACTTCAATCAATCTGTACTGCCGGTTATTTCTATTTCCCTTCTTATCCAGCAGACCATCGCGATTCATGCGGGATAAATATGTGGAGACTGTACTGAGCTTGATGTCGTCGGCCACGGTCTCATATCTCTCTCGCAGCTCCTGGGTGGTGAACCAGGTATTGGAGAACTCATATCTGATGAAGCCTTCCAGGCGTTCCATGATAGTCCCCGTGCTGCTGTGATCGCGGGCATAAGCGCTGCTGCTCTGCCCTCTGCCCTCAAAGACGCCGGAAGCAGACAGAAATCCTATGATCCTGTCTCTCAATGCCTCCCCGTCCATGTTTTGCGACTCAAACTCATGAGAGGACTTGAGGCCCTTATCTTCTATCTCAATCCGGATCCTCATTCAAATCCATCCCTTTATCTTACGGATGCGATTTTGAGCGAAGGAAGAAAGACGCGCTGGATGGACAGTGCAGCATCCCTGCCCGGTGCGAAGCAGATGCTCTCCGTCATTTCCGCGACCTTTGCCTGCCTCGACCTTTCAGGATTCATCTGCAGCATAAATAGACTGATATGCCCTCTCATAATCATGCCCTCCTCATTGCCCAGCTTTTGCTCTGCAATCCTCGTGCCATCCCTTTTTTTCCAGGCAGACTGTGAAAGGCTATTTCACAGCCTGCATTGTTCGCTTCCGTTGTGCCTCGACCGTCCCCTTTACGTCCTCAATGCCGTCCCTTTCCGACAGTGAGGATCAACCGGCCAGGGCAAATCGGAAACGGTTCGCCGCTGTTTGCACCCTCTACTTCCTTATGCTACTCCCTCTGTGCCACCCCGTAAAGAAGCGTATCGATTGATGCCATTTGATTTCCCCTTCATTGCTACTCCTCGTGCCATCCCTTCTACATGGCCGCATCATTTCACATGGCGAATGCTATATATTCGCAGGATACGAAGTCTCTACCGGTCCCAGTTCTAGCAAAGGTTTATCCACCCCCTCAGATGGATAATCCCTTGTGATCAGACGCTTTGTCTGACCATCTGGCACAATATATCCCTGGCTTTTGTGGTATATAAACCTTTTCCAATAGTCGGTAGTTGTGTTTAATGATTTAAAACACATATTCATGGATATTTTTTGAAATAAAGGCTTAATAGCAGTCAGAATACCATTTCACAAGGGGATCCAATGACAGATAAATTGTGATATAATCTGTTGTGAAAACAGGATTCCAGCGATTACTATTATGATAATAACTATCAGTGAATGGTGCATTCCTGCGCGGAGGGCTTGCTACAGGATGTGTAACCATTTCACAGATCCACGCATACGGAAATTGTATATGATATCCCATTCAATACTAAAGACCTTTTGATTTGGCGTGCGCGATGATGCCGAAAAAAACAGCTCCTGGAAAAGAATTTGTTCCGGATGCCTCATACGAATCATTGATAAGTCTCTGTTCCACTGATTGAGGTTAAGAAAGATACGCAGTGCAGAAATTAAAAGTAGCTTAATATAAAATACCTAACTTAATATAAGTACGAATGGAAATAAATATGGGAAGAAAACAAAGCCTCAGGATGCCTGGCGCAATTCGTAGTACTCTTCCACAAGCCAGTCTCCGACCTCCTTAAGGTATCTGCGTTTACGCTCATCTTCCGCAATTAATTGAAAAATCTCAGATAGATCTTCATCCATTGCAATCCTGTATTCCGCTGGCTGCATTTAAACTTATCGAAAGCCTGCCGGACTCTGCTTTTCCCCAGAGCTTGCGGCTCTGCCTCTGGCCATTATCAGCGGCACGCAATAGGGTTCCCTGCTTCTCTTCAAAGGCCCGGCGTGTACAGGATGATCTCCGCAGAGGATGAGCAGAGTATCCTCACTGGCAATTGCTGAGATCCTTCCGATGCATGTGTCGATGAGCCTGGCCGCTTCTCTGATTCCCGGCAGGTCCCGGCCCAGGTGGACGCTCTTATCGATTCCTATGAAGTAGGTCACGAGGAGCCTGGGCTTTCTCTGCATAGCCTGAGCCGTCAGAAGGCATGCCTGTCTATCGAAGTCCTCCGGAGGGATGCTGTCAGGGATGCCTGAGGCGATATCAATCAATCCCCGGTAGACGTCGGCTCCATTCTCTTCCATGATCACAGCGCAGCTCATGCCCGCTGCTGCTGCAATCTCCGGAAGGCTGAGAATGGGCGACTGCTTGGCTCCGGCCTTGTCGAAGATGCCGTGATGCTCCGGAGACAGGCCGGATAGGATGCTGGCGATGGCGGGGGTGGTGCGATTGGATACTGCCCGGGCCGCATAGAGATGGCCGCCATCGAGCAGCAGCCTCACGCCCTCCAGCTCCGGCAAAAGCCAGAGCAAGAGGTCATAGCCGAGGCTGTCTATGATGATCAGGACGGCATCTTTACACCCCCAGCCGGAGGCGGGCTGAATCGGCTGGCCGTCTGAGGCGGGAAGCTGCAGGCCCAGGGTCTGGGCAATGGTCGGAGCTATATCGAGCTGGCTGTAGGCGGACGCTGGCGCAAGAGAGTTCATGCGGAGAAGAGCAGGCACCTCTTCGGCCATAAGATTATGTGCCGGGGGTCAGCAGAGAAGTCAGAGGATTTAAGTAGAGAAAATCCACACATAGATCTGTCCGGCCTAGATCCATGTTAAGAATAGACGCTTTTGGGCTTTGTCTCGTCTCCAGGGTTCTGCTCCTAGCTCTGCTGATATCCTGGCTGGCCGCTGCGGCCTGTCCGGCAACTGCCGCACCGGATGATGTTGATATCGATTACAGCCATAATGTGATAGGCACGGGCACGGTGATGACCGATTTCAAGATGGGTTCGACGGGCAGCACCGAGGTATCGGGCCGGGTGAGGGGAAGCGGAGAGGTATTGAACGAATACATCTTTTCCAGCAACAACTCAGAGAATGTCTCCATCGAAGACCGTTTCCTGTTTACCAGGGCCCCCGATGAGAGCCTGGCAACCTCAGCCGGCTATCCCAGGATGGATCAGATGCCGGGAGCCTTCCAACTGCTCGGAACGGCCTGGGCCAATTCCATCAACCTCAGCAGCCTCAACCTGAGCGCAAATGCCAGTATTAATTAGGAATTACAAATGGCTCTTCTGTCGTTGATGTTGTTAGCTCGTCTCTGTGCGTACTCTGTGTCCTCTGTGTCTCTGTGTCTCTGTGGTGAGAACGTCGTTCGCAACTGGTTATGGCCGGCGCCGACTGCCGCCACAGAGACACAGAGCTCACAGAGGACTCACAGAGACTAAGAGTCAATTACCCACAG
>ERZ1645192.4371-NODE-4371-length-11210-cov-9.522456_pt1 | contig 11210 bp, 11 predicted proteins | sample MGYA00575354_ERZ1645192 | MGnify/ENA primary metagenome ERZ1645192 (study PRJEB40844, sample SAMN11349763) | freshwater sediment metagenome | isolation source: river sediment | host: Sediment | place: India: Faizupur Khadar , New Delhi | collected 2017-02-21 ... | reverse complement strand
TGGGGAAGCCGCCATGTCCCGTTTCGACACGCAGGCCCGCACGGCCCTGTTCGCCACCCTGCTCGCGTCCCTGCCCGCCCTGGCCCAGACCGCGCCGGTGAAGCCGGCCGAGGTCACGCGCGAGGTCGTGGGCAACCGCACCAGCGAGAACATCCCGGCGATCCCGGCCGCGCTCATCGAGCAGCTCAACCGCTACCAGAACACCCGCGGCGCGGGACTGGCGGGATGGACCAAGGACGGCTGCCTGCTGGTCAGCACCCGCTTCGCCGAAACCGCGCAGGCGCACCGCGTCTGCGAGCCGCTGGGCATGCGCGAACAGCTGACCTTCTACCCGGAGCCGATCGGCGGCATCACCCCGGCGCCGGCCAAGGCCTGGCGCGACGGCTTCGTGTTCGCCAAGGACAAGGGCGGCGACGAATTCAGCCAGTTGTACTGGTTCGACGAGGCCACCCGCTCCACCACCCTGCTCACCGACGGCAAGCGCAGCCAGAACGGCGGCACCACGCTCAGCCGCGACGGCGGGTTGATGGCCTACAGCAGCACCGCGCGCAACGGCACCGACCGCGACGTCTGGCTGCGCAATACCCGCACCGGCGACACCAAGCTGCTGGTGGATGCCGGCGGCAACTGGTCGCCGATGGATTTCTCGCCGGACGGCACGCGCCTGCTGGTGATGAAGTACGTGTCCGCCGCGGAGTCGTACCCGGGCGTGGTCGACGTCGCCAGCGGCAAGCTCACCCTGTTCCCGGTCGATGGCGGCAAGGCCAGCTTCGGCGGCTTCGCCTTCGCCCCGGACGGCAAGGCGGTGTACTTCATCTCCGACGAACCGCTGCAGGGCAAGCCGCAGGAGTTCAAGACCCTGCGCTACCACGATCCCGCGAGTGGCAGGTTCGACGTACTCACCGCGAACATCCCGTGGGACGTGGGCGGCTTCACCATCGCCGACGACGGCAGGCACCTCGCCTTCACCAGCAACGAGGACGGCATCAGCAAGCTGCGCGTGCTGTCGCTGCCCGGCCACCGCGAGATCCGCCTGCCGGCGCTGCCGATCGGGGTGATCGGCGGGCTGGCGTTCTCGCCGGACGGCAAGCGGCTGGCGCTGACCTTGAACAGCGCCACCTCGCCCAGCGACGTGCACGTGATCGACCTCGCCGCCGCCACGCTGACGCGCTGGACGCGCAGCGAAGTCGGGGGGCTGGATGCATCGCGCTTCGTCGCGCCGACCCTGGTGCGCTATCCCACCTTCGACACCGTCGACGGCAAGCGACGCACCATCCCCGCGTTCTTCTACAAGCCGGCCAAGCCCTCGAAGACCGGCAAGTACCCGGTGGTGATCAACATCCACGGCGGCCCGGAAGGCCAGTCGCTGCCGACCTTCAACCCCACCGCGCAGTACCTGGCCAACGAACTCGGCGTGGCGATGCTGGTGCCGAACGTGCGCGGCTCCACCGGCTACGGCAAGACCTACCTGTCGCTGGACAACGCGGACAAGCGCGAGGATTCGGTCAAGGACATCGGCGCGCTGCTGGACTGGATCGCCACCCAGCCCGAGCTCGACGCATCGCGGGTCGGCGTGATCGGCGGCAGCTACGGCGGCTACATGGTGCTGGCGTCGCTGACCCACTACAGCGACCGCATCCGCGCCGGCGTGGACATCGTCGGCATCTCGCACTTCGGCACCTTCCTGAAGAACACCGAGAGCTACCGCCGCGACCTGCGCCGCGTCGAATACGGCGACGAGCGCGACCCGGCGATGAACGCGGTGTTCGAGCGCATCTCGCCGCTCAACAATGCGCACAAGATCACCTCGCCGCTGTTCGTGGCACAGGGCCGCAACGACCCGCGCGTGCCCTGGACCGAGGCCGAGCAGATCGTGAAGGCGGTGCGCAGCAACGGCCAGCCGGTGTGGTACCTGCTCTACGCCGACGAAGGCCACGGCTTCGCGAAGAAGGCGAACAGCGACTGGTTCGGCGCGGCGACCATGCTGTTCTGGCAGCAGTACCTGCTGGCCGACTGATGCTTGTTTCCCCTTCTCCCCGTGTGGGAGAAGGTGCCCGAAGGGCGGATGAGGGGTAGCGCCACGGCAGGCGAAAAAAGCACCGCGCTTCCGTCGGCACCCTCTCCCGCGAGGAGGAGAGGACAGCATTACTCGTTCGTGGCCTCGCGCTCCAACAGCGCGCGCTTGCGCGCCACGCCCCAGCGGTAGCCCGACAGCGCGCCATCGCTGCGCACCACGCGATGGCAGGGGATCGCGATCGCCAGCGTGTTCGCCGCGCAGGCCTGCGCCACCGCGCGCACCGCCTTCGGGCTGCCGATGCGCGCGGCGATGTCGGCGTAGCTCGCGGTCTGCCCGGGCGGGATCCGCCGCAATGCCTGCCACACGCGTTGCTGGAAGGCGGTGCCGCGCACGTCCAGCGGCAGGTCGTGGCCGATGCCGGGTTGTGCGATCAAGCCCACGACCTGCGCGACCAATCGCTCGAACCCGGCATCGCCGCCGACCAGCTCCGCACGCGGGAAGCGATCCTGCAATTCGCGCAGCAACGCATCGGGATCGTCGCCCAGCGAGATCGCGCACACGCCGCGCGCGCTGCGCGCGACCAGCAGGGCCCCGAGGCTGGTCTGCGCGATCGCGAATGCGATCCGCGCATCCACGCCGCCGGCGCGGTACTGGCGCGGCGTCATCCCGAGCACCGCGCCCGCCTGTTCGTAGAAGCGCCCGGTCGCGTTGAAGCCCGCATCGAAGATCGCGTCGGTGACCTTGGCATCTGCCCTGGACAAGGCATCGCGCACGCGCCCGGCGCGATGCGCATCGGCGTACTGCTTCGGGGTGAGCCCGGTCGCCGCCTTGAACAGGCGGTGGAAATGGAAGGTGCTCAGCCCGGCCTGCGTCGCCAGCTCGGCCAGCGAGGGCGGCTCCGTGGCGCCTTCGATGCGGCGGCAGGCCGCGGCGATGCGCGCGGCCGTGGCCTCGGTGGTGGCGGGAACGGCGGGCGTGTGGTTGCGTGGCATGCGGGCACTCTAGACCCGTCGCCGCGCCGCCACACTCCGGTTCTTGCGGCGCGGGCGGCTCAGCGACCCGCCTGCTTGCTGACCTGCCCGCCCTTCATCACGAACGGCACCGATTCCAGCAGGGTGACATCGCGGGTGGGATCGCCGGCCACCGCGATCACGTCCGCGACGCGCCCGGCCTCTAGCACGCCCAGGTCGGCGCGCCCCAGGGCCTCGGCAGCGTTGAGCGTGGCCGTGCGGATCGCCTCGGTGGGGGTCATGCCGTAGCGCACCATCCACGCGAACTGGCGCGCGTTGTCGCCATGCGGGTAGATGCCGGCATCCGTGCCGTACACCATGCGCACGCCGGCCTGGTGGGCCTTGCGGAAGTTCTCGCGCTGGATGTCGGCGACCTCGCGGTCCTTGCGCAGGTTGTCCTCCAGCACGCCGTTCTTGCGCCCCTCGGACTGGGTGTATTCGGTGTTGTAGATGTCCATCGACAGCCACGCGCCACGCTCGCGGGCGAGGCGGATGCCGGCGTCGTCGATCAGGCTGGCGTGCTCGATGGTGTCCACCCCGGCGCGGATCGCCTCGCGGATGCCGGAGGCCCCGTGCGCATGCGCGGCGACCTTCAGGCCCCAGAGATGGGCTTCGTCGGCGACGGCCTTCATCTCCTCGTAGGTCATCTGCTGCTGGCCGGGCTCGGTGTTGCGCGAGAACACGCCGCCGGTCGCGCAGATCTTGATCACCTGCGCGCCGTACTTGCGCAGCTCGCGCACCGCGTGGCGCGCCGCGTCCGGGCTGTCGGCGTTGTAGGGCTCGCGCTCGTCCATCGACGGCGGGAAGAAGGTCGAGTCGCAATGCCCGCCGGTTGCGCCGAAGGAATAGGCGGCGCCGATGATCCGCGGTCCGGCGATCTTGCCGGCCTCCACCGCCTGCGCCAGGCCGATGTCGTTCCACGCGTCGGCACCGACGTTGCGCACCGTGGTGAAGCCCGCCTGCAGGGTGGCCTCGGCGTGCTTCACCGCGAGCATCGACCAGAAGCGGTCGTTGTATTCCAGGTAGGTATAGCCGCCGTAGGTCGGGTCGCTGTCGAGGTGGGTATGCATGTCGATCAGGCCCGGCAGCAGGGTCATCCCCGGCAGGTCGAGGCGGCGCGCGCCCTCGGGGACGGCATCGCCGACGCGGCCGACCGCGGCGATCCTGCCGTCGCGGATCACCAGCTGCGGGTTGTCCACCAGCTTGCCGCTGCGCACGTCCAGCATGCGCGCCGCGGTGAGGACCGTGGCGTCCTGCGCGAGCGCGCTGGCCGGCGCAAGGCAGGCGATGGCGACGCAGGCGGTCAGCAGGCGGCGAACGAGACGCATGGCGGGGCTCCGGGCGGCGATGCGCCAGCCTAGCCGATCCGTCGCCGATGGCGGCGGCGCGCGTCCGCAAGCGTGACGCGCCGCGCAGCGCGCGCGGGTCAGCGCACCTTGCGGAAGGTCAGGTTGAGGCGTTGCCCGCCGACCACGGGATGGTGACCCGGCTTCACCGGCAACACGCCATGGAAGCGCAGGCGGTCGGCCCCGCCCCAGACCACGACATCGCCATGCACCAGCGCGACGCGTACCGTCTTGTCGCCGCGCGCGAAGCCGCCGAACAGGAAGGTTGCGGGCAACCCCAGCGAGACCGACACGATCGGCGCGACGCGGTCGTCCTCGTCGCGGTCCTGGTGCAGGGACAGGCGGGTGCCCGGCGCATAGCGGTTGACCAGGCAGGCATCCGGCACGTAGCCCGCGAAGCCCGCCTCGCGCGCGGCGTCCGCCGCGAGCCGCAGGAAGACCGGCGGGATCGCCGGCCACGGGGCGCCGGACTGCGGATCGAGGCGGTCGTAGCGATAGCCGCGGCGATCGCTGCACCAGCCGTAGCGGCCGCAATTGGTCATCGCCACCTGCATGGTGTGCCCGCCCGGCGTGACCAGGTGGCGGAACGGCGCCTGCGCGGCCACCCCCGCGATGCTCGCCAGCAGCGCATCGGCCTCGGCCAGGGCGAAGCCGTGCAGCACGCAGGCCTGCGGCCCCAGCGCCGTGCGCTGGCCCGGCGCGGGGTCGGCGAACAGGTCGTGCATGCCGGCGCCCGCTCAGGCGGCGGGCGCGAACTCCAGCAGCGGCGAGGGCTGCAGCCACGGCAGCAACCAGTGGTCGAGCAGCAGGAAGCCGAACAGCGCCATCAGGTACACGATGGAGTACTTGAAGGTGCGCATGGCGAAGAATTCGTCGGGCGGATCCAGCAGCTTCCACGCGTACCAGAGGAACGCGCCGCCCAGCACCAGCGCGCCGGCGAGGTAGAACAGGCCGCTCATGTGCGCGACCCACGGCAGCACCGAGGCCACCACCAGCAGCACCGTGTACAGCAGGATCTGCCAGCGCGTGTAGTGCACGCCATGGGTCACCGGCAGCATCGGCACCAGCGCGCGCGCGTAGTCCTCGCGGCGGAAGATCGCCAGCGCCCAGAAATGCGGCGGGGTCCACACGAAGATGATCAGCACCAGCAGCAGCGCGTGCGCCCAATCCCACTGGCCCTGCATCCCGGTCACCGCGGACCAGCCCAGCAACGGCGGCGCGGCGCCGGCGATGCCGCCGATCACGATGTTCTGCGGCGTCGCGCGCTTGAGCCAGCCGGTGTAGACGATCGCGTAGCCGATCAGCGAGGCGAAGGTCAGTGCCGCGCAGACCACGTTGACCCAGGCCAGCAGGATCGCCATCGACGCGACGCCGAGCGCGACCGCGAACCCCAGCACTTGCGCGGGCCGCAGCGCGCCGGTGGCGAGCGGTCGATCGGCGGTGCGCACCATCACCTTGTCGATGCGCTGGTCCAGCAGGTGGTTGATCGCCGCCGCGCTGGCCGCGGCCAGCCAGATGCCGATGCTGCCGGCGAGCAGGCGCGTCCACGGCCACGCATCGCCGGGCTGGATCGCCAGCAGCATGCCGATGATCGCGGTGAACACGATCAGCGCGACCACGCGCGGCTTGGTCAGCGCCCAGTACTGCCCCGCGCGCGACACGGTTGCGGTCATGCGTCGGGCGCGCGCAGGCGGGCCAGCAGGGTCACCAGCACGAACAGCAGCGCGGTGGCGCCGGCGTTGTGGGTCACCGCCACGTGCAGCGGCAGCGACATCACCACGTTGGCGATGCCCAGCCCGAACTGCAGCAGCACCAGCGCGCCGAGCAGGGTGCCCCAGCCGCGCAGGCCTGGGCTGCGCAGCAGGCGCGCGGCCAGCGCGAGCAGGTGGCCGACCACCACCACCGCCATCAGCCGGTGCGCCAGCTGGATCGCGATGCGCGCCTCGTTGTCGAGGATGCCGCCCTCGTAATCCACGCCGATCCCGCGCCACAGCACGAAGCCCTCGCGGAAATCGTGCGCCGGCCACCACTGCCCCGCGCATTTCGGGAAATCGGTGCCGCAGGCCAGCGCGGCGTAGTTGGCGCTGGTCCAGCCGCCGAGCGCGATCTGGATCGCCAGCAGCACCAGGCCGATCAGCAGCAAGCGGCGCAGGCGCCCGGCCTCGCCGCTGCGGATCGGGATGCCGGTGGCGCGCCACGCGATCCAGGTCAGCAGCGAGAACGTGGTCAGGCCGCCCAGCAGGTGCCCCATCACCACCACCGGCTTGAGCAGCCAGGTGACCGTCCACATCCCCAGCAGCGCCTGGAAGATGATCACCGCCAGGGTAAGCGTGCTGGTCCGCGCGAGGTCGGTGTCGGACCAGCGCAACACCCCGGCCAGCAAGGCGAGTTCGCCGGCGATCGCCAACACGGACGCCGCGACGTGCTGGCCGCGCATGTACAGCGGGATCGCGATGGCCACCAGCACCGCGGCCCCGATCACCTGCAACCAGCCCTGCGGCCGGCGTCGCGTGGCCAGCAAGGCCAGCGCCAGCACCAGCACGCCGAGCAGGCCGGCGATGATGCGATGGAACTGCTCGCGCCAGGCCTTGCTCGGCTCGATCGGCCGGATCGCGGTGGCGGCGTGGTCGGCGGCACTGGCGTGGTCCGGGGTGGTCGGCCAGGTCGCCATGCCGTAGCACGTGGGCCAGTCGGGGCAGCTCAGGCCGGCATTGGACAGGCGCACGAAGGCGCCGAACACGATCACGCAGGTCGCCAGCGCGACCGCCAGCCAGGCGATGCGGTGGAAGTGCCGGTACAGCCCACCCTTGGCGGGCGCGACCGGCGCGGGGCTTGCGGGGTTGTTCATCGCGTCAATTGATCTTCAGCAGGCGGGCCAGGTCGGTCCGCAGGTCGCCCGGATCGAAGCCGGGAGCGTAGCGCAGCACGGTGAAGCCGTACGGATCCACCAGCCAGGCGGCGTCGCCATCGGGGTTTTCCCCAGCGGCCGCGCGCGCGCGCGGCAGGCCGGCGCGCAAGACCTCGTCGGGTTGCAGCACGCGCAGTTCGGACGGCACGGTCGCGCCGGGCGGCAGGGCGCCGATCCACAGCACGTGGACGCGATCGGCATCCTTGCCCATCAGTTGCCACACCTTGTCGAGGTCGCCCAGCAGGCGGGTGCAGGCTTGCGCGCGCTCGCCGTCGCACTCGCGCGGCATCACCGCGATCCGCCACGTGCGCGGGCTGTCCTTCCAGCGGTAGGCACCGCCATCGCGCAACTGCGGCGCGTGGCCGCGCATGTCGCCATAGGGCGACAGCATCTCGCCCTTGTTCTTGCTGCCTTCCGGCCGCCAGCCGGAGAAGCGCAGCAGGCCGGCCAGCAGCACGCTGCCGAAGAAGAACAGGAACAGCACCAGCAGCATCCTGCGGTTGCGGCTGCGCACCTGCATCGGGTCCGGTTGGGTCATGTCGTTCCTTCCTTGCGTCGTCTTGCCGTCAGCACCACCGCGACCACCAGCACGGTCGCGGCCAGGCCGAACCACTGCACCGCGTACCCTAGGTGGCGGTCCGGGGTCAGCGTGTTCGCCAGCACGTCGAGGTCGCGCTCGCCCGGGGCCAGCATCACCCCGGCGTCGCCCGCCGCGCGGTCCGGGTCCAGCCGCAGCACGCGTGGCGCCAGCCCGCCCGGCAGGCGCAGCGCCCGCGCGACCTCCGCCATGTCCAGGCGTGCCGCCAGCCAGCGACCCTCGCCCGCGGCCGCCACCGCGTCGCCCGGGGCCAGCCCGATCGAGGGCGGCGGCGCCAGCATCCCGCGCACCCGCTGGCCATCGCCCGCGGGGCAACCGAAACGCGGCAGGTCGCGCTGGCCATCCAGCGGCCACCAGCCGGCATCGACCAGCACCGCTTGTACGCCGTCGTCGGGGAACAGGATGCAGTACATGCGCACGCCGGCGCGGCCCGCGCGTTGCTGGTTGTCGAGCCACAACGTGGTGTTGGCGATGCGCCCCACGCCCTCGCTCCAGGCATAGCCGCGGCCGGCGCCGGTGTCGGAGGCGAGCAGCAGGGGCTGCGGATGGCCGCGATCCAGCGCGTGGCCGGCGGCGGCGAGCATCGCTTCCTTCTCGTGCATCCGCGCCAGCTGCCAACGGCCCGCCGCCGAGAACGCCAGCATCGCCGCCAACGCCAGCAGCCAGCCGGCCACGAGCGTGCCGCGGCGGGTCACGCCGGCCACCGCGCGGGCTGCGATAATGCGCGTTCCGGAACGGCGCCCTGGTGCGCGGAGGCTCGAGTGAACGATTCGCTGAAGACCCTGCTCATCGTCGGTGTCCTGATCCTCATCCTCTGGAACCTCGGCGCCGGCCTGTACTACATGCTGGTCGACAAGGGCACCACCAAGCGCACCGTCAATTCGCTGACCCGGCGCATCGCGTTGTCGGTCGCGCTGATCCTGTTCGTCGCGCTCGCCATCTACATGGGCTGGATCACGCCGCACGGCATCGGCCGCAACCCGGGCTGATCCCCGACCGCCGCTGCAGTGACGCAAAGGCCGGCGATGCCGGCCTTGTTGTTCCCGACGCCCTGGGCGATGCCGGCTCCGGCACGCCGGGCGACGGGCTGGCTAGGCGCAGCAAGCGCGAAAAGCGGAGTTGACTGGCGCGTCAATGAGCATTTTCGCGCGCCGCTGCAACACCGCCAGCGCGAGCCCCGGCAAGCCGGATCAGAGGACGTAGACGAAGAGGAACAGCCCCAGCCACACCACGTCGACGAAGTGCCAGTACCAGGCCACCGCCTCGAACGCGAAGTGGTTGTCCTTGTTGAAATGGCCCTTCAGGCAACGCAGCCAGATCACCGCCAGCATGATCGTGCCGAGGGTGACGTGCGCGCCGTGGAAGCCGGTCAGCATGAAGAAGGTCGAACCGTAGATGCCCGAACCCAGGGTCAGGTTCAGTTCCTTGTAGGCGTGCATGTACTCCTCGGCCTGGTAGAACAGGAACAGGCCGCCCAGCAGCACGGTCAGGCCGAGGAACAGCAGCAGGATGCCGCGCTTGCCTTCCTTCAGTGCGTGGTGCGCGATGGTCACCGTCACGCCGGAGGTGAGCAGGATCATGGTGTTCAGCAGCGGCAGGCCCCACGCCGGGATGGTCTGGTAGCTGCCGCCGATCGCGGCCGGGCCGTTGCTCGGCCAACCGCCGGCGAAATCCGGCCACAGCAGGCTGTGGGTCGCGGCGCCGTCGCCAACGCCGTTCAACCACGGCAGCGCGAACTGGCGGGCATAGAACAGGGCGCCGAAGAACGCGGCGAAGAACATCACCTCGGAGAAGATGAACCACACCATCCCCATCCGGAACGAGGTGTCCACCTGCTTGTTGTAGACGCCCGACAGCGACTCGCGGATCACGTCGCCGAACCACTTGAACAGGATCGCCAGCAGGCCGGCCAGGCCGACGAAGAACACCGTGCGCCCCCAGCTGACCTCGTTGAGCCAGCTGGCGAAGCCGATCATCGTGGTGAACAGCGCGACCGACGCGAAAACCGGCCAGCGGCTGCCGTGCGGCACGTAGTAGACGTTCGGATCGTGGTGTTCGGCGTGGGCGTTTGCCATGGCGTTTTCCGGTGGTATTGCGATGGTGGGCGTTGCGGCGCTCAGGGCGCGGCGCGGACGTTGGCGGCGGGACCGCGGGCGCTGGAGAGCGCGGCGGTGCGGGCGTCGTTCTTGAAGAAGGTGTACGACAGGGTCAGCGTCTTCACCGCGGCCGGCAGGTCCGGGTCGACGATGAAGCGCACCGGCATGTCGCGCGATTCGCCGGCGGCCAGCAATTGTTCGGTGAAGCAGAAGCACTCGGTCTTGTTGAAGTAGGCCGAGGCCTTCGCGGGCGCCACCGAGGGCACCGCGTTGCCGACGATCGGGCGGTCGCTGGTGTTGCGCGCCGCGTACAGGGCCTCGTACTGCCGGCCGACCTGCACCCGCATCGACTTCTGTTCCGGCTCGAAGGTCCAAGGCAGCTTGGAGTTCACCGCACCGTCGAACTCGACGGTCACCCAGCGCGCGTCGGCCTTCGCCGTGCCGGCGGCGACCGTGGCCGGGCCCTGCTCCAGGCGCACGCCGAACACCTTCTCGCAGGCGATCCGGTACAGCGGCACCAGCGAGAACGCGAACCCGAACGCGGCCAGCGCGACGCCGAACAGCTTGAGCACCCCGAAGGTGCGCGCGGCGGGTTGCGGGTTCACTTGCCCAGCACCCCGAGCAGCAGGAACCCGACGTACACCGCACAGGCGATGCCGCCGACGATCCACGCCGTCCGCCGCGCACTGGCGCGGCGGGCGTCGACGGACGGATCGCGTTCGATCGGGCTCATCGCGGCGATGTCAGTGGGTCACGTCGCCGTGGGCGAGGTCGCCGTCGCGGATGACCGGCGGCTTCTCGAAGGTGTGGTGCGGGGCCGGCGACGGCACCGTCCACTCCAGGCCCTTGGCGCCTTCCCAGGCGCGCGCCTCGGCCTTGGCGCCGTGCTTCAGCGAGTGCCACAGCACGAAGGCCATCATGAACGGGGTCAGGAACATGCCGAAGGCGCCGATCGAGCTGACCAGGTTCCAGTCCGCGAACACCACGTTGTAGTCCGGGATGCGGCGCGGCATGCCGGCCAGGCCCAGGAAGTGCTGCGGGAAGAACAGCAGGTTCACGAACACCACCGACCACCAGAAATGGAACTTGGCCAGGGTTTCGCTGTACATCCGCCCGGTCCACTTCGGCCACCAGTAGTAGACGGCCGCGATGATCGAGAACAGCGCGCCGGTGACCAGCACGTAGTGGAAGTGGGCGACCACGAAGTAGGTGTCGTGGTACTGGAAGTCGGCCGG
>ERZ1645192.4367-NODE-4367-length-11217-cov-9.067819_pt1 | contig 11217 bp, 8 predicted proteins | sample MGYA00575354_ERZ1645192 | MGnify/ENA primary metagenome ERZ1645192 (study PRJEB40844, sample SAMN11349763) | freshwater sediment metagenome | isolation source: river sediment | host: Sediment | place: India: Faizupur Khadar , New Delhi | collected 2017-02-21 ... | reverse complement strand
GTCAATATCCCGGCGGTCACGCTCAACGTGGTGGTCACCGACAAGGACGGCAACCTCATCACGGGGCTGGACAAGAGCTACTTCAAGGTGTATGAGGACGGCCAGCCGCAGGAGCTGACCAATTTCTTTCCGGATCTTTCGCCCATCAACGTGGTGCTGGTCCTCGAATCCAGCGGGGTCATCTACGGCCTCGAATACGACTTCTGGTACGCCGTCCTGGATTTCGTCAAGAATTTGCGCCCGGACGACTACTGCGCGTTGATCACCTACGACATCAAGCCCCGCATCGCGGTGGACTTCACTCTCGACAAGCAGAAAATCGTCCGCGAGGCGAACATCAGCCTCTACTACAAGGGATTCAACGAGAGCGCGCTGGCCGACGTGGTCATCTTCACCATCGACCGGATGCGGGAAGTGCAGGGTAAGAAGGCCATCATCATGCTCAGCACGGGTCTGGACACCTTCAGCAAGAAGACCTATGATGACGCCCTCAAGGCCGCGGCGACGTCGGATACGGTGATTTACGCCGTCAGCATGGGCCAGCTCGAGCGGACGATCAACGAGCCGCTCTACTCTTCGGCCACCCGCTCCGACCTGCTGATGGCCGATCTTCGCCTCAAGTCCATCACCAAGAAGACCGGCGGCATCGCCTTTTTCCCGCGGTTCAGCTCGGAATACCCCAGCGTCTTCCGCAATTTGAACATGTACCTGCGCTATCAGTACACCATGGCCTACACGCCCACGAACCAGAAGCTGGACAACAAGAACCGGAAGATCCGCGTCGAAGCGGAAGCGGACATCAATCGTGACGGCAAGCCCGACAAGCTGAAGGTGAGCCACAAAGAGAGCTACAAAGCGGTGGAAAAGTGACCGGATCATGCGGCCCGGCACGTTCCGCCACGCACGGTAATAATGAGGATGCAATGAGAGCCCTGTATGGTCTTCTGGCGGGTCTGTTGATGGCGGTGATGGTCCTGCCGACGGCGGCGGGCGATCTGCCCCACCGCAAAGCGGCGGTGGCCGGCTTGTGGTATGAGGCGTCACCCGACGGCCTCCGGACACAGGTGCAGTCCCTGCTCGACCGGGCGGCCCGCAACGCGGTGCGCAAACCGGATGAGCCGCCGGTGGCGCTGGTGGTGCCCCACGCCGGCTACGTGTATTCCGGCTCCACCGCCGCCGCCGGCTACGTGCACCTGCGCGGCGGCAAGTGGGAGCGCGTGGTGCTGCTGGCCCCGGCCCACTACGGCGCCTTTCGGGGAGCGTCCATCGCCCCGGTCGCCGCCTACGACACGCCGCTGGGTCCGGCATATCTCGATCTGGAAACCTGCCGGCGGCTGCAAACCCACGCCCTGTTCGTGGACGCGCCCGACGCGCACGTCCGGGAGCACGCCCTGGAATGCCAGCTGCCGTTCCTCCAGGTGACTCTGCCCAAAGCCCGGATCGTCCCCATCCTGGTGGGCGATCTGAAACCGGAAGATGTGCGGACGCTGGCCGGGCTTCTCGAGCCGCTCCTCGACGAACAGACTCTGCTCGTGGTCTCCTCCGACTTCACGCATTACGGCCCCAACTACGGCTTCGTGCCATTCCGCGATGATCCGGCGGGCAACCTGAAGAAATGGAACCTGAAGGCGGCGGGCCAGATCGCCGCCCTGGACTACGACGGCTTCATGGATCACCTGCGGACCACCCGCGACACGATTTGCGGCCGCAACGCCATCGGCATCGCGATCCGCGCGTTGCAGCAGCTGGCGAAGAAAAAGGTGATCAAGGGCCGGGTGCTGGAATACACCACCTCCGGGGAGATCACCCGCGACTTCACGAACTCCGTCAGCTACGTTTCCATCCTGTTCGCCGACCCGCTGGTCGCCGGCGACGCGCAGGAGACCCCGGCTGCGTCCGAGTACACGCTCACCGCAACGGAAAAGAACACCCTGCTGACCATTGCCCGCCGGACGTTGGATGTCTATCTGAGCGATGGCAGGCAGCCGGCGGTGGATGCGGGCGCGTATTCGCTCACCCCGCGGCTCAAGGAACTCCGCGGCGCATTCGTCACGCTCACCCGCGGCGGCGAGCTGCGGGGCTGCATCGGTTACGTCACCCCGCAGGTGCCGCTGTACCAGGCGGTCGCCGACATGGCCGTCAACGCGGCGGTGCGAGACCCGCGGTTCCCGCCCGTGACCAAGGACGAGCTCCGGAAGCTTCGGATTGAAATTTCCGTCCTCTCCCCCCTGGCGCCGTGTCCCGATCCGCAAACCGTGCAGGTGGGGAAGCACGGCCTCGTCATCCAGAAAAGCGGCCGGTCCGGGCTGCTCCTGCCCCAGGTTCCCGTGGAGTGGGGCTGGGACCGACGGCAGTTTCTGGAACAGGTCTGCCGCAAGGCCGGCCTGCCCGCCGGCGCCTATCGCGAGCCGGACGCCGTCCTGATGACCTTCACGGCGGTGGTCTTCCATGAGAAGGAGTAGGCGCCAGTTTCTGGCTGACAGTATCAAGACCGCCGCGGCCGGCCCCCTGCTCATCGGCGCTTCGACCCAGTGGTTCCGCAACGCGTTCGGCGAGACCGTTCCGGCGGACCGGTGGCGGGGCCGGGTGGTCGTCGCCCGATCAGCCAAGGGGAGCGACGCTCCGGCGACGCCGGGCGCGCTGCTCGACCGCGCCATGGCCCGGTTGATGGAGGATGAGTCCGCCACGGCCGCCTGGAAGCGGCTGTTCCGGCCCGATGACGTGGTGGCCATCAAGGTGAACGCCATGGCCGGCCGGCCGCTGGTCCCGCGGTTCGAGCTGGTCCGGGCGATCGCCGCGCGGCTCAACGGAGCCGGAATCCCGGACGAGCACATCATCGTCTGGGACCGCTCCGACCGGGAACTCCAACGCGCAGGCTATTCGCTGAACACCACAGGCAGCGGGCTGAAGGTCTTCGGTACCGACGCGCTGGTGGACGGCTACGAGCCGCAGCTCAGCCGGGCCATGACGGTGGGCTCCTGCTTCGCCCGCATCCTCACGCGGCACTGCACCGCGGTGATCAACCTGGGTGTGCTCAAGGACCACGACCTGGCCGGCGTGGCGGTGATGCTGAAAAATTTTTACGGCGTCATCCACAACCCGAACAAGTACCACGACGACAACTGCTCCCCGTTCGTCGCCCACCTTTGGACCCACGACAGCATCCGCCGCAAAGTCCGGCTGCACATCGCCGATGCCCACCTGGCCCAGTATCACGGTGGGCCGGCCTTCCATTCAGCGCACACCTGGCCATTTCACGGGCTCATGGTCGCCACGGACGGAGTGGCCGCCGACCGGGTGGCGCAGGAGATCATCGACCGCCGGCGCCGCGAGGCGGGGTTGCCTACGCTGGCCGCCGAGCGACGCGCGCCGGCCTACCTCGCGGAGGCCGGTCGATTGGGCCTCGGGGAGGCCCGGCTGGACGCCATCCGCTGGTTGGAGATCTGATCCGGACGGCGCCGGACGCGCCCATCGGATCGAGGAGATGGTCATGACGTGCTGGAGCCGACGGGACATGGCGAAACTGTTCACGCTCGCCGCCTGCGGCTGCGCCCTGGGCCAGGACCGGGCCGGGGGAGGGCGTCCGGCTGTGGACCTGGGCGGCCTGAAGTTCAAGACCGGGGCGGTGCCGCCGGCGCGGGAGGCCCGCTACTGGGAGCCGCTGGGCGACCGGAAGGTGCGCTGCAAGCTCTGCCCCCAGGAGTGCGTGGTGGCCGACCAGGAGCGCGGCACCTGCGGTGTGCGCGAGAACCGGGAAGGGAAGTACTACACGCTGGCGTACAGCCAGGTCTGCTCCACCCACATCGATCCAATTGAGAAGAAGCCCCTGTTCCACTACCTGCCGGGCACCACGGCGCTGTCCATCGCCACCCCCGGCTGCAACATGGAATGCCAGTACTGTCAGAACTGGCAGATCTCCCAGTTCCGGCCGGAGCAGGTGCCGTGCGTGGATCTGCCGCCGGCGCGCGTGGCGGCGCTGGCGCGCCAGTACGCCAGTCCCACCGTCGCCTACACGTACTCCGAACCGGTGGTGTTCTACGAGTACATGTACGACGTCGCTGTGGAAGCCCGCAAGCTCGGGATCGGCAGTGTCATGATCTCCAACGGCTACATCCAGCTCGAGCCGCTGCGCAAGCTCATCCCGGTGCTTTCGGCCATCAAGGTTGATTTCAAGGGCTTCTCCGAAGACTTCTACGCCAAGGTGTGCCGCGGACATCTCAAGCCGGTCCTCGACGCCCTGGCGGCGATCGCCGCGGCCGGCATCTGGCTGGAGCTGGTGATGCTGGTGATCCCGACGCTCAATGACAACCTGGAGGAAAACCGCAAGATGTTCCGCTGGGTCCGCCAGAATCTCGGCGACCAGGTCCCGCTGCATCTGACACGCTTCCATCCCATGTACAAGCTCCAGAACCTGCCGCCCACGCCGGTGGCCACGCTGGAGAAGTTGAGCGCCGAAGCGCGTCAGGTCGGCCTGAAGTTCGTCTATGTGGGCAACGTCTATGGCCACCCCGAGGAGAGCACCCGCTGCCCCTCCTGCAACCGGATGCTCATCCAGCGGGTGGGCTTCGAGATCGTCCAGAACGCATTGCAGGACGGACGCTGCCCCTCGTGCCAAACACGCCTGCCGGGAGTGTTCGGCCGATGATCGTCACGTTGAAATATCACCGCCACACGGTCACCGGCGAGCTGCCGGACCGGCGCTTCCAGGTGGCGGCGCTTCCCCCCATGGAAACGGCGCCCGATCTGGCGGGGCACCTCGTGGAGGCCTGCAACCGTCCGGTGGATAGTCCGTCTCTCGCCGCGTTTCTCGCCGGCCGCCGCCGCCCACTCATCGTGGTCTCCGACGCCACCCGCCGGACTGGCTCGGAAATCATCCTTGAAGTTCTGTCAAAATACTTCAAGCAAAACGATATAAAATACGAAGAAATAAGAATTATTATCGCGACAGGCATCCATCGTCCACCGACGCCGGAGGAGATCCGGTGGTTGGTGCCGGCTGAGGCGTTTCCCGGTGCGAAGATCCTCGTGCATGACGCCGAGGACGCCGACCAACTGGTGGATTTCGGACGCACCCCCGCCGGTAACACCGTCCGTTTAAACCGGGCGGTGGCGGAAGCCGACGCGATCGTGGTCCTCGGAGGAATCGGCTTTCACTACTTCGCCGGTTTCACCGGGGGGAGGAAAAGCCTGCTGCCCGGCCTGGCCGCCAAAACCACTATCACGTTCAACCACAACCTGGTTTTCAAGCCCGACGGCTCCGGACGACACCCCGGCGTGGGCACCGCCGCCCTGAGCGGCAACCCGGTCCACGAGGACATGGAGGCGGCGCTGCGGCTGGTGGGCGTGGAGCGCGTGTTCGCGATCAACGCCCTGACCACCGCAGACGGCGCCGTGGCTCAGTGCGTCTGCGGCCATGCCGTCGCCTCGCACCAGGAGGCCTGCCGACGCTACCTGGAGCGGCACACCGTCCCGCTGGACGAGCCGGCGGACGTGGTCATCGTGAGCGCCGGCGGCCACCCGCGCGACATCAATCTCATCCAGTCACACAAAGCCATCGAGATGGCGCGACACGCGCTCCGGCCGGGCGGAACCATGGTGGCCCTGGCCGCCTGCCCGGAAGGGATGGGTCACCCCACCTTCTTCCCCTGGTTCCGGTTTCGGAGCGAGCGGGAATTCCGCGAGGAACTCACCCGCAACTACGTCATCAACGGCCAGACCGCCCTGGCCCTGTTCGAAAAGGCCCGGCGGTATCACATCCACCTGATCTCGGAGCTGCCGGCGGAGCAGGTGGCGGCGACGGGGCTCGTGCCGGCGGCTTCGCTGCCGACAGCCTTGCAGGCCGCGCTGCCCGGACTACCCGAGGAATACCGCGGCCTGGTGGTGCCCGAAGGCGCCCTGACGTTCTTCACCGCCGGAGCGTGCGCATGATCCTGCCCGGACCATTCACGCAGGCGTTGCGCCAGCTGCTGGGCCCCGAGAACGTGGCGGACGCCCCCGAGACGCTGGTCTGTTACTCGCTGGACGCCATGAACGAACCGGCGCCCGAAGGGCCGGAGCTGGTGGTGTTCCCGCCCGACGAAGCGGCGGTGGCCGGCGTCATGGCATTGTGTCACCGCCACCGGATACCGGTGACGCCGCGCGGCGCCGGCGTCGGGATGACCGGCGGCTGCGTTCCGGCCTGCGGCGGCATCGTTATGGCCATGACCCGGCTGAACCGGATCCTGGAGATCGACAGCGACAACCTGGTGGCCGTCGTCGAGCCGGGCGTCGTCACCCAGCACCTGCAGGACGCCGTCAAGCCCCTGGGCCTGTTCTATCCCCCCGATCCGGCCAGCGCCAACACCTCGACGCTGGGCGGCAATGTGGCCGAATGCGCCGGCGGGTTGAGCGCGGTGAAATACGGCGTCACCAAACACTACGTGCTCGGCGCGCGCTTCGTCCTGCCCGACGGGACCCTCTGCGCCGCCGGCGGCAAGATGGTCAAGAACGTGGTGGGGTACGACCTCCTGGGACTGTTGGTGGGCTCGGAGGGAACGCTGGCGGTCATCACCCAGCTCACCCTCAAGCTGCTGCCGCTCCCCGAGGTGCGCCGCACCCTGCTCGTCGCCTTCGCCTCGGTCGAGGACGCGGGCGCCGCCGTGGCCGGCATCATCCGCGCGCGGATCGTCCCCACGGCGCTGGAGCTGATGGACCGGCCGTCCATCCGGGCGGTGGAGGACGTCCTGCACTACGGCATACCCACCGATGCCGAAGCGCTGCTCCTCGTGGAGATCGACGGCAAGCCCGGAGACGTCGAGGCGGATTTCATCCGCCTGCTGGAGCAGGTCAAGGCGTACGGCGGGCACATCGCGCTGGAGGCGGCCGACGCCGCCCAGCGGGAGCGCATCTGGGAATTCCGGCGCACCATCTCACCCGCCATCACCCGCCTCAAGAGCCTCAAAATCAACGAGGACATCGTCGTCCCGCGGAGCGAGATGCCGCGTATCCTGCGCCGGATCGAGGAAATCGCGGCGCGGTTCCAGGTGACCGTCGTCTGCTACGGTCACGCCGGCGACGGCAACCTCCACGTGAACCTGCTGGCCGAGCGGCAGGACCGCGACGAGGTGAAGCGGGCGCTGGCCGCCGTCGAGGAAATCTTCAAGGCCAGCGTGGCGCTGGGCGGCGCCATCAGCGGCGAACACGGCATCGGTCTGGCAAAAAAACGGTACATCCGTTACAATCTCTCGCCGGATGTTCTGGCGCTGACCCGGCGGATCAAGCAGGCCTTCGATCCCGCCGGCATCCTCAACCCCGGCAAAATCTTCCCCGACGAGTCCTGACCGGCGCATGGACAACAAGACCGTTTACTGTCCCAAGTACAAGCATTTCAAGGACACGCTGGTCTGCCGGTTGAACTGTCCGTCGGCTCGCCGCTGCCGCGTGTTCCAGGACTATCTGCGCGTCAACGACGCCGAGTTCACGGCGCGGCTCGACGCCTACCTGATCCGGCATCCGGGACGGTACGAGCGGCAATTCTATCTGGAGGTGCTTCGCGTGGTGAAAGAAGACGTGTATCTGGTGATCGACACGGCCGGCAAGCCGGTCATGATCAAGAAGACCGAAATTTTGCTGCGGGCGGAGAAGGGGGAGCGCTTCCCGCACATCTACAAAATCTCCAGCGAGATGGAGCTGCGCTACCAGTTGGTGCCCAAGCAGGCGAAGCAGGGGCGCCGCAAGGCCGAACGCCCGGCGGCTTCCAAGACTTGAGGCGGACGCGACCCGCGCCGCCACGGGCTCAGCTCTCTTTCAGGCTGCCGTCCCTCGGCGCAGGCCGGAGTCGTTGCAGGTGTTGGATCCGTTCAGCGGACGTCCTGAACGAGTTTCAGGAAGGGTTCCGCCGCCACGAAGCCGGTGACGCGGGGTGCGGCGAGGAGCCGGCCCTGCGAATCGTGGAACGCCACCACCGGCAATCCCACAATTCCATACGTGGATTTGTAGAAGGCATCGCGGGGGGATGGACGGGTCATGTCCACTTTCACCACGACGAACCGACGGAGCTCGGTCTGGACTTTGGGATCGGACCAGGTGTACAGATCCAGTTCCTTGCAGGCGGCGCACCAGTCGGCGTAGAAGTCCACCATCACCGGTTTCCCGGACTCACGGGCAGCCGCCAGGGCCGCGTCGAGGTCGTGCTGCCATGCCACGCCGGCCTCGGCTCCGACACCGGCCGCGCGGGGCGGCTCGGCCGGGCGGATAGCGCCCATGACGAAGGCGAACGCGCCCACCGTCAGGGCGGCGATGGCGAAGCTCTTGTGCAGGATCTGGCGCCAACTGGCCCCATGCAGGTCATGCCGCAGCCCGCGCGACAGGAACCCGATGACCACGAGCAGCGGACCGGCCAGCAGGAGGGCGTCGCGGCTGAGGAAATCGAGTCGCAACGACGGCACGATGTCCTTGAGGAAATAGAGGCCCACGGTGAACATCGCCGCCCCGAAAATGCCCTTGACGATCTCCATCCAGGCGCCGGATTTGGGGATCTTCCGGATGAGGGTGGAGAAGGTGCCCAGCACCATGAAGATCAGGCCGAATCCGATGGAATACGTGTACAGGAGCAGGAAACCCAGCAGGGCGTTGCGGGTGGTGGCGACGTAGGCCAGCACGCCCGCCAGCGCCGGTCCCGTGCAGGGCGCTGCGATCACGCCGGACACGAGCCCCATGGTGAAGGCGCCCACGAATCCCTTGCCGCCCACCTGCGCGGCCTTCGTCTGCACCGACGAGGGGAGGTTGAACTGGAACACGCCCGCCATGAACAGGCCCAGAACGAAGAACAGGGCCACGATGCCGCCCACGATCCACGGGTTGCTCATGTGCTGGCCGAACACGGCGCCTGACAGGGCCGCGGCCACGCCGAGCACCGAGTAAATCACGGCGATCCCCTGCACGTACACCAGCGACAGCAGGAAGCCTTTCAGCCTGGTCTCGGCGCCGCGGGCGCCGAACACACTCACCGTGATGGGGATGACCGGGTAGACGCACGGGGTGAAGCTCAGGCCGATGCCGTACACGAAGATGAACAGGAACGCCAGCAGATGGCTCCGGCCGATCATGTCCCGGATGGCGTCGGCCTCGGACGGCGCGGCGGTGACAGGGGCTGGCGAGATCGGTGCGGAAGCCGGTTTCGGCAGATCCGACTCCTGGATGGCGGGACTGGCTGGAGGCACCGCCGCAGTCGAAGAGACAGGTTCACGGGGAGGCGCCGGCGGGGTTGCCGGGGGTGTCTGCGCCTGGGTCGGCGCCCGGCCGGCCGCAATCACGATCTCGGCTTTCAGCGTAATCGTGGCGGGCAGATAGCAGATCAGCTTGGAGCAGCCCTGGTAGTCCACGGTGACCGTGATCTGGCCGCGTTCCGGAGAGCTGCCGCCGGCGGTCAGGGAGATGGGGAAGCGGTTGGTTCCCTCATAGATCTCCCGTTCCATGTCGCTCGCCGGGTCGAATTTGACGTGGGGCGGCGGGTAGGTCGCTGCGCCCACTTCCACGCCGGCCGGTCCGGTGGCCTTGATCACCAGCATGTCTTTGTAGAGGTAATAGCCCGCGTCCGTCCGGATCTCAAGTTCCAGCCGGGCGGCGGCGTCCCTGGTCAGCTCCAGTTTTTCCGGAACGAGCTTGAAATGGAAATAGTTTTCAGCCTGCGCCGGGCTGAACAAGCCGGCTGCGATGAGCAGCAAGGCACCGGTTACGAGGAAGCGGGCGATCATTCGTTCTCCTTGGCGGCTGGTGTGGCGGCCAGATGCTTCTCAGCCTCGGCCTTCAGGGCGGTCAGTCGTTGGATGTAGTCTTTCATGTTCGGATCCGCGAGGTAACCCTTGGCGAACTCGGCGGCGTTGCGCCAGTCTTTTTTCCTGATCAGAGTATCCACGAAGCGCCACTTGGCCTCGGCAAAATCAGGTTTGAACTTGACCGCTTCGCGGAAGCGCATGATCGCCGCGTCGTACTGCTTCCGCTTGACGTAGTAGCAGGCCACCTCAAATGCGCGTTCCGCCTTGATGGGATCGGGCTCGACGGCTTCATCCTCGGGTGTTTCCTTATCCGGCTGCTGCGTCTGATCGTCCCGGATCAGCACGGGGGCTGGTTTGCGCGGCTTGTCGTCCTTGCCGGCCTGCGGATCGGCCGGCAGCGGGAGGCAAAGCCATGCGGCGAGCACCAGCAGGGCGAATATTCTGAGTCGAACCATCATCTCCGCACCTTCTACCCGGTTGGGATGCCGAAAACCGTCCAGAGTTTAACGAAACCCGGCCTCTGGCGCAAGTAGGGAAGACAAGGCCCGTTGCCGTTTCTGTGATACAATGCGCCCCATGAACCTGTTCGATGATCCCAATCTGGTGTTCGCCGTCGTCTACCTGAACGGTCCCCGGGAGAAGTACTGGGGCATCCTCTACCGGAACACATCCGTGGGGATCTGGCTGACCGGAACCGACCTGAGCACCGTGCAGGACTGGCTGGACCGGGGCGGGCCGGCCGATGATCCCCTGCCGCTCCTGACCACCACCTTCTTCCCAATGCACCGCGTGGAGAAAATCGCGCTGGACGAGGGCACCCGCGGCGTCGCTTCCATCCGCGACGCCCTGGTGGCCAGGCTGGGTGATGCCGTCGCCGAGTTGCTGCCCGGATCGTTCCATCTGCCGGGCGAAGTCCAGTGAACCGTCGGACCGTGAGGTGACCCATGATCAAGCAGTTCTTGAAGAAAAACTGGAAGTCGCTGGCGATCTGGTCCGGCGTCGGGGGGCTGGCGGTGGGCGGCGCCGTCTATGCCTATAAAAAAGGCTACGTCGGCAACCCCAACCCGGCGGAGCCCCTCCCTGACGACGCCGAGGAATTGACGCTCGAAACCCACCCCTTCGAGATCCAGGTGGGTGAAGCGGTGACCCAGGCCCGCTGCGTGTATCACCTGCAGAGCACCCGGTTCCGGATCTGGAGCGTGCTGGAGGAACCGTCCGCCGGCCATCCGGTGTTCTTCGTCACCCCGACCCAGTACGTCACGGACCCGGCCGGGGTGGAGCGCACGAGCAAGATGGACTCTTTCTATGCCGCCGTGGGAATCCCCCGGTACCTCAAACGCCGCGACCTGCTGGACCACCTGCGCCAGGACAGCCAGTTCGTGTTCTATCTCTGCCTCGTGGGCGGCGGTAACCACGACGTGCCAACCGGCGACAAGGTCATGAGCCGCGGCCGGATCAAGGC
>ERZ1645192.4366-NODE-4366-length-11220-cov-6.372951_pt1 | contig 11220 bp, 11 predicted proteins | sample MGYA00575354_ERZ1645192 | MGnify/ENA primary metagenome ERZ1645192 (study PRJEB40844, sample SAMN11349763) | freshwater sediment metagenome | isolation source: river sediment | host: Sediment | place: India: Faizupur Khadar , New Delhi | collected 2017-02-21 ... | reverse complement strand
GTGTAACGACTAGTCGAAAGACGTAGCTCCAAGCGGAGCGAAACGGGGAGCATCCGTTTAAATTTAATAATAAGGAAAAATATGTTAGAAACACAATTTTGGAATGTTCGAAATTATTCATTTAATATTCTGCAACGATTTTGGAATAAAGTTCAAATTGAATATCTTGAAGATGGTTCTCCAAATTTTGAAAAATGTATGATATGGATAGGAAGTAAAAATGAATCCGGTTATGGTATATTCTATTATAAGAAATATGTAAAAGCACACAGATTTATTTATGAATGTTTTAATTTAGATAATATCTATGGATATCTTATTTGTCACAAATGTGATAATCCATCTTGTGTGAATCCATATCATTTATTTAAAGGAACAATTACAGACAATATACACGATTGTGTGCAAAAAGATAGAAACGCAAAAGGAGAACAACAAGGTGCCCATATATTAACAAATCAAGATATATATAATATTCTTATTGATGTTTATAATAAAAAATATCAAAATATTGATAATCTAGCTGAAAATTATAATGTCAATTCTGGTACAATTAGAAGAATATTATGTGGTATGACTTGGGAAAAAGAAACCACAAAAATATTATCAGAATATGATATAACTTTATATGATTTAAGAAATATGATTATGGGAAAAGAAAAATATAAACTTACAGAACCTGATGTCAAAATTATTAAAAACATGTTGAAAGAGGGAATTATATCACAAGCAGATATTGCTCGTAATTTTAACGTAGATCCATCGACTATAAGTATGATAAATATTGGCAAAAATTGGTCACATATAAACGGATGAAGATATAGTCTACTCTCATAGGAAACTATGAGTTGGGGAGAAATCTCCAAGGAATAACATAGCGAATTATTCCAAATGTAAAGGTTAATCATGAAGATGCATTAGTTATTTCTGAATCATTTTCTGAAAAAGCAACAATGAATTCAATTGATCATGTATATATTCCAATTTATGAATATACATTAATGCAAAAATTTTATAGTGATGTAGAAAATTCATATCTATATTTTCCATGTGTGGGACAAACTCTTAAAGATGATGTCGTATCATGTATGATAGCTCCAAAAGAAAGTTCAACAGCAAATAATATAGATCTAAAAAATAAAGTCCAAATGGCTTTAAAAAATATGTCATTATCAAGTTTATTAAGTTTAAATGTTTCAGAAAATTCAAAATTTACAATAGATAAGATCAAATCAAAGATTACGAATGGAAAAATAACAGGAATCAAGATACATAGATTTAAAAAGCCAAAAGAAATTAATATGATCGATAAAAATTTACAAGATACTTTAGAAAAAATTCACCTAAAATATATTACTTTCATTTCAGAAACTTTAAATGATTTAGGTAAACATTTCTTGAGGCCTTATATAGAATTATTATTAAAAAAATATTATATTTATACAGAAAAATCAAAAGGTACAAGAGGAGAAATTAGTTTAGCAAATATTTGTTATCTAATTGAACTTGAAATAAGTAAAGAAGATATAACAAGAGTTGGTGATAAACTTGCAAATAGATATGCTGCAAAAGGTGTAGTAAGTTTAATTCTTCCTGATGATTTACGTCCAATTGCTATTGAAAGTAATATGCCAGTTGATTTAATTTATAATCCGTTTGGTGTATTCTCTCGTCAAAATTACGGACAAGTTCTAGAAGGATTAGTATCAAAATCAGTAATGTATTGTAATAATCATATTATAAATAATCCAGAAAATACAAAAGATGTAATAAGCTGGCTTAATGAAAATGTCTTAAAATTCATTGATAAAGATTATTATTCCCGAGTAAATAATGAAATAATTACAAATCTTGATAATGAAAATTTTAAGAATAAATTTATTGAAGATATTAAAAAACATAGTCTATTTGTAGAAGCACCAAGTTTTGCAGAAGTGGATATTAAAAATCTTCTAAAAAATTCTATTAACTATAAAGAAACAATTTTGCTTAAAAAAGATCTAATCAAATTCATGAAACAGAAATTGAAAGTTAATATAAATTTTCCAGTAGAAGATACTTATTTACATAATATATTTTGTGCACCAATTTATATTCAAAAATTATCTAAATTGGTTTCAAAAATAATAAATGCTAGAGACTTCGGTTCAGTTAAATCAATTACTCGTCAACCAACTAAAGGAAGAGCATCCGGAGGTGGTTCAAGAGTGGGACAAATGGAACTTGAAGCGATGTTAGCAGCTGGATGTGATCATGCAGTTAAAGAAATATTATCAGTAAAAAGTGATTGGTCAGCTGGTAAGAAAGATCTCATTCGTCAATTAGTAATAGATGGTAAATATAATTTACCAGAAAATCGAACAATTAAAAGCCGAACAAAAGAGGTTGTCGACTTGCAATTGATGTTCCTCAAAGAATAACTAAAACTAACTCTACTAAAGAAAGGAATAAAAAATGTCAATCAATAAAGCTATTTTAATCGGTCATTTAGGACAAAATCCAGAACTCAGATATACATCAGATGGTACACCCGTATGTAATATCAGTCTCGCAACTAGTGAAAATTGGAAAGATCATGATGGTAATACACAAAGTAGAACAGAATGGCACAGAATTGTTTTCTGGAGGCGTCATGCAGAAATTGCTAGTCAATATTTGAAAAAAGGTTCTCATATTTATGTCGAAGGAAAAATACAATCTAGAGAATATGATGATCCAAATAATCCAGGTACAAAACGTAAAGCATATGAAATTATTGCAAATGATTTAAGAATGCTTGATAAAAAATCTGATAATAATAAACCAGATAACAAACCTGTGGAAACTTCACCATCTGTATAAATATAATCTCAACAGAAATTAAAATTGGAACTGATAGTTTTTAGGGAGAAATAATTTTGAATCTGTTAAATAAAAAAAGCAATCTTTTAAATGGAACTACTGATAGTGGAACATTTACTATCAGTAGTTTCCGTACTGCACAGTATACTCTTCTTGAATATTTTACAAATCTATGCATTGAATATATTTCAAAACAAAATAAAAATTATATGGCAGTTGATAAAATATCGATTTATGATATTATAAATTATGTGGGAATAAATCATAGTTCATTTACACAAATCATTATTGATGTGGATATTCATGGACCAATTGGTAAAAAGACTTTTATGAAATTTTTAATTCCTACTTTAATCGATGGTTCGTTCTTTATATTGAATGGAAATTATTATGTTCCAACGATTTATATTCTTGATAAACCAATAGTTATCAAAAAGAAATCAATTAAATTAACAAGCACATTTAATTCAATAACAATATATGATAAATTGATTACTTTTATGGGTTCAAATATGCCAGCGATGTATTTTCTAGATTTATTTTTATTAAATACTGATGCGGAACAAGCTAAATTAAAATCAGATTTTGCAACTACTTTTAATATTAATCCAACAACAATATCAGAAAATGATTTGTTAACTTATTTTAGTAATATTTTTAAATGTGATCCATATCGGCATGTCATTAAAGAACATTTTCATAAAATTTTCTTTGACAGTTATACCAAAATTTTGTATCAACAATGTTACGGTCTAACTGAAGAAGAAATGTCTATAACAAATTTATTGAAAATTGTTTTAACTATAAGTAAATCTATGGACGAAAATACATTTATAGATCTTGCTCAAAAAAGATTAGTATTCATAGAGGTTCTTCTATGGCCTATATTTAAAAGAATTGCAAGTGTAGCTACACAAGCTTCTCATGGATTTATAGTAAATGAAATCGTTACAGATCAAATGGAACTTGTTAAAAACTTTTACATTGGTCTTCATAATAAATTTATTTATGACAATGTTAATGCATTTGATACTATGCTATTACATAAAACTCATTTATTAGCACCAAATGCAGAACAAGCACCTGGTGTAATAGCAAATTTACACCCTTCTCATTTTGAAAAATTATGTCCTATATCAATTTCAAGTCAAAATCCTGGTGAAACAGTATATACTATTGCTGAAGCTAAAGTTGATATATTTGGACAATTTATTTGAGGTGGTTATGTTAACAAGTTTAAAACAAATTTATATAATGTTAGAGGATATTAATTCTAAAAGATCGACTGATGAAAAAATTAATTATCTAAAAGAATGTTTAGATGATTTTATATTTGGAAAAATTCTTGAAAAAGTTTTATTGTATATGATAAATGAAAATTTATATTTTAAACTTAATAGAGTTCGTTTTATAGATTTCTTTGAAGATAATGAAGCAGTAGCCCATCAAACATCAGATGATATATTTAATCAATTAGATTATTTTAGTAATAAAATTGGGGAACTATCAGATGAGGAAATAGCTTTCTTTGAAAAAATTTCCTCATCTGATCCTGAAACGATTGAAGTTATTAATAACATTTTAAGTAAACAATCAAGAACAGGATTATTAAATGAACAAATAAAAGAAGTTTTAGAACAAAGAACAATAAATAGATAAATAAAAAAGTTAAGGAAAATAAATAATGGAAGAATATACTATCGATGATTTAAATGAATTGGAGAAACAATTAGAAAACTATTTAGAATCTTATGAACTTGGAGATCCATTAATATCGGACGATGAATATGATCATTACAAAAGAATTTTACAAAAATTAAAACCAAGTTCGAATTTTTTAACAAAGATAGGTAATAAACCAAAAAAGAATATTGAAAAATTACCATATATATTAGGAAGTCTAACAAATAAATTTGAAGATGATATAAAATCATGGTTAGATAAAAATGACAATGGAAGTGGTTTTATATTAACACATAAACTAGATGGGGTAGCTGTTGAGATTAAATATAATAATTGTAAATTATCAGGAGCTTGGCTAAGAGGTGATCATTACGAAGGTGAAAACATAATAGCTAAAGCTCTTAAATTTGTTCCTAATGAAATTGAAGTGCATATAGATTCACTTGGTGATCGCTTTTTTAAAGGTGAAGCATTATTAAATTGCGAGCCAGAAACAATTGGAAAGAAAACAAAACGCAATGCAGCTGCAGGAATATTGAATGCAGATGATCATGATAGACTAAAACATCTTTATATATTATTTCACACAGCTGTTTTTTCACCGGATTCAACTTATCCAATGGGACTTTCCGAATTAGAACGAATAATTTTTATGCAAACTGTATTTGGTGAAAAAAATGTTGTTGTCTCGAAATATGTTAAAACTAAAGAAGAAGTTATTCCAATGGCTAAGAAATTAATGGAAATGGAAACACAATACGATAAAGATGGAATAGTGATAACAATTAATAATTCACCTGTTGAAAATATTAAACTTCCAGAAAAGAAAATTGCATTTAAATTCAATAAAATGTCGGCAGAAACTGAAGTTATAAATATTGAATGGAACACTTCGAGAACTGGAGCAATTATTCCAGTTGTAATTTTTAAACCTATTACATTGGGTGGAGCAACAATTCAGAGAGCAACAGGTTTTCATGCCAAATTTATTTACGATAATAATATCGGTCCTGGAGCAATTATTAAAATTGTTAGATCGGGAGATGTTATCCCGTATATTGATGAAGTTATTAGTAAGTCAACAAATATTAGTGGATTATCAATGTGTCCAATATGTGGACATAATCCATTAACAACTGATGAAACTAAAACTCATTTATATTGTACAAATATTAATTGTCCAGCACAGGTACAAAAGAAAATATCTTATTTCTTTGAAAAACTTGGTTTAGAAAACTTTAGTGAGAAGATGATAACATCTTTAAAATGTAATTCGATTCTAGAACTTTATAATCTTAAAAGAGAAGATATTTTAAAATTAGATGGTTGGGCAGAAACTTCAACTGATGATTTTCTAAGAAGAATTCAAGAAACTAAAAAATCAAGACCAGAAAAAATACTTGCTGCTTTAGGAATTGATAATCTTGGAACAACTACTGCTAAATTAATTCTAGAACATTTTAGTCCACAAGACATTCTTACTGCTTTAAAAGATCAAAATGCACTCAGAAATATGATTACAACGTTAATTCAAGTTAAAGGACTTGGAGAAAAGAAGGTAAAATCGATTATGCACGGGTTGATTAGAAATTCAGAATTATTAGAAAAATTGATCAACATGGGTGTAACATTTGTAACACAAGATGGTCCTTTAAAAGGAAAATCATTTTGTATCACTGGTTCATTAACTAAACCTAGAAAAGCTTATGAACAAGTTATTGAAAAGTTTGGTGGTGAAAATACAAGTATAAATTCGTGCAATTATTTAATTTGCAATTCACCAAACGATTCTAATAAATTTAAAAAAGCATTGGAAAAAGGTGTTAAGATAATAAATGAACAACAATTAATCGAATTAATCAAAGGAAGTAAAAAATGAAGATAGAAGATATTAAAGTTATTAAGGACTGTCTTATAAAGTATGGAGATGATTTCTGGACAGAAGAAATTGAGCAAGAAATGTCAGATGGAATCATAACATCAAATACAGAATTAATTTATGATATAATTAGTTGTTTAAATAAAGCAGGATATGATTTAGAATTAATCAAGAAAATTTAGTAATATTATAATTTTGATATTGGTAAGACCTCAATTACGGGGTCTTACCAATATAATTTTTTTATTCAGGGAGAGAGATATGTCAGAAGATAAAAAAATTGTAGGATTAACTTACAGAATGTCTTTAACAAAAGTAGAAGATGGAAATAAACTTCCACAGATAAATGATTTCGCATATCTTATGTTTATTCGACAACCCGGATTTAAAGCAGCATCATATGCTATAGCACAAGCTAATATTCCGGAAACTACACTACGAGTTATCGAAAGTGAAAATAGTACTACTAGTAGGACCGAGTTTCAACTACAAATAAGCCGAATAAAAACAGATGATAACGAAAAAGATGAAAAAGTAGATTTATTTTATTCGTCCTTTGTTTATATTATATTACCAAAAGATCACAGTAAGAGACCAGCACCAATGTCAAGAGTAGCTGGTACTTTACCAAATGTTCCTGTTACAATGATTTTAATTCATCCAGTATTGTATGATATGCAAAAACATAATTCATTTAACTTTGTATATAATATTGATGAACGTACTATATTAAACATTATTAAAGGAGATTATTTAGATGATATCAAAAAGAAGAGAGCAGCAACTTCTCCTTCAAAAACAATCAAATTCAAACTGTTTGCCGATATGGACACAGTTAATAAATCAACATATGGTCAAATAACAATTCCATCAACAATTTCAGAACTTCAAACACCAGAATATTTAATAGACAGTTATAAACCATTTAGCACTCCAAGTTTTTGGTTTTTTGATACTTTCAATTATGGTAACTATGATAAAAGTTCTGATCCAGTTAATGGAGAAATACCAATTTGGGCAATTTTATTAAATTTTTTTAATGCAGTGGACAAGTTTCAAAAAATTGATATTTCAAAAGATAACGATATACAATATTGGACACAACTTATTTCTAGTATACCATATACAGATACCCTAGGAACGTTATGTAAAGAAGACTCTGTTGCTAATTTTATAAATACAACAGACATGACTCAGAAAAGAGAATTACTAGGAAAAATTCCAAGCACATTAAAAACAGATAATACTCTTGAAAAACAAGAAGAAAGAGTTTCCTCATTAGAAATATATTATCCAGATAATATTGAAACTGCAAAACAAAGAATATTCGATTGTGTTAATCTTATGCAAAATCAAATTTTCGGTGTAGAAATATATGAAACATCAAATACTACACCAGAATGGTTAAAATTTGGTTGTTTATACAATATAGAAAGAGATGCGAATACTCAAGTAAATTTGAATAAATATATACATACACCATTGAGTATTATAAATATTTTTCTTCGTCGAGAACAAATTGGCGGCAGAATGGAACATCTTATGAAATATTCGATGCTTAGATTAGGTGCTAAAGGAGATTCTTCTAATACTTCTACAAATATAACACCATCATCAGCAGAAGCTACTAAAGCAGCTGTATCATCACCAGAAGGGTCTGCAACTCCACCCACGCCTCCACCTGCTGCTGTTGCTCCACCAGAAATCAAAGAAGCAATTAAACAACAGGCTCAACCAGCTAAATTAACATATTCTAAAGAACAAGCTGAATCAGCTTTAACACAGGGTAAAAACTCATTAGATAATTATTTTGAATATGTTGACGATTACAATCATGCTAGTAATGATATGCAAAAACAAAAAGCAGATCAAATGGGAAAAGACGCAAGAGAAGAGGTAAGGAAGTGTGATGAGATAATACAGACATATAATCGCGAAACTGGTTCAAAGATCAAGGATTCATCAAATTTTTACAAGTAAAACTGTTATATGATAAATTTAAGATATTTTTTATTTTTTCATTTTTTATATAGAAATAATATTATTGTAAAATAAATTATTTTTGTTTTTAGGAGATCAATACGTGTAATGAATTATTATATAAAATATCAACTAAAATACTCATTAATTTTAGAAATGTTGCAAAAATTAAAGAAAAAAAGAATTAATTTTTTTATTGATCTTCAAAGTATAACTAAAGGTTTTTACAATAAAGAAGTTGTATTAATCGAAATAGGAAGATATGCCACTGAAGGAAAAGTTAGTGATATCTTAATTCAAGAATTAAGAAATTTTTTAAACGGACTATTTCTTCAATTTAAGATGTATGATCCATTTTTTGTTTTAGCATATGACGATGGTTATTGTAAACAACAAAAAGTAATAGATCCAACATATAAAAGTGGAAGATCAACTATAGAATTAATTGTTGACAATGATCAAGAAGTACAATTATTTAGACAAATTAAAAAATATTATTTTGAAAAAATAGAAACGTTATTTACAAAAAAAGACATATCTAAAGTATTTTATTTAAGAGAATATGAATCAGATTTAATACCATATTATTGTGTCGTTAATGGTCTTTTTGATAGTGATCAAGATGATGTTTTAAATGTAATTTTATCAGTTGATAAAGATTTATTACAAACTTGTGAATTTACAAATACGATACAATGTGTTACTTCTTTTGTTAAAGATCAAACTGGAAGACGATTTAATATTCAATTTGATGTTTTTGATAAAGACAATGCAATACAATATATTAATAAAAATTTTAGAAGAGGAATATTAACAGCTAAATATATTCCAATGATTTTATCATTAGGTGGTGATAAAGCAGACAGTATTCCAAGTTTAACAAAAGCACCATATAATCCAGATAAAGAAAAAATTGGAGATACAAAAGCAATGGATTTGATTATTAATAATTCAATTCCTGCAACAATAGAAGAACTTAAATGGTGTTTAAATAAAATGCCAGATATTATTAAAAATAATTTTTCTTATATAGAAAAAAATTTTAAAATGATTTCATTTGAAGAACAATTAAAACGTATACCAAAACAAATTTTAAAATAATTTAGGGAGGCAAGATGCAAATAGAACAACTCAATGCAGTAATTCGAGAAACATTTACTGAACTTGTAAATGATGGTTACAAAAAGAGTCACATATGTGGTGTAACACTTGGTGTTTCAAATGTTCCACAATTTGATTCTTTTATGAAAGGTGTAGACTTTGGAATCAAACCATTACAACGAATTATAGGAAATCAGGAATTTGAATTAAAAATTGTTGTTACTCCAAAGAACAATGAGGAAATTTCTAAATTCATTAATAATCTTAATCATGAATCAATTAAAAATATTAAAACAAATATGATTAAAACTTTAGATAATGAAAGTAGCGTTAGACTTGCGAGTATTCCAAAAACTGGAGCAATTGCAGGTGTAGCCTCAGATTTGTTTAATGAAATTGTTAAGTAGGCTGTTTGGTAAGATCTATAAAAAGATCTTACCAAACAAATATTTAAATTAGGAGTCAATTATGAGCGATGATATTAATTATTTTCAACAAGGTATAAATGTTACATTTCGTGATGAGTATTACACACATCAAATTCAAGAACCATCACAAGAACATCATCGAGAACATAAATCAATACCAGCTCAACATTGGAATGATATTTTGAGTTATATTAAAATAAATTTGGGTGTTCCAATTAATCTATTAGAAATATCTGACGATGATTTAATTATACAACTACGTCAGCATGTACTTGGATTATTTTCTCAATATGCTCCAGCTAAAGCTTGGACATATATATCTGGTAAAGATATAATTCGAGGTGGTCCAGGTTCTCCAGAATATATGGCACGGATACCAGTACCATCTGGAACATATATAATAGATATTCTTGAAGCATATCCAACAAAAGAAGTTTCTATTGTTGATATGTATGGAGGAGCACTCATTAATGCACAAGCAGCAATGGATTTAACAATTTCAAATGCATATATTGATGCTGTAAGATCACTTCAAGTAAGAAATACTTGGGAATTTCTTCCACCTGATATAATGATATTTGATAAAGAAACGTTAGCATGTGTGATAGTATATAATACTCCACACCGCACACTTGATACTATTCGACCAGATTTGTATCATAGAGCGTTTAAACCATTATGTCTTGGAAATGCAAAATTATGGATATCTGCTATGAGGTCAAAATTTGAAAATTTAACAACACCGTTTGGCGCACTTAATCTCAATTATGATAAATTACAAGCCGATGGTCAAACAAGTATAGATGCTGCAATGGCAGTACTTGAAACTATTCCACCTGACATTTTAATCGATGTTAGTATATAAAAAATAATTGGAGGCAAAATGGCACAAGATCAGAAATCATCATTAGAAAACATATTCAGTTACAGTTTTCCTGGAAATCATTTATTTCAGGTATCGATTGTGAAACAAGCAGCAGATCAAAGTTATAAACGTGAATATTTTTGTTTTATTACTTTAGCACCAGGTACACAAAGTCAACAAGGTGGCAGAACATTTGATTTTAATAATAGAATTACTATGAAAGTCGATGGCCATCAGATAGGAGCTTTGGCATATGCTATGGAATTAAATGCACAAAATAGAGGAAACGAAATTGGAAATTTTTCAATTTATGTAGATAATAGTAAATCCTCTTATGGACAAGGTGGTGGTGGAAAATCATTATTTATACAAAGAGGACAGTCTCAACCAAAACAAGGTTCAAACCAAGCCGCACAACCAACTGTCACATTGTTTTTCAAACA
>ERZ1645192.4365-NODE-4365-length-11220-cov-8.554501_pt1 | contig 11220 bp, 6 predicted proteins | sample MGYA00575354_ERZ1645192 | MGnify/ENA primary metagenome ERZ1645192 (study PRJEB40844, sample SAMN11349763) | freshwater sediment metagenome | isolation source: river sediment | host: Sediment | place: India: Faizupur Khadar , New Delhi | collected 2017-02-21 ... | reverse complement strand
GACAGCGAGCAGCATGCCGCCGCGCCAGCGCGCGACGATGCCGGAGCGGGACGGATAGCTGAGCCCGACTGTCGCCACACCGAGAACGAGGGCCGGTGCCGCCTGCGCCAATGGGACCGCGATCGGCGTGATGGCCGCGGTCGTGCCGACAATCAGCAGGCCGTTGAAAATCATGCTGCCGAGCACCGTGCCGAGCCCGACCTCATCGTGGCCGCGCAACCGGGAGATGATCGCCGTCGCCAGTTCCGGGACCGAGGTGCCGATGGCGACGACCGTGGCACCGATCGCAAACTCGCTGACGCCAAAGGAGCGGGCGATTTCGGTTGCGCCTGAGACGACGAGCTTGCCGGCAGCCACCAGAAAAGCCAGGCCGATCAGGCTTTCCACGACCGCGCGGTAGGGTTTGCTCTCACCGAGGACGGCCGCGGCAGCGGCGCTGCGTTCGCCTGCTGCCTCGCGCGTCACCGCGACCAGCCAAGCGGCAAAGCCTGCGAGCAGCAGCACCCCGTCGAGGCGCGAGAGACGATGATCGACGAGCAGGATCGCAATCACGACAGGGACCAGGAGCGCGACCGGGAAATCGCGCCGCATGCTGCCGCGCCGAGCGGTGATGGGCGCGATCAAAAGCGCCACCCCGAGGACCAGGCCGATGTTGGCCACATTGCTGCCCACCGCATCGCCGAACGAGATTTCGGGCGCGCCCGCGACCGCCGCGTTGATGGCAACCGTCAACTCCGGACTCGAGGTGGCAAACGCGGCCACGGTTGCGGCGATGATGCCCGGCGAGACCCGCAGGGCGCGCGCTATCCCGACGGCCCCCCTGACGAAAAGTTCACCACCGACGCCGGCGCAGACGATCCCTGCGACAAGGACGAGGTAGGCGTTCGCCATGACTCAGTTCCCTCATGCGACAGGATTTCGCCGGCCACTGTAGCCGGCAGGCCGCAACGTGCAATCGGGGAATGCCCTCTTTGCCCGCGATGCGGCCTGTTGCCTCCGCTGCCGAGACGAAATAGTTTGCCGCCTGCGAAACCCTGCTACCGCATCGGCGCCCGGAGATCCCTGTCATGTCGCTGCTCGCCCGACGCCTCGGCCGCATCAAGCCGTCGCCCACGATCGCCGTCACCCAACGGGCCGCGCGCCTGAAGGCCGAGGGCAAGAACGTCATTGGCCTCGGCGCCGGCGAGCCGGATTTCGATACGCCGCAGCACGTCAAGGACGCCGCCAAGGCAGCGCTCGATCGTGGCGAGACCAAGTACACGCCGGTGGCCGGCACCCTCGCGCTGCGCCAGGCGATCGCGGCCAAGTTCAAGCGCGACAACGGCCTCGACTACACGCCCGAGCAGATCACGGTCGGCTGCGGCGGCAAGCAGGTGCTGTTCAACGCGCTCCTGGCGACGCTGAACGCCGGTGATGAAGTGATCATCCCGGCCCCCTACTGGGTCTCCTACCCCGACATGACGCTCCTGGCGGACGGCGAGCCGGTAATCGTCGCCTGCCCGGCCGCAGCCGGCTTCAAACTGACCGCCGACGCGCTCGCGGCCGCGATCACGCCCAAAACCAAGTGGCTGATCCTCAACTCGCCCTCAAACCCGACGGGCAGCGCCTACACGGAAGCCGAGCTGCGGGCGCTCGCCGAGGTTCTGCTTGCGCACCCGCACGTCTGGGTGATGGTCGACGACATCTACGAGCACATCGTCTACGATGGCTTCCGTTTCACGACCCTGGCGCAGGTCGAGCCGCGGCTCAAGGAGCGTACGCTCACCGTCAACGGCTGCTCCAAGGTCTACGCGATGACCGGCTGGCGGGTCGGTTACGCCGGCGGACCGCTGCCGCTAATCGAGGCGATCAATGCCGTGCAATCCCACTCCACGACGCATACGAGCTCAATCAGCCAGGCGGCGGCGGCGGCAGCCCTGAGTGGCCCGCATGACTTCCAGAAGACTTGGGTCGCAACCTTCCGCGAGCGCCGCGACCTTGTCGTCGCGCGCCTTAATGCGGTGCCGGGCCTGCAGTGCGCGAAGCCGGAAGGGGCCTTTTACGTCTACCCGTCGTGCGCCGGCCTGATCGGCAAGCGGACGCCTACGGGGCAGACGCTTGCCAGCGACGATGACGTCGTCACTTACCTGCTGGAAAGCGCCGGCGTTGCCTGTGTTCAAGGCTCGGCGTTCGGGTTATCGCCGCATTTTCGCATTTCGTACGCCACTGCGACCGCACTGTTGGAGGATGCCTGCACGCGCATCGAACGCGCCTGTGCGGCACTCTCCTGAACGAAGGGGCGTTTTTAAGCCGGGCAGGCTCACCCCCCTTGCCGCTTCCGGAAGGGCGCGGTTTCCCCTTGTGAAGCGATTGGACGGCCGGCTAGTGTCTGTCACGGGACTCTCACATGAGGCCCGCGTGAGCCCTCAACTGTCTGCAAGCATGCCATAAAGAGCAGGTTTCCGGGAGGATCTGGTAAGCATGACGACCCCATCCGCTCCGCGCTGCGCCGCCCTTGTCGGGCCCTATCTGTCCGGCAAGACGTCGCTCCTGGAGAGCATTCTCGCGCTGACGGGCGCGATCAGCCGCAAAGGCAGCGTCAAGGAAGGCAACATGGTCGGCGACGCCTCGCCCGAGGCTCGCGCGCGGCAGATGTCGACCGAGGTCAATGTTGCGACCACCACATACCTGGGCGACGTCTGGACGTTTCTCGACTGCCCGGGCTCGATCGAGCTCATTCAGGAACCTTACAATGTCTTGATGGTGGTCGACGCCGCCGTTGTCGTCTGCGAGCCGGAGCCGCACAAGGCGTTGACGTTGGCTCCTTTACTGCGCTTCCTCGATAAGCACAACATCCCCCACCTGATCTTTATCAACAAGATGGAAATCGGCGTCGGCAGCGTGCGTGACACGCTGGCAGCGCTGCAGGCGCAGTCGGCCAAGCCGCTTGTGCTGCGGGAAATCCCGATCCGCGACGGCGAGCGCGTGACCGGATTTGTCGATCTCGTGAGTGAACGAGCCTTCCGCTGGACCGAGGGCGAACGCTCGGCATTGGTCGAAGTGCCGTCATCCGTCACCTCCCGGACGGCGGAAGCGCGCGCCGGCATGCTGGAAGCGCTCGCCGATTTCGACGATACGCTCCTGGAGAAGCTGCTTGAGGACATGGCGCCGAGCCCTGACGAGATCTATGCCGGCCTCACCCGTGATCTGCGCGAGGACCTGATCGTCCCGGTCTTCTTCGGTTCCGCCGAGGGGATGCACGGCATCACGCGGCTGCTGAAGGCGCTGCGGCACGAGGCGCCCGGTCCGCAGCACACCGCGGAGAAGCACCAGGGCCTGGAAGCGACCGGTGAGGCCTGCGCACAGGTGTTCAAGACCGTGCACGCCTCGCATACTGGCAAGCTCACCTATGCGCGTGTGTGGCGCGGCGAAATCGCCGATGGGGCGGTCCTGAACGGCGAGCGCATTTCCGGCATCAACAGGATGGTGGGCGCCAAGCTGGAGAAGCAGCCGAAGGCGGCAGCCGGCGAAGTCGTTGCTTTCGGCCGGCTCGACAGCGCAACCACCGGGCAGATGCTCTCGCCGTCCGGCAAGGTTGCCGCTGCCACGTGGCCACCACCGCTCAAGCCGCTGTTCGCGCTCGCGGTGCAGCCGGCGCAGCGGCAGGACGAGGTCAAGCTGACCGGCGCGCTGGCGCGGCTAACTGATGAGGATCCGTCGCTCTCGTTCGGCCATGATCCGGTCACCGGCGAGTTTCTGCTCTGGGGCCAAGGGGAAATGCAGCTCGCGATCGCGCTTGACCGCCTGCGCAACCGCTTCAACATTCAGATCATCTCCCACGCACCGCAGGTCCCATACAAGGAGACCATCAGGGGCGCAGTGACCCAGCATGCCCGGCACAAGAAGCAGTCCGGCGGCCACGGCGAGTTCGGCGACGTTCACCTTGAGATCAAGCCTGTTGCGCGCGGCGAAGGCTTCCAGTTCAACGACCGCATCACTGGCGGCGTCGTTCCGAAGCAATACATCCCCGCCGTCGAGACCGGCGTGCGGGAGTTCTTGAGCCGCGGGCCGCTCGGTTTCCCGGTCGTCGATGTTTCGGTCACGCTGACCGACGGGCAGTACCACACCGTCGACTCCTCCGACATGGCGTTCCGCAAGGCCGCCCAGGCCGCGATGCGTGAAGGCATGCCGAAGTGCTCGCCGGTGCTGCTGGAGCCGATCTTCAACGTCAAGATCTCCGTGCCGAGCGAATTCACCTCGCGCATCCAGCGGATCGCTTCCGGGCGTCGTGGCCAGATTTTAGGCTTCGAGCCGCGTGCCGACTGGTCGGGCTGGGACGAAGTCGCCGTTTTGCTGCCGCAGGCGGAGATGCACGGCCTCATCATCGAGCTGCGATCGGCAACGCTGGGCGTCGGCACGTTCGAATGGGCTTTCGATCATCTGCAAGAATTAGGCGGCAAGCTGGCGGACGACATCGTGGCAGCGCGCGCGCAGGCGTTGGCTGGCTAAGGGATCGCCGGAAGCGGGCAGCGCGGCGGGGCGCTGCTTCCGCTCTGGCGCGCGTTCGCAATCGCAACAGCGGGAACGCCGGTGAAAGGCCGGCGCCATGGCGCACGGAGCGCGTTCGGCAGCCGTGCTAAGCACGCGATGGCACCAAAAAAATGCCGGGCACAAGGCCCGGCAAGTCCAACAGGGAGGCTTCACGTCTGGGAGACGTAGGACTCGTAGCTGACGAGCCCTCCTTCCGGGCCTTGCACCCGAAACCGCGAAACTCGGAGATGCTGCAATGCAACACCAACACCGCCCTTATACCCTGCTGCAGCGCCGCATACCAGACAAAAAAAACGCATCCCAGATATGCGCGTATTGCATAGTGAGTTGAAAACGGATGGGAACTATCCCCGCATTCGGGATGAGGCGGCGACGCCAACACTGGCGGCGGCCCCCCCCGATGAGGCATCCGACGACGAGCCTGCCTGCGATTAGGCTCCGGCGAGGTCCTCGGTCTTGCGGGCAATGAAGGTCCGGAAGAGGGCAACGCGGTGCGAGTGCCGCAGCTCTTCCGGATAGACAAAAAACAGGTCGACCTCAGGCCCGTTCACTTCCGGCAAAATCTGCACCAGGTTGCCGGTCTGGTCATTGAGGTAATGGGGCAGGGCACCGATTCCGATGCCGTTCTGTACGGCGCGGAAAATGCCGAAGGTGCTGTTGACCTTGAGAAACGCCTTCCGCTTGCAGCCTTCGGCGCAGCCGGCTTGCAACAGCCAGTTCAGGTTCGGCAGGGCAAGCCGCGCCTCGTCGCCGAAGACAATCAGACGGTGATTGTCGAGGTCCTCCAGCGCGTGCGGCGTCCCGTGCTCGGCAAGATAGCTCGGCGCCGCGAACACGTGGTAGTGCAGGGTCATCAGGCGGCGCTGGATCAGGTCCGGCTGGGTTGGCGGAGTCATCCGCAGGGCGACATCGGCCTGACGCATCGACAAATCGAGCTCGTTGTCGCTCAGCATCAAGGTGACCTCGATGTCGGGGTTGGCCTCGAGGAATTCCTTGAGCCTCGGCGCCAGCCAGACGGAGCCGAACGCGATGGTCGTGGTGATGCGCAGCGGGCCCTTGGGCCGCTCCCGGCTTTCCTGGATCAGCCCCTGCGCCATGTTCAGCTTGGCGTAGATTTCGCGTGCCGTCCGATGCAGAACCTCTCCCGCCTCGGTCAGCATCAGGCCGCGCGCATGCCGGTGGAACAAAGGCGTCTGCAAGGTCTCTTCGAGGGAGCTGACCTGTCGGCTGACGGCGGATTGGCTGAGGCTTAAGCTCTCTCCCGCATGTGTGAAGCTGCCCGCCTCCGCCACGGCGTAGAACACGCGGATCTTGTCCCAGTCCATTCCAATCATGGCCGCCCTATTGCGTCTTGCCGGTACCAAGCGCAACGGCTTGTCGACCGGAGCTTTTTATCCCTGTGAACCGGCCTCTTGACGGGCCGGGTCTGGCCTTCCGGCGTCCACGGCATCACCCGTGGGCAGTCTCAATCCCCGCCAGATAGCGCTCCGCTTCGAGCGCAGCCATACAGCCGGTCCCGGCAGCCGTGACAGCCTGCCGGAAGACCTTGTCCTGGACATCACCGGCGGCGAAAACTCCCTTGGCGCTGGTGGCGGTGCTGTCGGCACGGGTCAGAATATAGCCTTCGGCGTCCATTTCCAGCTGCCCGTGAAACATGGCCGTGTTCGGTGTATGGCCGATCGCAATGAAAACCCCGTCTACGGGGAGCACCGCCGCCGCGCCGGACTTGACGTTGCGAACCGCCACGCCGGTCACAGCTGGCGGGGCATCGGCGCCGATGATCTCCTCGACCACGCGGTCCCAAAGAACCTGCACCTTGGGACTGCGAAACAGCCGCTCCTGCAGGATCTTCTCCGCGCGCAGCTGGTCGCGGCGATGGATCAGGGTTACGGAGCGCGCAAAGTGGGTGAGGAACAGCGCCTCCTCAACCGCCGTGTTGCCGCCGCCGATCACCGCCACCGCCTTGTCGCGAAAAAAGAAGCCGTCGCAGGTGGCGCAGGCGGAGACACCGAACCCCTGAAAGCGGCTCTCGCTTGGCAGCCCGAGCCAGCGCGCAGACGCCCCGGTGCAGATGATGACGCTCTCCCCTTCGTACGTCACGCCTGTATCGCCGGTCAGCACGAACGGCGGCGCTCCGAGGGCGGCCGCAACGATGGTGTCGTCGAAGCAACGGGCACCGACGTGGACCGCCTGCTCAGCCATCTGCTCCATCAGCCACGGCCCCTGCACGGCCGCAGCAAAGCCCGGATAGTTCTCGACGTCGGTGGTAATCGTCAACTGGCCGCCCGGCTGCAGCCCGCGGATCAGGATCGGCTGCAGCCCTGCGCGCGCGGCGTAGATGGCTGCTGTGTAGCCGGCCGGCCCCGACCCAAGGATGACGACTTTGCTCGCGTGGTGCATCGGTTTGGCTCCCGCGCGCGCCCACAGAGGCGCCTCGAATCAACGGTTTTCGCGGCTACCGCGGCAGGATAGGGGCCCATGCTGCACCGCGCAAGCGATCTCGCGGCTGCCAGAGTTCAGGCAAACGCCTGGATGCAGGCCTGCACACGCGCCCGCACCGGCAGCTCCGGATGCGCGGGGATGAATGCCTGGCCGGTGATGGTCTCGGAGAGCGCAATATAGCGCAAACTGAACTCGATCAGCGTGTCAACCGGGATCGGCGGAATCGGCTCCGCATAGGGATCGCAGCGAGCGACAATCCAGCGGCGCAGGAACTCCTTGTCCAGCGATTCCGGCGCTTCGCCTGCCGCGAGCCGCGCGGCATAGCTGTCCCGCCGCCAGTAGCGGCTGGAATCCGGGGTATGGATTTCGTCGGCCAGCACGATGCGACCCCACTCGTCGCGGCCGAACTCGTACTTCGTATCGACCAGGATCAGGCCGCGTTCGGCCGCGATCGCCCGGCCGCGGGCAAACAGGGCGAGCGCCGCTTCCTCGACCGTCTGCCAATCGGACGCACTCAAGAGACCCGAAGCGACGATCTCGTCAGGCGCGATCGGCGCGTCGTGGCCGTCCGCCGCCTTGGTGGTGGGCGTGAGAATGGTGGCCGGCAGCCGCTCATTCTGCTTGAGGCCGTCCGGGAGTGTCAGCCCGTACATCGTCCGCCGGCCGTCGCGATACATCGGCCAGATCGACGTCTGCGTGCTGCCGGTCAGGTAGTCGCGCACGACGATTTCGACCGGCAGCATATCGAGCCGTCGGACCAGCATCACGTTCGGGTCGGGATAGGTGATCGCGTGATTGGCGATGATGTCGGCGGTCGCCTCGAACCAGAAGCGCGCGGTCGCGTTCAGGACTTGGCCCTTGAACGGCACCGCGGCCAGGATCTGATCGAACGCACTCTGGCGGTCGGTCGTGATGATCAGCCGCCGGCCGTCCGTGAGATCGTAGGAGTCGCGCACCTTGCCGCGGCTGTGGTTCGGCAACTCCGGAAACGTGGCATCCACGAGGACGCGAGCGAGCTGATCCTCAATCAGCTGGCGGCGTGGATCGTCCTTCGTCACGAGGGATGCCGGCCCACTCACGAATACGCGATCTGGACCACTTCGTAGGAGCGCGAGCCGCGCGGCGCGGTGACTTCGACGATGTCGCCCAGCCGTTTGCCGATCAGCGCCCGGCCCAGGGGCGAGGTCACCGAGAGCCGGCCGTTGGCGGCGTCCGCCTCATGGCTGCCGACCAGCGTGTAGCGGGACTCCTCCTCGGTGTCCTCGTCACACAGGAGCACGGTGGCACCAAAGCGAACGATGTCACCGGACAGCCCGGAGGTATCGATGACCTGCGCCCGGCTGATGATGTCCTCAAGCTCGACCAGCCGGCCTTCGATGAAGCTCTGGCGTTCGCGCGCAGCGTGGTACTCGGCGTTCTCCGAAATATCGCCGTGCTCGCGCGCATCGGCGATCGCGCGGATGACCGCCGGCCGCTCCTCCGTCCGCAGGCGCCGCAACTCATCTTCCAGCTGCGTCAGCCCCTCCCTGGTCATCGGGACCTTTTCCATGTTCAACCTCTTCATTCCCGGGGGCGAACCCGTCCCGAAATCAGAACCGGGGCCGCCGATGGCCAGTTAGAAGGCGTTGCCAAGATAAAACTGCAAGGGTTGCACTTCAAGGCCATCGCCCGCACGCAGCGCCGTGATTGCCTCGATCGCAGCGCTGGCACCCGCCATCGTCGTGTAGTGCGGCACATTCTTGATCAAGGCGGAGCGGCGAATGGAGAAGCTGTCGCGAATCGCCTGCGCCCCCTCGGTGGTGTTGATCACCAGCTGGACGGCACCGCTGATGATGGCATCCTCGCAATGGGGACGCCCTTGCATCACCTTGTTGACGCGTTTGACCGCGAGTCCCAGCCCCGTGAGATGCTGGGCGGTTCCGTCGGTCGCGAGGAGCGCGAAACCGAGCTCGGCGAGTTGGCGCGCCAGAATGCCGGCCGCAGGCTTGTCGCGTTCCTTGACCGAAAGCAGCACCGTGCCGCCGGTGGGGAGCTGAACGCCGGCGCCGAGCTGGGACTTGGCGAAGGCCGAGCGGAAATCACGGGCAATCCCCATCACCTCGCCGGTCGACTTCATTTCCGGACCCAAAATGATGTCGACGCCGGGGAAGCGGGAAAACGGAAAAACCGCTTCCTTGACCGAAACGTGGTCGGCTCCCGGCCGCTGGGGAAGCGTGAAGGACGACAGCCGCTCGCCGGCCATGACCCGCGCGGCGATTTTGGCGATCGGCACCCCCGTTGCCTTGGCCACGAACGGAACGGTCCGGCTCGCACGCGGGTTGACCTCCAGGATGTAAATGTCGCCGTCCTTGATCGCAAACTGGACGTTCATCAGGCCGACGACGCCAAGTCCCAGCGCCAGCGCACGGGTCTGTTCACACAAGACATCGATCATCGATGGTGCCAGCGAGTACGGCGGCAGGCAGCATGCCGAATCGCCGGAATGAATGCCCGCCTCCTCGATGTGCTGCATCACGCCCGCGACGTAGACGTCGGTGCCATCCGCCAAGGCGTCGACATCGAGTTCGATGGCATCCTCGAGGTACGTATCGAGCAGAACAGGGCGCGTCCCGGAAACGCGCACGGCTTCCTTGATGTAGCGGGCCAACGCCTGGTGGTCGTGAATGATCTCCATCGCCCGCCCGCCCAGCACGTACGAGGGACGGATCACCACGGGATAACCGATCGTCTCGGCAACCCGCTCTGCCTCCTCGGCCGAGCGAGCGATGCCGTTGGCCGGCTGACGGAGCCCGAGTTGCTGCAGCAACACCTGGAAGCGCTCGCGATCCTCGGCCAGATCGATCGCGTCGGGCGAGGTGCCGAGAATGGGGACGCCGGCGGCTGCGAGCGCATGCGCAAGCTTGAGCGGCGTCTGGCCGCCGAACTGAACGATCGCACCCAAGAGGCGGCCGCGCGACTGCTCGACACGCGCCAGCTCGATCACGTCCTCCTCCGTCAGCGGCTCGAAATAGAGGCGGTCTGAGGTGTCGTAGTCGGTCGAGACCGTCTCCGGATTGCAGTTGACCATGATCGCTTCGAAGCCGGCGTCCTTCAGTGCATAGGCGGCGTGGACGCAGCAGTAATCGAACTCGATCCCCTGGCCGATGCGATTCGGCCCGCCGCCGAGAATGATGACCTTGTCGCGCTCGGTCGGGTTCGCCTCGCAGACCGCGGCCAGCCCGCCGTCGGGTTCGTAGGTCGAATACATGTACGACGTTTGCGCGGGAAACTCGGCAGCACACGTATCGACACGCCGGAAAACCGGCGCCGCACCCAGAAGCCGGCGATAGCGGGCCACGTCCCCGGGCCGGCTTGCGGTCAGCTGCGCCAGTCGTTCGTCGGAGAAGCCGAGCGACTTCACCCCCAAGACTCCCGCAAGGTCGCCCGGCAGGCCATTGCGCCGCACTTCGGCCTCGACGTCGATCAGCATCTTGATCTGTTCGAGGAACCAGCGGTCGAACCGGCAGGCGGCGTAGATCTCCTCGATGTCGAGACCACGGCGGAATGCGTCGGCGATCAGCAAGATGCGCTCGGGCCGCGGAATCGCGAGCGCCGCCAGACATTCGTCCCGGTTCAAGGTCTCGCTTGCTTCGTTCAGGCCGGCGAGGCCGGTCTCCATCGAGCGCAGCCCCTTCTGCAGGGATTCCGCGAATGAGCGGCCAATCGCCATCGCCTCGCCGACGGATTTCATCGACGTCGTCAGAATGCGCTCGGCAGCGGGAAACTTCTCGAAGGTGAAGCGCGGGATCTTGGTGACGACGTAGTCGATCGTCGGCTCAAACGAGGCGGGCGTGATGCCGGTAATCTCATTCTTGAGCTCGTCCAGGCGATAGCCGACGGCAAGCTTGGCTGCCACCTTTGCGATCGGAAAGCCGGTTGCCTTCGAGGCCAGCGCCGACGAGCGGGACACCCGCGGGTTCATCTCGATGATCACCATGCGGCCGTCATCGGGATTGACGGCGAACTGCACGTTCGAGCCGCCGGTGTCGACGCCGATCTCCCGCAGCACCGCGATCGAGGCGGTGCGCATACGCTGGTATTCCTTGTCGGTGAGCGTCAGTGCCGGCGCGACCGTGATCGAATCGCCGGTGTGAATGCCCATCGGATCGACATTCTCGATCGAGCAGACGATGATACAGTTGTCGTCCTGATCACGGACGACCTCCATCTCGAATTCTTTCCAGCCGAGCACCGACTCTTCGATCAGCA
>ERZ1645192.4362-NODE-4362-length-11223-cov-6.012088_pt1 | contig 11223 bp, 7 predicted proteins | sample MGYA00575354_ERZ1645192 | MGnify/ENA primary metagenome ERZ1645192 (study PRJEB40844, sample SAMN11349763) | freshwater sediment metagenome | isolation source: river sediment | host: Sediment | place: India: Faizupur Khadar , New Delhi | collected 2017-02-21 ... | reverse complement strand
GCATCGGCAGTCCTGATCCTGGCTTTCCTGCTGAAAGGTGTCTTGCTCGGCGCAGAAATCACGAATGCGTTCACACTCACCGACTGTTTACGCGAAAGCCTCTCGGCCAATCACACACTGCTGGCCCGTTCTGCCGAGAGCGACGCGGCGAACTCGCGGGCCAAGGGCAGCTTGGCCGCGCGTTTTCCAAGACTGTTTGCGACAGGTGGCGCTCAACACACTACAGAACCTTACCGGCTGCAAGCCGCCACCGAAAACAACCAGCCCGGCATCTTCACGCGGGATACGTGGCAGGCAACGGCGGGTCTCGCACTTCCTCTTTACGCAGGGGGACGGCTTGCCGCCGAACAGAATGCCTCCCGTCTATTGGCGGAGGCTGCTTCGGGTGATGTCGCCTTTGCACGGCAGGCGCTGGCGGTGCGGGTGGTAACTCTTTACGAGGACGCGCTCGCGTTGCGCGCCGTCATTCGTTCGCTGGATCAATCTCGCGCCACACTCACCGCGCAAGTGGAGCGGATTGACGCGCTGCTCCGCCAACAAAAAGCCGCCGAGGTGGACCGGCTGCGTGTGACGGTTCGTCTCGCTCGCGTGGAGCAGAGCGCCATCGAAGCGCGCAACCGGCTGGAAATCATTCAGGCCAGCCTCTCCGTCCTAATGGGCCGCGAACCTTCGGCCGCATGGAAGCTTGCTGAGAACTTGGGCACGCCTCCCGCAGCATCGGATGACATGATCCTCCGTCGCGAGCTGCGCGCCGACGAAGCCGCTGCGCAGGCTCGATCTGATTCCGCCGCGCAACAGGTTCGCGCCGCGCGTTCCGGTTACTGGCCCACGGTGGAGGGTGTTGCCACTTACGGTCCGCGCGCCGATTTCCATAGCGGCGAAGATTACGAAATGGGATTCGCCGGCGTCGCCCTGACGTGGAACATCTGGGATTTTGGTCGCACCAAATTCCGCGTGAGCGAAGCCCGTGCGAACCAGCGTGCCCGCGAGGAAGCCGCCACTGAAACGACGTTGCAGCGCCGTCTCGAACTCGCCAACTCCGAAGCGGGCGTCCGCGCGGCTGCTGCGCGGATCGAAGCGTCCCGGCTCGCGGTTGAGCAGGCGCAGGAAAGTCTGCGCATCGAACAGCGCAAATACGAACTCGGCCAGGGCACAATCACCGATGTCCTGGACGCGCAGGCCGCTGCTGTCGAATCTGAATCCCTTCGCGCCCGCGCGCTGGCCGACCATTCCATTTCTCTGGCCGCCCGGGATTTCGCGGCGGGCCATGTCTTCACCAGCGCCGCTGCGTTACCCGTGCTTCGCGCTGATCCCGTCGCCAGCACAGTCAACAATTCGCTTATCAGGCCATGAAAACGTTTCGCCTCATTCAACTTATCAGACTCTCGGCAGTTGCCGCGCTGGTGTTCGTGCTCAGCCTCAGTGGTTGCGGCAAAAGCGCTCCCGGCAAACCCACTCCACCGCCCACCGCCGTGACGGTTGAAGCCGTTACCAATCGCCACTTTGTGCGGTTGCTCACCGTCACCGGCACAATCGAGCCGACGACCGTGGCCGGGTTGGCCTCGCCCGCCGAAGGGCCGGTACTCGGCTGCCGCGTGCGCGAAGGCGATCGGGTCGCGGCAGGCCAGGAGTTGCTCAGCATTGGCCGGCAACTTTCCGCCGAAGCCGCCCAAGCCTCCGCCCGCGAGGAATTGCGTCGGCAGGAACAAGAGTTCCGCCGCATCGAGGCGCTGGTGAAAGAGAAGGCCATTCCGGGCGATCAACTCGACACCGCCCGCGCCGCGTTGGAACGCGCCCGGGCCGCGCTCGCCCAAGCGGAGCAAGCGGCGGATGATTACTCCATCCGCGCGCCGTGGGCTGGCGTCGTTTCGCGCGTCCGCGTGGCGGATGGCAATTACGTCGCGCCGCGCACGCCGCTCGTGGACCTTTATGATCCCGCCAGTCTCGTCCTGCGCTTTGCGGTGCCGGAAGACCATGCGTTCGCTTTGGCGGTGGACGGTCGCGTGCAAGTCACATTCGATGCGTTGCCGGGCCGCGCTTTCACGCTGGAAATCATCCGCGCCTACCCGGAACTGGACCGCCGGCTGCGCACGCGCTCGTTCGAAGCGGCGCTGCCCAACGACGCGACCTTTTCACCTGGAATGTTCGCCCGCATTCGCGCCGTGCTGGAAGAACAAGCCTCGGCGTTGACCGTTCCTGTCGAAGCCGTGCTTAGCGACGGGGTGAAACCATTCGTCTTCGTGCTCGCCGACGACAAAGCCGCACGCCGCCCTGTGGAAACCGGTTTCGAGCAGGATGGCCGGGTGTGGGTTCACACCGGCCTGAAGGTCGGCGACCGCGTGATTGTTGGCGGCATTGAGCGAGTGAAGGACGGCGCAGCCGTGCGCCTCGAAAGTGACAAACCTGCAACCAACCCCAAAGGCGGCAAGCCCGCCTCGAAAGCAGCCAAGTCATGATCCGCAATGCCATTACTCGGCGGATTTCAACCGCCATCGTCGCGCTTGGGCTGGCGATCTTCGGTGCGCTTAACATCGGCACGCTGCCGGTGGATTTTCTGCCGTCGGTCAAGTATCCGCTCATCAAGCTCTCCATTGTCTGGCCCGGCGCGACGCCCGAGGACATTGACCGCAACCTCGCCGATCCCATCGAGCGGCAGGTCGCGTCGGTGGACGGCCTCGATTATCTCACGTCCAGCGCGCTCGAAGGGCTTTACCAACTCGATGTGAATTACCGTTACGGCGTGGACGTGGATGTGGCGTATCAGGACACGCTCGCGGCGTTCGCCCGCTCTCAAAAAGACCTGCCGCTCGACATTGACCCCCCGGTCATCATCAAGGCCGACCCGTCCCAACTGCCCGTCGTGCAAGTCGTGTTCGAGTCCGACCGGATGGACCTCACACAACTGCGCACCTGGGTGGACAACTGGCTGACGGACCGCCTGCTGGCCGCCGGAGGCGTGGCGGCAGTGGATGTTGCGGGCGGACTCGAACGCGAGATCCGCATCCTCGTGGACGACGGCAAACTGGAGAAACACGGCCTCAGCCTCGAACTCGTCGAGCGGCGGTTGCGCGAGGAAAACGTGCAACGCCTCGGCGGACGCGTCACCGGGCCAAACCGCGAAACCATCGTCCGCACGTTGGGGGAATTCACCGACCTCGAAATCATCCGCCAGATTGTGCTCGTCCGCGGCGAAGGCAGCGCCCGCATCCGCGTTGCCGACGTGGCGACCGTCGAGGATTCGCACGAGGAAGTGCGGCTCATCACGCGGCTCGATGGCAAACCCGCCGTGAAGGCCAACATCATCAAGCAGGCCGACGCCAACACGGTCGTGACCGTGCGCAACGTCGAGCGCCGTCTCGCGGAACTCGCAGCCGCCTTCCCCGCCGGACTGTCCTACAAGCTGCTGGAGAACCAGGCCGACTACATTGTTGATTCGATGAAAGGCGTGCGCAATACGGCGCTGGAGGCGCTGGCGTTGGTGATCCTTGTGCTGTTCCTGTTCCTGGGCAGTCCGCGCCAAGTGCTTATCATCGGCATCGCGCTGCCGTTCGCCTTGCTGGTGAACTTCTTCGTCATGCAGTTGGCGGGCTTTTCCCTCAACATCTTCTCGCTTGGCGGCCTCGTGGTCGCTATCGGCGTTCTGCCTGACGCCTCGATCATCGTGGTGGAAAACATAACCCGCCTGCGCAGCCTGCGGAAGGGCGACTCCCGCGCTGCCGTGGCCGAAGCCGGCACGCGCGAAGTTGGCGGCGCAATCCTGGCCGCGACGATCACGTTCGTCGCGCTGTTCGCGCCGTTCCTGCTCGTGCCGGGCATGATCACGCTGCTGTTCCGCGAACTCGTGCTCGTGGTGCTTGGCCTGATGGTCATCGCGGGGCTGGGAGCAATCACACTCACGCCGATGCTTGGCTCGACGTTGCTGCGGGGCGAACACAACGAACATTCCTGGAGCGAACGGTTGAATCACCGTCTGCAAGCAGGATACGGGTGGCTACTGCGCCGCGCATTGAATGCCCGTGTGGTCGCGTTGATCGTGTTTGTCACCGTCGCGGCATTGGGAGTCGTGCTGTTCAAAAAGGCGGGCTCAGAGTTTTTCCCGGCTGTGGACGATGGACGTATCGTGGTGAAGGTGCGGATGCCGGCGGGTGCGGCGCTCGAACGCATGGACGCCATCACCGCGCAGATCGAGGCGCTCGTGCGGGGCGACAAACGCGTGCGGAGCGTGTTCACGCTCATCGGAGGCGCGGTGCGCGGACTCTACACGAACAAAATCGGCAATGAAGGCGAGGTGGACATCGAACTCGTGCCTCCCGGCGAACGCGACATTTCCACCACGGACTACATCGCGGAGCTGCGCAAGAAGATCTCCAAGGTTCATGCACCGGGCGCAGTGCTCGCGGTGTATCAAGCGAAGATGCGCGGCATCCGAACCTTGGGCCAGGCGGAGATCGAAGTGGAGATTAATGGCTCGGAAATTGATACCCTGTTCGCCCTCGCCAACGATATCGCTGCCCGACTGCGACAGCGCCCGGAGTTGGCGAACATTTATGTCTCGCTCGATTACTCGAAGCCCGAGTGGCAGGTGGAGATTGACCGCACGCGCGCTGCCGAACACGGACTGACCGTGGCGGCGATTGCCGGCACGTTGCGCGGCTACATCGGTGGGGATGTGCCGACCCGCTACCGCGAAGCCAGCGAACTTTACGATCTGCGTGTGCTCGTGCCCGAACGGAGTTTACGCTCGCGTTCCGATGTCGAGGATCTTGTGATCACTACGCCCGCTGGCGACCACGTCCGATTACGCGAAGTCGCGAGTGTGCGCTCCGCCACCGGCCCGGTCGAAATCGTGCGCCAGAACCAGATCAAGCAGGTCATTGTGCGTTGTGATGCGCAGAACGTGGACCTGGCCACCGCACAAGCTGCGACGCGCTCGGCGCTCGCCGAAGTGTCGTGGCCGTTGGGCTACAATTACACCATCGGCGGCAAGGCCCGGCAGATGGCCGAGATGCAAGGCGTGGTGAAAAGCATTCTCGGCCTGGCCGTGTTTTTTTCGTTCATCGTGCTGGCGGCGCAGTTCAACAGTCTGCGCCTGCCGTTGGTGATTCTGATTGCCGCGCCGTTCTGCCTGACAGGCATGGGATACGGTCTGTGGATATCCGGCCAGCCGTTCGGCGCAACGGTCATCATTGCCGCAATGATCGTGCTGGCAGCCAATGTGATTGACGGCGTGTTGCTCATTGAAACCGCCGAGCACCAGCGCGCCGCCGGTAAACCACTTCTCGAAGCCACGCTCGGCGCCGGCCTGAGCCGCCTGCGGCCGCGTCTGATGACGGTGCTGCCTGCCGTGCTGGGTTTCGCGCCGCTGGCGTTTGCGCTGGAGGAAGGCGGCGAACTGCTTCGCCCGATGGCGGCAGCCGCGATTGGCGGACTGCTCTTGAACGTCTTCGTCGCTCTGTTCCTCGTGCCGGTGCTTTATACCTGGATGGCGGGGCGCAGGTCGGCGCCAACCGCAACAGTGCCAGGACCAAACTGATGAAACACCCTGTCTAACAATCGAATTGAAAAGAGGCGCACGCCGCATTACCGGTGCGAGCGTTCGTCAGGTAGCGAATCGGAGAGCCGATCTGCTTGGCGGCTGAGCTTGCGGTGCTCGCGAAACGCGCGAGTGCCGTGAACCGTGAACCAATAACCAACAAACCCAAAAGACATTCAATGAAAGAAAATGTGACTCGCCGCAACTTCCTCGCCACTGCGGGCATTGCCGCCGCAGCAGCAACCAGCGTCTCCACTTTCGGCGCGGAATCGGTTGGCGGCAAGACGCTGAAACTCCTTGGCATCTCGTGCAGCCCGCGCAAGGGAATGACCACGGCGAAAGCCGTGCAAGCCGCGCTCGATGCGGCCAAAGGGCTCGACGCGAGAATTCAGGCCGAGCTGATTGACCTCGGTGGACTGAACATCGCCGGCTGGTCGCCCACCCCGCCACAGGACGACTTCATTGCCATCCTGCCCAAGCTCCAGGACCCTTCAGTGGGTGGCCTGATTATCGGCTCACCGTCTTACTTTCGCAGCCTGAGCGCGCTGACGAAAGCGTTCATCGAACGCTGCGCGCCCTTGCGCGAGCCGAAGATGGTGTTGGACGGCAAACCGGTGGGTGTTATTGCCACGGGCACGTTCCGCAATGGCGGTCAGGAACTTGTGATCGAACAGATCCAAACCGCCATGCTCTGTTTTGGAATGATCCCCGTGGGCGGCCGCCCGCCTGCCTTCCAGGGCGGCACGGTGCTCTCGACAAAGGACGATATCGGCGGCGACGAACTCGGCCTCGCCACGGCCCGCAACACCGGCCTGCGCGTGGCCGATTTTGCGCTTCGATTAACACGGTGATCGTTTTCCGGGCGGATACAAACGACTGAAGGTCCATTTGCTGTGGCGAGCAATTGATTCTCGCACCCGAGCCATCCCGCGCGCAGGCAACGGTAAGAAAGACTGGTTGCAACAACTGTATCCCGAGGCAAGATTCGTCAAAAACCGCCTCAACGTCGTATCCCCAGCCGAACCAACATACCGCCTGGGATCACAAAGAATGCAATCCGGACTCCGGTCAAGACCGCGCGGGCCTGCGAACCAGCGCAACCCTCAAAACCTCACTTGCCCGGCAGCGAGACTTCCATGCCCACCAGGCACACGTCGTCCTCAAAGTCTTTGGCGCCGGTGAACAAGCGGACCTCGTCGAGCACCTGGTCGAACATGTCCTGGACCGGGGCTCCCGCGCGAGTTTTCACCGCTTCGACGAGCCTTTGCATCCCGAACTCCTCCTCTCCGGAATTGTTCGCCTCGTAAAGGCCATCCGTAAAGAGCAGGAAAAGGTCCTTGTCCTCCATCGGGCAGCGGCAGGTTGGATAAGCGGACTTGCCGAACAGGCCCAGGGCCGGCCCGTGCCGGGCATCGTGTTCCTTCAACAACTCCACCGGGCCGCGATTGCCCCGCACCCGAAACGGGCTCGGATGTCCCGCGCTCGCAAATCGCACCTCCTCGCCCTCGCAGTCCGCCACAAGGTAAAAAGCGGTGGCAAGGAATGTCTCGTCCGTCCGCCGCAGAATCGCATGCAGGCTGCGGTTGATCTCCCCCAGGAACTTGCCGGGGTCCGAAGCAAAAGGCATCAGCTCCTCGAGCAATCCACGCATGATCGCCGCAATCAGCGCCGCCCTCATGCCGTGGCCCATCACATCACAAATAAACACCCCGGCGGTGGTGTCGGTAATGGGAAACACATCAAAAAAATCCCCGCCCACCGCTGCCGCCGGAAGGTACCGATGATGAAACTTCAGCAGGCTTTGCTCGGGCAAAACGCCTTTCGGAAACACCGGGTAGCGGCTCGGAAGAAACACCTGCTGAATGTGCCGCGCCATTGCAAAATCGGCTTCCAATTGCGCGTTCTTCAATCGCAACTCCTCGGCGTAGCGCGCAAGCTGCTCCATCATGCGCTTGCGCTCGATCGCGTAACGCATCGCGCGGACCAGCAACTGGCTCTCCACCTCCCCCTTGATCAGGTAATCCTGCGCGCCATCATGCACCGCCTGCACCGCGATGCGCGTGTCGTTCAACCCGCTCAATACGATGATTGGCGTCCGGGGCGAGCTCGCATGCAGTTTCTGAAACGTTTCGATCCCCTGGCTGTCCGGCAGGGAAAGGTCCAGCAGAATGACTCCCAGATCGTCCCTGCCAGCGCGCTCCATCGCCTGCGAAAGCCGCTCCACCTGCTCCACATCAAACACATCCCCCCCCGCGGTGGTGACCATGACTTCAATCAGCCGGGCGTCGCTGGGATTATCCTCCACCAGCAGAGCTCTTGTGCGTTGCGTTTTGGCCTCAGTTTTCACGGCGCATTGGATTGACCAATCTTCTTCTTAAACGGGCACTTGCCGAAATGTAAGCGTTCGACAGCCGGACGCAAGAGTTAGCTTCTCATTTGACCGCGGGTGACCCCGAGCTGGTTGATCAGCTTCAATTCGCGCCAGAGATCGCGGCCTGTGATTTCCCCTCGCAGAAGCCGGGCGTATTTCTCAAGCGTTGCCGACACCACCTCGGGCGATTCATCCAGAAACTCCACTCGAAAGTGGCGCACACCCAACTCGAGCAGGGCCGGCACGTGCTCCGCCCCGGTCTGCGCCAGCCCATTGTAAACCGTGTTTCGACATCCCGCATCCGCCTTCACCGCATGCAGCACCCCAACCCGGTCCCGAAGCTCCACCCGGCGCCGGTCGCATGGACGCCCGCAATCCCGGTAATCCTTGCCCTCTGACAGAAACGCGCAAAACACACAATGCTCCATGTGAAACATCGGCATGTGCTGATGGATGGTCACATCAAACCATTCGGGCGGCGCCCCGCGCAACAGCGCCTCCAGTTGCGTGAAGTTTAAATCGTACGAGGCCGTCAGCCGCTCCAGACCGTAACGCTCCCGGAAATACGCGGCCGAAAGCCGGTTCGCCACGTTCAGCGAGTAATCCCCGATCCGCAAATCGTCACGGAAGAACTCGATGTGATCGTAGTTCCGAACCAGGAAGCCATCCGCGCCCGACGAACGCACCTGCTTCAGCGTCCACTCCTCCCCTTCCTTGAAAATCCGGGGCGGAGCGACAAGAATTCGTCCATCCACCGCCACTTTTCTGAAAAGATCCACAGCCGCCCGGTATTGTTTCAAATCCTCGAACTCGCAGTAAATGGCGCGAACCCCGAGCTTCACTGCGGGCTCGATCTGATCCAGCCGGCGCACTGCGACAATCATCTCCGCCCGTGTGTCGCGCCCGCCCCGGGATGTTGTCGGACGAGTTTCCGGCGCCGGCTCGTTGAGCGTCCATCGCAGCGGACGCGCGCACAGCCGATCCAACGCGGCCACAACATCGCGTCGCAGCTTGTTCAACTCGCTCACGGGCAGGATGACATCGCCCCGAATCATGTTCCGCAACGCGCCCAGCTTGAATGGAGTGCCGCCCAGCCGCCCGAATTGCTCGCGCAGCCGCTCGGTCGTCAACGGGCGTCGCTCGGCGCGGGCCAGTGGAACGCTCGACTCTCCTTTTGCCACCCGCCCCTGTTCATCCCGCAAAATCAGCGTTAGCGGCAATCCCGTCGCACCGTGAACTTCCGCTTCGACTTCCCGCTGATACCTTGGCTGATCGCCCTCGAAGGTCTGGCGCAACTGCCGCTCGAGCGCCGGATCGCTTGTCTTCCAAAGCTTGTTCCCGGCACGGATGCGGCCGAACTGAATGTCTCCCGAACCGAACTTCAATTCGCAACGTTGCTCGGCCATCCGGCCCTTCACCGGGGCGACCTGGTAAACCCTCCCGCCCTCCTCTTTCGTTTCGGGATGGCCCGCATCGAAGACCACTCCGTCTCCCGGCTTCAGCGCGCCCTCGATCCGCACGAGCACGGATTCGCGTCGCACCTCAACGACCTCCCCCAAAAACATGCCCCGCTTGGTCCCGAATCTTGCATGAACCAGTTCCCGGTTGTTCACCCCGCCAAACCATCCCGTGTGCAGCCCGCGCGAAAAAGCCATCTCCATCCGGTAATTCGCCTGGTCCGGCGTGATCTCCTCCTCACCGGGCGTCTCCCGGCCCGCAATCCGATCCAGCGCCTGGCGATACACTCGCGTGATGTTGGCCACATACTCGGCCGACTTCAGCCGGCCCTCGATCTTGAGCGATGCCACGCGCAATCGAACCAACTCCGGCAGCACGCTCAGCCCCGCAAGGTCTCGCGGACTGAGCAAATACTTCCGGTCGCTCAGCGGAACGTCCTTGCCGTCCGACACCAGCTCATAGGGCATCCGGCACGCCTGGGCGCATTCGCCGCGATTGGCGGACCGCCCGCCCAGGGCTTCGCTGGTCAGGCATTGCCCCGAGTAGGCCACGCACAACGCCCCATGCACAAACACCTCGAGCGGCAACGGCGTCCCGCTTTGCGCCGCCTGGATCTGCTCGATCTCCTTGAGCGAGCATTCACGCGCCAGCACTACAAGGTTGCAGCCCAGCTCCCGCGCAAATCGCGTTCCTCCGGCGCTGCTCACCGTCATCTGCGTCGAAACGTGTATCGGAAAATCCGCGGATATCGCCCGGATCATTCCGCAAATGCCCACGTCCTGCACAATCGCCGCATCCACCCCGCACCCGATGATGCTTCGGGCATATGCCTCCGCCTCGGCCAGCTCATTCTCAAACACAAGGGTGTTGAAGGTCACGTAGCCCTTCACTCCGCGCCGGTGCAGAAACTCCATCAGCGCCGGCAGGTCCGACCCGGTGAAATTTTGCGCCCGCATCCGCGCATTGAAACGCTCAAGTCCGAAGTAAATCGCGTCCGCCCCGTTTTCAACAGCGGCCCGGGCGCACTCCCAATCGCCGGCAGGGGCCAGGAGCTCCGGCAGCGCGGCAGCGGCGCGATCAACGCGCTCCGTCTCTGTGCCCTGCATGGGGACGCCGCCTGCCATTCCGGAACCAACTTAGCGATTGTCCGGACCGCTTACAACATCAGCGCCAAGCCTCGCAGTGCATGAGAAGAGTTACAGTGTCCTCTATCGAACAGCAGGACTCGTGCTAAAGAAGAAAGAACCCAGTCTATTTGTCGGCCAGGGCCGCCAACTTCTCGACGGTCAAACCGCTGGAACGGATCAGGCTGCGCAACGTTCCCCTGGCGACTTCCCGATGGTCGGGCACGGAAAGCATTGCCATGTGGCCAGGTTTAACCAGGATCATGTGGCTGCCACGCTGGCGGACCATCTGTCACCCATCCTTGGCAAAGACTTTGACGACATCACGTCCGCTGAGGATCGGGAGCGAGGCCATCAGAGGGCCACCTCGACCCGCTGAATTTCGACGGTCAGAGGCAGACCGCGCTCGGCACGAACCTTCAGGCAGGCGGTGATGGCTTCACGAATGTTGGCGAGAGCTTCATCACGAGTTCGCCCCTGGCTGACGCAGCCGGGAATCAAAGGGCACTCGGCCACCCAAACGCCGTTTTCATCCCGCTCCAATGTGGTCACGAACTTCATCGCCATACTCTGCTCTTCTTCTCCCCCTTGAAAAGCCTGTCCAACCTGGCGGGATAGCCGGCTCAGCCGCTCACTGCTCCTCGTCCTGGGTCGTGGAGGCGGTGGCGTTTGTTCGGGATGTAATGGTCAGCGGCACGATCAACTCGATGGGACTGCCCGCAATGCTCGTTGCAAGC
>ERZ1645192.4360-NODE-4360-length-11224-cov-4.982541_pt1 | contig 11224 bp, 14 predicted proteins | sample MGYA00575354_ERZ1645192 | MGnify/ENA primary metagenome ERZ1645192 (study PRJEB40844, sample SAMN11349763) | freshwater sediment metagenome | isolation source: river sediment | host: Sediment | place: India: Faizupur Khadar , New Delhi | collected 2017-02-21 ... | reverse complement strand
GACCGAGTACCTCCGGTCGTAGAAGAGCTCCTGCCACTGCCGTACCATGCCCAGATAACCATTGTTAATGATTGCGATATTGATTTTGATTTCTTCTTGAGCGATGGTAGAAAGCTCAGCCTGCGTCATTTGGAAACCGCCGTCTCCAGCGGGGATTCCACGGGCAGAATACGCCCGACGAGCTCCGGGAAGTTGATCTGGATCAGGCGAAGGACGGCCGGACAGTAGGTGGAAATATAGGGGAGATTGTCGCCTGCATCACGGATGAGGCGGGCCGAGGCGAACGCGGCAAGATCGAACGCGAGCGAAGCCCATTCCGAAAGATCACGAAGGCCGTGATGCTCCAGCGCTTCCTTCATCAGTCTCGGCCGCGAATAGGCTCCGACCTGGACGTAGAATGTCGGGTCGGCCATAAGGATCAGACCTTCCCTCGACTTGATCAGATCCCATTCGTCGTCGTTGACCGTTATCGCTTTGTCTTTACAGCTCCGGATGCACTCGCCGCAGTCGATACAAAGATCGGGAAGAATTCGGACGAGACCGTCGATGACGCGAAGAGCCTCCGTAGGGCAGGATTTGATACAGTTGGCGCATCCGCGGCACCGTGATTCGCGAATTTTGATCCCTCCGGACATTGAACTCACTCCTTTTTCGTCGAGAACACCAAAGACAAAATCGAGAGAAAACCGCGCAGGGGATGCAGCTACGGCGAAGGAAAGATGACCGTTGCGAGGAGCGTCGTTCCCTTGTCGATCTCGGTTTCGATGAGCAGGGAATCGGCGTTCCTGTCGATGTTGGGCAGCCCCATCCCTGCGCCGAACCCGAGCTCGCGAATCTCGTCGGTCGCCGTCGAGTATCCCTCCTGCATCGCGAGCGATACGTCCGGGATTCCGGGCCCCTCGTCGCGGGCGACGATTTCGAGACGATCATCGTACACCGTCATGCGGAGCACTCCTCCGCCTCCGTGGATCAGCGCGTTCATCTCCGCCTCGTACGCGATGACGGAAGCCCTGCGGACAAGGTCGGAGGGGATACCCAGCATTTTCAACGTCGCCTTGAACTTGGTCGACGCCTCGCCGATCGCGGAAAAATCACCCGCCAGAATGGCGTACTCCTCCACATAAGGCTCCTGGGCCACGTGTCACACCCCTCTGTCCGGTATATGACAAGGGAGAATGCCTTTCTGAAACAGGATGCCGCACGATTCGAACATGCTCATGTGACAGAGAAGAATCGGCATTTTGATCTGGGAGGCCAGCTTGACCGCCGCCTCCTGCGGCTTTTTCCCCCGGACGAAGACAACGGCCGGAAGGTCGAGCATCTGCGCGGTCCGTACTATCTGGATGTTGGTCAATCCGGTCAGGAGCAGCGATCCGGGGCGGGCGAACGCAAGCACGTCGCTCATCAGGTCGGCCCCGTATGCGCACTCTATGTCGATATCGTCAAGCAGCTCTTCGCCGCTGAGCACCTCCGCGCGTATCTGAGACGCAATATCACGCAGTTTCATTCTACTTCCTCCTCTATGATTATCTTGAACACTTCCCCGGGACAGGGGCCTTTACGGCAGGTAATCCGGTCCTCTGACAAGGAGCGTTTTGACGGGGTGAAACTCTCTCCCCTCCACGATCATGAACGCCACGGCCCTCTCGGCGGGACGGTGTGTTGCAGGATTGATTGAAAGCGCCTGAGAACCGAAGACAAGCCCCTCGGCCAAGGGCAGCATACCCGCCAGGGCGGCCGGGACGGGAGAGCCCGCCCGCTTGAAGGCGTCGAAAAGCCATTGGCAGGCCGCATACGCGCGCCCCGCCATTGCGGGGTCTTTTACGGTGACGTTATGCCGTCTCCAGATGTCCCTGCCCAGCGACTTCAGAGCCGAATCAGTGCGGACGGGGTAGTCCTGGTCGGCCGTCACAACGCCGTTGAAGGAGAGAAGAAGCGGTTGCGGAACGCCGCCGTACCAGATCTCGAAAGCGTTGCTCTTGCGACGGGTGCTTCGCCAGACGTCCCTGACCACCATCGACCCCGCCCAGGAGACGAGGGCTTTGGCGCCTGAAGCAATGGCTTCCGATTCTATCATCTTGAAGGAATCCATTCCTCCGCCGGGAATCCAGAAGTGCGCCACAAGGAAGCCCCTATCGAAAAACATATCGCCGAGGTTCCTCGCATACCGCTCAAGCGCGGGGTCAAGCTTGTCGCCGAGGACCGCAAGAACGCTCCCGGAAGGGAAGAGCTCCGCCGCATACGCGGTGAACGCGGCGATTCTGAAGTCGCGGAACAGATCCAGCGCGAAGACCATTGTATCGGGGACGCCTTCGCCGTTGTAAATGTTCGCGGTTTCTCCGAAAGCAGAGAGAAAGACGGGTCCCGCTTCTCCGAGATGCGGCCGGAGAAAGGCGATTTCTCTCCCCCCGGCAAAGGAAAGCACTGCGGAGATTCCGCGCTTCCGCCAGTCCTCAACCCGCGCCGCGGCGGAAGCTTCGTCAAGCGATTCCTCCTGGTGGAAGCGAATGTCGCGGCCGCTCACTCCGTCCGGACTCTCCTGCACCTTCCGTTCGGCGTACCGTACGGCTCCGAGCGCGGAACGCCCCGCGTCGCTCTCCCACCCGTCATCCGGCGGGAGAAGCGCAACCTGCCATATCCACCCGTCCTCCACGCCGACGATCAGGTCGCTGGGTGCGGAAATGGCGGGAAGCGCAGGTACGAACAGCAAAAAGAGCACCAAAAGAACAGGGATGCGCAGAAGGCTCACGGAGAGAGGAGAACGACCGGTCCCGCATACAGGCCTTCTCTTCGTCAGGCCCTTCCGACCGTCCGAGGCGCACGCTCTCCGAGATTGATGCGCGACCATTACCGTTTGTAGCCGATTATCCGGCGAAGCAGTGTTTTTCTCCCCTCAATGTCGCTTTCGGTCTCCACGCCCTTGGGAGAGAAGCCGTCGATGACGCCCGCCACGCCTCTCCCCTGTTCGCTTTCACAGATGATGACCTGGAGGGGATTGGCCGTGGCCGCAAAGATGCGGCAGACTTCCTGACACTCCTTGATCCTGTTGAGGACATTGATCGGGTACCCGTTCTTGAGGACGATGAGAAACGAATGACCAGCTCCCAGGGAGTTCATGTTGTCCACGGCTATTTTGACGAGCTCTTCATTGTTGCCGTCGAACCGTATGAGGCAGTCTCCGGAGGCTTCGCAGAAAGCGATACCGAACTGCAGCGCCGGAGAGGAGGTCGCAAGGGCTTCGAACAGGTCCTCGACGGTCTTGATGAAATGGCTCTGTCCGAGAATAATGTTGCAGTCGCTCGGAAAATCAAGCTGCACAAGCTCCCACTTCTTAATTTCAGGCATGAATTGTCCCTCCCTCTTCTTTTCAGGGGTAATTGTAGCGGCCTATCTATAATACAACAGGAGATGCGTTTTCGTCACGATGAATATCTCCCTTGAGGAGCCAGTCCGCGAGGAAGACAAAGCCGTCCTTGTCCGCCGACGGCATGATCACATCCGAAAGCGCAAGCACCTCGTCCGCCGCGTCCTCCGGCACGACGGCGATATCGGCCTCTTTCAGCATCTCCATGTCGTTATGGTGATCCCCGGCCGCGACAACAATCTCCGGAAGCTCCGGCAGCGTCGCGAGCCATCCGCGAAGGGCCGCTCCCTTTGAAACGCCGAGAGGAAGAACATCGAGAAACCCCTCGCCCGCTTGCACTATCTCCGCTCTTCCGGCGAAGCGGCTCTTCAGATCCCGCTCGAGCGACCTGATGCTCCCGGGAATGCCGTGAAAGATGACCCTGAATACCTCCTGAGGGACGGAGGGCGATTCAAGCGAGGAATCGACGGGAACGCCCGCCTCTGCGAAAAAGCCCCGGGTCACCGCGTCGGCGCTTCGGCAGACGGCACGTTCGTCGCCGATGATCTGAAGCTCCACGGGGTGCTCCCACCCCGCCTGCACTATCTCCAGCGCCAGCGCCGGATCCATGGAGGTCTCGGAAACAGCTCTCCCGGTGGAAGTGTCCATGATCCGCCCCCCGTCGTAGAGGATCGCCGGAAGATCCGTCCCCGTTCCCCGGATATGCGGCAGCGCTGTTGCCAGGATTCTCCCCGAAGCTACCATGATCGTCCATCCGTTTCCCCGGAGACGCTCGCAGGCGGAAATCACACCGGGCGTGAGCTGCTCCCCGCGGGAAAGCGTCTCGTCTATATCAGTTACAAGAAGTTTCATTCTCATCTCTTTTTCCTCCGAAGAACAGTAGTAAAAAAGGGAGCCGCTTGCTTGTATCTCCGCATACCGGAGAGAAGCGGCTCCCTCGAAAATTTAACTTTCAGACTGTGCTGCAACCGGCGGAAAAACTACTTTCCTGCGGCCTTCTTCTTCAGCTCCTGGATGACGTCGTCGGTGATGTCGATACCGCCGAAATAGACGGCGGACTGCTCGATGACCACGGTGACGCCCTTCAACCTCGCCACGGTCCTCACTGCGACCTGAGCCTCCTGGAAGATCGGCTGCATCAGCTTTGCCTCTTCCTGGGCGAATTCGTTACGCTTCGTGTTGAAGATCTGCGCTTTTTTATTCTGATCGGATTCCTTGTCCACAGCCATCTTCATCTCGTTCTCTTTCTTCTGGCTGATCTGCTGAAGCTGCTTTGTGACGGCTTCGAACCTCGGATGCTGGAAAATGATCTTCTGAGAATCTATGACGCCTATCTTCTCATTGGCGGATGCAAGAACAGCAGAGGAACAAATCAACAAAAGAGCCAACGAAAGAAGAATACCGATACGTTTTCCTGAAAACATTAAACTACCTCCTCGACAGTCGGTAAATATAGATACAAAGAAAATTTTATACCCAAACCAATCAAAAGTCCAGGCATATTTACGTAATCCCTCGTCCGTCTACCGATTCGGGAAACTATCGGCTATCCTGCGGACTTCTTCCGCAACCCTGCGAATATCGTCGTCGGTAAGTCCGTAATAGACGGGCAGGCTGATCTCCCGCGCATACAACTCTTCCGCATGCGGAAACTCCCCGGGGACGTAACCGAACCGCTCCCTGTAGTACGGGAGCAGCGGCACAGGAAGGTAATGCACCATTCCGCGGATCCCACGTTTTCCCAGCTCTTCGAAGACGGCGGCGCGGTTTCCGGCGGAGAACTGAAGCGGATAGAGGTGGTAGGCATGCCCCTCGCATCGCGGAGGCGTGCAAAGAACGCGATCCCCTTCGAAAAGTTCGTCGTAAAGCGCCGCAATCTCCTTCCGCCGAAGGACGAAGCGGTCGAGCTTCAGGAGCTGGCTCAAACCAAGCGCGGCGTGCAGTTCGCTCAAACGGTAGTTGAACCCGAGGATCTGCATCTCCGTCGCCCACGGACCGTCCGGCGGAGCGGTCATGAAACGAGGCTCTTTTTCAATCCCGTGCGTCCTGAAAAGACGAAGACGGCGGGCGAACTCTTCGGAATCGGTAGCGACCATGCCCCCCTCTCCCGTAGTAATGTGCTTGACGGGGTGGAAGCTGAAGGCCGTCATATGCGCTTCCTTGCCGACGCGGACCCCGTTCCGCTCAGCTCCGAGCGCATGGCAGGCATCCTCGACGACCACAGCGCCGCACGACCCGGCGGATTCGAGAAAGGGCGCAATATCCACGGGGTAGCCGGCATAGCTCACCGGCGCGATCACTTTCGTGCGCTTCGACACCTTCTTCGAGGCCGCCTTCGGGTCGAGGCAGAGCGTCGAGGGATCGATGTCCGCAAAGACGGGCGTGCCGCCGAGATAGAGCGCGGCGTTTCCCGTCGCGGCAAAGGTCATGGCGCTGGTGAGCACCTCGTCCCCGGCTTCCACTCCGGCGGCGAAGTATGCTCCGTGGAGCGCGGCCGTTCCGTTCGCGAAGGCGACCGCGTAGCGCGTTCCGACATACTCCGCGAAGCGCTCCTCGAACTCCTTCACGGAAGGCCCCTGGGTGAGCCAGTCTCCCTTGAGAACGGCCACCACTGCATCGATATCATCGTCGTCGATGAACTGGCGGCCGTACGACAGCGTTTTCATTCACATCAGCTCCTCTCATGAACAGCGTTTTTTCTTCGGACGGCTCTTCTGTTCCTGAAGTACTCCGTCATCATCGCGGCGCACTCCCCCTCGAGAACTCCGGAGCGGACTGCGCATCTGTGGTTTAAGCGGCCGTCCCGGACAATATCGTAGAGAGTGCCGCACGCTCCGGCCCGGGGATCGAAACAGCCGAAGACCAGCCTGGAAATTCTCGCCAGGACGATGGCGCCCGCGCACATGGGACACGGCTCCACCGTGACGTACAACGTACAGCCGCCGAGATTCCACGTCTCCAGTGAAACTGCCGCGCAGCGCATGGCCAGGATCTCCGCGTGCGCAGTCGGATCGTTTTCCTTGCGGTTGCTCCCCGTCGAGACGAGCCGCTCCCCGGTAACGACCAGCGCCCCCACCGGAACGTCTCCCCTCGCCGCCGCGGAAGCGGCCTCTGCGAGCGCGCGCCGCATGAAGTACTCGTCCTGTAACCGCACGGCAGCCTCCGGGGTCGGCATACTTCTCAGAAAGGGCGCGTTTCCGTCAACGGAAGGTACGCCTCGGGATGCCTCCCGGCGGCGATGTCCGTTCCCGGCGTCACGGTCTTCCACCTGCAGTCGGAGCGTCTGACCAGAGCGAAGACTGCCTGGCTCTCTCCCGGAAGCGCCGACGCGGCGACGGCTCCGGACGGCGGGATGATACAGCTCTCACGGACCGGTCCAGAAAAGGAACCGACGATGCACACCCTGTTTTCGGAAGCCCGTGTACGGGCGATCTTCTCGATGATCGAGCGTCTGCGTTCATCCTCGAACGCTCCGTACCAGAGGACGATTTCCGCCCCTTCCAGCATCAGGCAGCGAACAGGTTCCGGGTTCCACCCCTCGTCGCCGAAGACGACGCCTATCCTTCCTGCGGACGTTTCCACGGGCGTATACCGCCCCTCGTGAAGCGAGGCGACTAGGCCGTTGCTGTCGAACAGCACAAGCCGCCGTTCAGCTGCCCCCGGCTCTGCAACTGCGCAGGCCGCCATGCACTTTTCTCCGGCAAGCGAGGAGGAAAGCGCGGCGGCGATCTCATCCCCCGAACAGGAAGGCGTTCCGGGAAGACAGACCAGCGACGCTCCCTGGTCGGCGCTTCGCGTCAGCATACGCGCAGCGCGCTTCAGGTAGTCGTCCGTTCCCTCATACGAGAACTGCGCAACCCCGAGAAAGAGCTCGTCCTCCGCAAGCGGCGGAAGAGGCCCGGAAAGGCTCTGAAACGCCTTCGTATTCTCCTTCTTTTGCGCAATCGCGCCGTACTTTTGAGGGGCGCGTGCAGGCAGGGCATACGGCGCGGCGTCCAGATCGACGTCGACGAACAGGATCCCCTCTTCGGCAGACCCCAGCGAAGCGACCTTCTCGCCGAAGGGGTCCACGACGCAGCTGCCGCCGCAGTTCAGGACAGATTCAGACTCCAGTCCGACCTTGTTCGCGACCGCGATCCACAGACCGTTTTCCGCAGCCCGGGCGCAGAGCATATACTCCAGCTGCGGACTCGACAGGCGCGACGGGTCTCTGCCCGAAGCGACGAGGTTCGTCGGGTCCAGTATCAGGCGCGCTCCCTTCAGCGCAAGTATCCGCGCGATCTCCGGAATCCGGCCGTCGGCACATATCATCATTCCGACCGGACCCCAGGGCGTTTCGGCAACGTCGAAAGAGAGCCCGGGCTCGACGTACCGCTCGTCGAAGTGCCAGAGATTCGATTTGTATGTCCGCAGACGCTCTTTCCCGTCCGGCCCCCAGAGCACCGCGGCGTTCCGGAGACTGCCCCCGTCCTCGAGGACGATTCCGGCGGCGAGGAAAATCCTCCGCTCGGCGGCTTTCTCCGAGAGGGCTGAGAACGCCTCCCTCCACGACCAGGCAGGGTCAATCCCCCCGAGGTAGTACGAAGGGTAGAACGTCTCCGGCAGCAGCGCCATCTGCGCCCCGCCGCCCGCCGAGGCGTCGATCATCCGGAGCGCGCTCTGAAGCGCCTCGCCCCGGTGTTCCGAGGAACGCGCGCGCATCTGCACGCAGGCAATCTTGAGTTTCACGGCGCCGCTACTCTCCGGACGCATCAAGCGCGCCGAGAAGAGGAACCATCATCTCCAGCTGCTCGACGCCCTGAATATCCGAGTCGAGCAGCGGCAGTTCCACGCGGACGAACGAGGAGAACCTGCTGTTGATATCCGCCAGATAGCCTTCCTGGGCGCTTCGTCTCTTCTCGAAAAATGCGCCCGCCTCCGGAGGGATAACTTTGTTGATCACCATGCCGCCGACGTGGACACCGTGTTTTCCAAGAAGCTCGACTGCCCTCGCGGTCTCCAGAATCGGAAGCTTTTCCGCGTTGAGGACGAAGAAAAAGCCCGAAAGGGCGGAGTCGGTCAGGTAGCGGCGCGCAAGAGCGAACTTCTCCTTCCGCGCGGAAAGAGTTTCTATGATCGGGTCTTCCTTGATCTTGTCGGCGAGGACGCTGTCGTACCGAGCGGCCATCTTCATGAGGTGCATCGCTTTCCTTCGCTTCTCGATCAAGTGCTCGATCCACGTCTCCAGGATCTCGGGAAGCGTCAGAAGCCGGAGCGTATGGCCTGTCGGCGCGGTATCGAAGACGATCGCGTCGTAGGTCGTTCCCGCAGACTCCATAAGCTCGACGAACTTGTCGAAGATCGCCGCTTCCTCCGCTCCGGGCGACATATAGGCTATCTCGATCTGACGCTTGATCTCCTCGACGATCGCCGCGCTCACCAGATCAAGGACTTTCTCCTGAATGACCTTCATGTACTTCTTCGCCTCGACCTCGGCGTCTATCTCAAGCCCCCAGAGGTTTTCGCGCAGAAGCGCCGTCTCGAAGCCAATCGGTTTGCCGAACGCATCCGCGAGGGAGTGCGCCGGGTCGGTGGAAACAACAAGCGTCCGGGTTCCTTTGCTTGCGAGTGAAAGAGCATAGGCGGCAGCGCAGGAGGTCTTTCCCGTTCCTCCCTTGCCGCCGAAAAATGTAAATCGTCTCATCAGGGTTCTCCCCTCAGTCGAAATCGTATTGCGCCGCTTTCTCGGCGATGAGGAACTTGCGGTTCTGGATGCGCCGTTCCCACGGTTCCAGGTCGTTCGCCACGTACGGAAGGAGTTCGAGCATGTAGTACGACATCGGATTGGGCACTCCGAGATAGTCGCCGAAGAGCAAAAGCATCAGATTGTCGTTGATATCGAACGCCTCCTTGCGGACAACTGCCATGCGTTTGTCCACAAACGTCCCGTGGTGGAAGAGGACGATGAACTCCCACGTATTGTGAAGCGTTGACTTCAGCTTTTCCCAAAAAACCTGTCTGTTCATCGGCTACTTGCCGGCTTTGTCTATGTTGAGCACTCCGCCTACGGCGACGTTCTCCCTGGGCATATCCGTTATCATAATCCGAACGCTTTCCGGAGCGACTCCCAAAGAGTCGCAGATGGTCCGCGTGACATCGGCGACGAATTTTCTCTTCTCCTCCACACTTCTGCCTTCGAACATCTGTACATTAACGACCGGCATCGAAAAAACCTCCTCGGGTTAAAATGAAACAAGGCCTGGCCTCAGGCCAGGCCTTGAAAGTACGCAGAAAAATCAGCTACTTCTTCTTTGCGGCGGGCTTCGCTTTTCCAGTGGCGTAGGCGTACGCCTTGAAGGGGATCATGTTTTTGGACATCCCTACAAATTCGCGGGAAGCCTCGTCGTACTCGGTGGCGCGGATGACTTTTCCCAACATGTCGTAGTGATTGATGTACGTGACGGCGAAAGACTTGCCGTCCTTCGAATAGGCGTAGCCGTACTCGGTGAAGTACAATCCGTTGGCAAGCTCCTGGTCGGTGCCGAACTTCTCGACGATGAGCGCGATGGTCTCGGCCTTGACGTCCGGATTTGTGTAGTATTTCCTGGCGTTCGCGAAGTGGACGCCGTTCTCTTCGCCGTAGTTCACGAGGTACCACTGCATCTTTATGTGGTCCTGACCGAAGTTGACCGGCTGCACCGACGCGGATGCAACGGAACCGGCGACAAAGAGTGCGACAAGAAGAGCGACTGCCAAAATAACGGGTGTACGTACATTGATTTTCATGCTGAATGAGACAACTCCTTCCAATTTTTCATCTGCCTTACGCCGTGTAGTCTACCACAAAACGGCGAAAATAAAACGCACGGGGAGCATTTTCTTCGTTCCTTTCTCTACCGCCCCCTTCTTTGAAAGGCTCCGATGCCGTAACTCACCGGACGCTCCAAACCATCGGAGGGGATATTCCAGAATCCCCCGCTGGAGATAATCCCCGAAGAACCGCCTCCGTCGAGGTTCAGCGCATAGGAAACCCCGGCGCTCTTCAGGATGCGGGAGACCTCGTCGAGCGTGAAGCCTACGCTGTGCACAGCATTTCTTCCGTCGCCTACGAAGAAGAACCAATGCCCCTCTTTCGTCAGCCCGACGACAGTCCTGGGGTGACGGCGATCGATAATCGAGTCGCTCAATTTTTCTCTCTCGGAGAGAACTTCCCCGTTCCGGAGAAGGAAAGGGCCTCCCTGTACGATATGCGACATTGAACTCCACGCCGGATCCCCCTCGTTCAGCTGAAGCGAGAGACTGACCGTTTCGCCGAAACGCAGAGACTCGATAAAGCGCGACGCCGCCCCGTAGACTGCGAGAACGAGCTTCCCGTCGGGTATCGGGTTTCCTCCCCCTGTACGGACCGCCTCCACGCGCGAGCCTCCGAGAACAGCCTCGGCCGCGCGGGTTTCGACAAGAGGGGTGGTCATGCCGAAGTGCGGAGAGAAGAGGACAACGCCGTCCCCCTTCAGCGTCCGGTTGATTCCGCTGAGCTCCATGAACCCTCCCGGAAGATGCACCTTCCCGTTCCACGTAAGCTGACCGAAGACCGCCCTGTTCTCGCTGTTCCATCCGAAGCAGGTACGCCCGGCGAACGGAGGATTCAGCAGCACCCCGTCGGTCATCAGCGCGCCGATAGGGCTTCCGCGGCCTTTCCCCGACGTCCCGAAATACCCTCCGTTGACAACGGCGACGGCGCCGTCGCGGAGCATGGAACTCAAGGGAGCGAGCGCCGCCATTCCCTCGGAGGGAAAGACAGGGCGCAGTTCAAACGCCCCGGGATCGAAGACCATCATCGTCCAGAAGCGCGGCGTATCGGTCATCTCCCAGTTCGGAATG
>ERZ1645192.4359-NODE-4359-length-11224-cov-6.789328_pt1 | contig 11224 bp, 13 predicted proteins | sample MGYA00575354_ERZ1645192 | MGnify/ENA primary metagenome ERZ1645192 (study PRJEB40844, sample SAMN11349763) | freshwater sediment metagenome | isolation source: river sediment | host: Sediment | place: India: Faizupur Khadar , New Delhi | collected 2017-02-21 ... | reverse complement strand
TCGTCGGGCTCATAACCCGAAGGCCGTAGGTTCAAATCCTGCCCCCGCTACCAAAAAAACCAAGGACTTAGAGACACCTCTAGGTCCTTTTTTGATCCCCCATGGCCAAACACATCGAAATCACCATCGAACACATCCATGCCGGAAGGTTCATGTCCCAAAGCGCTTTTGAAGACTGGGAGCTGCGGGTCAAGGCCCTGGAGATCGCCTTGCGCCTGAATCCCGATCTTCTGGACGGATTCGAGGAGGGCGAAGGTCCACTCTTCATGTGTTGACCGATCGTCCACGATCCCCCTGGAGGACAGCCCGCTGGAGGACAGCCCCCCGGACAAGACAGCGCTGCAGGACGGGAGTTGACCCACGCGCCGGAATGTCCGTATGAACTCCCACGGCGCTGAGCGCTTCTCCCCCAGACAGGCAAGGAGGACTCATGGATCCAGCATTGGCTAAACCCTTCATCAAGGCCACCAAGGATGTGCTTGCCGCCACGGCGGCCCTGGAAATCGTGGCCGGCACCCCGTACATCAAGCGGGACAGGATGGCCAGGGGCGACGTCTCGGCCGTCATCGGGGTCATCGGGGACAAGAAGGGCACCTTTTCCATCTCCTTTGACCGGATGACAGCAGTGCACATAGTCAAGCAGATGCTCGGGGACTCCATCGAGGACATTCTGCTGGACGTTCAGGACGCTGTGGGGGAAATCACGAACATGATTTCAGGTCAGGCCCGAGTCGGGCTGGCCGAAATGGGCGTCAGGCTCCAGGGTTCCACGCCGACGGTCATCATGGGCAACGGCCACACCATCGCCCACATGACCTCGACCCTGGCCATGGCCATCCCCTTTTCCTGCGCAGCGGGTTCCTTCACCCTGGAGTTCTGTTTCGACTGAAGCCATGGACCGACCCGCAAACATCAACGATCAGGTGGCGCACCTGTTGCGCGGCGCCAGCACGTCCTCGCATGCCGCGTCCTCGGAGGTGGATCTCCTGGACATGCCGCTGGAAGGCGTGGCCGCCTTCTGGCTCTCCATAAAAAAAACCCTCGATTCCCGCAAAAAAAACGACGGATTCCTGACCGAGGAACTCCGGCATACCCGCGAACCGCATCTCCGCTTCCTGCTCGAACTGGCTGCATCGTCATTTTCCCCAGGGCGCTGCGAAGAACTGGCCACGGTCCGCAAGAACAACGTCCTGGCTGAACTGCATCGCAAATACGTGCTCATGGCCATCGGCCTGCTCGGCATCGTGTCCAAGGAAAATCCCCAGAAGGTGATGATCCGATTCCTGTCCAAATTCCAGATGGCGCCCATCTTCGAAAAACAGGTTTTCGACGTGGCCCAGGTCATGCTCAAAAACCTGGACAACGCCGAACTGGACAAGGCCAAATTCCTCAACATCGACCACAAGCTCCGGATAGAGGCCCTGATCATCAATCTCGTCTTCTACTGCATGCTGGCGCGCAGGAACGGCACGGAAACCCTGCTGGGCTTCCAGGAATACATCGTTTCGCAGTACTTCAAGGATGGGCTGCAGCTGATCTGTGACGGCTTCGACTACGACTTCGTCAAATTCAGGCTCAACCTGGTCAAGAAAGAGATTCTTTCGGCCACGGAAATGAAGATGGACCTCTCCATGCAGATGATGTCGGCCATCAAATCCGACGTCCCCTTTCCGGATCTCTGCCTCATCGCCAAGGCCTTCCTGCCATGAAAAAAGGCCACCCCACCTGCGTGGGAATGGCCTTCTGCCTGAGACATCCTGCGCCTACTCGGTGGCTTTCTTTTTCTTTTCCGGCCCCTTGAGCTGAAGCATCTGATTGCTCTCCTTCACTTTCGCCGGCTTGCGGTATTCCTTGTGCATGAACAGACAGTTGGTTGGGCAATTGTCCACGCAAATGCCGCAGTACACGCAGGCATACGGGTCCACTTCCCAAATCTTGGCCTCCTTGTCGACTGTGATGCACTGGGAAGGGCACTTCTTCTGGCACATGCCGCAAAGAATGCACTCTTCGATATTGTTGTCCAGATTGCCGCGCACGTTGTCGAACACTTCCCTGACCTTAAAAGGGTAGAGCCTCGTATGCGTTTTTGTCAGGAAATTCCTGACAACTGTTGCAGTCATATCAAGCATGGGAGCCCTCCTTAACGTTCTGTACAGCTGATACAGGGGTCAATGGACAGGGCAATGACCGGCACATCGGCCATTTCGCACCCCGGCAGCATGGCCAGCAGCGGCGGAACGTTGGCAAACGTGGGGGTACGGATGCGGACCCGGTCCAGATATTTGTCTCCTGATGCCTTGACATAATACATCAGTTCCCCGCGAGGCTGTTCCGAACGGCAGACAATCTCGCCCGAGGGCTTGCCTTTGACCTTGACCGCAATTTCGCCGTCAGGGATCTTGGCAATGAGCTGACGGACGATGTCGATGGACTGGTAGAGTTCGCGGAAGCGGACCATGGTCCTGGCCCAGCTGTCGCCGTCCTTTTCCACGACCGGAGCAAAGTCGATATACTTGTAGGCGCTGTACCCGGTCATACGCATGTCCTGGGCCACACCCGAGCCGCGCAGCTGCGGGCCGGCCGCGCCCAGCTCATAGGCCTGCTGATAGGTCAGCACGCCCTTGCCCACAGTCCGCTTCTTGACGGTGTAGTCATTGGTCAGGACCGACTTGATCTTGTCCAGCTCCGTTTCCAGTTCATCGACAACCTGGACGATCCACCGCAACTGGTCCGGACTCATGTTGCGCCGTACTCCGCCGATCTTGTTCACGGAGATGATGACTCTGTTTCCGGCCGTGGCCTCAGCCACGTCCATGACCCGTTCGCGGAGGCGCCAGACGTGCATGAACAGGCTTTCCATGCCCAAGGCGTCGGCCAGAAGCCCGAGCCACAGCATGTGAGAATGCATGCGGTGCAATTCGGACCAGATAATGCGCAGGAAGTCCGCGCGCTGTGGCACTTCGATGCCCATCATCCCTTCAACGCACATGCAGTAGGTGTGGGCGTGGATGCAGCTGCAGATGCCGCACACGCGTTCCACGATCTGGACCATCTGGTCCATGTCCCGGATGGAGGCCAGGGTTTCCAGACCGCGATGCACATATCCCAAAGTAGGCAGGGCCTCCTTGACGATTTCGTCCTCCAGGACGAGCTTCAGATGCAGCGGCTCTGGCAGAACCGGATGCTGAGGTCCAAAAGGTACAATGGTCGACATGGCTATGCTCCCTCCCCGGCGGTTTCTGACTTTCCAACAGTGACTTTGCAGAAGGGATATTTCTTGACCTCTTCCTCCAAGTAGAAATTACCGCCGAAATCAAGCACGAGCCCATCGAAGATGACCCCGAAATGGTCTCGGGTCTCGTTTTCGATGAGCAGGGCGGCAAAGTATACACCGGAAATGCTTGGCGCGACCTCTCCCTTGGGCAGGGTCAGGCGCAGGTGCACAAGCTGTGTTTCGCGGTCAAAATGATAGAGGAGATCAAAGCTCTCACCCAAATCGACACAGCTCATCGTCACCAGGCGATACCCTTGGTTCTTCAGGGCCAGCACTTCACCCACCAGCTGATTCTTGGTCAGATTTTTTGTTTCAAATGCCATGGCCTACCCCGTTACCTGACGGTCTTCACGATTTTCATAAAACTCCCTGGCCTTTTTCAGGTCGGCGACCAAGGGTTCGGTTTCCTTTGCCGGCTGGCGCTCCTTGAGCTTTTCCAAGGCCAGCACAACGCCGTCGATGATGGCCTCGGGCTTAGCCGGACACCCAGGAACATACACATCGACCGGTATGACCTTGTCGACGCCGCCCAGGACATTGTAGGCCTCCCGGAAAACGCCCCCCGAGGTTCCGCATGCGCCGATGGCGATAACGGCCTTGGGCTCCGGCATCTGGTCATAGATGTTCTTGAGCGCCTTGGCATTGCGGTAATTAACCGTACCCGACACAACCAGAATATCGGCATGCTTGGGATTGCCGATGTTCAAAATGCCGAACCGTTCGACATCGTAGACAGGGGTGAGGCAAGCCAGGATCTCGATATCGCATCCATTGCAGCTTCCACAATCGAAGTGGATGAGCCAGGGTGATTTCATCCTGGATTTATGCAGCAGATCTTTAAAAAAGCCCATATCTGAACTCCGTTCTTTTGTTGCTTAGAAGTTCTTGGCGTACAGAAGTGCCATGTTGAAGAAGGAGAGGCTGATGCCAACCGCCCACACGTAGGTCAACATCCACTTCCAGGTCATTCTGGGCGTCACGTTGTCGATGACGATTTCCGCCAAGTAGGTCACGGCCAGCAGAATCACCATACCGATGAAACTGGTGCTCCAGAAGAGGCTGCAAATCGCCAGAATCAGAACAATGTCGTACCAGTGCGCAATTTCCAGAATAGCCAGATAGGGACCGGAGTATTCGGTCAGCACGCCGCGGACCAGCTCCTGGTGCGCGTGATGGCTGGCAGAGATGTCAAACGGCGACTTGCGCAGTTTGATGGTCAAGGCAAAGGTCAACACCAGATACAACAAAGGCAGCAGCAGGAAAATGGGTCGGTCATATGCCAGGATCTCGTCAATCTTGAAGCTGCCGGTGACGAAATAGATGCCGACGAAGACAATGACCAGCAGGGGCTCGTATGTCAGCATCTGAATGAGTTCCCGCTGCGCTCCCAGCTGGGAATAGGGCGATGGTGCGGCCATGGCTCCAGCAACCATGAACACGGCCCCAATGGTCATGACAAAGAAGATCATGAGCAAATCGCTCTGCATGGCGAACAGGGCCACGCACAGAATTGCGGCCACAAGATAAATGTGCACACAGAAGATCTGCCAGTAGTTGACCACCTGGCGATCCTTGCCCAGCAGCTTGATTACGTCGTAAAAAGGCTGCAGGATCGGCGGTCCGAAACGACCCTGGAACCAGGCCGTGAGCCTGCGATCGATGCCGGCCAAGAGACCGCCGGCAATGGGAGCCAGGATGATCGCCAGGATGACATAGACAATTGTTTTGATCTCCATAATCAGAACACCCCCGCCAGCAAGATGATCAGAATTCCGACGGCTACCAGATTAATCCAACTGGATATCCTGGTTTCGCCAATGAGATTTTCCATGTAGTAGTTCGTGGTCTTGAAGTCAGCCCAGACACCCAGAGGACCTTTGAATCCCAGGCGCCGTGAGTCGGTCGGATCCTGCAGGCCGCAGACGTAGGGCGTGACATAGGATCCTCGCTTGAAGAATCCTTTGGCCGAAGACACGCGGGCAGCATAAATGACGCCAAGAGCCAGGATGACGAACACGGGATACAGCGCGAACATTCCTATGTTGTTGGAAATCATCCCCTGGGCAGCAACGTAGAGGTCCGCGGAGTAAAACCGCTCCAGAACCGGCAGGACCATGGCGCTGTAAAGGCCGGGCGCCACAAAGCTGATGATGATGGCTGATGTCGCCAGGAAGACCAGGGGTACGCGGATCAGGGACGACTGCTCCTCGGCCTGCAATCCTTTCTCCGGCACGACGCTGGTCATAATCAAACCCAGCCAGCGGCCCCAGAAAACCATAGTCAGGGCCGAGCCCATGGCCAGCATGAGCACTACCAGGGGCAGGTGGGCGGAGGCTTCCACCGCCATCCACTTGGACAGCAGGGCGCCGAAGGGCGGCAGGAACATGGTCACGATGCCGACCACGGCAACCATGGCTGTCTTGGGCATGACCCCCATGAGTCCGCGCATGTCTTCGATGTCGCGGCTGCCGATCTTCTGCTCGATGGTGCCGACGCAGAGGAACATGAGACCCTTGGAAATGGCATGAAAGACGATGAGCAAGATGGCCGCAGACATGGCCGCCGGGGTGTTGATGCCCGCGCAGGCCACGATCATGCCCAGATTGCTGATGGTGGAATACGCCAGGATCTTCTTTCCATTGCTCTGGGACAGCGCCAGGACGGCCGCAGCCAGGAAGGTGAACGCGCCAAAGAGGGCCACATAGGTACTGAAGAGAGTGCCGGCGAAGGCAGGAGCCAACCGGACGACAAGATACACACCGGCCTTGACCATGGTGCTGGAGTGCAGAAGGGCCGAGACAGGAGTGGGAGCGACCATGGCTCCGCACAGCCAGCTCTGGAAGGGGAGCTGGGCAGCCTTGGTGAAACCGGCGAAACAGAGCAGGCCTATGGGCAGCAACACCAGCTTGGATGCGGATTCAGCAGTGATGATTTCCTGCAAAGACAAGGGCAGGCCCTGGGACCGGAAAAGGATCATGCCGAAGACAAAGGCAACCCCGCCCAGCATGTTCATCCACAGGGCGCGGGTCGCATTTGTGACCGCGACTTCTGTATCGTCATGCTTGATAAGCATGAAGGAACAAAACGTGGTCACTTCCCAGAAGAAGTAGAGCCAGAGTAAATTGTTGGCGAAAACAAGACCGTTCATGGCGCCCAGAAAAAGAATCATAAAGAAGAAAAATCTTCCCTGCCTGGAAGCGGTGAGCTTCAGGTGATGTTCGTGTTCCTTCATGTAAGCCAGGCCATAAACGCAAATCAGGGAGCCGATGATCGAAATGACCATGCACATGATCATGGAGAACTGGTCCCCGTACAGGGCCGGTCCCATGTTTTCCCCTGGTTTCATGAACAGTTCGAGAAAGGCCAGGGGAACGAGCTGCAGGATGGTCAAGGTGGCCACCAATTTGCTTTTGAGCTGGTAGCTGATGCCGAGAATTACGAACAGAAGCGCAAAATCGAGAACTGCGATCAATCCGTCGGGATTGATCCCGAAAATACTTTCGGGAGACAGGGAGAACGCTCCACCTTGGACCAGGACAAGAGATGCGAGAGAGACGACCACGCCGGTCCCGATGACCAGCATGGACCTCAAGGGGGGGACATTGATCAGACACAGTACCGCCGCGATGAACGGAAGCACTATGCTGATCCCTAACATCTGCGGGACTAGCATAGACGAACAACCTCCTTGCAAGAAATCCAGTCGCCAGCAACACCAATATAAAAAATCAACCGATAATAACGGTCAATGTGCTCACTTCGGCATGTGACAAGAAACCCGGATAACTGATCGTATCCCGCAACAAGCCCCTACCCCAAAGCATGGAGCCTGTCAAGGAAGAACATGTTTATTCTTATTAATTCTATATAGTTAGCACGGATTGAACCAGCTGATCAAACAATCAGCCCCCATATCATGACGGCGCCTCCTATCTCCGTGCTCATCCTCCAAGATACAGGAGCCACCCCTGCAATTCCTCGCCCCAGAGCAGGGTCAGCACGGCGCCAAGGCACAAAAAGGGACCAAAGGGAATGGCCGTGCGCAACCCCTCCCCGTCCGGCCGCCGAAGATAGGCCAGGGCCACAAGGAGCCCTGACACGGCGGAGAGGAGGACCATGATCGGCAGTTTGGAGAGGCCGACCAGGGCCCCCAGGCTGAGCATGAGCTTGATGTCCCCTGTGCCCAGGGCCTCCAGGCCGCGCAGCCGCAGGTATCCCTGCTGCAGGAGAAGGAATGCGCCGGCACCGGCGATGCTTCCCCACAGGGTCTCGAACCAGCTGACAGGCAGGCAGAACGGGGTGGCCCAGGCCAGGATTGCGGCCGGATACGTCAGCATGTCCGGGAGGATGAAGGAGTCCAGGTCGATGAAGCTGGCCACCAGAAAAATGCCGGCAAAAACCATGTACGCGACCCAAGCCAGGGACGGTCCGAACTTCAGGGCCAGGAGCAGGGCCAGGAGGCCTGATAGCAGTTCCACGGCCGGATAACGCCAGTGGATTACCCCCTGGCAGGATCGGCATCTGGCCTTCAGGATGATGTAGGAAAAGACCGGAATGTTTTCCCACCAGGACAGGACATGACCGCAAGCCGGGCAATGTGAGCCGGGCCAGACAATGGATTGGCCTGTCAGGTAGCGATGTACGCAGACATTGTAGAAACTGCCCAGGCAAAGGCCCAGAAACAGGGCAATGGCCGGGAAAACCCAGGGGAGGAGAAGCGCTTCGGACATGGCTGCACCAGGACAGGCAAAATGGAACGATACTGCGCAAAAAAGTCAGTCACCTCGGCACGGGCCGGCACTTCAACCTACGCTGCTCATGACCTCGGCGGCCCAGCGCGAAGCTTCCAGAGCGGTGATGTGCACAAGGGTCATGGGCAGGCCCATGACAGTCGCCTGCATCTCCAGACCGGCCCAGTCGCCCCGCTCCAGTTCTTCAAGCAACCTGATCCAGCGCGCATTGGGGTCCTGCCTGTCTGTCAGGGCGCACTTGATGCCGCTGTCCAGGGAAACCGTGCCCAGGATGGCGTCCATGGCCTGGTCCAGGATGGCGTCCAGCAGGGAGAAAAAACCCAGCAGAAACATGCCTTCCGGGCCAAAGGGCGTGGGGTGATGGGCGGACAGGAGCTGTAAGAAGCGCCCACGCCGGGCAGACATGCCAACCAGTTCCTGGCCCTTGTCCGTCGAATTGATGTCAGACAGAATGATCACCCGCAGCCATTGCTGCAGGTTCTGCCTGCCGAGCAGCGCCACCGCGCGCTGGATGGACGTGATCCCGCAACACAGGCTGAACCGCGCGGAATTGATGTACTGCAGCAGCTTGTAGGAAATGGCCAAATCCGCCTGGATGATTTCCACCAGCCGATTCTGGGTTGATTCCTCTTCGCTGAGTTCCTTCAGAATTCTGAGCTTGGTCGTCTGGCTGGACGAAAGCTTGCGTCCGGGAATGATCTCGGGCCGACTGAAAAAAAATCCTTGGAAATACGCGAAACCCAACCGCTGGCAGACCTTGAACATATCCCGGCTCTCGACCTTTTCGGCCAGGAGGACGGCCTTGTACCGGTCAAGGCCCTTGACGATGTCCATGACCTCGGTTGGTTTCCTGTGCAGGATGTCCACCTTGATGATGTCCGCCAGCTCGCACAAGGGCTCGAATCCAGGCTCTCCCACGAAATCGTCCAGAGCCAGTACATAGCCCTTTCTCTTCAGCTCCAGGCATGCGTCCAGAACCTCGGCCGAAGGTTCCACCGTCTCCAGGATTTCCACCACGCACCTCTCCGGGGGCAGCACGTACGGGGCAGACCCCACGAGCACGTTGCGCGGGAAATTGATCAAGGCCTTTGCGCGCTTGCGCAGGCCCTGGGACGCCAGGGTAAATCCGTCGGCGATGACCTGGGTCGTGGCCTGGTCGTTGTCCGTGATCAGGGCCGCCTGGGCATTCTCGCCGTGCCGGAAGAGCAGTTCATAGCCCCAGATCTGCATGTCCTGGGTGAAGATGGGCTGCCGGGCGACAAAAATCTTGTCATAAACGTGGTCGGAACGATTTTCCGTCATCGATGGCAGCTACGGCATGAGAGGGGCAAAGGGCAGCCCTGCGTCCGGGTCCAGGCCCAGCATCAGGTTGGCATTGGCCACGGCCTGGCCGGATGCTCCCCGGCACAGATTGTCGATGGCCGAAAGAACGATGAGCCGATCTGTGCGCGGGTCCGTGACCAGCCCCAGATCGCAGAAATTGGTTCCGCGCACCCACCTGGTTTCGGGCAGCACGCCTTGGGGCAGAATGCGGACCCACTTCTTCCCGGCGTAGAATTCCGCATAGCAGGAGCGGACCTGTTCCAGGCCGACCCCGGGCATGAGCTTGGCGTAGGCCGTGGTCAGGATGCCCCGGTTGATGGGCAGGAGATGGGTATTGAAGGACAGACAAAGGCTCCGGCCGGCGGCCAGGCCCAACTCCTGTTCTATTTCCGGGGTATGACGGTGCTTGGTCAGGTTGTAGGCGCGGAAAGTGTCAGATACCTCGCAATAGAGGGTCCCCACTCCAGCCTTGCGGCCTGCGCCGGTGGTGCCGGATTTGGAATCAATGACCAGATCCTCCGGGGCAATGAGCCCGGCCTGCAGGGCAGGATACAAGGCCAGGATGGCCGATGTCGGGTAGCAGCCCGGATTGGCCACCAGACCGGCCCCGGCGATCCTGTCTGCGTAGAGCTCAGGCAGCCCGTAAACAGCCTCGGACAGCAGGTCGGGCTGGGTGTGCTCGACCTTGTACCAGCCCTGGTAGACGTCCTTGTCGCGCAGACGGAAATCAGCACTCAGATCGACCACCCTGGCGCCATGCTTCCGCAGCTCGGCGGCCATTTCCATGGCCGTTCCATGCGGGACAGCCAGAAAAACGAGCTCGCAGTTGGCGGCCAGAAAGGCGCTGTCCGGCTGGGTGATCTCCAGGTCGCCGAGTTCCGTGCCCTGCAGGAACGGATAGATCCGCTGCAGGGCTTGTCCGGCCTCCTTGCGGGAGGTGACCTGGGTCAGGCGCATGCCCGGATGCCCCAGCAGGAGGCGGGCCAATTCCATTCCGGTGTAGCCGGTCACCCCGACCAGTCCGACGCGCTTCATGCCCATCTCCTATTTCACTTTTTGCACGTACTTCATGCGCAGTTCAAAAAGCATGTCCTTCAGCAGCCGAGCTTCCTGGGGGGTGAGGTTGCCCTGGGTCTTGCGCTCCAGCATGCACAGAATGTCGATGGTCTGCTTGGCGGCCAGGAGGTTTTCCGTGTACTGACCGCTTTCAGGCTCAGGCACCTCGCCCAACTGCACCAGGGCCGAGGAACTCATGGACAGGACAAACGTCCCGAAATCGAGCTGAGGCAGATCAGAACAGCCACAGGACAGGTCCGCATACTTCTCGGACGCCTTTACTTCCTCGCTCATCTTCCTCCCTCCTTATGCCTTCTCCACATCTTGTCAGCGTTTCGATTTTCCATACATCCTGGGAGGCAAGCCGCCAAACCTGCCAAGGCCGCCCCCTGTCCGCCGCCCTCTGCTCGGATGAGCAGAAAAGAAGCAGGCTCGACCTTGAGTCGGACTCACGCCTCCACTCCGGGGTATCCGCCCTCCAGGGCTTCTTCGTATGCGCGCAAAGCATCTTCCAGATAGGAGCGGGCCGCGGAATAGCCTCCGGCCTGGGTGAGGCCCATTTTCAGGGCGTGCAGCCCGGCCAGGACATCGGACCAGTCCACATGCCCCATGTGGCCCACACGGATCACGCTTTTTTTCAGATCGCCCTGGCCCCCAGCCATGACGACCCCGTACGATTCTGCCGCAGTCTTGAGAATTGCACCGCCGTCGACTCCAGGCCCAAGCTTGATGGAAGTCAGTCCCCAGGTGAAGTGCGTCTTGGCCAGGAGCTCAAGTCCCAAGCTGCGCACTCCGGCTCGGGTCATCATGGTCAGGGCCC
>ERZ1645192.4358-NODE-4358-length-11226-cov-8.236326_pt1 | contig 11226 bp, 8 predicted proteins | sample MGYA00575354_ERZ1645192 | MGnify/ENA primary metagenome ERZ1645192 (study PRJEB40844, sample SAMN11349763) | freshwater sediment metagenome | isolation source: river sediment | host: Sediment | place: India: Faizupur Khadar , New Delhi | collected 2017-02-21 ... | reverse complement strand
TACAAGGAGAACGCCTCGATCTCCGGCGCCGAGGTCGGCTGCCAGGGCGAGGTCGGCGTGGCCTGCTCGATGGCGGCCGCGGGCCTGACCGCCGCGCTCGGCGGCACGCCCGGCCAGGTCGAGAATGCCGCGGAGATCGGCATGGAGCACAACCTCGGCCTGACCTGCGACCCGATCGGCGGCCTGGTGCAGATCCCGTGCATCGAGCGCAACGCGATGGGCGCGGTCAAGGCGATCAACGCCAGCCGCATGGCCCTGCGCGGCGACGGCAAGCACAAGGTCAGCCTGGACAAGGTGATCCGGACCATGCGCGACACCGGCCGCGACATGCAGGACAAGTACAAGGAAACCAGCCGCGGCGGGCTGGCGGTCAACGTCATCGAGTGCTGAATCCCGGCCTCCGCGGCGACCCCGCCCGATAGGACCAACGGGCATTACCCAACCGGCCCGGTCCGGGGCTAGACTCGGTGGATGCAAGCCGGACTGGCGGGCGTGACACGGGGGGCACTGCTGACCGGCCTGTACTTCGCCGGGGCGGTGGTCGCCGTGTTTTTCCTGCGCACGCCCGCCGATGTCACCCTGTTCTGGCCCGCCGCGGGCATCGGCTTTGCCGCGGTCGTGCGGCACGGCTTGGGTTACGTCCTCGCCATCCCGGTCGCGACCCTGCTGCTCCACCTGCTGGTCGTCCCCGTCCCGCCTGCCTTCCTGCCTTATTCGATCGCGAGCAACACGCTGGCGACCCTGCTCGCGGGTTGGTACGTGCGCCGGCACGCCACCCGCATCCGCCTGCGCACCGCGGACGGGATCCTCCTGCTGCGCGGCGGGCTGCTGCTCAGCATGACCAGCGCCACGATCGGCGTAGTGGGCATGGTGGATGCCGACATGGTCAGCCCCGAAGGGGCGGCGGGCGCCGCCCTGCAATGGGCGCTCGGCGACCTGCTTGGCCTGGCCAGCACGGCCCCCCTCGCGTTGTACCTGCTTGGCGGCGGGCTGGATCGCCCCTCGCCCTACCGCACTCGCGCCGGCAACCGCGAGATCGCGCTGTGGGCGACCCTGCTGGTCCTGATGCTCGCGCTGGTCTACGCAGTCGGGGTGATGGGCACGCGCTACCCGCTGGGCGTGGCCAGCCTGCCGCTGGCGCTCCTGCTGTGGTCGGCGACGCGCTACCCGCCACTGGTCACGCTGGTATCGACCTCGCTGGTGATCATCGCGGTCGGGCTGATGATGGGGCTCGGACTGGGTGGCTTCGAACGCCCATCCGCGCTCCACGACAGCGCGCTGCTGATGGGCATGCTGGTGTTGTTCGCGATCATCCCCGTCCTGCTGCTGGCGTCGCGCCAGGAACACGCGCATGCAAGTGCCGCGCTGCACCAGCGGGCGACGCGCGACACCCTCACCGACCTGCTCAACCGCGATACCTTCGAGGAACAGGCGCGCCTGGCGCTCGCCGGCGGCGATGGCCCGCTGTCGCTGCTGTACGCGGACCTCGACCACTTCAAGCTGGTCAACGACTCCGCCAGCCACGTGGCGGGGGACGAGATGATCCGGCGCATCGCCGCGCTGTTCCGCGAGGAATTCGGCGACGATGCGATGGTGGCGCGCACCGGTGGCGACGAATTCGCGGTCCTGGTGCCGATGGACGAACGCACCGCGAGCACGCGTGCGCGCCGGGTGCTCGCGGCGATCGAGGGGCTGCGCGTCGCCTGGCAGGGGCAGAACCTCGGCACCACCGGCAGCATCGGCATCGCCACCAGCCAGGCCCCGCACCTCGCCTTCGACGAACTGCTCTCGCAGGCCGACGCCGCCTGCTTCACCGCGAAGGAATTGGGCGGCAACCGCCTGTTCGCCGCGACCTCCAACCCCGACGACATCCGCGACCGCACGCGCGCCATGCACTCCGCGATCGCGGCGCGCGAGGCGCTGGACCAGCGCCGTTTCGAATTGTGGTGCCAGCCGATCGTCGACCTCCGCGAGGCGGGGCCCGCGCACGGGCATTTCGAGATCCTGGTGCGCTGGCTGGACGGGGATGGCCAGTTGCGCGCGCCGGCGGAGATGATCGCCGCCGCGGAGCGCTACCGCATCGGCCCGCGCCTCGATCGCCACGTGGTGGATGCCACCCTGACCTGGCTGGAACGCCATCCGGACCAGGCGTCGGCGGTGGAACTCTGCAGCATCAACATCGGCGGCACCACCCTGGTCGACGAGGATTTCGGCGACTACCTCGCGGCGCGCCTGCGCCGCAGCCCGCTGCATCCGAACCAACTCTGCCTGGAGATCACCGAGACCAGCGTGGTCCGTGACATGACCCGCGCACGCCGCTTCATCGGCCGGCTGCGTGCGCTCGGATGCCGTTTCGCCCTCGACGACTTCGGTACCGGGTTCTGCTCCTTCGGTTACCTGCGCGACCTCGACGTCGACTTCCTCAAGGTCGACGGCAGCTTCGTGCGCGACCTGGAGAACGGCGGCATGTCGGGGGCGGTGGTGCGCTCGATCACCGAGATCGCGCACCTGCTCGGCAAGCAGGCGGTGGCGGAGCAGGTGGAGACCGCGGAGCAACTCGAGTTGCTGCGGCAGATCGGCGTGGACTTCGGGCAGGGCTATGTGTTCCAACGCCCCCGGCCGATCGATGCGTTCTTCGGCCTGGACGCCACCGGCGAGGCCTGAGCGCGCGCCGCCTCCGCCTGGATCGCCAGGGCATCGTCGAGCATCGCCGCCGCGGTCACCTGCGCGCCCGCGCCGGGCCCCTGGATCACCAGCGGGCGCTCGCTGTAACGGTCCGACCAGATCGCGACCCGATTGTCGGTGCCGCCGCCGATCGCCAGCGGATCGTCCGCGGCCAGTGCCTCCAGTCCCACCGTCGCGCGGCCGCCCGCCTGTAGCCGGGCGACCAAGCGCAGTTTGGCGCCGCCCTTGTAGGCCGCCGCGAAACGCTCGCGCATCGGCGCATCGAGCACCGGCAACGCGTCGTCCAAGGCGGCCACCGGTGCGTCGCGCAGCGCCGGCGGCACCAGCGAATCGACCTGCACCGCATCGCTCTCGAGGGCGTGTCCGGCGGTGCGCGCGAGGATCAGCAACTTGCGGCGCACGTCCTCGCCGGAGAGATCGTCGCGCGGGTCGGGCTCGGTGTAGCCGGCGTCGCGGGCCGCGCGCACGAAATTCGAGAATGGCCGCAGGCCGTCGTAATGGTGGAACAGCCAGGCGAGCGAGCCCGACAGCACGCCGGCGACGGCATGGATGCGGTCGCCGCCTGCCTGCAGTTCGCGCAAGCTGCGCAGGATCGGCAGGCCGGCGCCTACCGTCGCGCTGTCGCCATAGCAGGCCCCGCCGCGCCGACGGGCCGCCTGGATCGATGCCCAGCGCGCGAGCGGGCCGCCCTGCCCCAGCTTGCAGGCGGTCACCACGTGGATGCCGCGCGCCAGCCAGTCCGCGTGGCGCTCGGCGACCGCCTCGGACGCGCTCGCATCCAGCACGATGCGGCAACCGCCGCCCTCGAGCGCGTCAGCGACCGCGTCCAGCGAGGCCGCCACTGGCTGGCTTTGCCCGAGCAGCGCGCCGACCTCGACCGGGATGCCCGCAGGGTCGTGCAGGGCGTGCCGGGAATTGGCGGCATACACCAGGCGCAGGCGATCGCCGAACGGCGTGCCCGACCAGGCCGCCAGTCGCGCCCAGGCCGCGCTGCCGACGGTGCCGGTGCCGAGCAAGGCGACCCTTGCACCCGTCGCCGCGCGCAAGGGCGCGACCCGCGCGCTCACGGCAGCGCCTGGCGTTTACCTGCCGCGCCCACCGCGGCCGCGCGCGCCAACGCGGCCGCGAGGTCGGCCAGCAGGTCGTCCACGTGTTCGATGCCCACCGACAGGCGCAGCAGGCCGTCGGTGATGCCCGCCGCCGCGCGCGCCTCGGGGGCCATCGCCGCGTGGGTCATCGTCGCCGGGTGCGCGACCAGGCTCTCCACGCCACCCAGCGATTCGGCCAGGGTGAAGGCCTCCAGCCCGTCGAGGAACGCGCGCACCGCGGCCTCGCCGCCTTCCAGCTCCACGCTCAGCATCGCGCCGAAACCATGTTGTTGCCGCGCCGCCAGCGCATGGCCGGGATGCGTGGGCAGGCCGGGGTAATGCAGGGCGCGCACCGCCGGATGGCCGTCGAGCAGCTCGACCAGCGCCGCGGTGTTCTCCTGGTGCACGCGAAGGCGGGCGTCCAGGGTGCGCAGGCCGCGCAGGGTCAGGAAGCTGTCGAACGGCGAGCCGGTGATGCCCAGGCAGTTCGCCCACCAGGCGAACTGCTCGTGCAGCGCGGCGTCGCGCGCCACCACCGCGCCGCCGACCACGTCGCTGTGGCCGTTGATGTACTTGGTGGTCGAGTGCACCACGACGTCGGCGTCGAAGTCGGCGATCGGCCGCTGCAGCGCCGGCGACAGGAAGGTGTTGTCGACCACCGCGCGCGCACCGGCCTTATGCGCGGCCTCGGTCACGAAGCGCAGGTCGGTGATGCGCAGCAGCGGGTTGGACGGCGTCTCGATCCACACCAGCGAGGGACCGCGTTCCAGCGCCTGCGCCAGCGCGCGCGGGTCGGTGAGGTCGCAGGTGGCCAGCGTGAAGGCGCCCTTGTTCGCCAGTGCGTTGAACAGGCGCCAGCTGCCGCCGTAGCAGTCGTGGGGGACCACCAGCACGTTCCCCGGCCGCAGCAGGGTGTTGAGGACGAGGGTGATCGCGGCCATCCCGGTGGCGGTGACCACGCCGCCGGCGCCACCCTCGAGCTCGGCCAGCGCTTCGCCCAGCAGGTCGCGGGTCGGGTTGCCGCTGCGGGTGTAGTCGTAGGTGCGCTTCTCAGCGAAGCCGGCGAAGCTGAAGTTGCTCGACAGCACCAGCGGCGGGGTCACTGCGCCATAGGCGGGATCGCGGTCGATGCCGGCGCGCACCGCGCGGGTGGCACGATGACACGCGGTGGCGATGGCGGTGTGCGGGGCGTGGCTCATACGGAAGCTCCGGTGCGGTCGCTGTAGGGGGCGGCATCGGCCTGCGGCCGCGGTCGTGGATCCAGTTCGGCCCGCAGCACGGCATCGATGCGCGCGGTTTCCTTGAGGAAGGCGTCGTGCCCGTAGGGCGAGCGCAACACGCGCAGGCGGCTGCCCGGGCCCAGGCCCTCGACCAGCGCCACCGCGTCGGACAACGGCACCAGGCGATCGCCCTCCACTGCGACGACCAGGGTGGGCACGCGGACCGCCGCCGGATCGATGGCATGCAGGTCGATCGACTCCGACAAGCGCAGCCAGCCGGTCGCGGCGATGCGCGAGACGAACTTCGCGCCCGCGGCTTCGAGGTAATCCTCGGCGGCGACGCGCACATGTCCGTTCTCCAGCACCGGCGGCGCGTCGAAACGCTCGCCGAATTCCTCCGGCGTGCGGTAACTGAGCATCGCGAACTGCCGTGCCAGCGACAGCCCCTGGTCGTCGGCGCATTGCAGCTGGCCCAGCGCGACCGCCTTGCGCTGCAGCGCGCGCCACGCCGAGGCGTAGGGATGCGGCCGGTGCGCGCCGCTTACCGCGACGAGCTTGCGCAGCCGCGCCGGATGGCGGATCGCCAGCTGCAGGCCGACCAGCGCGCCGTAGGAATAGCCGACGAAGGCCTCCAGCGCCTCGATCCCCAGCGACTCCAGCAGCAACGCGATCGCGTCGGCCTGGTCGGCGGTGTCGATCGGCGCGTCCAGGCTGCCATCGGCGCCGAGGTAGTCGAAGCACAGCACGCGGCGTTGGCCGGGCGCCAGCACGCGGCCGGCATCGAGCAGGCCCTGCGCCCAGCCCGGCGCGGCATCCACCGCATTCGCCGCGGCATGGCGGTGCGCGGAAATGCCGCCGGCGAGGAAGACCACCGGGGCAGCGGCCGGACCGACCAGCTCGTAGGCGAGGCGCAGCTTGCGCGTCCCGGCGTGGCGCGTGGCGAGGACGGCGTCGACGCTGCCGCGCAGCACCTGCGCGCGATCGTCGGTGCAGGCATCGGGGCCGGCCGTGGCCGCGTCCGGCCGCAAGGTCCCGGCCGGGGGAGGGGTGGCGCGCTTGGGGGCGTTGCGTTCGGCGAGGCTCACGGCACGGCTCCGATGGAGGGGGTCCATCGGCATCGCGGGGGTCCGGAAGGCCGGCGTCGCCGGCAGCGCGCGCCGCTGTCGCGGCATCGCACCCATCTTCCGGGAACGCGCAGGTCCCCGCAGGATTTGGCACCGCGACCGGGCGGCTGCCTGCGCAGCGCGCCCCATCAGGTTGCCCCGGCGTCCTTGGGCCTGTCCCTCAGCCGGTCTTGATGGATGGGCGCAGTCTGGACGCGCCCGACCCATGTGTCAATCGCTTTATCCGGATGAAGCGATCCATATTCCGAATCGTCATGTCGGGGTTGTTGGGCAATACTCCCCGGCTTCCGCAATTGCCTGGCCCGTCCACTTGGAAATCCGCCGCCTGAACTCCTTGCGCGCGCTCGCCGCGCTGATCGTGCTGGTGGGGCACTACAGCAACCGCGCGCAGTTGTGGGATGCCGTCCTCGGCACCCGGGCACCGCAACTGGGCGTGATGCTGTTCTTCCTGCTCAGCGCGTTCCTGATGACGATCCTGTACATGGATCGCCACCCCACGCGCGATGCGATGGCGACCTACGCATGGGCGCGCGCGGCGCGGGTGCTGCCGCTGTTCGTGGTGGTGGTGCTGGCTTCGTACCTGCTGGGCAAGCTGCCGGTCGCCTGGTTGCAGGCCTCGGTCTACGCGATCCCGGACTGGAAGGCCGTCGCCTCGCACCTGCTCTTCCTGTTCGGCGTGCAGGTGCTGTGGACCATTCCCGCCGAAATCCATTTCTACGCGATCTTCGCCCTGCTCTGGTGGCTGCGTCCCCGGCTTCCGCTCACCCTGCCGCTCTTTTGCGCTGTGGTGCTCGGCATCTTCGCGAGCGGACACTGGCCGCTGGGGCCCAAGCAGCCCATCAACGGGTTCCCGATCGACCTGCCACTCCTGCGCGGCCTGCCCTATTTCGTCGCCGGCATGCTGCTTGGCCTGCTCTACCTGCGCTGGCGTCCGCCCGCGCGCTGGCAGCACCCCGCCTATGCCGCCGCAGGCCTCGGCCTCGTCCTGCTGCTGTACCCGGCCATCCTCGAGAGCCTGACTGGCTGGACCTACGTGATGTGGTTCAACCCGCTGGTCCTGCTGGTGATGGCGCTGGCCTTCTTCTGCGTGGTGTTCATGGCCCCCGCGGGCAACCGCCTGCTGGAGAGCCGCGTCGGCGACTACCTCGGCAAGATTTCGTATTCGCTCTACCTGCTGCACTTCCCGATCCTGCTGGCGCTCGGCAAGTTCGGCATGGCCCGCGGGGAGCTTGGCCTGCTGCTCTTCCTCGCGCTCACGATCGCAGCCGCCGCCCTCAGCTTCCGGCTGGTGGAAGCCCCTGCGCGACGCGCGATCCGCCGCCTCGGCACGCGCGGGCATGGGCGCGGGACGGCCGCAGGCTGAGCGGGGACGCGATGCGCCGCGCCTGGCTCCTGCTGCTTGCCGCATCGCTCGGGGCCTCGCCCGCAAGCACGGGATCGGAACCGGCAGCGGCAACGGCGACCCTCGCCTCGCTGCGGATCGAGGCCGGCGATGGCGAGTACCTGGCGTGGGCTGACAATCGCCTCGCGGGACCGATCGAAGTGCTGCTGACCGGCAACACCGGCCGCGATGCGCGTAGCGACCCGCCGCTGCCGGCCCGTGCCACCGTCGGCGCGGGCGACAGTGCGCTGGTCGCGCGGTTGCAGGTGCCCGCGATCGGGATCGGGGCACTGCACCTCAGCCTGCGTGGCGTGCCCGGCCACCCCGGCGCCCGCCCACGCGACGTGGCCTACCTGCCGCCGGTGCCGCCCGATTCCTTGCGGATCGAGCAAGGGTGGGGAGGCTCCGCGAGCCATGACGACGACGAGAACCGCCACGCGCTCGATTTCGCCGCAGACCCCGGCACGCCCGTGCTGGCCGCACGCGGGGGAACCGTGATGCAGGTCGAGGCGGGGTTCCGCGGATCGGGGCTGGACCGCGCCCGTTTGCTCGATCGCGCCAACCTCGTGCGCATCCTGCACGACGATGGGACGATGGCGTTGTACGCCCACCTCGCCCCCCACGGCGCGCGGGTGCGCCCCGGCCAGCAGGTGCTCGCAGGCGAGCAGATCGCGGTGTCCGGCAACACGGGCTACAGCAGCGGCCCGCACCTGCATTTCGTGGTGCAGGTGAATCGCGGCCTGCGCCTGGTCTCGGTGCCGTTCCGCATGCCGGGGGTCCTGCCCCCCTGATCGCGGGGTCGCGGTGCGCACGCTGCTGCGACACGATGCAGCGTCTCTCAAGGATGCGGGATGTCGGCATCGGGCCCGGAAGGGCACTGGCGCGCCCGGGGACCGTGGACCAGGCACGGTTCCTAGGGCGCGACCAGCCCGCGCCGCGCGGCTTCGAGCGTGGCTTCCGCACGCGTTCCCACGCTGAGCTTGCGATAGATGTCCTTGAGGTAGCCGGATACCGTGTGGCGCGACAACGCCAGCACCGTGGCCACCTCGCCCACGGTCAGGCCCTTGGCGGTCAGCCGCAGGACTTCGGTCTCGCGCGGGGTCAGCGGCACCTGCGCCTCGCCGGCATCGACCGCGGGCTGGAAATGCCGCAGCAAGCGCCGCGCGATCGAGGCCGACAGCGGTGGCTGCCCATCGACGATCCCGCGCAGCATGGCGGCGAGCGCATCGCGGTCCCGGTCCTTCAACACGTAGCCCTGCGCACCCGCGCGCAGCGCCGGGAACAGGTGGGCGTCATCGTCGAACACGGTGGCCACGATGCAGAACGTGCCAGCGCCGCGTTGCTGCAACGCCTCGATCAGCTGGATGCCGCTGCCGTCCGGCAAGCCCAGGTCGACCAGCGCCAGCGCCGGCGGCGGATCGATCCGCGCCAGTCCCTCGGTCACGCTGCCCGCGAGCGCGACGGCGATTCCGGGGAATGCCGCTTCCACCGCGGCCGCCAGCCAGGCGCGCGCGCCCGGCAGGTCGTCGACCACCAACGCGGTCGCGAAGGCCACGGCCGCGTCGCTCATGGCGCGTCCTCCAGCGGGACCCGCAGCAGCACCTTGGCGCCGCCGGCGGTGCCGGCCACCCAATCGATCTGCCCATCGAGCGCATCGGCGCGGTGCTGCATGCCGCGCATGCCCGCACCCGCCCGCGCGTGGCCGGCGACGCCGCTGCCGTCGTCGGTGAGTTCCAGCAGCAGCTCGCCGCGCGCGGCGCGCACCCGCACCCGAACCTGCCGGGCCTGTGCATGGCGGATGGTGTTGCTCAGCGACTCGCGGACGATGCGATGCAGGTGCAGGGCGCGCGCGCTATCCAGCACCGGATCCGGCAAGGCGTCGTCCGCGTCCCAGGCCAGGCCGATGCCGACCGCCGACAGGCGTTGCGAGGCTTCGCTGCGGATGTCGGCGAGGACGTCGCCCAAGGTGCCCGCCGTGCCGCGCGAGCGGGTGACCACGTCGCGCAGGTCCTGCAGGATCGCCCGCGCGAGGTCGGCCTGCACCGGCGATTCGGCCTGGTACACCAAGCCGAGCAGCTTCGCGCCGAGGTCGTCGTGCAGGTCCGCGTAGATGCGCTCGCGCTCCTGGCGCACGGCTTGGTCGCGCGATTCCGCCTCGACCACCCGCAACCGCGCCTCGCAGGCGGCCAGCGCCTGCACAGCGGCGCGGCGCTGTGCCAGCAACACGCCCAGCCCGATCGTGGCGGCCAGCGCCCAGCCCCCGAGCAGCATCGCGAGCACCGGCGTCGCCATCGTCGTTATGGCGCCGCGGGCGGGAATTCGGTGCGCAGCGCCTCAGCCTGCGCCACCAAGCCCAAGCGATCGTAAGTCTCGGCCAGGGTTGCAGCAGCTTCACGCGTCCGCGGATGCCCCGGCCCTTGCTTTCCCTTCAGCGCCACCAGTGCCTGCTCCAGCTTGCTGCGGGCCCCTTGCAGATCCCCCAAGGCCAGGGCGCCCTTCGCGGAATTGGCGAGGATGACCGCATAGTTCGGGTGTCCCAGGCCCATCGCCTCGGGCGCCAGGCGCAAGGCTTCGTCCCAGGTGCGCTTCGCCTCGGAGGCCTGCCCCTTCTGCAATTGCGCCACGGCCTTTGCGTTGCGAACGGCCACGCTGTCGCGGGTGGCCTTCGCCCCCTGCTCCAGCGCGATGGTCTGGTCGGCCAATGCGATCGCTTCGTCGTAGCGCCCCTGCTTTTCCAGTGCGGTCGCCAGCATCACCCGCGTCGCGCCGGCCTCGATCAGATTGTCCTGTCCACGTGCCTGCATCGCCTCCAACTCCTGGCGCAGCAGCGGCTCCGCCTCCTTCGGCCGCCCGAGCGTGTTGTAGGCGCTGGCGAGCTGGCCACCCGAGCCCAAGGTCAGCGGATGCTCCTGGCCGTAACGCTTGCGCCGCTCCTCGTAGACTTCCGCATAGAGGACGACCGCCTCCTCGAGCCGGCCTTGCCGCTGCAAGGCCTGGCCCAGGACCTTCTTGGTGTAAAGCGTCTGCGGATGGTCGGGGCCGATCCGTTTCGACTCCGACGCCAGCGTCTCCCGGATTAGTCGCTCGGCTTCCTGGAAATCGCCGGAATTGTTGAGTGCGTACGCCAGGTTATGGCGAAGGGCGTCAGTGAGGGCGGCCGATTCCGGCAACCCGGGCAATGCCGGGTCGTCGAGCAGCGCCCGATCGAGGGCGACGGCTTCGTCCACCTTTCCCGATTCCTCCAGCGCCTGCGCGCGCAGGACCCGCGACTTGAACGCGAGCGCACGTGCCCAGTCGGCATCGATCGCGGCCAATGCCTGCTCGACGGCGTCCGCCTGCGCCAATGCCTTGTCCACTTCACTGGTGCGGGCCAGATCCTCCAATCGGACAAAACCGACCTGCAGGGCCTCCTGGCTGCGGGTCCCGAAGCCCGCGTCCAGCCAACCCTGTGCACGATCCAGCAACGCCTGCGCTTTCGCGCTCTCGCCCAGCCCGCTCCATGCACGCGCCAACAGCAGCGCGACCTGGCCTCGCGTGCGCGGGGACCCGCGCTCGTCGTCGAGCGTCTGGCCCGCGCGTTCCAGCACCTCGCGCATCGGCATGTCGGCCGAGCCGCCGGCGTCCGGGTCCGCCTCGGTCAACATGGTCTCGACGAAGCCGTTGACCGCGGCCAGTTCGTTGGCGCGGGCTTCGGCCTCGGCCAATGCGGCGCGCGCCCGCTGCGCCGC
>ERZ1645192.4355-NODE-4355-length-11229-cov-12.670664_pt1 | contig 11229 bp, 10 predicted proteins | sample MGYA00575354_ERZ1645192 | MGnify/ENA primary metagenome ERZ1645192 (study PRJEB40844, sample SAMN11349763) | freshwater sediment metagenome | isolation source: river sediment | host: Sediment | place: India: Faizupur Khadar , New Delhi | collected 2017-02-21 ... | reverse complement strand
TTCACCACGGAGGACCTCTTCGTCGACGAGAAGGCCGGCAAGGTTCTCTTCCGGTGGACGCTCGACTGGCCGTCCGGCGAGAAGGACCGCGAGGGGCAGCCCGAGCGGCGCCGCGGCGTCGACGTGATGCGCTTCCGTGACGGCAGGATCGTCGAAAAGTACACCTACTCCAAGACCACCCTCGAGATCGGCGGCAAGCGCGTGAAGCTCATCGCCGAAACCCGTTGACGTCTCCCGCTTCCCCCTTGCCGGAGCAACGCTTCCGTCATGCCCTCGGCCTGTTGTGCAGGTCGCGCCCTCGCGTGGCCGCAAACAGCAGGACCGTGTTCACCACGATCAGCACCAGCAGGGCGCTCGAGAAAAGGTACACCGTCCCCAGCGACCAGCGCGTCGACACCCAGCCGACGAGGTAGACAGCCAGCGCGCCCACGCCGAAGATGAGGATTGCCGCCAGGCCGTACCCCGTGCTTCGCCAGCGGGGCGGGGTGAAGGAGGCGATGAGGCTGTTCTCCACGGGCTGGATGCCCAGGGCGAAGAAGACGTAGGCCGCCGCCGCGGCAACCAGATACTGCTCCGTCAGGAACGCCATGAGCAGGGCCAGGGGCAGGATGGCCGCGTTGAAAATGATGTAGAGCCGTCTCAGCTCGTGGCGGTCGGCGATCCTGCCGCCCCAGAGCTGTCCGAAAATGCCCGCCACGTAAATGATCGACGTGAGGGTGGCCGCGGCCATCGTCGACGTGGCCGCGACGATGGGGATGTCGAGCAGCTCGTGCAGGATTCCGGCAAGGAACCCCGCCTTGAATTCGAGGTACGCGGGCAGCGCGACGATGTTGATCCGGTAGACGAGCCCGCCGAGCAGGACGATCCAGAAGAAGAGGATGACGACGCCGGCCGCGAAGGCGTTGTTGTTTCCTCCGCTTGCGGCGGCTGCGTTCTCGTGCGCCACGGGTGTCTCGTCGAGCCGGGTGAAGACCAGGGCGATCCCGCAAAGAAGGCTCAGGGCCCCCATGACGACGTACGCCACCTGCCAGCCCGCCAGCCAGTTGGAGAGCCCCGCCAGGAAAGGACCCGCGATGAGCCCGACGGTTCCCGCCACGCTGAAAAGACCCAGGCCCGTCCCGCGGTTCTTGACCCCTCTTGAGATGAGACCCATCCCCGCCGGGTGACAGATGCAGGAGAAGGCCCCGATGACGGCGATGGACCCCATGATTCCCGAGGGGGTCGTCGAGAGGGCCGTAAGGAATGAACCGGCGGCAACGCCGAAGAAGCCGATGATCAGGGCGAGCCGGTTGCTCGTGTGGTCGGCGAAGATGCCCCAGGGAAGGGCGCCGAGGCCGAACAGCAGATACATCGGGAACCCCAGGGCAAGAACGTCCTTGAGCTCCATCCCCAGCGACAGCGTCAGCGGGATCGCAAGCGCGGGGAAGGCGATCTCGTAGAAGTGAAAGAGGAAATGAGACGCCACGGGGAAGAGGATAATTTTTTTCTCGTTGTCCATAGTCTCGCTGCAGCCCGGCGAAGGAAAGCCTGACGGAACCATACGGGAGAGGCCCCGAAAAAGCAAGATGCAACAGCATCGAAAGCGCTTCCCACAGGCGGTCCTGTCGTGTATGATCGGCTCGACCGGGTGAAGGACGGCACTCCCATGGACAAGGAACAACGGAAAAGGCGGGTCGCGCTGCTGTCGGTCTTCTCCAACGCGGCGCTCGTCGCCCTGAAGCTTGCCGTGGGCCTCGCCATCGGTGCCGTTTCCGTCCTCTCCGAGGCGATCCATTCCGGCGTCGATCTCGTTGCCTCGGGCATCGCCTGGTATTCCGTCCGCACCTCCGGCATCCCCGCCGACCGGGAACACCCCTACGGACACGGCAAGATCGAAAACGTCTCGGGCACCGTCGAAGCCCTCCTGATTTTCCTGGCCGCCGGGTGGATCGTTTACGAGGCCGTGGGGAAAATCATCCGCCCCGAACCCCTCGAGATGGCCTCCTGGGGTGCGGCCGTGATGCTCCTGTCGGCCGTCGTCAACACCGCCGTCTCGCGGAAGCTCTTCGCGGTCGGCAAGGAAACCGACTCGGTGGCCCTGATCGCCGACGGGTGGCACCTGCGGACCGATGTGTACACCTCGGCCGGTGTCATGGCGGGCCTGGGGGCCATCTGGGCCGCGTCGCACGTCGCTCCGGGGGTGGACCTCAACTGGGTGGACCCCGCGGCGGCTCTCGGGGTGGCCGCGCTGATCGTCAAGGCGGCCTGGGATCTCACAAGGCAGTCGGCGAGGGATTTACTGGACGTGCAGCTGCCGAGCGATGAAATCGCATGGATCGAGGCCCTGATCCTCGAACGCAAACCCGTCGTGAAGGGGTATCACCAACTGCGGACCCGCAAGTCCGGGCATTTCCGCTTCGTCGAGGTTCACCTGAAAGTGGATGCCGGGATGACCGTCGAAGACTCCCACCGCATCACGCAGGAGTTCGCCCGAGAGATCCGGGAGCGCTTCCCGGGGGCGAGCGTCACAACCCACATCGAGCCCTGCAACGGCGCCTGCGGCGAGCGGTGCCGGGAGGGGTGCCTGTTGACCGAGGCGGAGCGGATCGATGTCGCTGCCGGCCGGAAGGGCTGACGGAGCCTGCCCGCCGGGTCCCCTCTGCTCCCTGTTCCATTCCCGGCGGATTTCTGGTAACGTAACGGCTGCGTGAACGATGACCCGGAGGCGGAACAGATGAAAAGAAACGCCGTTGCGGCCTGTCTTACGATTCTCGCGGTCCTGGTTTCCGGCTGTGCCTCGCTGTTCTGGATGGGGGAGAAGCCGCGTGTCGACATCGTCAACATCACCCCGAAGGAGATGCGGCTCCTGGAGCAGACGTTCCTCATGGAGCTGCGCATCCAGAACCCCACGGACGCGGATCTGGACATCAACGGCCTGTCCTTCGACCTCGAGATCAACGGGCAGCCCTTCGCCCGCGGGGTCTCCAACCAGAGCGCGAAGATCGAACGCCTGAGCACGAAGGTCGTCCAGGTGGAGGCCTACACGGGGCTCACCAGCATCCTGCGTCAGCTCTCGGAAGCAAGGAAAGGCAGCTACGCCTCGGGGTTCACCTACCGCCTCAAGGGATCGGTGCATACGGGAGCCCCGTCCTTCCGCATCCCCTTCGACGAAACGGGCGAGTTCAAATGATGCCGTCCCGTCCCGGGGTTTCTTGCAGGTTTTCCCGCTGTGGGGATGCGTGAGCCGTCAACTGCATCTGCGTTCGCCCGTCTGCTTTCATCGGTCTGTCCTTGCCCGTACCCCACGTCCCGCCCTCAATTAAATTGAAAATCGTCCGACAAGTAACAGTGGATTCTTTTCCTGGGCGGACGGGTATGCCGATGCGACCCCCTGCCTGCGACAGACAAGGGAGCGCAGAAGATGCTGAACGTCCTCATCGGCCTCATCCTGGTCCTGCTTTTCTTCGTCGTCCTCTTCTTCAACCGGCTCCGGGAGGCCTTGAGCACCGGCGGCATGGCCGTCCTGCTGGCGATCCTCGTCGGGCTGTCCGGTGCGGCCTCCTGGCTGGGCTTCATGGACAACGGCAAGCTCGCAAAGCGGGCCGCGCCGGGCCCCGCCGGCCAGGGGGCCCCGCCGGCTGCGGAGATTCCCCTTCAGACCCTCGTCGTCCCCGGCGATTCGGGCCCCGCAGCGCCGTCGCGGGAGGCCCCGGCGGGCGAGGGGTTCCTGAGCGTGCAGGAGATCTACGAACGGGTCAGCCCGTCCGTCGTGGTTGTCTACAACCTCAACGAGTCCGGGCAGGTGCGGGGTCACGGGACGGGGTTTTTCATAGACCCCTGGGGAATGGTCGCTACGAACTACCACGTCGTCGAGGGGGCGGCGTCCCTGCAGATCAGGACGAAAAGCGGCGCTACGATGGATATCCGGGGCATCGCCGCATCGGATGCGGAAAACGACGTCGTCATCCTGTCCGCGATCCTGCCCGTCGACAGCATCCAAACCCTCCGGATGACGACCTCCCTGCCCAAGGTGGGCGACAAGATCGTCGTGATCGGCACGCCCTATCACCCCCAGCTCGCGCAGACGATCACCGACGGGCTCGTTTCCGCGATTCGCCCGGTGTCGGGCGGCAAGCGGCTGATCCAGATCTCCGCCCCCATCTCCCCGGGCTCGAGCGGGAGCCCCGTGGTGAACATGAAAGGGGACGTCGTGGGCATCGCGACGCGCGTCCACCGCCAGGCTTCCCACATCGGGATTGCCGTACCGGGCGAGATCCTCTCGGGCCTGACCCCCTCCAGTCCGTCGCCCGTGGCGAAACTGCCCGTTCTCTACGCCGGGCAGTCCCTGGCGGTCGATCCGGCGCCGCAGCCCGGGGATGCGCATCGCAGGCTGGAACAGGAGAGGCAGCGAGCCCTGGAGCAGCAGGCCCGGATCCAGGAGGAGCGACGGAAGTGGCGCGATCAGCAGATCGGGGAAGCGACCGACCTGCTCGACAAGGCGAGGCACAACCTGAGTTTCGACCGCTACGACCTGGCTTTCAGCCAGTACGAGAGGGCCCTCCAGATTTTCCGGGGCGTCGGGGAGACGCAGGGCATGGTCGTCTGCCTGGAGCAGATGGGCGGGATCATGCACAAGAGAGGCCGCGGAGACCTCGCCCAGGAATATCTCCGCCAGGCCGCCACGCTGCGGGGGCGGCTGTAGACCCGGCGTCGCCCGTCTCGGCCCCGTGTTTCCGATGTCCCCCGCAGCCCGGAGGCCCGTCAACCCCTGATTTTTCCCTCAATTTCCAACGGAAAGAGCCGATACCCTATATGCGGGGCCGCCACGCGAGGGGTCCCGCGGATCAAGGTTTTGGACGGGGACCCGGATGATCGTTGTCGCATCGCTTTTTCTCGTTGCCCTGCTGTTCGCCGTGCTGTTCTACCGGAGGCTCAGGGAGTCCTTCAGCCGCCGCTCCCTGTTCTTTCTGGGCGCCGTCCTCGCCTGCGTGTCCTTCGCCTTTGCCTACAGCGATTATCTCCTCTTGCGCCAGGCCATCGAGGTGACGCAGAAGCCCTCCATCGTCGTCCGGGGGCCGTTCTACATCACAATCCTGCTCACGGTGCTATTCTACCGGAGGCTCCGCAAGCTGCTGCGGCGCCGCGTCGTGCTCTCCATCGTGCTCGTCCTGGGCGTCATCACGAGCAGTTTTGCCAGTTACCATTTCACGGCTCTGCGCGAGTACCTCAGCGGGAGCCGGGAGTACCAGTTCGCCAAGCGGGTCAAGAACGCCGCCCAGCGGGTCGTCGTGAAGATGACCAAGCCGAACGAGCCCGTGGTGTACGCGCTCAGCAACCAGGACCTCTACCGGAGAGTGGCCCCCTCCGTCGTGCTCGTCAGCTGTCCGGGCAAGGGCTACGGCACGGGATTCTTCTACGGCAGCGACGGCATTGTGGCGACCAATCACCACGTGCTGCGGGGGGTGGACCATGCCGAGATCGTCACGCAGAACGGCCAGCGCTACCCCGTGTTCGGCATCGTGGCCGAGGACCCGGCCCACGACCTCATCCTGCTCTCGACGGGCATCCCCCCCTCCGAGGTGCGGGGCCTGCCGGTGAACCCCGCCGCTGTCGACCCCGGCGATCGCGTCATCGTCGTGAGCCGGCACAAGGTCTTCACCGACGCCCTTGCCGAGGGTACCGTGTCGCCCGTGCCCATCCCGCCCTGGATGGGGATCCGGCTCGCCTCGCCCCTGACCTACGGGGCTAGCGGGAGCCCCGTCTGCAACACGCGGGGGGAAGTGGTCGCGGTCATCTGGGCCGGCGACCAGAAGGACAACCTGACGGGCTTTGCCGTGCCGGCGGCGAAACTGTCGGCCCTGGCCGCGCGGAACCCCTATCCCCTCTCGCAGATCAACGTCACGGAGCCCCTCGACACGAACATCCTCGTCACGTCCGCCGCGCGCAACGCCGCCCCGCAGCAGTGAGGAGGCCGCGTTCGGCTGAACCCGCTGCCTACCGCCTGGTTTTCCCGACCTGCAGCAGGGTGATGGACGCGACGACGAGGAGGACGCCGGCGACCTGCCAGGCGTTCATCGTCTCGCCGAGAAAGAGGAACGCGATCACGGCCGCGGCGATGGGCTGCAGCGTGGCGGTAATGCTGGCGTGGGTGGAACGGATCAGGCGCAGGCCCTTGTTGTAGAGGCCCAGCGAGATGGCTGTGCCGACGATGCTGATGAACAGAATCCAGAACCACTGGACGGCGTCATAGGATCGGGTCAGCCCCTCCAGGGGCTCATGGAGGAGGTTACTGGCCGCCGCGGAGAAGAGGGACGCGTAGAAGAGGACCGTCCAGGGCTTGTGCCGGCGCAGGGCCGACTCGCTCAGGACGGTGTAGCCGCTCAGAAACACCGCCGCGCCGAGCCCGCCGACAATGCCCGCCCGGTTGAGGCTCAGCAGGTCGAGCGAATAGGCGCCGACGGCCAGGTAGCAGCCGAGGCCGGATCCCGCGATGGCCAGCACGGTTGCCGGCGAGTGGCGCTCCCTGGAGAAAGCCAGGGCATAGGCGGCGACGAGAACGGGCGACTGGTACTGCAGGAGGATCGCCGCCGCCACCTGGATCTTGCTGATGGCATAGAAGTAGGTGAACATGGTTGCCGCCAGCACGAAACCCAGGAGGATGAGGCGGGGCAGGCTCTGCCTCGAGATGCGCAGGCAGGAAGGGTCGGCCAGCGCCAGCCATGCCAGGAGAACCGCCGAAGCGATGGCCGTCCGGATCTGTACGAGCTGATAGGGGGTGACGCCCTCGTGAAAGAGGAACTTGGAAGCCGTTCCCGTGGCTGCGAAGAGCACGGCGGACAGGGCGACGTAGAAATAACCGAGTCGGGCCGACGAGTTCACCCACAACCCCCTTCCATGTCAGACGCCGATCCTTTTATCACATCCGGACTCGATTCCCCGCATAAAATTCCGCAAATCCTGCCGTCCATGGATTCACGGTGAGTCCTTCAAATCTTCGCCAAGCTGTGATAGGGAGTGAGGTACGTTCTTTTGCCTCGTTTCGCGACCATTCACTTCCCGGGGGGGTGACTTGATATGGCCCGACGAAAGCAGCCAGCCGGCAAAATCGATCTCAAAGCGCTCGAAGCATCGGAAATCAGGGTACGCCTGAAGGAGGTGGGCCCCGTGGCGGAGATACGGCTTACGAGGGCGAACCTGCCGCTCTTCGAGGAGGACGAGTTCGAGCTGTCGCTGGCCTGGGGAGGCCAGCGGAAGAAGTTCAAGATCCCCGTCAGGGAGGGCAAGCCGCTGTTCGGCGCGCTGCCCGATTCGGTCACGCCGATTGCCGACCGCAAGCCGCAGAAGGGAAGCGAGACGCTCGTCCGCGAGCTGACGCTGGCTGGAGCCGCCGGCGAGGCGACCTTCCCCATGAGCTGGGGGTACGCGATCCCCGAGGAGTGGAAGCCTCTCGAGCAGGTGTACAACCGGGTTATCGAGATGGCGAGGAAACTTAGCGGCTGGCAGGTCTTTTAGCAGGGTCCAGGGTCCAGGGAAAGAAATCAAAAAAGAATGCCAGGCGTTTGACCGGGAGCGCGCCCCGTCAGGGTGCCCGATCCTGTCCGGTTCATTCCTTGCCGGGGCACATCCCGTCACGCGCTTTTGTTTCTGTCCATCCGGGCGCCGGCGGGTCGATTCTGCCCTGACCACATGGAAAATCGACGGGTGAGCCATTTGCGGGCAACCCGTTTCTTGCCCTGGCGACCGCAGGCAGACCGGTTGCCCCTGTTTCTCCCCGCCTGTGCCTGTCATGTTTGCGCCGGCGGCCCCCCTCGGGGAAGAGCCGTTGTCTGCCGGCAACAACACGATCTCACATCGCGATCCCGGGAGAGGCCTTCACCGAAAGATCCCCTTGATTCTGTCCGTGAGGGAGCGGGTGCCTTTCTCGGCGGATCGGCGGGCGTCGAGGAGACTGCGGTTGAGCGTGTCGACCACGATGGGCATCGTCAGCCGGTCGTACAGGGCGGCAAGGATCCGGCTGAACACCGCTGAGGGCTCCGCCCCGTTCCCTCCCACGTTGCGCAGGTGCATGTCGGGGATCGCGGCGCTCGCCGCCCCGGAAGGCAGATCGGGGGTGTGGAGGGTGACGCGCCCCCCTTTGAGAATGAATTCCCGGATCAGAAGTTTCTTCCCCGGTTTCTCCCTTCCGTTCTCCCCGGCGGCCAGGCCCGCTTCCTTCGCCTTCTGCTCGGCGTGTCTCGCAATGGTCTTGAAATTGTCCGTGCCGCCCCGCTTCTCGTAGATGATGTCGGGCTCGACCACCTCGATGCGCTTCACGACGATCGTGTCCTGCAGGAGCGACCCGATGTCGAGATCGACGGAAATGGACGCGACCGCCGCCGCGTGGGCGGACCGGTATCCCTTCGGGTTACCCAGGAGAAAGTTCTTCACCGTCGCCTCGCCGGAGAGAAAGGAGACGCGCACGCCGTCGATCCGGATCTCCGTGCCCGCGATCCCGGGCCCGTAGGTGTTGATGGCCTTCGTGATGATCGAATCCAGCCGGGTGACGACGAGGGCCACCGCAAGGAGGAGCGCCGCGGCGAGCACGCCGGCGGTGATGAGCAGCTTCTTCATCTTGACTTCAATCTCTCCGGGTAGATTCCCCGAAGCCTGCTTCGATTTTTGTCATTCCCTCGAAAGAGGGAATCCATCCTGGATGCGCGTTTGCACGGGCATGACATTCTTCAATACCTCGCAGTGCCTGATGTGAGCATTCGAACGTTGCTGACGGGGCATTTCACGCTGTCCGGTCTTTTTGATTCTCTTTCCCTATATCGGACGATCCCGTTTGTCCATGAGGGACTGCCGCAGGCCGCCGCGCGGCGTGCGGTTACAAAACCGGTACGGCCGGGGCGGTCCCGGCCCGCCCAGCCGGCCGCTGAAGTCGTTGAAGGAAAAAGAGATTTTTGTCCCAGTTTGCGCTTGCGTTGAAGGGGGCAACCTTCTATAATCAGCGCCGTTTTTGGTGCGACCCTGTACAAGTCAAGCTCACGCGATTCGTCATTTCAAAAAGGAGAGGCGACTTATGAAGAAGACCTGGACGCTCATGATCGTCACGGTCGTCGCGGCGGCGTTTCTGGCGACGCCCTGCTTCGCGAAGACCACGTGGAACGCAAACTCGGTATGGCCCCCGAAAAACAACCACAGTGTCGGGCTGACAGAATTCGCCGACAAGGTGAAGAAGGCCACCAACGGAGAGCTCGAGCTGGTGGTGAGCAGCGGCGGCGCCCTGGGCTACAAGGGCCCCGAGCTGCTGAAGGTCGTCCGGGACGGCCTGGTGCCCGTCTCCGACATGCTCATCAGCGGCGTGGCGGGCGACGAGAAGGTCTTCCAGATCGTGACGCTCCCCTTCCTGGTGCGCGATTTCAAGGAACTGAAGACGCTCATCGACCTGTCCCGGCCCGCCTTCGACAAGACGGCCGAGGGCAAGTGGAAGCAGAAGATCCTCTACATCGCCCCCTGGCCGGGCGCCGGTCTCTGGACGAAAAAGAAGGTCACCTCCATCGCGGATCTGAAGGGTCTCAAGACCCGCACCTATGACAAGAACGGCGCCCTCGTGATGGAGGCCGTCGGGGCGACCCCCCTGGCGCTGCCCTTCAGCGAGGTCTACACCTCCCTGCAGACGGGCGTCATCGACTCCGTCATGACCTCGACGCCCACCGCCGTGGACGCCAAGTTCTGGGAAGTGCTCAAGTACTTCGAGCCCCTGAACATCACGATCGCCACGAACATGGTCACCGTCAACCTGGCCGCCTTCAAGAAGCTTCCCAAGGCCCAGCAGGACGCCCTGGTGAAGGCCGGCAAGGAGATGGAGGCCGTCATGTGGGAGCGCGGCCCCAAGTGGGACAAGGACATGGAGGCCATCAGCAACAAGAACGGCATCGAGACGGTGAAGCCTTCCAAGCAGATGGTGCAGGATCTCGAGAAGATCACCCAGGGAATCCGTGCCGAGTGGCTCAAGACGGCGCCGCCCGAGGGCAAGAAGATCTACGCGGACTTCCTGAAGAAGGTCGGCCGCTAAACGAGGCAGTCCTGACGGAATCCATGCGGGGACCACGGTTTGGCGAATTCCGTGGTCCCTCGCTATTTTGCCCGCGCGCCCGGCCGGCGCGGGCGGGGGCGGCATGAAAAGACTGATCAACCTCATCGACAATCTTTCCGGGATCGGCGGCTGGTTGGCGGGAATCCTGATGGCCGTGGCGCTGGCAATCTCCGTTGCCGAGATCGTCGTCCGCAGCGGCTTCGACGCCACGCTGTACGTCACCGACGAGTACACGGGCTACCTCATGGCCATGCTGACGTTCATGGGGCTTGCCTATACGCTGCGCGAGCGCGGCCACATCCGCATGATGTTCCTGCCCCACGTCATCAAGGGCAGGGCCCACGTCATGTTCAACATGGTCTGCTACTTGGTGGGCTTCCTGTTCTGTGCGGGGCTGACGTGGTTCACGGGGGAGTTCTTCTGGGACTCCGTCGTCAGCGAGTCCCAGTCCATGCAGGTCTCGGAGACCTACCTGGCGATCCCGCAGTTCTTCCTGCCCGTGGGGTCGCTGCTTTTGACCCTGCAGTTCGCGGCGGAGTTCCTGAAAGGCCTTGCCCTGCTGCGGGGCGACACGCAGGGGCTTCGAATCCTGGAGGAGGCCGACGACCTCGGCCGATGATCCGTTTTTGAACGGGGAGTGATCGCACGATGCAACCGGACATGGGACCCGTATCGGCCACGATCTGCGGCCTGCTCATCCTTTTGCTGGGCGGTTCCGTCTGGATCGGCATCGCCCTGTTCCTCGTGGGAATCGGCGGGTTCTTCTTCTACAGCGACGTGGCCTTCGGCTCGATCATCGCCAACGTGGCCTGGAACCAGACAAGCGGCTCGGCCATGATGGCGCTGCCCTTCTTCATCTGGATGGGCGAGATCCTCTTCCGAAGCCGCATTTCGTCCGATCTCTTTCGGGGGCTTGCACCCTGGATGGATGCGATCCCGGGCAGGCTCGTCCACGTCAACATCATGGCGTGCACCTTCTTTGCCGCCGTGAGCGGCTCCTCGGCGGCCACGACGGCCACCGTGGGCAAGATCACCGTGCCCGAACTGCAGAAGCGCAACTACAACCGCGACCTCTCCATCGGCTCGCTCGCCGGGGCGGGCACCCTGGGCTTCATGATCCCGCCGAGCATGATGATGCTCGTCTACGGCATCATCGGCGACGTGAGCATCGG
>ERZ1645192.4354-NODE-4354-length-11230-cov-6.433289_pt1 | contig 11230 bp, 8 predicted proteins | sample MGYA00575354_ERZ1645192 | MGnify/ENA primary metagenome ERZ1645192 (study PRJEB40844, sample SAMN11349763) | freshwater sediment metagenome | isolation source: river sediment | host: Sediment | place: India: Faizupur Khadar , New Delhi | collected 2017-02-21 ... | reverse complement strand
GGGGGGCCGCGCCCAATCCCTTCAACCCGAGCACCACGTTCCGCTTCGACGTGCCCGCCGGCGGCGGCGACGTGCGCCTGGACGTGCTGGACGCCCGCGGCCGGATCGTGCGCACGCTCGTCGCGGGCCGGCTCGGCGAGGGCCGCCACGAGGCGCTCTGGAACGGGCGCGACGACGCGGGGCGCCGCCTGCCCTCGGGCGTGTACTTCGCCCGTCTGCGGGCCGCGGGCTGCCGCGAGGTCATCAAGGTGACGCTCGCGGGCTAGGCGCACCGCCGGGGGGAGGACAAAGCCCTTTCCGCCTCCGGGGGCGTTCCCTATACTGGGAACCCGTCGAGTCGGCGGGACGTTCACGTCCCCCCTCCCCGATCCAGCGGAGGCGTCGTGCATCACCGAAGGCGAGCGACACTCATGATCCGAGCCCTTGGCCGCGTCCTCGCGGCGGCCGCCCTGGCGCTGGCGCTGGCCGGCCCCGCCGCCGCCGCCACCTTGCTGCTGACCGGCACGCCCGGCGCCGCCGTCCGGCTCGACGGCCGCGAGCTCGGCACGCTGCCGCTGGACGCCCTGGACGTGCCCGCTGGCGTCCACACGCTGTCGGCCTCGCTGCGGGGCATGCTGCCGCTGGACATGGAACTGCGGGTCGACGCCGAGGACGCCACGGTGCGCCGGCACCTGCGCCTGCAGCCCATGAGCCGCCGCGACGCGGCGGCCTACAGCCTGGTGCTGGCGGGCCTGGGCCAGCGCTACGAGGGGCGGCCCCTGCTGGGCTGGGCCTTCACCGCCGCCGAGGTCGGCGGGCTGCTGACGGCCCTGGCGGGGGAACTGGCGGTGCAGAACCACCGCGACGACTACGATCTCGCCATGGCGAACTACCGCGACGCGCTGCTGCCGGACGACATCGCGGCCTACCGGGCCCAGGCCGACGACGCCTGGAAGGCGGCCGACGACGCCGGCAAGCTGCGCGACGCCGCGGCGGCGGTCGCCATCGGGGCCGTCGTCGTCAGCGTGCTCGACGCCTGGCTGCGCTTCCCGTCGCTCGAGGCGGGGGCCGGACCGGCGCCCGCGCCGCCGCCGGGATTCGCGGCCGGCCCGGCGGATGCGAGCGGCTTCCACGTGGGATGGAGCCTGCGGTGGTGACGAAAGGACCGACGAGGACCGACCGCCTGCGCCCGCGCCTCCCGCTGATCGCCCTGCTGGGCGCGGCCGGCCTGGCCCTGGGCTGCACCCAGGTGCCCGACCCGCCGGGCTTCGACAACCCGCTGGATCCCGACGGGACGCACGGCGACCCCTTCAACGTCGCGGCGAACTTCCTGACCGGCGGCGTCGCCGTGACCTGGACCGCCCTCGACCTGCCCGGCGTGACGGGCTACGAGATCCTCCGCTCCGGCGACGAGGACGGGCCCTACAACGTCATCGGGTCCGTCGCGCACCCGAGCGTCCTGTACGTCGCCCGCGATTTCGCGCCGACCCAGCCCAACTACTACAAGGTCCGCGCCACCGACGCGTACGGCAACAGCACGCTCATCTCGGGCGTGGCGGCCGCCCGCATCGCCGCGCCGCCTCGCCTGGTCCTGGCCGACACCGCCACGACCGCCACGCGCCACCTCGCCCTGTCGATCGAGGTCGCGCTGGGCGACAGCGCCGCCGTCGACTCCCTGCGCAGCTTCGCCACCGCCGCCACCGTCGTCTTCGATGAAGAGGGCTCGGCCGGCCTGCCCTGGGACCTCGGACCCGCCGCCGCCGGCGACTGGAAGCACCTCTACGTGCGCGTCTACACGGCCGGCATCGCTTCGGCCGTGTTCCACGATTCGATCAAGGTCCGCTTCGCCCCCGACCTCAAGCTCGAGGGCAACCCGGCCACGCTGGCCGACCGCACCCCGGCGCTGCGGATCATCGGCCCCGGCGTGACCCAGATGCGCTTCGCCCCCGACCGCGCCTCGCTGCAGGCGGCGGCCTGGCTGCCCGGCGCCCACACGCACGCCGACCACCTCCTGGGCGATCAGCTCGACGCGCAGATGATCTACGGGGAATTCGCCTGCGACTTCGGCTTCACGACGGTCGACAGCATCGCCGCGCTGCCCGACGACCTGCAGCCCCTGACGCTGACGGTCAACGGGGGCGCGGCGGCCACCAGCGCCCTGCTGGTCCCCCTCGCGGCCGACGTCCGCGCGACCCACATGCGCTTCGCCGAGTCGCTCCCCGCGCTGGGCGCCGCCTCCTGGCAGCCCTACGCCGCGCAGACGACCTTCGCGCACAGCGCCTGCGCGGGCGATTTGGCCAAGACGATCTGGGCCCAGTACCGCAACGACTGGGTGACCGCCGATCCCGTGAGCGGCTCGTTCCAGTGGCTGCCGCCCGAGGCGCTGGGCGTGACGATCGCCGCGCCCGACACCGTGACGTCCGGCGACGCCACGGCGATTGCGGGCACGGCCGTCGCCGGCACCTGCGGCGATCCGCTGTCGCTGGTCGAGGTGGAGGCGGGGGCGGGCTGGCAGGCGGCGAACGGTCTCGCGGCGTGGACGTACCCGTGGACCGCGCCCGCGGTCGCCGACACCACGACGATCACGGTGTCGGCGCGCGTCACCGCCGGCGCCGCCACGGCGACCGGCACGCACGACATCGTCGTGCTGCCCGAGTAGTCCGGAGCAGGCCGCGGGTCCGCCTAGAGCCGGATGACCCGCGCGGCCGCGTTCTGGACGCCGAGGATCTCGACCATGTTCGAGGCCCGGCCGACGGCCAGCTTCTCCCTCAGCTCGAACCAGTCGAGGCAGGTGCCGCAGCAGAGCAGCTCCACGCCCGCGTCCCGGAGCGACCGCAGGTCGGCCAGGGCCGCCGCTCCCTCGCAGCACAGCTTCACGCCGGCGTTCATGAACAGCACGTGGGACGGCGGGCCGCCCGGCGCCTTGGGCAGGTTCTTGAGGGCGGACAGCAGCAGCGCCGCGCCCAGCTCGTCGTCGCCGCGGCCCAGCGCGTCGCCGGCGATGAAGATCACGCTCTTGGACATCGATCGTTCCTCTTCCCGTTGCGGCGTCACTTCAGCAGCGCCAGCTTCTCCACGAACGTCGCCGCATCCGCCACGAACTTCACGAAGTAGACGCCGCTGGGCCGCGTCCGTCCCGCGTCGTCGCGCCCGTCCCAGGCACACTCGTGCCAGCCAGCCGCAGTCGCCGGCGTCAGGTCGCGCACCAGCCGCCCCCGCTGGTCGAAGACGGCCAGCCGGACCTCGCGCGCGCCGTCCGGCACGCAGTACCTCAGCACGGTCGCGGGGTTGAACGGGTTCGGCGAGGCCGGCAGCAGGCGCGCGACGAGGCCGGCGCCCGGCGTCTCCCCGGCCGCGGTCGCGTAGTCGCCGTCGAGGCTCACCTCGTCCACCCACCAGCCGAAGCCGCAGAAGTTGCCGTCCTCGGCGGACCAGCCGCCGTCGGTGGCCAGGCGCAGGCGCAGGTCCAGCACCGCGAAGCCGTAGGCGTTGTCGCAGGCGCCGATCAGCGACGCCGGGATCTCCCAGGTGTCGGTGACGCAGGAGCTCGCGCCGGTCAGGGCGGCGATCTCCACCCACGGCGAAGTCGGGTCGCCGGCGCAGCGGCCCTCGACGTAGCCGAAATCGTAGTCGGGCTCGATGTCGTAGCGGTGCCGCAGCGTGATCGCGGCTCCGGGCGCGACGCCCGCCGTCGTCCAGGTGAAGTCGGACCAGCCGTTGCCGTAGCCGGGACCGCACTCGAACTCGGGGTCGTCGACGCCGAACCAGAGCCCGCCGTCGCCCGAGCAGGAGCCCGCCATGTCCCCGTCGCGGTGGACGTAACTGCGGCAGAACAGCCAGCCTTCGGTGCCGGCCTCGAAGTTCCAGGACAGCGATTTGCCGGCCTCGGCCCGGGGCGCCCGCTTCGCCGCCAGCGAGAAGTCGAGCGTCACGTCCTGGCCCGCCAGCGCGATGTTGTCCAGGACGACCCCGGTCGGGTCGCAGGCGTTGTCGGACGACGGGGGGATCGTGTCGTCGGCGAAGCGGTCGCGGTCGCGCGGGCCGCTCCAGTCGGTGGTGTCGGCGTTCACGGCCGACCAGCCCGGCCAGGCGTCGCCGTCGTCGCCGCGGTTGAAGCTGTCCAGCCGTAGCTGCAGGGCGTAGTCGCGGGGGCCGTCGAGGTGCTCGATCCAATCGCCCGGTCCGCGGAACCAGGGGCTCGCCTCGACCACGTCCACCAGGCGGCGCTTCTCGTCGGCGTTGTCGGTCACCGCCTCGTCGACGTGGTAGACAACCAGGCCGGCGGCCCCGTCCAGGCCGAAGTCCACCTGCCGCCGGGTGAGCGCGGCGTCGAAGCCCAGCGGCTGGCGGTTCTCCACCAGGAAGTACTCGTCGCCGGTCGCGACGCCGCCGCGGAAGACGCGGTAGGCGGCCGGCTCGATCTCGGCCGGCGGCACGACGGCGCCGGGCAGGGCGGCGACGACCGCCACGGGGCTGACCCAGCCCAGCTGGGCCTTGCACCAGGCGGACAGGTGCGTCGGGCAGCTTCCGGGCGCGTCGCCCGCACGCCGGCCCCAGGAGCCGCTGCCCATCAGGCACCACTCGCCGACGCCGCTGGTGCCGTAGTCGGTGTCGTAGAGGTCGGGCAGCCCCAGCACGTGCCCGTACTCGTGGGCGAACACGCCCATGGTGATCTGCGCGCCGTCCGCCGACTCCTCCGGCTCCACGGTGTAGCGCTTCAGCGCCACGCCGTCGGCCGTCGCCAGGGGCGTGCTGAACGACCAGGCGTGCGACCAGATGTCGTCGTCGTCGCCGGTCTGCTCGCGGCCCGGGCCGGCGTGCACGAAGAAGAAGGAGTCGACCAGGCCGTCGTCGTCGGACGAGTGCGGCACCCCGTCCGGCCCGTCGTTGTCGTAGAGCGCGTAGTCGATGACCGGATCGAGCTGGGTCATCACCGCCGCGATCATCGAGCGCACCTCGAGGTAGTTCGTCGGGTCGATGTTCGCGTACGGCGCCGCCGCCGTGTGCCAGCCCGCGACCTGCCCCTGCACCCCGTAGAGGCCGTGGCTGTTCTCCAGGTAGTAGTCGTGCAAGCTGCCCGTGGGGTGGGTGCCGGCGCTGAACAGCATCTGCTGGTAGGCGGCGGCGGGGTGGGCCGTGGTGTCCGCGGGGTGGTCGCTCCACTGCACCAGCACGACCAGGCAGGAGCCGGTGCCGGTCGTCCGGGTGCCGCCGCCCGACTTGCGGGCGTCGCGGGACTCGCGGAAGAGCTCGGCCTCCGGCAGGGCGTCCCCGGCCGCAAGTGCGGTGGCCGCGGCCCCCAGACGGGCCAGCAACGCGGGATCGGCGGCCACGGCACGGGGTCCGCTCCACGCCGGCGCCTCGACGGCCGCAGCGAGCGCAGCCGGCAGGAACAGCCAACAGCACAACGACATCAGGGGCGACCTCATCGGAGACTCCTTGCACCGGGAGCGACCGGGCGGGGCGGAACTGCTTGATGGGTCATGATAAGGCTATTTCGAGCCACCCGTCATCTCCTGATCGGATTCGACGTTCGCGGGAAAATCACATCGAAAATGTGTGAATTGCGAATTTTATTGACTTTGAAACCGTCGGCCTTTTATCTAGGGTGTTGGAATATTCACATCAGCGGGGCACCCCACCGCCACCCGTTCCCGCCCCGAAATCGCGCGAAGGAGACCATCATGCGCAAGACCCTGAACGTGCTGGGGCTGGCGTCCCTGGCGCTGCTGCTCGCCGCGTCGGCCCCGGCCGCCGACGAGGGCGGAGGCAAGAAGCTCGACGGCAAGAAGCTGTTCAAGGAAGTCTGCAAGGGCTGCCACGGCGCCGAGGCGCCGGCCGGCGAATACGCGCCGATGTTCCTGATCCAGGAGCAGTGGACGAAGTTCTTCGCCGAGGACTACGCGGCCACCCACAAGGGACTGACCGTGTCCGAGTCGGACACGACCAAGGTCCTGGACGCCATCACCCCGGAGATGCTCGAAGCCATCCGCGCCTTCTGCCTCGAGGGCGCCGCCGACTCCGAGCACCCCATGACCTGCGGCTAGGCCGCACCCAACCCGAGGGGGACGAACGATGAAGAAGATCCTGGCCCTGGTCATCCTGGCCGCCGTCGCCGCCGCGGGCGTCGCCGCCGCGGCCGACGACGACGTGGCCGCCCTGGAGAAGCGCCTCAAGGAGCTCGAGAAGCGCCTGCGCCCGCTCGAGGTCCGCGCGGCCACCGACCGCGTCGACTTCAGCGGCGACCTGCGCTTCGAGGTCCACGACCTCGACGCCGAGGTGGCCGCCTACTACGACGGCATGGAGTTTCAGAAGAACTTCGTGAACACGATGTTCTACATGAATCCCGGCTTCGCCAACCCGATGCCGACCTCGGTCGCGGACATCGACGCCTTCGTCGGCGATCCCGCCAACTACGGTATGTACCACATGTTCCTGGACAACCTGCAGTTCTCCGACCTGCAGGGCGCCTACGCCCAGTTCGCCGCGAACCCCGCCATGTTCCAGCAGATCATGGGCCTGCTCATGCAGGACCCCGACGTGCCGGTGGGGAGCTACGACTGGAAGAACGACATCTTCTACACGACGCGCCTGCGCCTGAACATGCAGGCCAAGATGGGCGACGACGTCAGCTTCGCCGGCCGCCTGTCGATGTACAAGCCCTGGGGCGACAGCTCCGGCGTGCAGGTCTTCAACGGCGCCGCCTCGAGCATGAACATCGACGGCGCCACGACGCGCGTCCCCAACAGCGACCTGCTGCGGGTCGAGCGGGCCTACTTCAACTGGAACAACATCGCCGACACCTCGCTCTACCTGAGCATCGGCCGGCGCCCGAGCACCGGCGGCCCGCCGCTGCACCTGCGCGACGACGAGCTGCGCGCCGGCACGCCGCTGGGCACCCTGATCGATTTCCAGTTCGACGGCATCACCGCCGGCTACAGCCTGGCCGACTACTCGCACGTGCGCCTGTGCTACGGCCTGGGCTACGAGTCGGGCTTCGGCAGCGCCGAGAACCTGAAGTCGCCCGCCGACCGCATGAAGGACGTGCACTTCTTCGGCGTGAACTGGGACCTCTACGACAAGGGCGACAGCTACCTGCAGGGCACCGTGGCCCGCGCCTTCGACGTGACCGACGGCTTCAACGGCCTGGTCGTGATGCCGGTCAACCCGCTGACCGGCATGGCCGTGCCCGCGGGCATCGTCATGCGCTACAGCCCGTCGGCCAACCTGGGCGACATCGACCTGGCCAGCCTCATGGCCATGCAGCAGTGGCGGGGCTTCGACTTCTTCGCCAGCTACAGCTACATGAAGTCGCACCCCGACGCCGTCACCACGCCCTTCGGCGGCCTGTTCTGCGACCCGTTCGACGTGCCGCAGGAGCGCGACGGCACCATGTTCTACGCCGGCGCCCGCTACGGCTTCGCCGACGAGAAGACCAAGGTCGGCGTCGAGTTCAACCAGGGCAGCCAGTACTGGTTCAACTTCTCGCAGGGCGCCGACGACGTCTTCGCCCCGAAGACCGCGACCCGCGGCGAGGTGTGGGAGCTGTACGTGACCCACCGCATCACGCCGAAGCTCGTCGCCAAGCTGGACTTCATGGACTACCAGTACGACTACAGCGGCTCGGGCTGGCACCTGGGCGCGCCGAAGGACCTGGACCAGCAGCAGATGCTGGGCTTCCCGGCTTACAAGAACGCCACGAAGATGGCCCTGAGCATGACGGCCCGCTTCTAGCGGGCGCGGACGGACGTGACGAACACGGGAGGCGCGATGAAGCACGCGATCATCCTCCTGGCGGTCCTGGCGGTCGCCGGCCCCTCGCGGGCCGGCGCCCCGCCGGCCTCCCCGCACCAGGAGGACGTCGAGCACTACGAGGGCCCCGGCACCTGCCGGGAGTGCCACCTGGGGGAGGCCGAGTCCTTCTTCCACTCCCAGCACTACCAGTGGCTCGGCGAATCGCCGGGCCTCGTCAACGGCGGGGGGCGGCGCCTGGGCAAGCTCAACACCATGAACGACTTCTGCACCAGCCCCGGCGCCAACTGGATCGGCAACGTCACCAACAGCGACGGCGTGGTGCTGGCCCAGGGCTGCTCGAAGTGCCACGCCGGCCTGGGCAAGCGGCCCGAGCCCGTGCTGAGCCGCGAGCAGCTCGAGAACATCGACTGCCTGATCTGCCACGCCTCGGGCTACCGGCGCGACCTGTACCAGGACGAGGCCGGCGAGCCCGTCTGGAGGCCGATCCTCTGGCGCAACCAGCCGGGCCTGGACTCGGTGTCCAAGCGGATCTCCCTGCCCAAGCGCGAGATGTGCCTGCGCTGCCACGCCGGCGCCGGCGGCGGCCAGAACTACAAGCGCGGCGACCTCGAGTACGCGCTGGCGACCTGCGACCGCGACTACGACGTGCACATGGGCGCCGACGGCCAGGACATGGCCTGCATCGAGTGCCACACCGGCGAGGACCACCGCGTGCGCGGCCGCGGCGCCGACCTGTCCGGCACCGACGTCACCGGCCCGCGGCTGGCGTGCACCGAGTGCCACGTGGCGACGCCGCACGCCGAGACGGTGCTGGACGCCCACGCCCGCCGCGTCGCCTGCGAGACCTGCCACATCCCCACCTTCGCCCGCACCGACGCCACGGACATGGTCCGCGACTGGTCGACGCCCCAGCGGCACGAGGCGGCGAACAAGTTCTCCGCGACCATCACGCTGGAGAAGGACGTCGTGCCCGCCTACGCCTGGTGGAACGGCAGGTCCCGCCTGCAGCCCCTCGGCGAGCCGGTCCGCGTCGAGAAGGACGGCACGGTGGGCATCATGCTGCCGCAGGGCTCGCGCAAGGACCGCGACGCGAAGATCTACCCGTTCAAGCTGCACCGCGGACGGCTGCCGGTGCTGGCCGGCGAGCGCTGGCTCGTGCCCATCGCGGTCGAGGAGTTCTTCGCCGACGGCGACCTCGACAAGGCCGTGCGCGAGGGCGGCCGCGAGGCTTACGGCCGCGGGAACTTCGCCTACGACTGGGTCGACGTGAAGCGCTACATGGGCATCTACCACGGCGTGCGGCCCGTCGAGCACGCCCTGCAGTGCCTGGACTGCCACGGCGTGAAGGGGCGCCTGGACTGGGCCGCCCTGGGCTACGGCGAGGACCCGGTGCACAAGCGCCTGAAGTAGCGGCTCCCGCATGCCGCGCGACGGCGGGACCTCCCCGGAGGTCCCGCTTTTCGTTTCCGGGCACGGGGTCGAAGGGTTATCCTGCGCCGGGCAAAGCTCCGGGAGGCTTCATGTCGGATACGCGGGACAGGATCTCCACGGCGTCGCGGCGCGAGTACGAGCGGCGCATCAACGCCGTCCACGACCACATCGCCGGCCACCTCGACGGGCGCCTCGACCTCGAGACGCTCGCCGCGGTGGCCTGCTTCTCGCCCTTCCACTTCCACCGGCTCTTCACGGCCCTGACCGGCGAGACCCTCGGCGCCTGCGTGAAGCGCCTGCGCCTGGAGGCGGCCGCGAACGCCCTGACCCACAACCCGGGCGCTTCCGTGCTCGGCGTCGCGCTGGCCTGCGGCTTCTCCAGCCACGCCGTCTTCTCGCGGGAGTTCCGCCAGCGGTTCGGCGAGCCGCCGAGCCACTGGCGGCGCCGGACCCGCGCCGAGATGCGCAACCACGGTCAAGCCGACCGCAAGGACGGCCAAGCGCCGCCGCCTGCGGCGGCGCATCCTGGGTTCGTGTTCCCCGAACCCGAACCAAGGAGCCCGACGATGGACGTGACGATCAAGGATCTCCCCCGGCAGCGCGTGGCCTACCTGCGCGCGACCGGCCGCTACGGCACCATGGAGCAGGCGCTGTGGGAGCGGATGTGCCGCTGGGCCGGACCGCGCGGGCTGCTGCGGCCGGGCGAGCCCACCGTCAGCATCTGCCACGACAGCCCCGAGGTGACGCCGCCGGACCGCTGCCGCTACGACGCCTGCGTGCCGCTGCCCCCCGGCTTCGAGCCCGACGGCGAGGTCAACACCTCGGTGCTGCCGGGCGGGCGCTACGCCGTCCTGCGGGTCGACGGCACCGTCGCCGATTTCGGCCCGGCCTGGACGGACATCTTCGCCCGCTGGCTGCCCGGCAGCGGCTGGCAGTGCGACGAGCGGCCCTGCCTCGAGCTCTGCTACGGCGAGCCCGACCCCGCGACCGGCCGCCTCGTGTTCGAGGTCTGCATCCCGGTGAAGCCCCTCTGACCTCGAGCGACGGCGGTCTTCACGCGAACGGCGCCCCGTCCCGAGGGACGGGGCGCCGCCGTGCGTGGGCGCGGATCAGGGGTCACTCGGCGTCCGCGTCCACCACCTCGATGTCGCCGAGGCCCAGCTCGCGCAGGCCCGGCTCGATCACCGCCCGGTCGCCCACGATCACCAGGCGCATCGCGTCGGGATCGAGGTGCTCGCGGGCCATGCGCGCGGCCTCCGCGGCGCCGACCGCGTCGACGCGCGACCGGTACGTGGTCCAGTCATCCAGCGGCAGGCCGTAGAGGACCAGCTCGCCCAGCTGGCCGGCGATCCCCTGGATCGTCTGGAACCGCTGGGGGAAGGACTTGATCAGCTGGTTCTTGCCGGCCGCCAGCTCGGCGTCGGTCAGCGGCCGCTCGCCGCGCACTTCGCGCAACTCCCTCAGCAGCTCGGCCACCGACTCCTTCGTGTACTGCGTCTGGACCGGGGCGTTGGCCAGGAACACGCCGCCGCCGGCCATGGACTGGCTCGCGGTGCGGGCGCCGTAGGTGTAGCCCTTGTCCTCGCGCAGGTTCATGTTGATGCGCGACATGAACTGGCCGCCCAGCGGCGTGTTGAACACGTTCATGGTCAGCACGTCGGGGTCGCGGCGCGCCAGGCCGGGCTGGCCGAGCAGGATCACGCTCTGCTGGGCGCCGGGACGGTCGACCAGGCAGATCCGCGCGCTCCCCTGCGGGCGGGCGGGCGGCACGGCCACCGCCGGCACGGGCCGCGGCTCCCAGCCGCGCAGCGCGCGCGACACCGCGGCCACGGCCTCGTCCAGCGTGATGTCGCCCACCACGACGACGGCGGCGTTGCCGGGCCGGTAGTACGTCTCGTGGACGCGCACGAGGTCCTCGCGCGTGATCGCCGCCACCGACGCGCGCGTGCCGGTGCCGCTGAACGGCTGCGCGTAGGGGTGGCCCTCGCCGAACATCAGCTTCTGGAAGACCTTGGTGGCGGTCAGCGCGGGCTCGCCCGCTGCCTGGCGGATGCGCCCGAGGTCC
>ERZ1645192.4353-NODE-4353-length-11230-cov-9.477852_pt1 | contig 11230 bp, 8 predicted proteins | sample MGYA00575354_ERZ1645192 | MGnify/ENA primary metagenome ERZ1645192 (study PRJEB40844, sample SAMN11349763) | freshwater sediment metagenome | isolation source: river sediment | host: Sediment | place: India: Faizupur Khadar , New Delhi | collected 2017-02-21 ... | reverse complement strand
TTGCTGTTGATGGATTTCGACACCACCCAGACAACGAGAAAGTTCCAACTCAACCTGGGAGGCAGATTCAACTACATGATTCATCGTCTGTTCATCACCTATGCCGGATTGGAACTCGTCATCAACAATGGCTTTACCAATTTCTCTTCGCTTGCCTTCACTGCCGGAACGTCCCTCAGACTCCGCTAGGCATTCAATCGGCTCGGTTCCTCAGCGTGCGGTACTGCAGTGCGAACCTGATGAAAACGTATGCATAAAATGCAACCATGATCAGGTAAAAATAGAGCAACGCGCGATGGGGATCCGAGCCCGGATTGCTGATCTGCAGGATGGTCTGGGGGATGATCACCAAGAAGAAGAGAATCAACAGGGGGACCATGCGTCCCTTGAAGACACGGCCGATGAAAGCAAGTCGTGAAGCCTCATCGCAGAAAATCTCTTCCTTGCCCTGCATGCTCGCTGCACTCTTTCTAAAATAACTGTACCCAAAAAAGTCAAACAGGTACTCCCACCCGCAATCCTTGAACATATTCACATAGGTCTCCTGAGAGCCCAATCCCTGTTGGTGATAGTCGAGCTGGTAGACCACATCCTCTTTTTCACAAGCCTCGAAGAGGTAGATGCCGGGAAATGTCAAGTGAACCAGTTTCCACCCTTTCTGATGTTGGGAACGCAGGTAATCCTGCTCCTGCTCATATTCGGCAATGGTAAAAATCTTGAACTCCCGTTTCTGCTTTTTCATTCCTGTTCCTCCTGCATGGTCCTATACAACCGAGCAATCCGCTCCTTCTCTTTCTGCAGCACCTCAATACCGAGGCTGGTAATTTCATAAATTTTCCGTTTCTCCTCTTCCCGGATGAAACGGATCAAGCCATCCTTCTCCATTTTGGAAAGACTGCCGTACAGGGTCCCCGGACTGATCAGGATCTCGCCATCCGTAAGGTCCCTCACCTTTTGTACAATGCTGTAGCCGTGCATCTCCTGCTGCAGGCACAAAAGGATGTAGAAACCAGTCTCGGTCATCGGGACGTAGACTTTTCGAATATGAGCATCCATACAACCACCTTATATCGAAGCACTATGCATCGCACTGCGATATATTAAGAGAAACTTGAAGCATTCGTCAAGACCGATGATCAAGGAGTTGAAGAACGTACTTTGGTGGGAGCCATACCCTTTATTTTCCTGAACACCCTGCAAAAATATGCCTGGTCCTGGAAGCCCGTCTGGCTGGCCACCTCGTTGATCGTAAGGGTGCTCTGCTTGAGCAGGTTGGTCGCAAGATGAATTCGCTGGCGGTTGAGATAGTCCCACGGAGAGAGGCCGATCTCCTTGCGGAAGATGCGGGTAAGGTAGTCCTCGCTGACATTGACCGCCTCGGCCAGCTGCCAGCGGGAAATCGGGGTTGTTGCATGCTCCCCAAGGTACACGATGGCACGCTTGACCAAGGCACCGGTCAACGGCGGCAGTACTTCTTGGTGGGTAAGCAGGGTGACAATACGGGCTAGGAATTCGCTGCTCTCCATCACGAAGCGATGAGCGATGATCAGGCGGGGGATGAGGCTCAGCTGTTCGGCCTCTTCATGCGTCCAATGCTCCCTGAGAATGACTATCGGGGAGGGAGAAATTCTTCGAAGCCGCTCATACAGTGCAGGATCGAATATATCACTGATAAGCAGGCGCACCTTGTTGTTCGCATATACCTCTTCGATCTCCTGCCTTGCGCACAAGACTACATTGTCCATCATGCCCAGCTCCCCGGCAAGCGAATGTCCAAGCGATCCCATGAGGACCAACACCCCGTCCTCTTGGTTGCCGCTCTTGCTCGAAACAAGCGAGGATGCAAGACTCTCATACCCCGGTGGGGCATGGTAGCACACCATCGGCGCCTTGCTGAGGAGGGGATGATGTGCCAGCAGGTACAAGGCAAGCTGCAATTCTGCAGAGCTTCGCCGCCCGTCCCAGCCAAGGAGACTGCCTTCAAGCTGAGCAAGATTCTGCTTGTTCAACGACGAGGAGGACAGCAATCGTACGTGGTCGAAGGCGGAGAAAAGAGGGGGAACCTCGTTCTCCTGCTCACCGCCTATATAGGTCAGCGTGGAAGAAGGCCGAGCAAGGCTTTCTCCTTCGAGGCTCGGCCAGCCCAAGCGGAAGATGATCTGATTGTCTTTCATCGATACTAATCCACCACTCATCACAATAATTCGTTGGGCGAGGGAGAGGGATGGATCCTGGTTTCCCATTGAGGCTTTCCATGCAACCTGTGAGCTGATGAAAGAGAATTGCAGCCCGGGATTTTGCAGCTCGGTCTTGATGGTGACCCGACCGCCTTGCTTCTGGATGTACTGCAACACAATCTCAAAGGCTTGGAGGAGCTTTGCCCTATCACCTTGCAGCACGGGGAGGTCAGGCTCCCCTTCATAGGTGAAGGAGTGGGAGATTTTCAAGGAAAAAAGCAAATCGGAGGGGTTGAAAATGGTTCGCTCCAACTCAAAGGCTCCGGTATAGGAAAGGGTGAGGTCCAACAGGTGGGAAGCTGTACGAAGCTGTTCTTCAACCTGGTCCCTCAACGCTTCATCCTTGTCCTGAACCAACAGGAGTATCGACTCAAGAGGATTGCGCAACCCCTCACTGATATTTGCAAAGAACTCGGTACGGGCCCGCTGGGCTCGTTCGGCTTCCTCCCGCGCCTTATTGGCGGCATCGAGCAGGAACGTCCCCTTGATGGCCGAACTCAATGCGGTTCTCAGCTCTTCCATGACGCTCCCGCTGAACAGGGTGGTTCTGATGACCAGATATCCCAGTGGTTGGTTGTCCATGAACAGGGGCTCAACTACATATACACCTTCAACAAGTTTTTCCTGGATTGCCTGAGGCAGCAGAAGATGCTTGGCGAATGTCTGCTTCTCCTCCAAGAGCATGTCATTGTCATATCCACCGATATAAGTGCTCTTCTCATCGTCCTCATAGAGCACCAGATACCCGGCTTCCAACCCAAGGGTGCCCAAGTGTGTTGCCAGGAGGGCTGGTATCGAGGTGATGTTCCGTACACCCAGAAGGTCGCACTTCAGCGCATCGAGGTGCTTGGCTTGCATCGACAAGGCGTAGGCATGCTGGTGCGCAACCAAGTCCCGCTGGCGCAAAAAGAGATCACGCAGCGCACAGGCTCTCTGCTCCTTGAATGAGCTTGAGGCGAAGAAGGTGCAATACCAATGAAGAGCCTCCGAGAGAAGGTTCGGGTCTCCTCCCCGATAGAGAAATCGATGGACAAGCTCCTGGACAAGGCCAAGATAGGCTTGCTCATCCTCAGAGTCGGCCTCATCCAAAAGCCTCTGAATGTTCCTGCTTTCAGATTCCGGGACCCTGAAGCTCTGCATCAACCAGGCAAAAAACAATGAAGGTGTTCCCACACTCTGCCTTGCCTGCTCGGGACTTCCCAACGAATAGGTGCATCCGCATGATTGGCGGATGACGGGGTGCGAAGGCAGAAGAATGTCAAAGCTTGGCCCGGACCCATCCTCAAGCAGATTGGACAACAGTTCAAAGGACATATGCGCCAGTTCGGTGACCGGCATGCGGGCTGTCGTACAGGGAACACGAAGCAAATGGCTTTCACTGCTGTCATTGTAACCGACAATGCGGACATCGCCGGGAATCGAGTAGCCCAATGCTTCCAGCTGTTTTCCGGCAGCGAACATCATCAAATCGCTTGAACAGGCAAGGGTATCGAAATCCTTGCCGGGTTTGAGACCCCGCTGCTCGACCAGTTGGGACAAGGCTGCCGCCCCCTCGGTCCATGGATATGGATCGGAGACCAGACGCGGGTCCAAGACCAATCCCGTCTGATCGAGGGTATCGCAATAGGCACGATAGCGATCCTGTGCTGAGTAGTGGTTCTCCGGTCCCCTGATGAATGCGATTCTCCGGCTCTTGTGCTTGGTTATGCAGTGCAGGATTATACTCTGCACCCCTGCATAGGCATCAAAGGAGACAGTAGGATACCCTTCCCGTTTCAAGCCGATGGAGACACTGGGAAGGGGGCCGAGCGTTTCCAAAAAGTCCTGGACATCCTCAACCCGGACAGATCCGGCAAGCGCTGAAGCCCAGACGAGAACCCCCTCGACCGTATCGGAGTTCACCAAAGAGTAGATTGCATTACGCAAGTACTCTTGATTCTCCTCACATTCAAGCCTTCCTCCGGGAAATACGAACAAGGATGTATGGGAAAGGCGGGCAAGATGGGCTATTTCCGACCAGAGCTCGTTTGAAGCGCCGGTATGGATCGAGGCGAGCACCAGTGCAATTTTTCTTGATCGGGCATCACTCACCGCGCTGCTCCTTTTCGGTTGGTCCCACTACCATAGGTAGTATCTGATCAAAGGTTTCCCTGTGATAAAACCAACGGTAGTACAGAAAAGTCCGCTTGTCCATCAATGGTGTGCTCCCAACCCGAGATAATCAACAACAGGATAATTCGCCTTGACAGCCCAGCGAGGAGAAGAGTATTATTTGGAACGATGTTTCAATTTTTATCCCTCGAAGCAGCGCTGAGGCGCCTGAATTACCAATTGGACCGAATCATGCCGCTGCTCACCCCCAGTGGAGTCATCCTGGGTCTTCTGCTTGGTTCACGGGTTGCGTGGATGAAACCATCGGTCACCATCCTCTTCGCAATCATTACCTTCATCGGAGGATTGGGAATCAATTCCAATGCCTTCTTTACAGTACTAAAGAAACCAAAAGCAATTCTTGTATTCATCATCGGTGCAAACTTCGTCATGCCACTGCTCACCTATGCCATCGCTTCCACTCTATTCAGAAACCAACAAGAGATTGCAACCGGCCTGATATTGCTCATGTCCATACCTACTGCAATAACCGGCTATATCTGGAGTGGAATCTATAAAGGCAACGGGGCCCTCTCCTTAACCCTCATCCTTGTCTCCACCCTGCTTGCACCCATCCTCACCCCGTACACGGTGAGTCTGCTTGCCAATACTTCGGTGCGTATCGACACAGCCGGGATGATGGTCTCTCTCCTGATTATGGTGGTCGTTCCCTCGGTAGCCGGAATTTTGATCAACAATGCAACCAAAGGCACGGTCAATGACCATATCACCCCCTGCCTCAAGCCTTTTTCCAAAATAGGTCTTTTCCTCATCATTGTAATCAATACAGCCCAAGTTTCCGAGCAACTTTTGGCCAATGCTTCATGGGCCTACCTGCCCATCGCCCTGACATGTGCATTTCTTGCTGTGGTCGCATATCCCATCTCCCATACCCTTGGGAGAATCGCCGGCCTTGGAGTAGAAGAGAGCAAAAGCATTACCTTTGCCTCTTCAATGCGCAACATCAGTGCTGCCCTGGTCCTTGCAATCGCCTACTTCCCGGCTGAAACAGCACTTCCGGTAATTTTTGGCATCGTTTTCCAACAGAGCACCTGTGCCGTAATGGCATATTTCCTCTATGGAAGAAAAAAAGTCACGTAATATAACAAACCAACAAGGAGTATAGACCATGCAGTCAATTACCAGTGTTCATCAGAGTGTACAGAGAAAAGAAAAAGTCCTACAGTTCGGAGAGGGCAACTTCCTCCGTGCGTTTGTTGATTGGATGATCGACATCCTCAATGAGAAGACCGACTTCAACGGTAATGCAGTCCTCGTCCAGCCCCTGGATCGAGGCCTCAGCGATATGATCAACGCACAGAAGGGCTTGTACACCACCGTTCTCAGGGGTGTCCAGAACCAGAAGACAGTCGAAGAGTACCGGACAATCAACAGCGTCAGCCGCTGTCTGAACCCGTACAAAGCCGATGATTACCAAGAGTACATGAAGCTCGCCTCAAGTGAGGATCTCCGCTTCATCGTCTCCAACACCACCGAGGCCGGCATCAGCTACCACAGCGGTGACAAGCTGTCCGACCAGCCGCAGGTCTCCTTCCCCGCCAAGGTATGCGCCTTTCTCTACAAACGCTACCAAGCCTTCGAGGGAGCTTTGGACAAAGGCTTGATCGTCATCCCCTGCGAACTCATCGACAAAAACGGGGACAACCTGAAGCGCATCGTCAAGCAGTATGCACAGGAATGGAATCTGGAGGCAGGCTTTATGAACTGGCTCGACGAAGCGTGCGATTTCTGCAACTCGCTGGTCGACCGCATTGTTCCCGGGTATCCGAGAGCCGAAGCCGAGGCAATCTGCAAAAAGCTGGGGTATCAAGACAACCTGCTCGATTCGGCTGAGATTTTTCATCTGTGGGTCATCGAATGCCACAAGAACTTCCACGAGGATGAATTGCCGTTCAACAAGGCAGGCCTGAATGTGGTGTGGACCAACGACATGAGCTTCTACCGCACCCGCAAGGTCCGCATCCTCAACGGGGCCCATACCATGAGCGTGCTGGCAGCCTATCAGGCCGGCCATGAGACTGTCCAGGATTGCATCGCCGACAAGGCCCTTCTCTATCCATTCATGTATCAAGGCATTTTCGAAGAAATCATACCCTCGATGGATGGATCGAAAGAGGAGCTTGAGGCATATGCAGCCGATGTATTGGAACGCTTTGAGAATCCCTACAATCCTCATCAGCTGCTCTCCATATCGCTGAACTCAGTCTCCAAGTTCAAAACCAGGAACCTTCCTTCCCTCTTGGGGTACAGGGAAAAGGTCGGCAAGCTGCCCAAGCGGCTGGTCTTTGCACTTTCCGCTCTGATCAGCTTCTACGAAGGAACCGAGTATGAAGGTTCAGCCCTCAAGGGAAGCAGGGCGGGTGAGACCTACCTGATCCAGGACAGCCCTGAGATTCTTGAAACGTTTGCCTCCCTCTATGCAGCAAAAGACGATCCGAAGGCAAAGGCACGGCGTCTTGCCAAGGCGGTATTGTCCAATACCACCTGGTGGGCCCAGGACCTGACCAAGATCGAGGGACTCGAGCAGGCGGTGGCCGCAAACCTCGAGGCTATCTGGACAGTCGGTATGAAAGAGGCCCTTGCGGCTCTCTAACGAACCAGAAGGAGGAGCAGATATGCAGACCTATTCCGTTTTGAAGGTCCATCCCGATGACTCGGTTGCAGTTGCCATCCGTCCCCTTGCAAAAGGGGATGTGGTCGATGTTGCAGGCCTCAAGATCTCCCTTATGACAGATATCCCCTCCGGCCATAAGTTCGCCCTCAAGGCCATTGTCCAGGGGGAGAAGGTCATCAAGTACGGCGCTCCGATCGGGTATGCCGTCACCGATATCGCCTGTGGCGAGCATGTGCATGCCAGCAATATCAAAACCACGCTCAGCGAACGCGCCGAGTATGGATACGACAAGGAGCTTTCAGAGCGGTTTGCACAAAAGGCGGAGCAGCGCAGAGCAGCATGGAAAGGCAAGATTCCCACCATCAAGGCGTATCGCAGAGCGAACGGAACCATCGGCATCCGCAACGAACTTTGGATCGTTCCGACCGTCGGATGTGTCAACAAGATTGCTGAAAACCTGGTTTCATGGGCTCAACAAAATCTGAAGAAGGCACCCTTCTACGATGGGATCCACGTCTGGTCGCACCCCTACGGGTGTTCCCAGCTCGGGGATGACCATGAGGCGACACGCACCATCCTTTCCGATCTTGTTCATCACCCCAATGCAGGCGGTGTCCTGGTACTCTCGCTCGGCTGCGAGAACAATACCCCGGAATCTTTCCGTGCCTTGGTGGGCAAGGTTGACGAGAACCGGGTGAAGTTCCTCACCACCCAGGAAGTCAGTGATGAACTTGAGGAGAGCAAGCGGCTCTTGACCGAGCTGTATGAGGCAATGAGAGACGACAAACGTGAGGAGGTCGGCATGGACAACCTCATCGTCGGCTTCAAGTGCGGCGGCAGCGACGGGCTGAGCGGCATCACGGCAAATCCCCTGGTCGGTCGTTTCTGTGATGCTCTGACTGCCATGGGCGGCACGGGAATCCTGACCGAGGTTCCCGAGATGTTCGGGGCGGAGCAGCTGTTGATGAACCGTGCCGTGGATGAGCAGGTGTACAACCAGATTGTTGCCCTGATCAACGACTTCAAGCAGTACTTTGTAAAACACGATCAGGTTGTGTATGAAAACCCATCTCCGGGCAACAAGGCCGGCGGCATATCCACTCTTGAGGACAAAAGCCTTGGCTGCATCCAGAAAGGCGGTCAGGCCATGATCACCGATGTCCTGGGATATGGGGATCGCATCAAGAAGAGGGGGCTCAACCTGCTCAACGGTCCGGGCAACGACATTGTCTCCACTACGGCCCTTACCGCTTCCGGCGCCCATATCATTCTCTTCACCACCGGCCGTGGAACGCCCCTCGGATCTCCGGTGCCGACGATCAAGATCTCTTCAAACAGCGCACTTGCCGAAAAGAAGGCGCATTGGATCGATTTCGATGCGGGACGGCTCTTGCAGGAGGATGAAGAGACAGTCCTTGCCGACTTCATCACCCTCATCCAAAGGGTTGCAAGTGGAGAGGCGATGGCAAAGAATGAAGAAAACGGGTATGCCGAAATTTCACTGTTCAAGGATGGGGTCATCCTCTAAGGACACACAATAAGGAGAAACATCATGAAAAAGTTTATGGATGAGCATTTTTTACTCCAGACCAAAACCGCTCAGACCCTCTATCATGAGTATGCCAAGGATGCAATGATCTTTGACTACCATTGTCACCTCAATCCGAGCGAAATCGCCAACAACAAGCGGTTCACCACCATCACCGATGCCTGGCTTGGCGGAGACCACTACAAGTGGAGAGCCATGCGGGCCAACGGGATACCCGAAGAACTGGTAACCGGCAAGGATGCCGATCCCTTCGACAAGTTCATGGCATGGGCGTCCACCATGGAACATGCTTTGGGCAACCCGCTCTACCACTGGACCCATTTGGAGTTGCAGCGCTACTTCGGCATTCATGAAGTGCTGAACACCAAGAGTGCAAAGTCCATCTATGAGGAAGCCAACCGACAGTTCAAGGAAAACGAGAACCTATCGGTGAAAGGCATCATGAAACAGTTCAAAGTCTATGCAGTGGGGACGACCGATGATCCGGCCGACGACCTTGCTTTCCATGCTCAGATCGCCAAGCAGAAGGACTTCCCTGCAAAGGTTATTCCCTCATATCGTCCCGACAAGGCATTGGCAATCGAAAAGGATACGTTCCTCTCCTATATCGACAGCCTTGCAAAGGCCTGCGGCAAGAAGATCGAGAGGGCGAGCGATGTTGTCGAGGCTCTCATTGACCGTCTCGATTTCTTTGTAAGCATGGGCTGCAAAGCATCCGACCACGCGCTCATAACCGCTCCCGCAATCTTTAAAAGTGAGAGCGATGTGAACGCAATCTTTGCAAAGAAACTGGCAGGGGCGACACTCTCCTGTGAAGAAGTGGAGGCCTATAAGACCTTTGTACTCACCCATTTGGCAAAAGCCTATGCAAAGCGGGACATCGCAATGCAGCTGCACTTTGCCGCAATCCGTGACAACAACAGCATGATGTTCAAGAAACTCGGACCCGATACAGGGTACGACGCTTCTCATGACAAGGAACTGGCTGCATCCCTCTCTTCATTCTTGAACAATCTCTCAGCCACAGGCGAAGTCCCCAAGACCATCCTGTACACCCTCAATCCCAAGGACTATTACTCCCTGGCCACGTTGATGGGTTGCTACCAGGATGGAATCCCGGGTAAAATGCAACTTGGCTCAGCCTGGTGGTTCGCAGACCACAAGGACGGCATGGAAGAGCAGATGAAAATCCTGGGTAATGTGGGACTCCTTCCCCGTTTCATCGGTATGCTCACCGACAGCCGATCCTTCCTCTCCTACTCCCGCCACGAGTATTTCAGAAGGATTCTCTGCAATATTTTCGGCACCTGGGCTGAAGAGGGCGAGGTTCCCTATGACCTCGAGATGCTCGGCAAGGTCGTACAGGACATCTCCTTCGGCAATGCCAAAGCCTATTTTGAGGGGTAAACCAATGGCAAAGAAAGAAACCGATTCAGGAAGTGAAAAGATGCAAACCAGCGGGGTGATACGCACCATCGCCATCCTTGAGACACTCGCCAGGCATCAAACCATCAACCTGGAAAGCCTGGCAAAGGAAACGAAATTGCCAAAAGCCACCCTGCTTCGGTTCCTCTCTACGTTGGTCAACCTCGGGTATGTCTATCGCTCTCCCAGCGACCTCTACAGCCTTACGTTGAAGATGTTCAGTGTGGGATCCCACGGACTTGAGCACATCGATCTCATCCAAATCGCCAACCCCGTCGCACAACAATTGTGCGAGGAGCTTGGCGAGACGGTACATATGGGAGTGTTGGAGGACGACGAGGCGGTATACATCCTCAAGAAGGAATCGTCGTTCACCATCCGCATGTACTCTCGGGTGGGAAAGACCATTCCGTTGTACTGTACTGCCATCGGCAAGATTCTTCTCAGTGATATGAACGAGCCTGAACTCTCCTCCTACCTTGACAAGGTGAGTCTCAAGCCCTTCACACCCAATACGCTTCGTGACAGTCAAGCACTCAAGCAGGAGCTTACGCAGATTCGAAGTCAGGGTTGGGCGTGGGACAACGAGGAGCACGAGATGGGAACGCTGTGCATAGGAGCTCCGATCAGGGACTATACCGGCAAAACGATAGCAGCCATGAGTGTCTCCTGGCCGCTATTCAGGTTCAATCTTGAGGAGAAACAACGGATTGTCTCCTCGATACTCAAAGCCTGTACAAGCCTTTCCAAGCTGCTTGGCTGGACTGAGGAGTGAGCCATGCAGAAGATTCGTTGGGGGATGATCGGGTGCGGTTCGGTCACTGAAGTCAAGAGCGGCCCGGGATTTCAGAAAGCCGAGGGGTCCACCTTGGTTGCCGTCACAAGCCGGTCGCCCCAAAAAGCCCGTGACTATGCTCTCCGCCATGGGATTCCCAAATGGTACGACAACGCCCAAGACCTCATCGATGACCAGGAAGTGGATGCCGTCTATATCGCCACCCATCCCGACTCCCATTACACATATGCTCTGATGGTCGCACAAAGCGGCAAACCGGTGTACTGCGAGAAACCCTTGGGAATCTCTTCGTCCCAAAGCCGGGAAATGGTCGATTTTTGCAAACAGCAAGGGGTACCGTTTTTCAGTGCCTACTATCGCCGTGCGCTTCCCAAGTACCTGATGATCAAGAGCATGATAGACAGCCAACAGTATGGGGATGTTAGAGCTGTGCATGT
>ERZ1645192.4352-NODE-4352-length-11230-cov-10.126890_pt1 | contig 11230 bp, 6 predicted proteins | sample MGYA00575354_ERZ1645192 | MGnify/ENA primary metagenome ERZ1645192 (study PRJEB40844, sample SAMN11349763) | freshwater sediment metagenome | isolation source: river sediment | host: Sediment | place: India: Faizupur Khadar , New Delhi | collected 2017-02-21 ... | reverse complement strand
AGTTCGAGAACCCAAAGATTGTTGAAAAGGATGACAATGCCGGTGTTGCTACCTATGTGGGTGGGGGCAAGGCTATATCAAAGGATGATGGCAAGGTGTATGTGTTCGAGAGCGTCCTGGTGGCAGGTAAGGAGCGAGTCATCGAGTTTTGGTTAGAGTCGGCGGAGGATGACAAAGAAGCTGGAATGCAACTTGAGGAAATCGCGAAGTCTTTTAAGAAAGCCGGTGGGGCCTAATGAGACCAGAAGGGCCTGGCTTATAAACCCTCCATGTTGCTTTAATTAGCATCTCAACTCGCCTGGATATTGCATCCGCACTCTCGACTTCGAGGGTGCGGATTATTGTAGGCGAGACAAAAAAATAGTCGGCGTCCCAGGGCGTTGGAAAAAGGATTCCAACAAGCATGAAACAGCAAACATTGCTCCTGGCGCTTGTCTTGGGGTTGAAGGCAGCGCTACTGGCCACGCCACTTCATGCGGAGAACTTCTCTCTCCCCAAGGAGAGCGTAGCGGGTATTATCCAATCGGTGACACCTGTCTCCAAGCCGAAAGATGACCGTGGGGAGTCGGTAGGTGTCGCTACGGCGTCCGGTTATAGCCGGCCAACGAGTGGGATTCCGTTCGAAACTCTCACTGATCTCGTCCAGACGGACCGCCAAAGTCGGCCGTCCCCGGGAACTAAAGACGGCGGGGACCACGCTGATGATGGCTCAAAGGATTTGACCCCCATAACCGAAGAGCAGACCGAAACGGGCAAGTCAGATCCCGTACTTGAGTCAGGGCGGCGCTGGGAGGTCGTGACTGAAATAAATGACGTCATCTACGCTTCGTTTCTGATCACGACGGCAACACTGCGCCTTGACGCTGACCCGCTCATTCTGGGAGATCAATTGGGCATGGTCGGGGCCAAGATCAGGGCGCCACGGGATAATTGCCCGGTGGAGGTGGAGATTTCCAGCCCAGATTACATTCAGGTCTCCCGCTTTGTCGGCATCCTACCCAAGGCTGGCGAGACCTACGGGGTATGGCCGGTCCTCAAATACGATTACGGCAAGCTCCTTTCCCTGCACCAGACTGTCCCTGAGACGCTGACCGTCAAGGTTGTACTGGACGGAAAGCCCGCGGGAGAAGAGTCATTGCGGATGCAAATCCGGCCGATCAACGAGGTCCTGTTCGGCTTTGAGGATGAGGACGGATTCACGGATATGTCCTGGACCTTCGCGGCCTTTGTCAACGAGAACCACCCCTTCATCGATGAGATCCTGCGGGAAGCCTTGAATCTCGGGATTGTGTCCAGCTTTGCCGGCTATCAGAAAGACCCCAAGGGCGTGCGTGATGAAATCAAGGCCATCTGGCAGGCACTGAAGAAGCGGGGTTTCAATTATAGCAACATTACCACCACCTCCAGCGGTGAGGATAATGTCTATACCCAGCATGTACGTTTGATGGGCGAGGCCCTCAAGACGGCGCAGGCCAATTGCGTGGATGGCAGCGTGTTGCTGGCGTCCATCTTGCGCAAGCTTGGGCTGCGGGTCTACCTGGTGGCCATTCCCGGTCACATGTTTCTGGCCGTTGATCTGGACGAAGAGGGCGAGGAGACGATAGGTATCGAGACCACGATGCTGGCTGATAGCACCCTCACTGAGGCTATCAGGGAGGCTGACAACCAAATCAAGGCGGCGGGTGACAAGTTTGAAGATCCCGATAGCATTGAGTATCAAATGATCGATATTGATTTGGCCCGGAGAATGGGCGTCATTCCGATCAGGGATCTAGGCAGTGATATCACGACTAGGCATGCACGATGAAGGTGCATGAGAATTGATGTGATATCAAGCTGATGTGTCACCCCCCCAATTCAGAAAAGTAGGTGAAAGTAGTGAGGTACAACATTCTTTTTGGACTCCTAGCCCTGGCGTTTCCTGTTCTGCTTCAAGCAGCCAGCTTTGATTGCGGCAAGGCAACAACCTTGGTGGAAAAGACCATTTGTGCGGATGCACAGCTTTCAGCGCGGGATGATGCCTTGATGGAGGCGTACAAGCATGCTCTGGTGGAAACCAAGGATGCCAACCTCCTCAAGGCCGTCCAAAGAGCCTGGCTGAAGAATGTCCGCAATAAGTGCCAGGATGTGACTTGTCTATTCTCAGCTTACGACCAGCGTATCGCGGAACTGGTAAGCAAGACAAAGACAATGGCCAAGGTCTCGAGACCTGATGATCCAACCATCGTCATGGGCAGATGTCACATGGATAGCTGTTGGTGGTGGAAGGTGGCCAGCCAGGAGACCGTGAAAAGTGGAGTTTCAGGCATGCTGGTTAAGGTCATGGCCAGAACGACATACGAAGAATTCTCCAGTGACTATGTGGACCAGCATGGCTATCCGGGAAATCCACGAAGCACCGCCAGATGGGATGACCAGCCCCTGGAGGTCTATCTTTTCTGCTCGAAAACACTTCCCGCCGTTATTGACTACGACAAGGACCGGCGAAAATACCAGGTGGTGATCCCGTTTGATAATGACGGCGTCTCCTGGGGTTATACCGAAGGCTCTGCCAATCTCTATAACTATTCCTGTAATAAAGGGCGAGAAGCAACCTATGCCATTAAATCAGCCTATGCTGAAGCGGAAATCATGCTTGATTTACCGGAGGATATTTTGTCTTTCAAATGATTTTGCCTGATTTGCCTGGTTATATCTTGTTGTGATCTGATTTGACTAAGAGTTACTAAATGAAATTATTTTCAGTGGCTTGCACAGCAACCACACGACATCTGCCCCGTTTGGCCTTGATCGGTACGGTCACGGTCGCCGTGATGGGTTGTGCTGACGGCGGCGATGGCCAAGGTCTTCTGACGCCAAATCAGCGCTTGGATGAGATCGTTGCGGAGTTGCGCGGGGATTTCGAAAAAACGATAGGCAAAACGGTGCCATCGCTTAACGTCCTGATTCAGACGCCCCAGGGCACCTCTTTCTCCAGCTCCACGGCTGCTGGCGTCCCACCGGTCACGCCCACCACCTTCTTTCGCTTCGCCAGCATCACCAAGCCTTTCACGGCCACCGCGATCATGAAGATGCATCAGGATGGTTGGCTGAATTATCGGGATCGCATCGTGGAGTCCATACCAGGTAGCGCGCTGTCCTATGTTCCCGATAGCCCCTCCTGGAACATTCCTTACAAGGAGGAAATCACGATACGTCAACTGCTGCAACACAATGCGGGGGTTTACAACGTGGATGCGGGTCCCGTGCCTGGCTGTGGCGAGATGGGCTACACAGAATGTATGCTGCAACAAGACCCCAACCATCAATTCACCGCGCCGGAAATTGTTGAGCAGGCGGCGATCAACCAGCTTTCCCATTTCCCGCCTGGCACGGATAATTATCAATATAGTAATACGGGTTACACCATCCTGGGTGAAATCATTTCCCGTGTCTACACCCAGCGTAGTGGTCAGGCCAAGACCTACTCGGACTACCTTTATGATCACGTGCTCGGTCCCTCGACAACACTACCACTTGATCTGCATTTTCCTTATTTGTCAGGGGATCAGAGGCTACCCATCCCTTATGTTTGCGGCAGAATCTATCTGCCGGAAGGGGCCGTGGAAGAGCATTGCGCGGATAACCTGAGCGCGCAGGTGGCGGAGGGTAATGGTATCGGCACCATGCAGGCATTGAATCAGTATGTACGTACCCTTTATCAGGGCCAGAATGTGCTGGAGCAGGAATACGCCGATCTAATGATGACGGACATGACCTCGTTTAATCCATATTATGGCTTGGGAACCAATCATGTCCCTAATTTGGGTTATGGGCATAATGGCTACCGGGTAGGCTATTTTTCACAAGCCACTTATGATCCGGATCTTGATGTTTCCGTGGTGGTGATGCTGCCCATGTGTGATGCGTCTTCTGAGATTGGCTTCATGACCTCCTTGAACACGTTGAATTGCGCCGGCTGGAAAGCGCGGTCTGCCTTGGGTTATCCCGGCAAACCCGATGGCCAAACCTGTCCTGGGGACTGATCGGGCTCTACCTTTTCATTGGCCTCGGGAGGAATCATCGCTGCCATGTTTACCCGTCGGTAGATTTGCGTTACGCAGGGTTAGGCGGCCTTGGCCTAGCCGCCCCCAGCTTCCTGAAATAACCAAGAACCTCTAACCAGAGGAGCCTGCCTAATGTCCCCAATCCCAAACGAGAGTTTTTCTCCGTGGCTGTCCCGCCGCGAAGCCCTGCGCCTGCTCGGCCTCGGCCTGCTCACGCCCGCCCTGCCTGGTTTTTTGACCGGCTGCAGCAACGACGACGGCGATGCGCCGACCCGGACCTACGACGCAACTATCGCCGACGCGCGCACCACGCTAGACGACCTCATCGCCGGTGCCGGGGGACCCAATGCGGTCTCCGTTGCCCTGATTGACGACCGGGGAATCATCTGGACGGAAGCCTTCGGCTTCCTCGACAAGAAGGCCGGACGAGCGCCAACGACCACAACGCTGTTTGGCCTGGCCTCCGGCAGCAAAGTCTTCGCCGCTATCGCGACCATGATCCTGGTTGATCGCGGCCTGGTCGATCTCGATGCACCCTTGGTCCATTACGTCCCCGACTTCCGTATGGCCGATGGCCGCTACACGGAAATCACCATTCGCATGCTGCTCAGCCACTCATCCGGCCTGCCGGGTACGGACTATCGCAATGGCTCGACCTTTTATCCGGTAGAGAGACATGTCAACCAAATCCTGACAGCCCTGTCCGGGCAACGGCTCAAGCATGTGCCGGGTGAGATGGCGGTGTATTGCAATGATGGCTTCTCGCTGACTGAGCTACTGGTGCAGGCGGTGACCGGCACCTCCTACACGGATTTTGTCCACCGGGAAATTCTAAGTCCCTTGGGGATGCTCGGTAGCCGCTTTGGTGCCGAGATCCTGGCACCCGGCAGCTATGCCACCACCCTCGACGCCCACGGCGAAGCCAATCCCCAGGAATATATCAACGTCCACGCCACCGGCGGTATCTACACCACACCCAGCGAAATGGGGCGGCTGGCGATGATGCTGCTCAATGGCGGGCGCCTGGGAGATTGGCGCCTGCTGTCGTCAGGGGCCGTCGCGGAGATGGGCTGGGATCAGTCGGCATCCCTACCGCTCAACCCCTTGCATTTGAATGATTATGGCCTGGGCTGGGACAGCGTCCGTCAAGCCGGTATGGCTGCGGTAGGGGTCACGGCCTGGGCCAAGAATGGCGGCTCGAACTATTTCGCCAGCCAATTCAATGTTGCCCCGGACGAACGCCTGGCGGTCATGGTCATGGGGACTAGCGGCACCCCAGTAGGCATCTTGGCCGAGCGGATCCTGCTTCACGCCCTGGCCGAGCGGGGCCGCATTGCCGGGGTTCCCGCGCCCTTGATCCCTGATCCCTCGCCAGTGATCCCGACCAGTGAAGCCGAGCTGCTGGCCATGACCGGCGGCTATGCGGGGGAAATTCAGTATCGTCTGGAAAAACAGGGCCAAAGTCTGACCTCGTCCTTGCTTTTCAATGGGCAATGGATTGAGCTAATCACAGGCCTGCAGCGACGCCAAGGGGGTGACTGGATTGCCGACAGCCGGCCCGAGTCGGCCTTGTTTATCGTTGAGGCCGATGGTCAGCGCCATCTGGCCCAGCGCGCGCCCGGCGGACTCCAGCATTATGAAGTGGTGTCCATCCAGGGGCACACCCTCCCGCCCTTGCCGCCCCTGACCGCGAAATGGCAGGCGCGGGTGGGTCAACGCTGGTTGAAGGTGAATGACCCCTACAGTACTTATTTAGCCTTGGGCATGGTAAACCCATCGGTGAAACTTTGGCAGGACCCGGGTTTACCCGGTTATCTCATCGCCTCCCCCTCCGGCACCTTGGACAAAGCGGTCGATCCCAGCGTCAGTGACGAGCGGGCTTTGTGGTGCGGAAAGATCGAGGCTCGGGATCTCTACGATGTCATCATCAAGGAACGGGACGGAGAGGACTGGGTGCTCCTGAACAGCAGCCTCTATCGACCGATGGATTCCGTGCCGGCGCTGGCGGCGGGCCAGAACCTGATCACCATTGGCGCCGAGGGCCTGGGCGAGTGGCGTAAGCTTGATGCCACTGCCGCCTTGACCATTACCAGCGCCAACGCCTGGTATCTCTATGACGCCCAGTTCAACCTTCTGGCCGCCATGATCCAGACGTTGACCTTCGGTACCTTGCCGGATCAGGCGCCCGCAGGGGCCTATCTGGTGGTGTATGGCGAACCCCTGAACTCGATTCAGGTCGTCCTCGCCTGACCAAGCCTACTCCATGAGGTTAGTTCCTCATGTTTGGCCTCCTTGATGCGCTGGCCCCCCCGGCATCACCGGGCGCGGCGGGTCCTTCATCGGTTGAATAAGGAATTACCACGATGTCCCCCACTCCCCGTCATCTCGGTTTCGCCCTGGTCCTGGCCACGGCCATGGCGACCCCCGGGGTGGCCTTACTGACCGGCTGCGACCAACCGCCCCCGCCCCCCCAGGCGCCGCCGCCGGTAGAGGTGACGGCCATCACCCTGGAGCCGCGGACCCAGCCCCTGGATCTGTCCTACGTGGCGCAGGTCCAGAGCGCCCATCAGGTCGAGATCATGGCCCGGGTCAGCGGGGTGCTGGAGAAGATCGCTTACCAGGAGGGTGATCTGGTCAAGGAAGGGCAGGTGTTGTTCGAGTTGGACCAGCGGCCTTACCAGGCCGCGGCCGAGATCGCGCAGGCGGATGTCGAGTTGCGCGAGTCGGAACTCGCCATCGCCAAGACCGAGCTGGACCGGATCGCGTCCCTGGCCGAACGCAAGGCGAGCAGCCAGAAAGATCTGGACCAGGCCCGGGGCGAGCATCGCAAGGCCGAGGCCAGGCTCCATCAGGCCAAGGCCCAGTATGAACAGGCCCTGCTGGAGGTCGGCTACGCCACCATTACTTCTCCCATCGAGGGCGTTGCCGGTCAGGCCCTGATCCGGGAAGGGGGCTATGTCGCCGCGGGCGGACCCACGGCGAGGCTGACGACCCTCTCCAGGGTGGACCCGGTGTGGGTCACCTTCAGCGTCTCCCAGAATCAGCAGGAAAGCCTCCATCAGGAAGTGCTGGATGGGCGCTTGGTGGTACCCGAGGAAGGTCGCTATCAGGTGGAGCTGGAATTGATCAACGGCCGCCGCTATCCCCACCGCGGCGTGGTGAATTATGTCGATCTCGCCTATGACAACCAGACCGGCAGCTTCCTGGTGCGGGCCGAGATCGCCAATCCGGACTACGCCTTGCGCCCCGGCTTGTTCGTCAAGGCCATCCTCAAGGGGGCCCAGCGTCCCAACGTCCTCACGGTGCCCCAGCGGGCGGTCCGCCAGGGGAGCAAGGGACATGAGGTCTTCGTGGTCTCGGACCAGGGCCTGGCCGAGCTGAGACCGGTGACGGTGGGGGACTGGGTGGGGCAGGACTGGATCATCACCCAGGGGCTCAATGCCGGCGAGCGGGTGGTGGTGGAGGGCCTGGTCAAGCTGATGCCCGGCCTGCCGGTGCGGATCGTTCCCGCCCCGGCGGCCGACACACCAGCCTCGCCATCGGCGGGCCGCTAGGAGCGTTGCCGCCATGGGTACCTTTTTCATCGACCGGCCGGTCTTCGCCGCCGTTATTTCCATCATCATCGTCCTGCTGGGCCTCATGGCCTACCGGATCATCCCGGTCACCCAGTATCCCGATATCGGTCCACCGACGGTGTCGGTCTCGGCCTCCTACCCGGGCGCCACCGCCGAGGTGGTCGCCAATACCGTGGCGGCACCCCTCGAAGAGGAGCTCAACGGGCTCGAAGGGGTGATGTACATGACCTCATCCAGTACCTCGACCGGGGGCATGACGCTTACCCTGACCTTCGAGCCGGGGACTGATCCGAACCTGGCTCAGGTCAACGTCCAGAATCGGGTCAACCAGAAGCTCCAGGCCCTGCCGGAGGTGGTGCGCACCCGGGTGACGGTAGAGAAGAAGTCCGGAAATTACCTGATGATCATCGCCGTCACCGCCCCAGAGGAGCGCTATGACCCCCTCTACCTGGGGACCTATACCAATCTCTACCTCCTGGACCCGATCAAGCGCATCCCCGGCGCCAGCAACGCCGCCATGCTCCCCCCGCCCGACCTGGCGATGCGAGTCTGGCTGCAACCCGAAGAATTGGCGCGGCTGGCGATTCCCCCCACGGAGGTCATCGCCGCCATCCAGGCCCAGAACCAGGCCTATGGCGTTGGCACCATCGGTCAGCCGCCCGCCCCCCCGGGCACCGAGCAGTCCTTCGCCGTGTCCACCCAGGGGATGCTGAACGATCCGGCGGAGTTTGGCGACATCATCGTGCGTGCCGCCAGCGAGGGCACCGGCCTGGTGCGGCTCAAGGACCTGGCCCGCGTCGAGCTCGGCGTCAGGGATTACGGGATGGTGACCCGGCTCAACGGCCAGCGGGCCGCGGCCATCGCCATCTTTCAGCAGGCGGGCACCAATGCCATCGCGGTTTCCCAGCAGGTGCGCGAGCGTCTGGCGACCCTGCGGCCGAACTTCCCGGCCGGCATCGACTACCAGATCGTGCTGGATACCAGCACCTTCACCCAGGCCTCGATCGCCCAGGTGCTGGACACCTTCCGGGACGCGGTCATCCTGGTGGTGCTGGTGGTCTTTCTCTTCCTCCAGAGCCTCCGTGCGACCCTCATCCCGGTACTGGCCATCCCCATCGCCATCATCGGCACCTTCGTCGGCATCCTGCTCCTGGGTTTCTCGCTCAACATGCTGACCCTCTTCGGCCTGATCCTGGCCATCGGCCTGGTGGTGGACGACGCCATCATCGTGGTGGAGGACGTGGAAAAGAACATGGCCCGCCACGGCCTGAGCGCCAAGGACGCGACCCGCCAGGCGATGGGGGAGCTGACCGGGGCCCTGGTCACCATCGCCCTGGTGCTGGGCGCGGTCTTCCTGCCGGTGGCCTTTATTACTGGCATGACCGGGACCCTCTACCAACAGTTCGCCGTGACCATCGCCATCGCCATGGTCCTGTCCGGGGTGGTGGCCCTGAGCCTCTCGCCGGCCCTGGCGGCGCGCCTCCTCCGGCCGGCCCAGGGAGAGAAAAAGCCGTTTTTCCGGGGGTTCGAACGGGCCTTCGCGGGCCTGACCGCCGGCTATCTGGTCGGGGTGCGCTGGCTGCTGGCCCACCGGCTCATCAGCATTGGCCTCTTCGCTGGCACCCTGGCGGCCCTGGCGGCGCTGTTGTGGACGATCCCCGGGGGGTTCGTACCCGATGAGGACCAGGGGTATTTGGGAACCTTCAATATCCTCCCGGATGCCGCCAGCCTGGAGCGCACCATGCGGGTGAGTGAAGAAATCCTGCCGTTGCTCCAGGCCAACCCGGTGGTGGACGAAATTCTGCAAATCGATGGCTTGGGGACGGCGAGTCAGGGCCAGTCCTACCTGCTCTTGCGGCCCTATGAGGAGCGCCGGGCTGCCGGGATGGATGCCGCCAGCCTGGCCGAAGACCTGCAGGGCCGGCTGGCGTCCATCAAGGCGGCCCAGGTCATCGTGCTCAAGCCCCCCGCCATTCCCGATCTGGGCGGACTCAATGGCTTTGCCTTCTATATCCAGAGCAAGGGTGCCGGTACCCCCCAGGAGCTGGAGGAGGTCGTCCAGGACTTCCTCGCCGCGGCCAGACAAAGGCCGGAGCTGGTGGGCCTGGACAGCCGCTTCTCCGCCAGTCAGCAGCAGATCTACATCGACGTCGATCGGGAGCGGGCCGAACTGCTGGGGGTCAAGGTCGAATCGATCTACCAGACCCTGCAGGCCTATTTCGGCTCGGTGGAGGCCGGGAATTTCATCCAGAACGGCCGGATCAGCCGGGTGATCCTGCAGGCGGACGCCGAGTACCGCGACAAGCCGGACGACCTGACCCGCGTCTTCGTCCGCTCCGCCACCACCCAGGCCGTCATGCCCCTGTCCGCGGTCGCCAGCATCCGCTACGCGACCGGCCCCGGCGAACTGCCGCACTACAATGGTTTTCCCGCCGCCACCGTCAACGGCTTCAAGGCGCCGGGCTACAGCTCGGGCCAGGCGATCGCCACCATGGAGGCGGTGGCGCTCCGGGTCCTGCCGGCGGGCTACGCCTTTGATTGGGGCGGGCAGGAGCGCGAGGAGAAGCAGTCCGGGACCACCTCGCTGTGGGCCTTCGCCATGGGGCTCACCCTGGTCTTCCTGATCCTGGCGGCCCTCTACGAGAACTGGTCCCTACCCATCGGCGTGGTGCTGGCGGTGCCCTTCGCCCTCTGCGGCGCCCTAGTGTTCATCTGGGGCCTGGGGATGGACAACAACGTCTATGTCCACGTGGGACTCCTGACCCTGGTGGGGCTCTCGGCCAAGAACGCTATCCTCATCATCCAGTTCGCGGCGGAACATCACCGGGCCGGGATGGAGCCGGTGGCGGCGGCCATCGAGGCGGCGCGGCAGCGGTTCCGGCCCATCGTCATGACCTCCCTGGCCTTTATCCTGGGCTGTATCCCCCTGGCCCTGGCCAGCGGCGCCGGCGCCAACAGCCAGCACGCCATCGGCATCGGCATCATCGGCGGCATGCTCGCCTCGACCCTGGTGGCCTCCCTGTTCGTGCCGCTGTTTTTCGTGCTGCTGGAAGAAGCCAGTCAGCGAGTGAGGGCGCTCGTGCGGGCCCCCGCTCGGCCCTCCAGTGGCTGGCGGAACAGGCGGACATGCGCGTGATCTCCGCCGCGGCGCCAGTCGCCGGGCTTCACGGCTATTGCATCCATTGCCGACCGATCGCGGCCGGATGACCCCCTTCACTTTGGAAACCCAAGACCTGCCTTGGTGATCCAATCCGACCAATTCGATAAGCACGTCCTGGGGCGGACCTGATCCGTTTCAGAGGCTGTGCCGCAGCGAGAAGCTGCCTTTGTTGTCCGACATGCGGGCGTGATAGGACAGGTGCTCGATCTGGGCCGCGGCGAGGCGCAGCTCGATACCGGCCAAGGCGGCCTCGTCGCCGGCGTCGTCCAGTTGGGGTTCGCCGCGATAATCGGGCAGGGCCAGGGGTTTGCCGGTGTGGGAGATGGTCATGACCCCCTTGTTCTTGCGCAGGATGGCGAGGACGGTCACCTTGCTACCCGGAGGCAGGGCGCCACGCAGAAAGCTGATGACCTCCTGGGCGGCGTTGGCCAGGGAGACGGCGGCGGGCA
>ERZ1645192.4351-NODE-4351-length-11230-cov-12.138345_pt1 | contig 11230 bp, 10 predicted proteins | sample MGYA00575354_ERZ1645192 | MGnify/ENA primary metagenome ERZ1645192 (study PRJEB40844, sample SAMN11349763) | freshwater sediment metagenome | isolation source: river sediment | host: Sediment | place: India: Faizupur Khadar , New Delhi | collected 2017-02-21 ... | reverse complement strand
ACAGCAGAACGAGCGTCTGGATTCCCATGACAAGCAGCTGCAGGATCACGAAGGCCGGATCAAGTCCCTGGAAGAGGGTGACTACGGTCCCTGGTATGTCCGTGGCGGCTTGAAGCTGGTGTGGCCGAATCAGGTCGACTTCCAGAGCAATGATCTCGACTCCGACATGGGCTGGGGCTTCCAGGCCGCTGTTGGCAAGATCTTCCCGGCTGACTACGGTTCGTTCCGTCTCGAGTTCGAGTTTGGCGACCAGTTTGCCGACATGGAGGACGGTGATGGCGAGGTTGCCCTGACCACCTACATGATCAACGGCTATTATGAAATGCCGATCGATGACATGTTCGCCCTGTACGCCACCGCGGGCGCCGGTTACGGTCGCTATGACATTGACGCCGGCATTGTCAGCCCCACCGATGGTGCTGGCTACATCAACCACAGCGAAGACGTGTTCGCCTACAAGGGCGGCGCCGGCGCCACCTACAACATCAACGAGCAGATGGCCGTGGATCTGGGCTACGAATTTCTGGGCACGTCCCATGCTGTCAGCCAGAGTGCCGAAATCAATAAGATTCGCAGCCACAACATCGTCACCTCTTTCCGCTTCATGTTCTAATCTTTGCCGAAGCGGCCGCAAGCAACAGCCTTCCGGGTTTCCGGAAGGCTGTTTTTTTTGGTCCTGTCCGCGGCCTGTTGCGCCATTTTTTACCGGCCAGGCCCAGTCCGGGTTGCCCGGCCCCTCGTCCGCGGTGCGGAAACGTTCGCGGATGGCTCCTGTGCGCGGCGCAGCGAACGGACGGGGACAGTGCCCGTTCCGCCGGTACGGGAAATTTCTCCTTTTTGCCGCACGCCGTGGTATAGTTGAGGCCACGTTACCATCCAGGCGGCAAGGAAGGAATCCCATGAAAACGCGCACCCTGTGTCTTCTCCTGACGGTCCTGCTGTGCAGCGGCTGTGTGGCTGTTCCCTATTATTATGACGCGCCTTATTCCGGTTACTCCTACCCCTACTCGTATTATTCCCCGTACATCACCTACCGGGGCCCCTACACCTATGCGGCACCGGCCTGGCCCTACGCCTACGCCTGGCCGTCCTTCTCCTTTTCCTACTGGAACGGCGGCCATTCGCACTACCACGGCCACCATCGCTATCCACACCACCGGGGGCACCGGCACTGATCACCGGCCCGTTACCGTCCGGTTTTCTCTCCATCGCCGACAGGACCTCCCCGCTTTGCCATGATCGACGAGACCTCGTCACTGCGGCTCAAACTGCTCCGCTTTCCGCCCATCATCGGCGTGGTCTACATTCACGCCTACTTCACCGCCATCACCTTTTCGCACGGGACGATCGGCACCGAAGACCTCAACCCGGTCACCGATTTCATCCGGGTGCTGGTCTCCCAAGGTCTTGCCCGGATTGCGGTGCCGCTCTTCTTCCTCATGGCGGGCTACCTGTTTTTCGCCAATTTCCGCTGGTCGCAACAGACCTTTGCCCGCAAGGTGGCGACCAGGATGCGCACCCTGTTGGCGCCTTTCCTGTTCTGGAACACGGCGACCCTGCTCTTTTATGCCACCGTCCAGGCGATCCCCGCGCTGGCCCCTTATTTTTCCGGCCCCACGGCGCTGATCAGGGAACTGCCGCTCTTGGACTATGCCAATGTCCTCATCGGCTTGAAAGGCTACCCGATCGCCTACCATTTCTGGTTCATCCGCGATCTCATGGTGCTGATCCTGCTGGCCCCGTTCATCGCCCTCATCCTCCGTTCCGCCGCCCTGCCTTTTCTTCTGGCCGTTTATCTGCTCTGGGTGACCGGAAAATGGCCGATGTACATACCCGACTGCGCCGGTGTGCTGTTCTTCTCCGCCGGTGCGCTCTGCGCCCTGCGCGGCCGGGATCTGTTCTTCCTCGACCGTTACGGCCCGGCCGCCTGCCTGGCCTACCTGCCCATCCTGCTCATCGACGTTCTCTGGCACACCGCCTGGTTCAACATCTACCTGCACCGGACCGGCCTGATCGTCGGCGTGCTCGCGGCCCTGTACCTGACCCGGCCGGCGCTCAATCACGAGCGGCTCACCCAGGCCCTGCTCGCCCTCGGCAGCGCCAGTTTCTTTGTCTACGCGGCCCACGAACCGCTGCTCATGGTCCTGCGCATGCTCGCCTACAGCAACATTCCGCTGGATGCGCCCTATACGGTCCTGGCCATCTACCTGCTCCTGCCGGCCCTGGTCATCGCCTTCCTCGTCCTCTGCCACGGGGTGCTGAAGCGGACCTGCCCGCGCCTGCTCGGACTGATCACCGGCGGCCGCTGAACAGGCTCTCTCTGCACCGCCCCCTCCGGTTCGCTGTCCCCACCCGTGCCGACAGCCGGTGCCGGCCCCGATGCGGTCTACCGCACCATGCGCTCTTCCGCCCCATGCCTTGCGCCACAGGCGGTTTCCGGTGTATAAGAGATCTCCCGCGCCGGCCGCTGCCGGCGACGGGCCGTCTGTTTCCCCTTCCCTGGGACGAGCCCTGTGCACCTTGAAGAAAAATTCCGGCGACTGGCCGCCATTCTGCTTGAGTGCAAACAGTTGGCCATTGCCTTTTCCGGCGGAATCGACAGCGGGCTCCTGCTGAAATGCGCCCTGGACGTGCTGGGTGCGGGGAACGTGCTTGTCCTCTTCGCCCGATCCGAACTGCTCAGGAGTGACGAAATCGAGCGGGCGGAGAACTGGCCGGCGGCCAACGGCTACCCGCGCGGGGTGGAACTTGAGACGGTCAACATCCAGCCCCTGGGCTGGAAGGAATTTGTCGCCAACAGTGCGGACCGCTGTTATTTCTGCAAGTTCCGGATCTACACCCTGTTCAGGGAGCGCATGGAAAAACGGGGTTTTCTCCTGCTGGCGGACGGCACCAACATCGACGACCTGAAGAGCGCCCGACCCGGTCTGCGGGCCATCCATGAACTGGGCGTGCGCATGCCCCTGGTGGAGGCCGGGCTGGACAAGAACGAGGTGCGCCGCCTGAGCCGCCAGATGGGCCTGGCTGACTGGAACCGACCCTCCTCCTCCTGCCTGGCCACCCGGATCCCCGCCGGCCTGCAGATCACCGGGGAACGGCTCGACAGGGTTCGCCACTGGGAAGAGGGGCTGGAGCGGTTCGGCTTTGTCGGCTGCCGGGTGCGCATGGACCGTCACGACCCGGCCGCGGTGAGCGTACAGTTGGCCGACGCGGATTTCGGCCAACTCAAGGATCCGGGCATCAGGCTGTCTTTACTTCGCTTTTTTCGCAGCAGCGGCATCCGCAGGGTGCTCGTCGACCTCGAGGGCCGGTGAGCAAAGTGTGTCCCGGATGAGTACAGAGAGCATGAAAGTTCAAGCGTTACGGGCTGTTGGCCAGGATTTTTTTCCTTTGACAAAGAATTCTTTTTTTATTTTAGTTTCCGCGTTGTCGACAGGTGCCGCGTCGGGATGAACCTGACTGTTCTGGCAATGCATAAATCACCGGGAGGGAAGAATGAACAAGAAAGAACTGGTTGAATCCATGGCGGAGGCGGCGGACATCAGTAAAGCCGCGGCCGAGAAGGCACTCAATGGCATGCTCATGACGATCTCCGAGGCCCTGTCCAAGGGCGACAAGGTGACCCTGGTCGGCTTCGGCACCTTTTCCACGGTCAAGCGCACCGAGCGCAAGGCAAAGAACCCCCGTACCGGCGCCATGATCAAGATCCCGGCAAAAACCGTGGCCAAATTCAAACCAGGCAGCAAGCTGACGGACGCGGTCAACTGAATCTCTCTTCGGGAAAGGATGCGCACAAACAGCTGGCCCCTGGCCGGCTGTTTTTTTTGAGGCTGCTGCCCTTCCCTGCTGATGCCCGGCACGGGCAGCACCCCCCTCCCTCCTTCCCGCTCCCCTTTTCCCGACCCAACCCCCCAAGGCAACTCAGATTAGGCTGGACACGGGGTGCAGACTGTGCTAAAGGAGAACCCGCATTGAGCATGACCCTTTTGCCGGCACCCAGCCGGCACATGGTCAGCCAGGCACCAAGGTCGGGAAGTGGCTCAGTCTGGTAGAGCACAGCGTTCGGGACGCTGGGGTCGGAGGTTCGAATCCTCTCTTCCCGACCACTCTTGCAAGCACAACAGGCCGGCATCGGGTCATCCGATGCCGGCCTGTTTTTTTCGGCGGCAGGGCTGGCCTGCCGGGAAGAAAAAGAGTTCACATCCGTTGGCGCGGCACCCTTTGGGGATGTCCGGAGCCTTTCCTGCCAGCCTTTTCACGTGGAAAAACCGGTCCGGGCTCCCTATAGTTTGCCGCAGGCGGCGATGGCAAGACGCATCGGAACCTTCGTTTTCCTGGCAGCCAGCGCCGTTGCTCCGCTCTTTCCCCCAGTCCCGTCGAGGTCTGTGATGAACATGATTGCCGTCTGCCCCGGGTGCGGGGCCAAAAACAGGATCCCCCCGGACAAGCAGCACCTGACAGGCAGATGCGGTCGCTGCGGCAGCGCACTCACCGGTGCGCCGGTCTCCGGCCGGGTCAACCCGCTCACCGACGCCGGATTCCCGCAGCAGGTCGAACAGTGCCCCCTGCCGGTGCTGGTCGATTTTTACTCGCCGACCTGCGGCCCCTGCCGTTCGCTCGCCCCGGTGATCGAAGCGGTAGCCGCGCGCCACGCCGGCCGGCTGATGGTGTTCGCCATCGACACCTCCAGGGAGCAGCGGCAGGCCGCCCGCTTCCACATCCGCGGGGTGCCGACGCTGCTCGTCTTCCAGGGCGGGCAACTCGTCGATCAATTGGTCGGCGCTGCCCCGCAGGAGGAGATCGAACGGCTGATCGGACGGGTACTCTGACAGGCAAGAGTCGGCGGAAGCAAAAAAAACTTCAGTTTTACCGGCCTGCTGCCGAAAAACAGGTACACCGATTTCCGCCCGGCCACCCTTTCCCCGGAGTCACAATGCCGTACCGCCTGTCGCTGCTGCTGGTTGCCCTGATTTTCCTGGCCACGGGCTGCGTCCGCATCCCCCAGCCGCAGGGGTTTCCCTACTCGAACCAGCCGAAAATGCAGGCCGCGCACCATTGGAACGTGCTGGCCAACGATGTCGCCAACCGGATCAACAACGAGCTGATCCGGCAGAACCACCTCACCTCGCCCGTCCATGTCCGCCACAGCTGCGGCAAGCCCAGCGCCTGCGGAACCGGGACCACCTCTCCCTTTGACGAGGCCTTCAACGACCTGCTCACCACCCAATTGGTCAACTTCGGCGTGGACACCCGGGCCGGTGCGGACAGCGCCAGTCTGCTCGTCGACTACAAGGTGCAGGTGGTGCACCATCGCTCCGGCCGATCCCAGTGGCCCCAGCCCGGCGTGCTCACCGCCCTGGCCACCGGCGTCACTGTGCTGCGCGACGCGCCCTGGGAACTCATCACCATCGCCTCGGCGGCGGCGGTGGACACCCTGCGCGCCACCTCGGTGCTCAACGAGCACGACGAGGTCATCATCACCACCTCGATCATGGACGGGAACCGCTACCTGCTGCGCACCTCGGACATCTACTACATCAACGACGCCGACAGCTGGCAGTACCGCCAGCCTGCCCCGGCCGCGGAAATCAAACTGACCGGCGGCCAGGCCGCCCCGGTTGCGGCGGAACCGCCCGCCCCATCGTTATGAAGCGCCCCGCCGCTGTCCCGGCCCTGGCCTGGCCGATCCTGTTTCTGCTGCTTGCCGCTGCCGGTTGCAGCACCCTGAACGGCACCCGGCTCGAACCACTCCTCGGTGCGGACGTCAACCTGGTGCGCCTCGGCGACCGGGTGGCCGAATCCTTGCTCACCCAGGCCGTGCCGCCGCTCCTGCCCCGTCAGCCCGATCAGCCGGTCCTGATCACCACCCTGGTCAACAACGATCAGCTGGCCGAAACCTCGAGCTTTGGCCGCAGTTTCCAGAACAACCTGGCCGCCGGCTTCGTCAGCCGCGGCTATGCGGTCAGGGAAGTGAAGCTGCGGCGGGACCTGCTGGTCCGCGAGGAGAAGGGCGAATTCATGCTCACCCGCGACCTGCAGGAGATGGCCGGCAGCCAGCGCGCCCAGGCCATAGTCCTTGGCACCTACACCCTGGCCAACCGGGTCATGTACCTGTCGGTGCGCTTGGTCGATCCTGCCGACCAGACCATCCGGGCCGCCTACGAGGACCGGCTCACCCTGGACGCCAACAGCCTGCGGCTCTTGGGGCTCCAGTTTGACGACAATGACGGCTGCGGCCCTTCCGGCCCGGTCTGTCCCCCCGTCCCCTCCGTGCTCGACCGGGTCCTCTACTGAGATCCGCCTCTTCCTTCCCGGACCCGGCCGCGCTCACGAGCCGTGGCCGGCGATGTCCCGGATCCGGGACCGTTTCCTTCTGGTCAGGCCGATGGCCTGGATGGCCTGCACGGCGATCTCCTCGATGGACCGTCCCTCGACATTGAGGGTCTTGATGTTGTGGCGCAGGAACAGGTTCCTGGCCTGCTGCAACTCGCGCGTGCAGTTGGCCAGGCTGGCGTAGGTGGAGCCGGCGTAGCGTTTTTCGCGAATGTTGTGGAGGTAGATGGGCGAGGAGGTCAGGCCGACCACCCGCTTGCGGTTGCGGACGATGTCCTTGGGCAGTTCGGGTTCCTCGAGGTGATCCGAGGTGAGCGGGAAGTTGGCGGATTTGAGTTCCATGTGGGTGGCCAGGTAGACGCTGACCGGGGTCTTGCCGGAACGGGACACGCCCACCAGGATGATGTCCGCCTCGTCGTACTCGTTGGTGCGGGTGCCATCGTCGTGGTCCAGGGAAAAATGGATGGCTTCCACCCGTTTGTCCATCTTGGTGATGGTGAAGTGGCGGGAGTAGCCGGGCTCGCGCAGGGCCTTGATGTCCAGGGCCTGTTCGAGCAGTTCCAGGGTGTTGAGGAAGATGTCGAAGAACTGGACCTCGGGGTGGTTGAACACGTCCCGGGTCTCCTGGTTCATGATCGTGCAGAAGACCAGGGGCTTGTCCCCCCCGGACTGTTTGAGGATGTAGTCCAGGGCCTTGCGGGCGTCGTCGGGCGACTGGATGAAGGGGATCTTCTCCTCGCGGAAGCGGATGTTCTGGAACTGGGCGAGCAGGGCCTTGCCCATGTCCTCGGCGAGAATGGCGGTGGAACCGCTTACATAGTAGACGTCTTTGCTGATGGTCATGGGCGCTCGGCGGGGTCTTTTCGTTTGTGGCAGAACAGGCAGCGGAACTTGGGCGGGTGCGTCTCGGGCAGGGGGGCAACGCCCTGCGGCCCGTGACAGGCATCGCAGTGGCGCTCCGCCTCCTTGCGTTGCATGGTCATGAACCGTTCATGATCCTGGTCGTGGGGCAGCGGCCGGGTGGTTTCCGGCGGGGCCTGCAGGAGAAACAGAAGAATCCCTGCGCAGGCCGCCAGGAACAGGCCGTTCATGAGAAGATTGCGTTGTCTGGTGGTCATGCGTGGCCGGGGTGGACTGCGGAAGCGATTTTTCACAAGCAATGGGAATCGTTCTATCTTGCCATTTCCAATGCCCGGAAATCAAGGATTTTCAGGCGCAGCAGGACAACCAGGGTCTCCATCAGCAGGCCGCAGAACCGGCGGTGCGGTCCTGCCAGGGCGACGAGGCGCCGGTGGCGGTGCTGATGGCGGACGAGAAGGTCGAGGGCAGCGGTTGCCGCGGCCGGATCGAGGATCAGGCGGGCCACGGTCCGGCCGGAAATCAGGGCCGGGTGGATGCCCTCGCCGGTGAGGCCCGAGGCCAGGCCGGCGGCATCGCCGACGAGGAAGGTGCGGTCGAAGCGGAGGCCGCGGTAGTCGAAATTGACCAGGCCGGCGCGGACCGTGTCCGCATCGATGCGCATTCCCTGGGCCGCGGCCCAGGCGAGCAGCCGCTCCCTGAGCGCCCGGCCCGACAGCCCGCTCGCAGCCGTGTAGGCGCCCACCGAGACCTCTTCGGCATGGGGGAACACCCAGCCGTAGCCGCAGCCGAACAGGTCGGCGCGCAGGTGCCACTCCATGCGCGCGTGGCGGCCGGGCAGCATGGCGTTCAAGCCCAGCCCCACGGCCCGGGCAGGCAGGCCGAGCGAGCGCCGCACGAGCGAATTGGAGCCGTCGGCGCCCACGAGGAAATCAAAGGTGATGCGGGTTTGCCGGCCGGCGGTGTCCTCGAGGGTGGCCCTGCCGCCCTCCACCCGCAGCACGCGGCAGCCGGTGCGCAGGTCGGCGCCCGCCGCCGCAGCCCGCTGTGCCATCCACTGGCCGAGTCGCTCGCGGTTGACCGTGGCCACGATCGGGTTTGCCTCGGCGACCACGGCCCGCTGGCGGCCGGTGACGATGTGCTGTTCCGGGAAGGCCGCCTCGATGAGCGCTTCCGGCACCAGCCGGATCAGCCCGTTCCAGGTGATGCCGCCGGCGCAGACCTTGGCGCCGATCTTCGCCTTGCGCTCCGCCAGCAGCACGCGGACGCCGCCGGCGGCCAGGTCGGCCGCGCAGGCCAGGCCGCCCGGCCCGCCGCCGACGATGAGCACATCCACCCGCTCGTTCATGGTCATCAGTCCCGTCGCCTGGCCAACCCGCCGCGTACCGCACCGGATTCCCGTGTTCTGCTTGCTTTCATCATCCCCATACGCTAGCCTTGCCGCGCAGCACCCGGACCTTCCGGGTCGCTCCCCGCCCGCCCTGCCCCGCCCGCCCCCTTGGCCGGCGGCCGGCAAACCGGCACAGGATACCATTACCCGGCGCATTCCGGAACTGTCGAATGCACCCCGGCTTTCCCTGCGAACCGACAGCACAGGACAACCCATCGTGACTGCCCAGAAAAAAGAGACCTTTCTCAAGGACTACACCCCGCCCGCCTACCTGGTGGACCGCATCGACCTGCGGGTCGAACTCGATCCCCATGCCACGCTTGTGCAATCGCGGCTGCAGTGCCGCGCCAACACCGCCGCCAACGCCCCCCTGGTGCTCGACGGCGAGCGGTTGGCACTGCTGCGGGTGGCCATCGACGGCGTGGACCTCGGCCCGGACAGATACACCTTTGCCGACGGCCAGCTGGTCATCCCCCACCCGCCCGCCGCCCCGTTCGAGGTGGCCGTCGACACCCGCATCGACCCGGAGGGCAACACCGCCCTGGAGGGGCTCTACCGCTCCTCGGGCAACTACTGCACCCAGTGCGAGGCCGAGGGGTTCCGCACCATCACCTGCTTCCCGGACCGGCCGGACGTGATGAGCGTGTTCACCACCACCGTGGTCGGCGACCGGACCGCCTGCCCGGTGCTGCTCGCCAACGGCAACTGCATTGACCGCGGCGACCTGGCGGACGGCCGCCACTGGGCCACCTGGCACGACCCCTTTCCCAAGCCCTCCTACCTGTTCGCGCTGGTGGCCGGCGACCTGGTGTGTCTCACCGACACCTTCACCACCCGCTCCGGCCGCTCCATCGACCTGCGCATCTATGTCGAGCCGCGCAACCGGGACAAGTGCGACCACGCCATGCGCGCCCTGAAAAAGGCCATGCGCTGGGACGAGGAACGGTTCGGCCGCGAGTATGACCTGGACACCTACATGATCGTGGCCGTGGACGACTTCAACATGGGCGCCATGGAGAACAAGGGGTTGAACGTGTTCAACTCCAAGTACGTGCTCGCCCTGCCGGAGACGGCCACGGACACCGATTACGAGGGCATCGAGGCGGTGATCGCGCACGAGTACTTCCACAACTGGACCGGCAACCGCATCACCTGCCGCGACTGGTTCCAGCTGAGCCTCAAGGAGGGGCTGACCGTGTTCCGCGACCAGGAATTCACCGCGGACCTGGTCAGCCGGCCGGTGAAACGCATCCAGGACGTGAACATCATCCGCTCGCTCCAGTTCCGCGAGGACGCGGGCCCCATGGCCCACCCGGTGCGGCCGCCCTCGTTCGTGGAGATCAACAACTTCTACACCCTGACCGTGTACAACAAGGGCGCGGAGGTGATCCGCATGCTCCACACCCTGCTCGGCGAGGCCGGGTTCCGCCGGGGCATGGACCTGTACTTCGCCCGCCACGACGGCCAGGCCGTAACCTGCGAGGACTTTGTCAGCGCCATGGAAGCGGCCTCGGGCCTGGATCTGACCCGGTTCAAGCGCTGGTACGCCCAGGCCGGCACGCCGGAGCTGGCCGTGCAGGCCGACTGGGACGAGGCCGGCGAACAGCTCACCCTGCATGTGGTGCAGACCTGCCCGCCGACCCGCGAGGCCGCGGTCAAGGAACCCTTCTTCATGCCGCTTGCCGTGGGCCTGCTCGACCGGGATGGCACATCCCTGCCCGTCGAGGGCGCGGACGAGGACGGCACCCGGGTGCTCGTGCTCGAGGAGCGGGAGCAGGCGTTCGTGCTCGCGCCGGTACCGACCCGGCCGGTGGTCTCCTTCCTGCGTAACTTCTCCGCGCCGGTGCGGGTCCGATTCGAGCAGACCGACGAGGAACTCGGCCTGCGCATGGCCCGTGACCCGGACCCCTTCAACCGCTGGGAGGCAGGCCAGCAACTCGCCCTGCGCCACCTGCTCGCCCGCATGGACGAGGCCCGGCAGGACGACCCGGTCACCCTGCCCCGGACGCTCTACCAGGGCCTGCGCGACCTGCTGCGCGACCGCGACAGCGACCCGGCATTCCTGGCCGTGGCCCTGGTGCTGCCCGCGGAGAACTGGATCAGCCAGCAGCTGGCCGTGGTCGACCCGGTGGCCGTGTTCACCGTGCGCCAGCGGTTCCGCGCCGCTGTGGGCCGGGAACTGAGGACGGAACTGCGGGAACGCTACGCCGAATTGCGCGTGGGCCCTCCCTATCGCTACGACCCGGTGGACGCCGGCCGGCGCTCGCTCAGGAACCTCTGCCTGGCCTACCTGCTCGCCGCGGACCCGGGCGGCCGGAACGATCCGGACCTGCTCGCCCTGGGGCTCGACCAGTACCGCGGGGCGGGCAACATGACCGACACCATGGCCGCGCTCACCGCGGTGGTCAACGCGGACCTGGCGGCCGGCGAACAGCTGCTCGCCGATTTTCACGAGCGCTGGCAGCACGACCCGCTGGTGGTGGACAAGTGGCTCGCCCTCCAGGCCGGCTGCACCCTGCCCGGCACCCTGGAGCGGGTCCGCCGCCTGACCGCGCACCCGTCCTTCACCTACCGCAACCCGAACAAGGTGCGCAGCCTGATCGCCACCTTCGGCGCGACCAACCACAGCCAGTTCCACGCGGCCGACGG
>ERZ1645192.4347-NODE-4347-length-11236-cov-5.001789_pt1 | contig 11236 bp, 10 predicted proteins | sample MGYA00575354_ERZ1645192 | MGnify/ENA primary metagenome ERZ1645192 (study PRJEB40844, sample SAMN11349763) | freshwater sediment metagenome | isolation source: river sediment | host: Sediment | place: India: Faizupur Khadar , New Delhi | collected 2017-02-21 ... | reverse complement strand
ACGAGGAACACAACCAAGAACAAGCAAGAGAAACTGAATTGGATTCAGGTGAACTATGTTCGTATTTCTGACAAGAACAAGAAATATTTGCTATCGAACTAAAAGTCTCTTCACCACTTCGATGCGGATATGATTGATCGACCTCACATTTGGAGTGTGCAAGCGATTGGTCAGCAATACAACGACCATGTCACGAAGTGGATTCACATACAGGTATGTTCCCGTGAATCCGGTATGACCAAATCCATTATCAGGATACAGATCCCCAAACTGAACACCATATCCACGTCCCCCACCCCAGTCATGCAAGGTTCTCTCCAATACAACGGATGAAAAAAAGGAATTGGAGCTGGGCATGAAAGCCCTCCCCAAGGCAAGTACATCGGAAACATCGGCAAAAATTCCCGCGTGACCAGCCACTCCCCCAAAATAGTAGAAACCATTGCCATCATTACATTGTCCGCGAAGAGGAACATGCTCGCACCGCCAGTCAGAGAATTGTAATCCCAATTCTGCTACCATTCTTTTTTCGATTCGATTTCCAAACTCTGTAGCAACGCACTGTGCTGGTTGTGGATGGTAAGTGGCATTCTTCATCTTCAAGGGATTGAAGACCAGGGTGGCCATTGCTTCGTCCAATGGAAGACCGGTCACTTTACTGACCAGCATTCCCAGCAACATAAAGTTGATGTCAGAGTATACAACTCCTTGCTGCAAAGGAGTGGAAAAGAGCAAATCGTGGAGAATCACCTCAAAGGAATCACTGCGTCTTGTATAGAATGGATACCAAGCTTGCAACCCTGAAGCATGCGTCAGCAAATCAGCGACAGACACCTTATTAAGGTGTGTAGTAATGACAGGATCACACAAAAGAAAGACATCAAGCAACCGGGTTTGGTCGGAGATTACCCCGGAATCAATGAGACGCAGGATGGCAGCTGTGGTGAAAAGCTTGGATAGGGATGCAAGATCGAAGAGATGGGAGGTTAGTAATTGCTCGCCTTGCATGGCAGTTGTCCCCCATGCTCTTGAACAACAGGCTCCTTCCTGGAAAACCCCGACGACAGCTCCGCTGAAATACTGCTCGCTAATACTCTGTTCAAGCAGAGATGACAAGCTTTCTAGTTTCTCCTGACAGTTCATATCGTTTCTCGAATATTCTGCTTTACCATAATGACTTCTGTTACACCAGGAACAGCAAAATCAGCAAGCTCCCCCACCTTGCGGTATCCTTGCTTTCCATAAAATCCCTGAGCTTCCAAATTAAAATCGGAGACCAACAGAAAAAAACTCTTCCCTAGATGCTTGGTCTGTTCTTCAAACTCACGAAGCAAACGACGTCCTACCCCCATACCTTGGAATTTGGGATCCACCGCTATGAACCTAAGATAGGGAGCCACCAGAAAAGCTCCCTTCAAATGCACCCAGATAAAGCCGGCAATCCTGTCTCCCACCCAAGCAACGGACAAAAGGTTGTTCGGATCATCGGTTGCTTTGCTGAGTTTTTCAATCCACCCATAATCGGAAAACCCATATACATCCTTCAGAGATGACGAGGCCGCCAAATGTGCACAAGACTGTACATCTTGTTCTGAAAATGACTTAATCTCAACTTCCATATCACTCCTCTATGAAAGGCTTTGCTGATGCGAAAGCCTCTCCTAGTCGATCGGTTGGAACCAAAGATGATAAAGAACAAGTCGGCAGTTCGTCCTGATACGTCAAACCGGAGAAAACGTCATCAGACAACAAGGTTGGAGCATCCAAATCAATCCACTTGCATAAAGGTTCCAAAGTCAAAGCATGAGCAATGCCCAATGAAGATTCGATCATGCAACTCAGCATACTTTCGAGGCCGAGGTTTTTCGCTTCTTCAATCAGTACACGAGCAGCCTGTGGCCCTCCGCTTTTGGCTAATTTGACAACAATACCGGAAACAGCCGGTGCATAGGTTCGCAAATCCTGAATTGTTTGCACGGTTTCGTCTAATAGGATGGGAATCTCGCTTAGCTCAGAAAGTCTTTGAATCTGCCCAACCGAACCCTTGATGGGCTCCTCTATCAACTCAATATTGAATTCCTTAAGTTCCAAGATATAAGCATACGCCTGTTCGTAATTCCAACCTTGGTTTGCGTCAAGACGAATCTTCAGATCGGGGAAGTGTTCGCGGATGGTACGAATCCGCTGGATATCATCAGCGAAACCCGCCTTCAGCTTAATGGTCGAGAACCCGCACGTTTGGATGGATTCCAACATCCTCTGCATATCAGGCTGATAGGCAATCGTATAGGAAGAACCACGATGTGGCGGCGTAGGCCGAGGTTGGGGAAAATAAGGCTCGAGAGCCTGCATCGCACTGGTATATGCACAGGCACTCATACTGTATGCGAATCGATTTACCACGGATAAAGTCTCTCGATGTACAATCATTTCAGCGGTGATGTTTCTTTGCAAGTCTTCAAGAATCTGCTCTTTGCTGACTCCATAGTAGGGAACAACAGCGGCTTCGCCATAGGCTGTCTTGTCATCATGAATGATCTGAAGAAATACATTCTCCCGGTACTCGCTGCTACCGTGAGCAATATGAAATGGATGTTTCAAAGGCAATCCAAAGGGAATTGCTGTGACCTTAAGCATGCTCACCGCCTTGTATATTTTCATAGAGAAAGCATGCAACCTGATGCCCTGCTTCTGCTCCAAGCAAAGCAGGTTTTTGCTTCTCACAGATAGGCATGGCCTTGTGACACCGCTCATAGAATGGGCAGCCAGGACGCACTATACTGGGAGAAGGTACATCGCCTTTGAGAATCAAGCGCTTTCGTGTCCTTGCTGCAACAGGATCAGGAATCGGAACTGCTGAAAGCAACGCTTTCGTGTATGGATGCATTGGATTTACATACAGTTCATGGGAAGGCGCCATCTCGACGATATTTCCCAAATACATTACTGCAACCCTATTGCAAAAATATTCAACCACTGACAGATCGTGAGCGATGAATATAAAAGTAAGATCAAATTCCTTTTGCAGGTCTTTCAGCAAATTCAGGATCTGTGATTGGATGGATACATCCAAGGCACTTACAGGTTCATCGGCGAGAATAAGCTTCGGGCCAAGCGACAGGGCACGGGCAATTCCAATTCGTTGCCGCTGTCCACCAGAAAACTCATGAGGATATCGTTTGGCATAGGAAGCAGGCAAACCACACTTATCCAGCAAGCCCAATGCTTTCTCCTCAATTTCCTTTTCCGTCAGCGTAAGAATGGCTTTTTTTGTAAAAATACGCATGGGTTCTGCAACAATATCGATGACACGCATACGAGGATCAAGAGAAGAGTAAGGATCTTGGAAAATGATTTGGAAATCCTTGCGGGCTTGTATCAGCTGCTCCGCATTCAGCGTTGCCAAATCCTTGCCTTCGAACCAAACTTGTCCGCTTGTTATGCGTTCAAGCCGTGCAAGGGCCATGATGGTCGTGGATTTACCACAACCCGACTCCCCGACAAGGCCCAAGGACTCACCTTTATATACGGAAAAAGAGATACCATCGACAGCACGAACCGAACCTACATCCTTCTTGAAGAGCAGACCTTTCTCTATGGGAAAATGAACCTTGAGATCCTTGATTTCCAAGAGTGTTTCACGCGTTTGCATCGACTTCCTCCTTTTCTGCATACAACCAACAAGCAACCTTTCTTGGATTGGAGGATCCGATGAGTGTAAGCTCGGGAGGCAACTCGATAGCACAACGACTCATGGCCTTATCACAGCGTTCCTTGAAGGGACAACCTTGGGGAAGGTGAAGCAAATCGGGTGGAGAGCCCTTGATGGAGTGCAACCTTTCAGCACCGGTCCGATCCAATCGAGGAATAGAGTCAAGCAAGCCCTGTGTGTATGGATGCTTGGGCGATTGAAACAAATCGAATACATCAGCACGCTCTACAATACGACCAGCATACATCACACAGACTTGGTCGCACATCTCTGCAATGACCCCCAAATCATGGGTAATCATGATTACTGCCGTCTGTTGATCATCTCGCCTGGTACGGATGAGATCGAGAATCTGTGCCTGGATTGTCACATCCAAAGCGGTAGTCGGCTCATCGGCAATGAGAATATCCGGATTGCAGGACAAGGCCATGGCAATCATGACACGCTGGCGCATTCCTCCCGAAAATTGATGCGGATAACACTCCGCCCGCATTTGGGGATCTGGAATACCAATAATCCGCAACAACTCTATTGCTTGCTTCTTTGCTTCCTTTTTCTTCATCCCCTGGTGAAGCATCAAAGCCTCGGCAATTTGCTTCCAGATTTTTATCACCGGATTGAGGGAAGTCAAAGGATCCTGAAAAATCATGGAAATATGTTTGCCTCGAATACCCAGCATCTCTTGCTCCGTAGCATCCAGCAAATCTTTGCCATGAAATAGCACCTTTCCACCGGTAATACGTCCTGGCGGGTATTCGATCAAGCGGAGAATGGAGAGATTGGTGACGGATTTTCCAGAACCCGACTCTCCCACGATTCCCAGAGTCTGACCTCGTCCAACATCGAAGGAGACCTTGTTCACGGCATTGACAATGCCACGCTCGGTCTTGAACTCCGTCATCAACGCTTGCACCTGCAAAATTGGGGATTCTTTCATTCTCACATTCCTCATCGAACATTACGGAGCCGTGGATCAAGAATATCTCTCAATCCATCTCCTAACAGGTTGAATCCGAGCACCAACAAAACAATAGCCAGTCCGGGATATACCGCAGTCCAAGGTGCAAACATCATGACCTTGCGTGCACTACTGAGCATATTCCCCCAAGAGGGATTAGGAGGCTGAACCCCCAATCCCAGGAAGCTCAATGCGGACTCAAGCAATATGGCAGTAGAGAGTGACAGCGATATCTGTACGATGAGCGGAGCGGTAATATTGGGCAGCAGATGATGAATGAGGATATAGGTTCTTCCAGCCCCATTTGATTTGGCGGCCCTGATGAACTCATTCCCTTTCAACGCAATGATTGAACCTCGACTGATTCTTGCAAATTGAGGAATATAGACTATACCGATTGCAAGCACTACGTTGTACGTATGCTCACCCAGAATTGCCATAATGAAAATTGCAAGCAACAAAGATGGAAAAGAGAAGAGGATATCTGCAATCCTCATAATGATATTATCCGCTTTTCCACCGAGATAGCCTGCCCACACCCCCATGAAAATACCAATCAGAGCTCCTAAAGCAGTTGCACTGACACTGATGATGAAGGAAACCGAGGTTCCTTTCATGATACGCGATAGAATATCTCGACCAAATTCATCAGTCCCAAACAAGTGTCCTGTAACGAACGAAGGTGGCTGTAAAATCTGCTCTGCGTCCATATTCAGGGGATCGAACGGCAGCCAGAATAATGAGACAACGCTTATAAGCAGATAGAGCACTATCAGCACGAGTCCAGCAACAGCGATTTTATTACGCAACAATCGTGGAGTCTTCATACCATCACCTCTTCTCATCGACCAGACGGATTCTGGGGTCTGCCAATGCATACACCAGATCGGTAATCAAGTTGACCAACACAAAGAGGGTTGCTATCACAAGCACGATTGCCTGGATGACAGGGTAATCACGTTGGTTGATGGCATAGAGGGCAAGCCGTCCCATACCGGGCAATGCAAACACTTCCTCGATTACTATCGATCCTCCGAGCAGGTAACCTGCATTGAATCCCGTTACCGTAATAACAGGGAGGATTGCATTCTTCAAAGCATGAACAATGATAACCTTGCGGTATGGAAGCCCCTTTGCTCTTGCTGTCCTTACATAGTCCATCTGCAATACCTCAAGCATGCTGTTTCTGGTATACCGCATGACCACGGCTGCAAATCCAAACCCAATGGCAAGGGAAGGGAGGAAGAACATTTTCAAATTCTTGAGAGGATTCTCCAATAAGCTGACATAATTGCCCATCGGTATCCAGCCTTGAGAATTTGAAAATGCTATTACCATTAATGCAGCAAGCCAGAATTGCGGCAAGGAAAGGCCGATAAGCCCGACAACCCTATTGAAAAAATCCCCAAAAGTGTTTTGACGCAAGGAAGAAAGCACTCCCAACGGGATTCCGATGAGAAGAGCCAGAATAAGCGAATACAAAGTCAGCTCGAGACTGATGGGAAGCCGATTGAGAATATCAGGCAATACAGGCCGGCCGGTTCTCAGGGAATATCCGAAATCTCCTTTCAGCAAATCCCCTACCCACTCAATATACAAGACTGGAATTGGTTTATCTTCTCCGAACAATCGCTTGAGCTCTTCCATTTGCTCGGGGGTTGCCTCAACTTGTGTTCCCATATACATTTGCAATGCAGAACCAGGAATCATTCGAACCAGGAAGAAGACAATCAAGGAAACCCCGATAAGGACAGGTACAAGAGAGAGCAGTCTTTTTATAATGTATTTTCCCACGAAACACCTCAGTACAATAAAGTGGAGAGACTCCTCCCCGGAGGGAGGAGTACAGTAGCAATTGTTACTTGATTACCTGGGCATGGGTCACATAGTAGAGACTGCCATTACCGATTTGCTTGAAACCTTCGACATACGGACTGGTAACCTGGTTCTCGTTCGGACTATAGAGAAATACCAGCGGAGCTTTTTCGCTCAACACCACCTGCACCTTGTCGTATGTGGCTTTTCTTTGGGCTGGATCGGTTTGTTCCCTACCCAACTCAAGCAGCGCATCGGTTTCTGCGTCCTTGAACATGAAATTGTTGACACCACCGGTGCTGTGCAGCGATCTATACAGGAATCGGTCAGGCTCACTGCTTCCACCACGCAGTTCAACCATGGTGGCAAAGTCACGCTTCGCCCAACGATCGATGTAATTGCCCCATTCCACAACGTCCAGATTTGCGGTAAGCCCGATGTTCTTCAGCTGATTCTGAATCACCTGTGCCACAGCCAACCCCCCTTCATAGGTTGAGGAACACACGATATCGAAGGCAAATCCATTAGGATATCCCGCATCAGCCAGCAATTGTTTTGCTTTTGCATAGTCGGTCTTTCCAAGAGGGAGTTGGTCAGGAGGAATCGCCCATACCTTGGCGGAGATGGGAATCGGACCCGTTGTAGCACCCATACCATATTCGGCCATGGTCAAGATTTCAGATCGATTGAGTGCAAGAGCGACAGCCTGACGAACGCGGATATCATCAAAGGGCTTCTTCTGGTTGTTGAAACTGAAAACACGAACGTTCATGCCCGGCTTGCTCATGACAACTACGTTCTTGTCTGCCTTAGCTTGTCGAATGGTTGCCCCATCATTAATGGTAGCTAAATCCAAGTTCCCGGAGCGAACACCCGCATACAGGGAAGCTTCTTCAGGGATAACCCGGAATATTACCTGGTCGCTCTTGGGCAATCCTGCTTCAAAGTAGTTGGGGTTTTTTACCAGCGTCATAGAGTTGTCCACCACCCATTCTTTGAGCATATACGGCCCGGTGCCGACTGCAACACGCTGAAGATTTCCATGCTCCTGCACCGCTTCACGAGGTACGATGGAAATATTGTTTGAAGTAAGTGCATCCAGGAGGGACGCAAGAGGTGAGGAAAGTGTCAACTTGACAGTGTATGCATCCACAACCTCAATCTTGGAGATGGTGGAGATGTAAGAACGTCCGGGAGAAGCTGTAGCCGGATCGAGGACTCGCTCGAGTGAATACTTTACATCGTCGGCAGTCATTTCCCTTCCGTTATGGAATTTGACTCCCTTTCTCAAGTGGAAAATGTAGGTCAGATTGTTGGGAATCTCCCATGACTCTGCCAAGTCAGGTACCACCTGCATGTTTTCATCGAGACGTACCAAACGATTGTACAGCAAATCCAAACGACGCATCGAGGAGAATGCCGTTACGATATGTGGGTCCAAGCCTACTGCTTCCTGACTCACCCCGATTGTCAAGGTCTGAGACTTCTGGGCAGCTGGAGCCTGTTCGGCTACACCGGCAGCAAAAGCAGAAGAGACTGCGACCAGGACTACCAGTACAGTGCACAATACGAACAGATTGCGTTTCTTCATCGTTAACTCCTATGAAATGATACTCATCTGACATACATCAGAGCTGTTGCATGGTAATTGTACCCAGCACTACGGGCTCTTTAGCACCGGTTACTGCAGGCAGGTTCGAAGGCCGACCGAGTAAGGACTCGTGACCCATTAAAGCAAAAGCCATGGCTTCACGAGCTTGGTCGGGAATGCCAAAATCATCTGATACAGCAACCTCGACACCTTCACCTAAGTAGCGTCGAATCATAGAGAGTAGCGTCTTGTTGCGTGCTCCACCACCACTGACAATTACAGTATGCAGGGCTGTAACAGGTAAAACGAAATCCTTATATGATTGGACGATTGAACGAGCAGTAAATGCCGTGGCTGTTGCTACAGTATCCTCGAAAGAGAGCTGTAAAGCTGCCGCCTTCTGAAGCAATTGTCTGGTGAATTCTTGTCCATATACTTCACGCCCTGTACTTTTTGGGGGACATTTTGCAAAATAGGAATCTTCAAGTAAGGTAGCAAGTAATGTTTCACACACCCTACCTGAGGCTGCAATCGCCCCTCCTTCATCAAATTGCTTTTGCTGCTTTGTATGCAAGGCTACAAGCTGGTCAATAATCATATTGCCAGGACCGGTATCAAATGCAAAAACATCTTTGGGTCTTCCTCCGAGTGGAAGCACCGTAACATTACCGATACCTCCGATATTTTGCACAGCCACACCTTTGCCCTTCTGATGGAACAATAGATAGTCGATATAGGGAGCCAACGGAGCCCCTTGGCCTCCTGCGGCCATATCAGCAGAACGAAAGTCAGAAATTACGGGCAGCCGGGTAAGGGATGCTACATATTGAGGGTTCCCGAGTTGCAACGTGCCAGTCACTTCCAAAACTCCTGACGGTCCCGGAAAAGATTGGGGGTTCGGTGCATGCCAAACCGTCTGCCCATGCATGCACACAGCATCGACAGCCGTTCGGCTTATGTTGCTGTGTTTGATAAGCATATTGACTGCTTCTGCATTCCAGTAGGCGATACCGCTATGAGCCAACGTTATATCGTTGATATCTGAAGTTCCGGGCACACATAACCTGCTCACGAGTTCTTTCATTTCCTTGGTATAGGGAATGGATACTTGATCTTCCAGAGTAATCCGGGTAGTAGTACCGTTCTCATCGGTCTCGATACAGACCAGCACTGCATCCACACCATCCAAAGATGTTCCTGACATAAGTCCTATAAGCTTGTGGTTCAAACGACTGCGATACGACTGAAGAAAATCCATCTGATTCATATGCCTATCCCCATCACGGATAGTATATGGCACAATATTTCAAAACGCAAATGTTTTTAAAATAATATTTCTTTACATCATCGGTCTGAAATGGTACAGTAAAACCATAACAAAATTATTCAATATCCACCTGAAGGGGATTTTACACAATGGATATACCGATCACACAAGAAGAATTAGGTCAGCTAACCACCGAACAGTGCAACCACAATTCCTCAAATATAGATGAACTCTCCGTGTTTCGTATCCTTCAAATCATGAACAATGAGGATAAAACAGTTCCGTATGCAGTGGAAAAGCAACTACATGTCATTGAAGCATTGGTAAATGATATTGTTGAATCTTTTAAAAATGGGGGAAAGTTGGTCTACATCGGAGCAGGGACTTCAGGCAGGTTGGGAGTTCTTGATGCCTCGGAATGTCCCCCTACCTTTGGCGTCCCAATGACAATGGTTCAGGGAATCATTGCCGGAGGAAGGGATGCCTTGACTCGTTCCATCGAGAATGCCGAAGATGATAGGCAGGCAGGAGTGAGCGCACTTGAAGCCATCAAGTTCACCTCCGACGATGTACTGGTTGGCATCACAGCTTCAGGGCAGGCTCCTTTTGTAATAGGTGCAATGGAATATGCAAAAAGCCTTGGAGCTGTGGTTGGAGCTATCAGTTGCAACAAGGATTCAAAAACTTTCTCTGCAGCCGACCATGCAGTATTTCTGGATGTCGGACCTGAAATCATCACAGGTTCCACCCGACTCAAAGCAGGTACGGCCCAAAAGTTGGTCTTAAATATGCTTACAACGGCAAGTATGATACGACTGGGAAAAGTATATCACAATCTGATGGTTGACTTGACTCCGGTGAACCAGAAACTGGTGGAACGCTCCAAGAGACTCATCAAGCAAGCCACTGGCTGTACGGAAGCAGAGGCTGTACAAGCTTTTTATGAATCAGGGAAAAAACCGAAGGTTGCGATTCTGATGATTCTTCTTGGTGTTGATGCCCAAACGGCCCTGGCTTTGGAAAAACAATCAAGCGGACCAATTTCAGAGATGATTCGCTTGTACCAGGGAAAACATTCCCAGTAAAATTATTCAGAGAAGGAAACCTAAATGCAGGAGAAAGTTCGGATCGAGGGCGCTCTATTTGAAATCAATGCACACTATGACAGTCTCAGTGATTCAGAGAAGAAGGTTGCTTCGTACGTGCTTCGAGAACCAAAAAAAACCTTACACTTCAATGTTCGAGAACTTTCCAAGCAAAGTGGGTCCAGCCAAGCAGCAGTTATTCGTTTTTGCAAACATCTCAATTTCTCCAGTTTCAGCAACTTCAAGATCAGGCTCGCACGTGATGTGTTTGACAACTATGATGAACGGTATGTCCCTGATTTGGAGCTTGAGTCCGAAACAGCTCCAGCAGCAGTAATTCACTCGGTCATTCAGCGGCTTCAACAATCATTCACAGCGCTTGAAAGAACACTTGATGGAGATTCCTTGGAACAAGCGGTGAATGCCATTTTGTCAGCCCGGTCTACTGCCTTGTTCGGCGTTGGAGCTTCCGGAGTCGTTGCCTTTGACTTTATGCAGAAACTCGTCCGGCTCGGACTGCCTGTTTTCTATACACATGATACCGATCTGCAGCTGACTGCAGCATCTACACTCAAGCAGCAGGATTGTGCATTCATTATCTCATATTCAGGAGAAAATGACTCTATGAAAGCTGCGGCAGAGCAACTACGAAAGAATAAAGTACCCATCATTTCACTCACAATGGATAGTGACAATACCATCCGCCGGCTCTCCAGCATTCATATTTCAGTTCCTGCCTCTGAACGAATTTACCGCCAGGGCGCAAGTACATCGCGTATCAATCAATTAGCAGTCATCGACATGCTCT
>ERZ1645192.4346-NODE-4346-length-11239-cov-6.193312_pt1 | contig 11239 bp, 7 predicted proteins | sample MGYA00575354_ERZ1645192 | MGnify/ENA primary metagenome ERZ1645192 (study PRJEB40844, sample SAMN11349763) | freshwater sediment metagenome | isolation source: river sediment | host: Sediment | place: India: Faizupur Khadar , New Delhi | collected 2017-02-21 ... | reverse complement strand
TTTGGAATACAGGGGTGATAAAAATGAGTAATGAATATATTATGGATGATAAAAAAGCGGCGGAAGTGAAGTCCGCCCGAAGCGAAACTTTTGCGGATGTGCGGCAGAGTTGGGTGGCGGTGGTTTCTGCGGTGCTGGTCGGACTCTGGGTGATGTTCACCATGGCGCCGGCTTATGATCATTTAGTGGGAATAAACTGGTTTATCTTTGTCGTGCTGGCTGTTATGGCGGTTGGGGTGATGATGGCGCTGGATGACAACTTAAACATCCCGCACGCGGTCTTCTGGCTGGCGGTCATTGTGATCATTGCCAGCACGTTTTTCAGGATGTATGATTTCCCGGTTCTGGCGTTTCTGTTTTTGCCGACGGCGGTGGTTTTCTTCACCATCTATGCGGCCAAAGAACCCAGCAAAAATGTGATTGCCCGGTTTTTCTATCGGCACTTCGCGTTCTTCATCCACTTCTGGAATCTGTTCCTCGTACGGTTCAGCCGCGAAGAGGACGGCAAAAAAGGCAACGGCGCGAAAATCCTGTGGGGTATCGGCATCTCGGTGCTGCTGCTTTTCATCATCGTTCCGCTGATGTTCTCGGCAGATATGATGTTTGAAAACACCATCGATAAAATTTTCGACTTTGATTTCTTTGATGATTTCTTCAGCAGGCTGATTATCGGCATTCTCGTGACCCTGCTCGGATTCGCCTTTCTGTATACGGTGACCGTGAAAAAAGGGGAACCCAGACCGCACGACAACGCCGGTAAGCGGAACGCGGATATCGGCGCGACGGTCATCACGGTGCTGTCGGTGCTGAGCTTCGTGTTTGCGGTGTTTATTATCATTCAGATACGCTTTCTGATCTTCAAGGCCGGCGGCGTTCTGCCTGCGGGCTATACGTATACCGAATACGCGGTGGAGGGCTATTGGAGTCAGGCGGCACTGACCGCGCTGAATCTCGTCGTGGTGCTGGCGGCGATGGTGCTCAGCAAGGGAGCGCAAGGCAGGACAAAGGGCGCCATCAACGCACTGCTGACCCTGATGACCGCGCTGAATGCCTACCTGGTGCTTTCGGCGGCGTACAAGATGCACCTGTACGAAAATGCCTACGGCTTTACCGATAAACGCCTGCTGGTCTATTTAATCCTGCTGTTCGAGCTCATCACGCTGGTTCTTTTGGTCTACAGTATCTTCAAACGGGATTTCCCGTTTATCAAGACCGTGGTCTATCTGGCGGCCGCTTACTTCGCGGTCGTGGCCTGCCTCAATCTTCAGGCCATCAGCGTCAGCCAGAACATCCAACGCTTTGAAGCGGGCAAAGACCTTGATACGAAATATCTGAAGTATGAGGCGTCGGACGCGTCGAATCAGAAGAAGGATTTCTATATCGAAAATTACGATCAGCTGTCCAGCGAATGGAAGGAAGACATCGAATATGATTTCTCTCTATATAAAAGCTATAATAACAACCAATATTTTACTTTGGAAGAATATAAGGAGAGATATCAGGAAGGGCGGTCTTGGTACGAATTCAATCTGTCCGACTACCGAAAGTATCTGGCGGGCCGTGAGATGCTGATATTCTTACAGCAGCAGGCGAAATAATACTTTAAGCAAAAAAGGATAGCGCAAAAAAACCGGCAGGTGAATCATCCGCCGGTTTTTAATTTGGCTATTGATACGGTCGGTCAAACCGCTTTTTGAACGCGCCGTTTTTCTTTAACAGCTGATTCCAGAACACATCAGTCAGGGGCGCGATGACATTAAACAGGCCCATCACGGCGCGGGGAAACTTTTCCCGATGCCCGGGCATATGCAGATCCGATTCGGTTAAAACCTGACCGGCGACAAACTTTTTGCCCAGCGCGGCCAGCGCGTTGGCGCGTTTCCCGAACGCTTCCTCGGGGGCAAAACGCATGGCTTCCGTGCCGCCGATGATCAGGCATTCGGCGGGGTGCATATCCATCAATCCGGCAAAATACCGGACGTATCGCTCGGCCATCCTGGACTGGACGGCTTCGGGGAACCCTGAATGGATGATGAACAACACGGGTTTGCCCGAAAAGCTTTTTTTGCTTTCCATCATGTTCTCGAAGAACTTTTTGGTGATGCCGGGCATGGCGTCGGTATACAGCGGGAAGGCGATGACGAGAGCATCACAGCCCGCTATCTGTCCGATAGCCGCTTTTTGGTCTTCGGCCTTCACGGCACAGACCAGTGTTTTTTCTGCATCGGCGGGCAGGTCGCGCACCAGCCATTTCAGCAGCAGACCGCTATTGCTCTTCTTGCCCCGGGGCGAGGCATTAACCAATGCGAGCTTCATTCAAAATCACCTCCGCAATCGTTTCCGCCGTCACGGCCTGTTTAATCATCCGCCGGCAGTGAAAATTTTTGGCCAATCGGTCGAAGATGCTGAACGTGATGTCTTTGGTTTCGTCGTCCAGCGTCCCGTCGTCCATTAAAAGAATGCCGAGGTCGGGCTGTTTGCCGTAACGCGTCGGATGGTGGCACTCTCCGTCGAAATTGCGGATGTACGGCAGAACCAGCGGGATTTCTCTGTCCAGCACCTTTTTGGTGTCGGCGGTGATGAATCCGTCCGCCGCGGGGGACAGGAAAAGCTGCAGGTCGGCTGAGACGACGGATTTTAAGATGGCGTCCATATCGTCCTGGTGGACACATCGGCCGGGGGTTTTCACCCAGCATCCGAAACAGCCGATGCAGTATTGGATGTTTAAATCGCGCACCGTGAAGATATCCACGTCGTGCTTTTCTTTCAGGCGCTCCAGCGCCTTTTCATAGGCGACCCACTCACCGGCGGGCGCACCGTTGATCATCGTGATTTTCATTTTCCTTCTCTCTTTCTTTCCCCGTCAATCACATCGTAGCCGGTTTCTTCCAACACAGCCAGCAGGAATTGAAGCGTTAAGCCCGGCGGCATGGTTTCGGCCGAAGCAAACGTGCAAAGACCGGATGTGAATACCTGCATCTTAAACAGGATATTCATCATGGACGCATCCGAAAAGCCGGCCAGCTTGGGGTCGCTTTTCATCAAAGCCAGCATTTCGGCATGGCGCGGATTGTTGGCACTGTCCGTCATCTCCTTTTGCGCCACGATGTCCCGAAACAGGCGCTTGTGCTCATAGGCCAGCATCACACTGCCGATGCCCATGTTCAAAAAGGGCTGGTCGGTATAGGGCCGCGAGCAGTATTCCACGTTAATATCCATGGCTTTTTCGATGACCGCTGAAACCAGGTCTTCGGCGTTTTCAAAGTTGACGTAGATGGGCGCCACCGAACAATCCAGCGCGGCGGCCACTTTGCGTACAGAAATCTGCTTAAGGCCTTCGGCATCGGCGATGTCAAACGCGGTGTCGATAATTTCCTGGCGGGTGACTTTCACTTTGGGTGACATGGGTTTTCTCCTCAATAAAAATAACACGTGTTATATTACGTATATTATATAACACGTGTTATATATAATTGTCAATGATTAATTTGTTGAAACTTTTTTTGTCAGCATTCGGATGCCGAAACCGATGAGGATGAGCCCTGCAATCCAGTTTAAGATCCGAATGGCCAACGGGGTCATAGCCGCCGAGAAGAGACCGGCCACCGCCGCGACTGCCGTGAGGGCAATCAGCGTGGAGAGCACGGCGCCGAGACCAAAAAGAATCGATTGTCCGTGTCCGTCTTCCGCGTCGGCCATCCGCGCGCCGAAAACACCGGCCCAGAATACGATGGTGAGCGGAGAGGAAAGCGTAAGAACCAGCGCGGTTAAGAAAACCGATCCGCCGCCCGCGTCCGCCCCAGCCGAGAAGGCCGGGATGAGGTTGATGCCGAATCCGGACAGAAAGATGGCGAGACCAAACAGGATGATGACCGCCCCGCCGACCAGTTTCATAATGGTCTTGGCGCGGTCGGTATTGACCAGACTGCCGATGCCGATTAGAGCCAGCGTGACGAACAGCGCATCGGCCAGCGTCACCGCGACCACACCCGCAAAAGCGGTGAGGAAGCCTGACGCCAGCGCGGTTTTGATGATGAAAATACAGAGCGGACCCACGGCGATCTGCAGGAGCAGGCCAAAGCTGAAACCCTTAAAAACTGTTTTCATGAAGACCTCTTTCGAACCATAAAATTTAAACCATTTTATCATATTCCAGCGGGATTGGAAACATCGGCAAATGACGGAGAACAGTGTCCCCGCCGTTAGCGCCTTGGCGGCGAAAACCACAGGAATGCCAATTTTACCGCCTGTGGATAAAATCAGACTTGTGATGAATTGTGGACAGAAAAAGCCCGAGAATAGGGGATTATGCCCGATTCATGAACATATTGTGGATAACCGAGTAAAAAGCTGTGGATAAAATGACCCAAAAAAGCGAATGAATGTTTTGGTAAAAACAGGTTTACCTGATGTTATGCTGGAAAATCGGATTGGAAAGGCAAACAAAAAGCCGATACCATTTTATCGGCTTTTTGATCAAATCTATTCGTTTAGCTTTTGGCCAGATAGGCATTGATGAACATATCGATATCGCCGTCCATCACCGCGTTGATATTGCCGTTTTCCACGTTGGTACGGTGGTCTTTGGCCAGCGTATAGGGCTGGAAAACGTAGGACCGAATCTGACTGCCCCACTCGATTTTCTTCATATCGCCTTTCAGCTGATTGATCTCGGCCATTCGTTCCTGCTCGCGTTTTTCGGCCAGCCGCGCTTTCATCATCCGCATCGCCGTCTCTTTGTTTTGAACCTGACTGCGCTCGGATTGGCAGGAGGTGACGATGCCGGTCGGCAGATGCGTCAGACGCACGGCCGAGTCGGTTTTGTTAATATGCTGGCCGCCGCATCCGGACGCGCGGTAGGTATCGATGCGTAAATCCTCGGGATTGACGACGATATCTTCGTCATCATCGGGGATTTCGGGCATCACATCCAGCGAGGCAAACGAGGTGTGGCGTCTGGCTGAAGAATCGAAAGGGGAAATGCGCACCAGACGATGCACGCCCTTTTCGGCTTTTAAGTAGCCATAGGCATTGAGACCTTCCACCAGAATGGTGACGCTTTTGATGCCCGCTTCGTCGCCGTCCAGGATGTCCAGCGTTTTGACAGCGTAGCCTTTGCGCTCGCTGTAGCGTGTGTACATACGGTACAGCATGGAGACCCAATCCTGCGCTTCGGTGCCGCCCGCGCCCGCGTGCAGCGAAAGGATGGCCGAATTGGCGTCATAGTCGCCTTTCAGCAGCGCTTTTAATTTGGTCTCTTCGGCGGTTTTAGTCAAAGCTTTCAACTCGGACTCAATTTCTCCAGCCAGGCTTTCATCGCCCGCTTCCACAGCCAGGTCGATCAGCACTTCCACGTCGTCGGCTTTGGCGGTCAGGCGCTCCATCGATTTAATCTTGTCTTCGATGGGCTTAATTTTCTGGTTGACCGAATTAGCGTGGGACACATTCTCCCAGAAGCCCGGGGCTTCCATCTCGGATTTATAGGCTTCCAGCGTCTGGTTCAGCTGGGTCAAATCCAGTGCGGCTTTTGCTTCTTCAATAGTGGTCTGTATTTCGTTTAATTGTCTGTAGTATTCGTCGGCTATCAGCACGGCTTCACCTTATTCTTCTTTCCCATGACAGTTTTTATATTTTTTTCCGCTGCCGCAGGGGCAGGGGTCGTTTCTTCCCACAGTGTTCCCCGCTTTGGCCTGCTTTTTGGAGCCGCCGTCGCCGTAGTTGGCCGAACCGGCGGGTTTCTCCTGCTCGGGCTGGCGCACAGCCAGCTGGCCGAAGAACAGCATCCTTAAGGTTTCTTGCTGGATGCTGGCAATCATCTCCTCGAACATGTCGAAGCCTTCTTTTCGGAATTCCACAATCGGGTCGCGCTGACCGTACGCGCGCAGACGGATGCCTTCTTTCAGCTGATCCATCATGTCGATATGATCCATCCATTTGTCATCCACCACGCGAAGGAGCACCCAGCGTTCGAGATTCCGCATATCCGCGCCGTTATCGTTAAAATACTGTTCTTTAGCCTTGTAAACGGCGATTCCAGTATCCAGCAAAGTCTGGTTGACCTTCTTAAGAGTCAGGTCTTCGGCCTTGCTGCGGTCAAACAGGTGCGTGCCCTTGGGCAGGAACAGGTCTTCAAAGTGGCGTTCCAGACCGTCCAAATCCCATTCTTCGGGGTATATGCCGGGCGGGCAGTACAGCGGAACGCTCTCGGTCACCACGGTTTCCAGCATATCCATGATATTCTGATGCACATCCTGACCTTCCAACACCAACTTTCTCTGCTCGTAAATCAGCTGGCGCTGCTTGTTCATGACGTCGTCGTATTCCAGAACGTTTTTGCGGATTTCAAAGTTACGCGCTTCAATCTTCTTCTGCGCGTTTTCAATCTGGTGGGAGATTAACCCCACCTGAATGGGCACATCGTCAGCCGGATTCAAGGCCGCCAGCATGTTCTGCACGCGGTCTCCGCCGAACAGGCGCATCAGGTCGTCTTCCAGCGAGATAAAGAACTTGGAAGCGCCCGGGTCGCCCTGACGTCCGGCACGTCCGCGCAGCTGGTTGTCTATCCGGCGGCTTTCATGGCGTTCGGTGCCGATGATGTATAGTCCGCCGACTTCCAGCACGCGTTGGTGCTCGATGTCGGTTTCCTTTTTATATTCTTTCACGAGATCGGCGTACTGCTTGCGCGCCGCCAGAATCTCGGCGTCCTCGGTTTCGGCGTGGCTGGTGGCGGCTTCAATCATCGCCTCTTCCATTCCCTTTTGCTTTAAGGTATGCCTTGCCATATAGTCCGGGTTGCCGCCCAGCACGATATCGGTACCGCGGCCCGCCATATTGGTGGCGATGGTGACCGCGCCGAATTTTCCGGCCTGCGCCACGATGTCCGCTTCCTTCTCATGGAACTTGGCGTTCAGGACTTCGTGCTTGATGCCCCGGCCTTTTAGGAGCTTGGAGAGGTATTCGCTGGTTTCCACCGATATGGTACCGACCAGTAAAGGCTGCCCGGTCTTGTGGGCCAGACTGATTTCGTCCAGCACGGCGCGGAACTTGCCGTTTTTGGTGCCGTAGACCACGTCGTGCGCGTCCTCGCGGATGACCGGCATATTGGTGGGCACTTCCACTACATCCAGCTTGTAGATGCCCTGAAACTCGGCTTCCTCGGTTTTGGCGGTACCCGTCATGCCCGAGAGCTTCTTGTACATTTTAAAATAGTTCTGGAAGGTGATGGTGGCCAGCGTCTTGCTTTCGCGCGCCACGGTCACATGCTCTTTGGCTTCAATCGCCTGATGCAGTCCGTCGCTGTAGCGTCGGCCGATCATCAATCGTCCGGTGAACTCATCGATGATGATGACTTCGCCGTTCTGTACGACATAATCGATATCCCGCTTCATCATGTAACGGGCTTTTAAGGCTTGTTTGATATGGTGATTCAGCTCGGTGTTTTCCACATCCGAGAGATTTTCCACACGAAAGTACTGCTCGGCGCGCGTGACGCCGTCCTCGGTCAGCGTGACGCTCTTGTCCTTTTCGTCCACGATAAAGTCGCCGGTCTTTTCTTCCTCGCGGCCGTATTCCTGGCTGATGACCTCGCCTTTTTTAAGTTTGGAGACAAACTGGTCGGCGCGTTCGTACATCTGGGTGCTTTTCTGTCCCGAGCCTGAGATGATGAGCGGTGTTCTCGCTTCGTCGATGAGGATACTGTCCACTTCGTCCACGATGGCAAAGTTAAGCTCGCCCTGCATCAGCTGGGCTTTGCTGCCCACCATGTTGTCTCTTAAGTAGTCAAAGCCGAATTCGTTGTTGGTGCCGTAGATGATATCGCAGGCGTACATTTTCTGCTTTTCGGGCTGTTCAATCTCGCGGATGATGAGACCGACGCTGTACCCCAAAAAGCGGTAGATTTTGCCCATCCATTCCGAGTCGCGGCGGGCCAGATAGTCATTGACCGTGACGATATGCACGCTCCCTGCAATGGCGTTTAAGACGGCCGGCATGGTGGCCACCAGCGTTTTGCCTTCGCCGGTCTTCATTTCGGCGATGCGGCCCTGGTGCAGGACGATGCCGCCCACCACCTGTACGCGGTAGGGCTTCATGCCGAGCACACGCAAAGACGCTTCGCGCACCTGCGCGAAGACTTCGGGCAGAAGGTCGTCCAGAGTTTCGCCGTCGGCAAACCGTTTCTTATATTCGGCGGTTTTTTCCACCAGTTCGTGGTCGGAAAGCGCGGCGAATTCTCCCTCCAGCGCCATGACTAAGTCGGCGATTTTATCGATTTTTCGAAGTCTCGCGGCGTTTTCCCCCGCGAAGAATATATCCATAACACCCAATTTATTTTTTACCTTTCAGAGCGATTCGTGTACAAAGACACCGTTGCAATCATACCATTATTTAGGGGGGATAATCAATTGTTCGGGGTAATATTTTAAGTTTATTAAAAAGTGCGAAAGCCTTTTGTTATTTTGGCCTAAATCGTCGTAACGGTTTACAATATGAATGCGGATGGGGTAAAATGAGCAAAAGAAGACAAAATAATCTTTTAAGGATATCCATATATGAAATATTCTCTTGTACGGGCGGCAGCGGCGGTTCCGCTGACCACTGTCGGCAATATCGACAAAAATGTCGGCAACATCATCGACATGATTACGGTTTTGGAAGAAAACGAGGTCAACATCGTCGCCTTCCCCGAGCTTTCCATCACCAGCTATACGATGGGGGATCTGTTCCGCCAATCCTTCCTTTTAGATGAGGCGTTGGATGGCCTTTTCCGTCTACTCTGGGCCACCAAGAAGTATCACATCATCGCCATCGTCGGCATGCCGCTGGTCTACAAGGACAAGCTCTATAACGTGGCGGTGGTTGTGCAGAGCGGGCAGGTTTTGGGCATCGTGCCCAAGGCCTACATCCCCAACTACTCCGAGTATTACGAGGAACGCTGGTTCAATTCGGGCGCGGGGATTGAAAACAAAACGATTACCCTAAAGGGCAAGGAAGTACCTTTCGGCACCGACCTTCTGTTTGAATGCGAAACCTATCGGAAATTCACCTTCGGCGTGGAGGTCTGCGAGGACCTGTGGGCGCCGTTTCCGCCGCACGCCTATCAGGCTCTGGCGGGCAGTTTTATGTGCTTCAATATCTCGGCCAGCAACGAGATTGTCGGCAAAGCGGATTACCGCCGTGAGATGATGCGCCACCAGAGCGCGCGGTACGTCTGTGCCTACGCCTATGTTTCGGCGGGGTGCGGGGAATCCACCACCGATACCGTGTTCGGCGGGCACGCCCTTTTGGCCGAGAACGGTCAGCAGTTAGGCGAAACCAAACTGTTCAGCTTTGACAACGAGCTGACCATCACCGAATTCGATCTGGAGCGGCTGGCGCATGACCGGCTGCTGCGCAATACATTCGAGGGTATCGACGAAAAGAAAACCTATCGCCGGATTAAGTTTAAACTGGAAAAAGACAACATTCTGCCCAGGTTCCGCGAGATGACCAAGATGCCGTTCGTGCCGTTTTCGGCGGCCGAGCGCAGTCACCGCTGCCAGGAGGTTTTCGATATTCAGGTGGCCGGACTCTCCAAGCGTCTGATACACACCGGCGTCCAAAAAATGGTCATCGGCGTTTCAGGCGGGCTGGATTCCACGCTGGCGCTTTTGGCCGCCAGCCGCGCGGCCGAGGTTTGCGGCCTGCCGCCGACCGCCGTCCTGGGTGTGGTGATGCCCGGGTTCGGTTCCACCGACGCCACCCAGTCTCTGGCGCGGCAGCTGGTGGAGGCCTTCGGCGCCGAGCTGAAGGAAATCCCCATCGCGCCTTCGGTCACTCAGCATTTGAAGGACATCGACCATTCCAAGGACGCACGCGACATCACCTACGAAAACGCGCAGGCGCGTGAACGCACGCAGATATTGATGGATTTGGCTAATCAGCAGGGCGGCATAGTCATCGGCACCGGCGACCTAAGCGAGCTGGCCTTGGGTTTTTGCACGTACGCGGGCGACCAGATCTCCATGTACGGCTTAAATTCCGGCATCGCCAAAACGCTGATAAAGGAGATTGTGCTGTGGAAGGCCGAAACGGAAAGCGACGCGGTATATGACGTCATCCATCAGATTTTGGCCATACCGCCCAGCCCCGAGCTTCTGCCGCAGGACGACGGCGAAGCCGAGCGTCAGGACACGCAGGCACAGATTGGGCAGTACAATTTAAACGACTTTTTTATGTACTATATCTTAAGGTTCCAGATGGCGCCCAAAAAGATTCTGGTGCTGGCCGAATATGTGTACGGCGACGAATATACTAAGGCTGAGTTGAAACAGCACCTGAAGAACTTTTATACGCGCTTCTTCGGTGCACAGTTCAAACGCTCATGCATGCCGGACGGCATCAAAGTGGGTTCGGTTTCGCTTTCGCCGCGCAGTGACTGGCGGATGCCCAGCGACGCGGACGTCAGCATGTGGCTGAAAGCATTAGATGAATAAACCGTTAAATATTACAGAAGTATTGCAAATACTAATATAATGTGTCATACTGCCATTATAAAAAAGAAACGAAACATCGTATTCTGGAGGGGTTTGTTATGGCAATGGTACTTAAAAGAGTGGCGCAGGCGGTGTTTGTGGTGCTGGTGGCGTTGGCCATGAGCCACATGATTGTCAGCTGAAATTTTTAGAGAAATTTAAATCAATTAGCGCAAAAAAAATACCGCAATAGTTTCTGCGGTATTTTTATTTGGACGGATGCCGCAATTCCGATATAATGGATTTATCAAGTGAGGAAAGCCAATGACAGGAATCTATATCCATATCCCGTTTTGCGAAGCGCGGTGCAACTACTGCAACTTTGTTTCACAGGTCGGCGGGGACAAAAAAGCCTATATCGACGCGCTGGTGAAAGAGATCGACGCGATGGACGCATTTCACAACGGGGAGGCCGATTCGGTTTTTTTCGGCGGGGGCACGCCCTCCGTGATAAAGCCCTTTTATATTGCCATGGTTTTGGACGCATTGAAGGCGAACATGACGATTCTGCCAAACGCCGAGATAACGCTGGAAGCGAATCCGGGCACGGTGAGTATGGGGAGTTTAAAGGAATATCGGCGGCTGGGCATCAACCGCTTAAGTTTCGGTTTGCAGTCGGCCGACGATGCCGAACTGGCGGTTCTGGGCCGGATTCACACCTATGAGGAGTTTTTAAGTTCTTACCATCTGGCGCGGGAAGCGGGCTTTGACAACATCAATATCGACCT
>ERZ1645192.4345-NODE-4345-length-11239-cov-11.127951_pt1 | contig 11239 bp, 11 predicted proteins | sample MGYA00575354_ERZ1645192 | MGnify/ENA primary metagenome ERZ1645192 (study PRJEB40844, sample SAMN11349763) | freshwater sediment metagenome | isolation source: river sediment | host: Sediment | place: India: Faizupur Khadar , New Delhi | collected 2017-02-21 ... | reverse complement strand
CGGTCAAGATCTGACTTCAGAGAGGCCGCCCTGATATACTCCTCTGCTGCCTGGCGGTAGCCGGCGGTGACCAGCTCTCCCGTGAGGGGATGCTCAGGAGAGACGACCATGTAAGTCGCTCCGAAAAGGGTGTCGGGGCGCGTGGTGTAGACCTTCAGGGAGATCTCCTTTCCGATGACCCTGAAGTCCACTTCCGCTCCCTGTGATTTGCCGATCCAGTTGCGTTGCATATCTTTTACCCCTTCGGGCCAGTCCAGTCCATCGAGGCCAGTGAGAAGCCTTTCAGCATAATGGGGAATCCGCAGAAGCCATTGTTTCAGATTTTTACGGATGACCTGATGGCCGCATTTCTCATGCGAACCATCGGTGAGCACCTCCTCATTGGCGCAAACCGTCCGGCAGGAACCGCACCACCACACCTGGGCATGGTCATAGTAAGCCAGCCGGTGGTCATCGGTATATTTCCGGAGGGCTTCCCCGCCCTGCGCCGCCACTTCCGCGGGAATGGGCAGCTCGCTGACCGGCCGCCCCCGGCCACTCTCCGGATCATACCAAGTGTTGTAAAGCTGGAGAAAAATCCATTGCGTCCACTTAAAATAGCCGGGATCGGTGGTGTTGATTTCCCGCTCCCAGTCGTAGCTCAGCCCCAGGGCTTTGATCTGCCGGCGAAAGGTGTCACAATTCCTGCGGGTGGTCAGGGAGGGGTGGGTCCCCGTCTGTATCGCATACTGCTCTGCGGGTAACCCAAAGGCATCCCAACCCATCGGATGTAATACACTGTACCCTTTCATCCGCTTGTACCGGCTCAGTATGTCAGTGGCGGTATACCCTTCAGGGTGACCCACATGCAACCCCGCTCCCGAAGGATAGGGAAACATGTCGAGAATGTAATATTTGGGTTTTGAAAAATCAGTCTCCGTTCTGAAGGTCTGATGCTTCTCCCAGTAATCCTGCCACTTTTTCTCGATCTCACCGAAATTGTATTCCATGGTGCTAAGCTGTTTTGATGAAAAAAAATTAAGCCGCAAAGTTAAAAAAAAAGAGGCTGTCCCTGTCAGGGGCAGCCTCCAATCCTTTCCTCAAACAAAAAGGATCAATAAGTGACCACCGGAGGAAGGTTTTTGGCCTGCTCGATGAAATTGGTGACCTGCTTGAGGGCTGGTACGGCACGGGTGATTTTCTTCTCAGCCTGCACCTCCACCAGTTTCTGGAACAGGTTTTCAGCATTACGGTTTCTCAGTTCCTTGACGGTGTCCACACCGGCTGCTTCCAGCAATTCGGAAAACTGGGGGCCAATCCCCTTAATCCTGAACAAGTCAGCCTTGTTCACCCAATTCAGTACCTTGCTTTCATCGATGCCGGAAGCTTCAGCAATGGACTTGCGGCCACCGCGTGTCGCTCCTTTTTCCAGCAGGTTCTCAACGGTCACTACTCCGGCATTTCCCAGTTTCTCGGCGAAAACAGGACCGATGCCTTCAATCTCTTTGACTTTTTTTGCCATGGTGAATTGTTTTAAATGAATGTTAATCAGGTGCTTGAGTATATCCTGGTAGAGTTTTGAACTTTCTAATTTAGATAAAATTAGTCATACTGCCTAATAGGCGGTTTTATTTTCTTTCTCTTTCCAGCGCCGGAAAACGGCCCTGGCATTCTCGTCGGGAAAATAGGTCAGGTTCATTTTTCTTTTTTCTTCAGGGAGGGCCATCTCTCTGTAGATGAACGCATCATCGAAGCCGGCGTCGGCGGCGTCATGTCGGGTACTCCCGTAAAACAGGCGGTCGGGACGGGCCCAGTAGATGGCGCCCAGGCACATAGGACACGGTTCGCAACTGCTGTAAAGGTCGCAGCCGGTCAACTGGAAAGCGGCCATGTTTTTGCAAGCCTCCCTGATAGCCATCACTTCGGCATGGGCCGTAGGATCGTTGATGCTGGTGACCTGATTGAATCCCTCACCGATGATCATGCCCTCTTTCACAACCACCGCACCAAAAGGTCCCCCCAGTCCGTGGTCTAAGGCATAGGCCGCCAATTCCACCGCACGCCGCATAAACCGCTCTTCAGGCATCTCTTTTCCCTTCATACTGTGTATTTGACTGTAAAAATAATAAATTAGTTATTTTTGTCACACAGGAATCTAAAATCCAGAAATCATGGAAGGGAAGGAAAAATTCGTCGAAGCCATACAAGGTAGTTACACCTTCAAGGGGGACTCCATATTGTTGGGATCAGCGATCTTCGGAGAAGACCAGGAGACGGGATGTCAGGTCAAGGTACCGTTGAAGACCCTGAACCGGCACGGGCTGATTGCCGGGGCCACGGGAACCGGCAAGACCAAGTCGTTGCAAGTGATCGCCGAAGGGCTGGCTGATGCGGGAGTTCCTGTGCTGCTGATGGATGTCAAGGGAGACCTCAGCGGAATTGCTGCCCCCGGAACCATGAATCCCGTGGTCGAAAAAAGAAGCCGTCTGATCGGAATGGACTGGCAGCCCTGTGGGTATGCTTCCGAACCGATGACCATCAGCAATGAACCAGGGGTTCAGCTGAAAGCCACCGTCTCGGAATTCGGACCGGTTCTTTTGGGGAAAATCCTGGACCTGAACGAAAACCAAACGGGCATTCTCTCCATGGTCTTCAAGTATTGTGACGATAAACAGTTGCCCTTGCTCGATATCGAAGACCTTAAAACGGTACTTAAGTATATCCAGGAAGATGGGAAAGAGGAATTCCAGAAGGATTACGGCTTTTTCCAGACCACCTCGGCAGGAACGATCATGCGCAGTCTGACGGGGCTGGAACAGCAGGGGGCCACCCGGTTCTTCGGAGAGCCCTCCTTCGATATTGAGGACCTGATGCGCCGGAGCAAGGAGGGCAAAGGGATGATCAATATTCTGAGGGTGACAGATATACAGAGCAATACGGCGATGTTCAGCACTTTTATGCTCTGCCTGCTGGCTGAAATCTTCCAGAAAATGCCCGAAAAAGGGGATCTGGCTCAGCCCGAGCTGGTGATTTTCTTCGACGAGGCCCATCTGATCTTCCGTAATGCCACCAAAACCCTTCTCGACCAGTTTGAGGTGACCATTAAACTGATCCGTTCCAAGGGGGTGGGGATCATCCTGGTGACCCAGTCGCCTGATGATATTCCTGCGGAAGTATTGGGGCAATTGGGGCTGAAGGTGCAGCATGCCCTGCGGGCCTTTACCGCTAAAGACCGGAAAGCCATCAAACTGGCCGCCGAAAACTATCCCCTCAGCGATTTTTATAATGCCGATGAACTGATTACCCAAATGGGGACCGGCGAGGCCATGGTCACCGCCCTCAATGAAAAGGGCATGCCTACAGAACTGGTCCATACCCTGATGCGGCCTCCCTTCTCCCGGATGGATATTCTCAGCCCGGAGGAGATCGAAGAACTGGTCCGCATCTCACCCCTGGTCCGTAAATACAACCAGGATATCGACCGGGAGAGTGCCCACGAGATCCTTATGGAGAGAATGGAAGAGGAAGATGCCCGCCAGGAGAGGGAGAAAAGAGAAGCCCAGAGAAACCGTCCTGCTTCCCGGGGCCGTCAGGTCCGTCAGGTCTCCACTTTTGAGAAAATTATGAAAAGCTCCGTTACCCGTACTGTTGCCAGGGAGGTTACGCGCGGATTGCTGGGGGTCTTGGGCCTCAAAAGAAGATAATTCCCATGGGGCTCCGGCCATCCGGAGCCGGCAGGAGGGGATGGCCTGTCATACCATGATGAACAATAAAAAGTGCCACAAGGAAGGATTTCCAGGGGCAGCCGGAAGAGGATTACCGGGCGCTGCTGATCACCAGTTTAAGGGTCTTGGCTGAATTGGCGGTGTTGCTGACCCTCAGAAGGTAGATGCCGTCAGGAAGTTCAGTAGGGGTTATTTCATACCGCTGTACCGGAACCGTGAATTTCTTGTTATAGACCTGAACCCCCGCGATATTGGTAATTTTGATTTCCCTGATCAGATGGGGGGTGATTTCCACGGTAAACTTTTTATGGAGAACAGGATTCGGGAAGACCTTCAGGTCAGGCTGGCTTCCATAGAGTTCCGTTCCTGCCTGCACCGGGGAGGAGAGACCCGCGGATAAGGTTTCCTGCCCATGCAGGGAGCCGGCCGCGAGAGCCAGTATTAACAGAAGGATCCATCTATGCATGACCCGATTCATCTTCATGACAATCTGCATTACAAATATAATGCCTTTTTGTTTAAAAAAAACAGCTAAAGGCGTTTCAGTGCTTCTTCCAGGTCGGCTGGGGTGTCGATGCCGATGGAGACCCACTCTGTGACGGCGGTTTGGATGCGGTAGCCGTTTTCCAGCCAGCGGAGCTGTTCGAGGGATTCTGCCGTTTCGAGGGTGCCTGCGGGCAAGCGGGTGATTGCATTGAGAACATCCAACCGGTAGCCATACAGGCCGATATGGGCCCAATAGTCATGGGTGGTCACCCATTCACTTCTTTCCCTGCCCCGCAGGTAAGGAATGGCCGACCGGCTGAAATAGAGGGCTTCTCCCCCCCGCCCCAGAACGACCTTGGGCTTGTTGGGATTCTCCAGATCGGCAGGATCGGTGATTCTTCTGACCAGGGTGGCGATCTCCACCCCAGGGGTGAAGCACCCCATGAGTTCCCTGATTTGTTCAGGACGGATGAAGGGTTCGTCCCCCTGCACATTGATGACAACATCGATGGGGGAGGTCTGTGCAATGATTCGGGCGGCTTCCGCACACCGGTCGGTGCCACTGGCATGGTCGGGAGAGGTCATCACGACCTGGCCCCCGTAATCCCTTACTGTTTGGGCAATTCCTTCATGGTCAGTGGCGACCCACACTTCGTCAAGGACTTCCCGGGCCCGCTCCATGACATGAATGATCATCGGTTTGCCGTGAATCAGGGCCAGCGGTTTACCCGGAAATCGGGTCGATTGGTAACGGGCAGGAATGATGAGTGTAAATCGCATCTCTCTTTTTTTTTCTGGCATCAAAGATACATCAACCCGGCGAATAAAGGTAAATGTGGAGATCACAGGTTTGTCGGGCATGAAAAATTAGTAAATTTGCACACTTTCACAGATAACCATGGATGTACAGGCAATTAAGCAGCGGTTCGGAATCATCGGAAATTCGCCGGATCTGAACAGGGCCATAGAGGTGGCGGTGCAAGTGGCCCCCACTGACCTGTCGGTACTGATCACGGGCGAGAGCGGAACCGGAAAGGAGTTTTTCCCGCAGATTATCCATTACCATTCCTCCCGGAAACATGGTAAATATATCGCCGTCAACTGTGGGGCTATTCCTGAGGGGACCATCGATTCTGAACTTTTTGGACATGAAAAGGGGGCCTTCACCGGGGCATTATCAGACCGGAAAGGCTATTTCGAGGAAGCCGACGGAGGTACCATTTTTCTGGATGAGATCGGAGAACTCCCCCTGTCGACCCAGGTGAGGCTTTTAAGGGTTTTGGAAACCGGGGAATTCATCAAGGTGGGCTCCTCCCGGGTCCTCAAAACCAATGTCAGGGTGATCGCCGCCACCAATGTCAATCTGCCTGCAGCCATTGACACGGGAAATTTCCGTGAGGACCTCTTTTACCGCCTCAACACGGTTCCCATTCTCGTTCAACCCTTGCGCCACAGAAGCGATGACGTACATCTTCTCTTCCGGAAGTTCGCGTCTGACTTCGCCGAAAAATACCGGATGCCTGCCATCCGCCTGGAAGAGGATGCCAAAGCACTGCTGGCGCGCTATTCCTGGCCGGGAAACGTCAGACAACTGAAGAATGTTACCGAACAGATCTCCATCATCGAGCATAACCGGGACATTTCGGCCCAGGTCATCGTAAAATACCTCCCGCCGGAAAACCGTTCCAACCTGCCCGCCCTGGTCGCCACGCCCCAGGAGAAGAGTTTTTCCAGTGAACGGGAGATCCTCTATCAGGTCCTCTTCGATATGAGAAAGGATATGAACGACCTGAAAAAACTGGTGCTTGACATGCTCAGGGAGCGCGGTCATGAGGAGATGGCTGAAGACCATGCCCATATCATCCGCAAGCTCTATCACAACGACCTGGAGGTGGTGGCTGAGCGGAAAACCCAGGCCCCCATCAAGATTGAAACCTTCGAAAAGGAGAATATCCTGGACACCGAGGAACTCGTGGAGGAGTCCCTTTCCCTGGAGGACAAGGAGATTGAACTCATCAGGAAGGCTTTGGAGAAACACAGTGGAAAACGGAAATTTGCCGCACAGGAACTGGGGATATCTGAGCGGACCCTTTACCGTAAAATCAAGGAATACCAAATAACCACCTGAAGGATGAAGAGGAGCATGACCCTGCTGGCAGGGATGATTGTTGTATTGGTGATGGCGGGGTGGCTGGCTTCCTGCAAAATCAGTTACACCTTCACCGGGGCCAATATTTCCGCCGATGTGAAGACCTTCTCGGTCTATTATTTCCCCAACCGGGCACGGCTGGTGAATCCCACCCTGAGCAACGATTTCACTGAAAAACTCAAGGAGAAGCTCCTTAAACAGACCTCCCTGAAAGAGGAAGCCGAGAATGGTGACCTGGTTTATGAAGGCCAGATTACCGATTATTCTGTCAGACCCATGGCCATCCAGAAGGAGGATATGGCGGCCCAGAACCGGTTGACCGTTACGGTCAGACTGAAATACACCAACAACAAGGATCATACCCAGGACTTTGACCGGACCTTCTCTGCCTTCGAGGATTTCTCGAGTTCCATGAGTCTGAACGATGTGGAAAGCAGTATTGTTCCCGAAATTCTGGAAAAACTGCTGGACGATGTTTTCAATGCCACTATCGCCAATTGGTAAATGAACAGCACCGAATTCCTGAAATATTACCGCCATCCCGGCCTGTGCGGAGCCGGAGAGGTTCCCCTCTGGGAGGAGCTGCTCAGGGAGTACCCCTGGTTTCAGTCCGGGTGGATGCTTTATCTCTGCAGCCTCCGTGCTTCCGGGGATCCCCGCTTTGAGGAGAACCTCCGTCAGGGGGCCCTGCGCATCAGGGACCGCAGGACGCTGCGCAGGATGGTGGAACCTGAAAAAAACAAGGGCTCCTTTCCTTCGGGCGAATATCTTGCCGGTGGCGAGTTTGCTTCCGGTTTGGGGAGTGATGATGTCGTCACAGGGGGCGGAGCCTCCCCGGAGTCTGCCCTGAAACAGCAACTCATCGAGCGGTTTCTGGCCGGAGGGGCCGCCTTCGGTATCCTTCCCGTTACGGCCTCCACATCCCCCGGCATCGATCTGGCAGAGAAAGCCGCTGAAGTCTCCGGCGATATCCTGACCGAAACATTTGCCAACCTGCTGGTTCAGCAGGAAAAATATCAGGAGGCCATCGAAGCATTTGAAGAATTAAGTTTGAGATATCCGGGAAAAAGTGTTTACTTTGCAGCCCGCATTGAGGAAGTTAAAAGAATAATGAATTATTAACAGCTTTTGTCATGTATACTTTAATTCTTGTCCTGATATTCATTGTGTGTATCCTGCTGGTGCTGATCGTATTGGTTCAGAACTCCAAAGGTGGCGGCCTCGCCAGCAATTTCCAGGCTTCCACGCAGATCGCCGGCGTCCGCAAAACCGCTGATTTTCTGGAAAAAACCACCTGGGGTCTTGCCGGGGCCCTGTTGTTGCTCTCCATTGCCGGATCGGCCTTTATTCCCCGAGGTGAGGTGGGGCAGGGAGGTTCCATCATCCAGGAGCAGATTCAGAATGTAGCCGATCCCAACCAGGTGCCCAGTTTCCCGACTTCCGCCCCCGAGAATACGGCTACCCCGGGCGATTCCACCCGCTGATCAGAGCCATGCTGATGGCCAAAAAAGGCTGTTCCGGAAAGGAACAGCCTTTTTTCATGCGATCCTCTTCTCTTCTTTAAAACGCAGGGTGAGCTTCCCTTTACCGGAAAGAGTGACCGGAGATGCGAACCGGAAGTGTTGACCAAAAGCTGACCGAAGCTGACCGGAAACGCTAACCGGAATTGCGGACCAAAAGCTGACAGGAAGTGCTCCGCCAGGGGTATGTCAGAGTGTCATAACCTATGGCAGTTCGTTAAGTTGCAGGAATACAGCTGAATGATGGGAGCTGGGTGACGTATGCCTCATCAGCCGAAGTGAAAAAATGGCAAAGCCACCCCCTTTCGGGGGAGGTCAGGGGGGTTGGCACAGATTGTGTTACCTTGGGAATATCCAAACAAAAAAAAGTATTGTTGAACTATAAAATTTATGAGCAATGACAGAATTAAAAGGTAAAGTTCTTGCAGGGAAGATTCTTGTATTACCGTTAGAGGCTGAAACCAAGACGGCGAGCGGTATCATCATTCCTGAATCGGCAAAGGAAAAACCCCAGGCCGGCACAGTAGTTCTCACAGGTTCCGCCAAGAAAGACGAACCGATGGAACTCAAAGTGGGCGAAACCGTCTATTACGGGAAATATTCAGGCACCACGCTGACCATTGATGGGGTGGATTATTTGCTTATGTCACAGAACGATGTGCTTTATTTTCTTTAAAAAATCACATTAAAAACACGGAATAATATGGCAAAAGAGATTAAGAACAACATTGAAGCAAGGGACCTGCTCAAGAAAGGTGTCGACAAACTGGCTGATGCCGTGAAGGTAACCCTGGGGCCCAAAGGCCGTAATGTAGTCATTGAGAAGAAGTTCGGTGCTCCGCAGATCACCAAGGATGGGGTGACTGTAGCCAAGGAGATTGAACTGGAAGATGCCTATGAGAACCTGGGTGCCCAGATGGTGAAGGAAGTGGCTTCCAAGACCAACGATGATGCAGGTGACGGGACCACCACGGCAACGGTACTGGCCCAGTCGATTGTTTCAGTGGGGCTTAAGAACGTGGCGGCCGGTGCCAACCCGATGGATCTGAAACGGGGTATTGACAAGGCCGTCGTCAAGGTTGTAGAGAGCCTGAAGGCCCAGTCACAGAATGTGGGTGACGATTATGCCAAGATTGAATCGGTCGCCAAAGTGTCGGCCAACAACGATGAGACCATCGGCAAGCTGATTGCCGAAGCCATGGAAAAGGTGCACAAGGAAGGCGTCATCACCATCGAGGAATCCAAAGGTACAGATACCTATGTCGATGTGGTGGAAGGGATGCAGTTTGACAGGGGTTATATCTCTCCCTATTTCGTCACCGACACTGAAAAAATGGCAGCAGACCTTGAGAATCCCTTTATCCTGATCCACGACAAGAAGATCAGTACGATGAAGGATCTTCTTCCGGTGTTGGAGCAGACTGCCCAGAGTGGCCGCCCGTTGCTGATCATTGCTGAAGATGTGGACGGGGAAGCCCTGGCCACCCTGGTGGTGAACCGGCTGCGGGGCGCCCTGCGTGTGGCTGCCGTAAAAGCGCCCGGATTTGGGGACCGCCGCAAGGAGATGCTGGAGGATATCGCAGTGCTCACCGGTGGAAACGTAATCACCGAAGAAAAAGGGATGAGGCTGGATCAGACCACCCTTGATATGTTGGGCCGCGCCGAAAGGGTCACCATCGACAAGGAAAACACCATCATCGTGGGAGGTCACGGCGACACCAAGACCATCAGCGCCCGCGTGGCGATGATCAAAAAACAGATTGAGCTGACCACTTCCGACTACGACCGTGAGAAGCTGCAGGAGCGTCTGGCCAAGCTGGCCGGCGGAGTGGCCGTGATCTACGTGGGGGCTGCCTCTGAAATGGAAATGAAAGAGAAGAAAGACCGCGTCCATGATGCCCTCAGCGCTACCCGTGCTGCCGTTGAAGAAGGTATCGTTCCCGGCGGTGGCGTCGCTTACATCCGCGCGATCAGCTCCCTCGAGGGAATTAAAGTGGAGAATGATGATGAACAGACCGGTATCGAAATCGTCAGAAGGGCCATCGAAGAACCCCTGCGCCAGATTGTCAACAACGCAGGTAAAGAGGGTGCCGTCATCGTTCAGAAGGTCCGCGAAGGAAAAGGGGACTTCGGATACAATGTGCGGCTGGGCGAGTACCAGAACCTCTTTGATGCCGGCGTCATCGACCCGGCCAAGGTAACCAGGGTAGCCCTTGAGAATGCAGCCTCTATCGCTGGCATGCTTCTTACCACTGAGGCCGTCATCACCGAAATCAAAGAAGACAAACCCGCCATGCCCAATCCCGGAATGGGCGGCGGAATGGGCGGAATGATGTAATTCTCTCCCCATTGAATATCCTTAAAGAGGTTGTCCCGGTGAATCGGGGACAACCTCTTTTTTTTCGCCTGCCGCTCACCGCCGCTGAAACATAGCTTCCTCCCCGCAATTCCTGATTTTTGTCAGAGAGTGTTTCTTAACATCTTTTTCGGAAATGCAAAACGCTCAAAATCAGTATGATAAATTTTTCTAATTTCCTTATGGCTGCTGGTTAATCATCAACAACTTGGTTACATTTGCTCCATTAATTCAAACATACCAAAATGAAAGCTGAGATTAATGAATTCATGGAGAGCCTGAAACAGAGGACTCCGGGCGAAAAGGAGTTTCATCAGGCCGTTCAGGAAGTGACCGAATCGGTATGGGACTTTTATTCCAAAAACCCGAAATACCAGAAATACAAAATTCTGGAAAGAATGTGTGAGCCTGAGCGGGTGATTATGTTCAGGGTGCCCTGGGTCGATGACCGGGGTGAAGTGCAGATCAACCGGGGGTACCGGGTGGAGTTCAACTCGGCCATTGGGCCCTACAAGGGGGGGATTCGTTTTCACAGCACGGTGACGCTGAGCATTCTGAAATTTCTGGGTTTTGAGCAGACTTTCAAGAACAGTCTGACCACTTTGCCCATGGGGGGTGGAAAAGGGGGTTCCGATTTCAGTCCGAAGGGAAAATCCGACGGGGAGATCATGCGTTTCTGCCAGTCGTTCATGAATGAGCTTTTCCGCCATATCGGTCCGGATACCGATGTGCCCGCAGGGGATATTGGTGTGGGAGGTCGTGAAGTAGGCTATATGTTTGGTCAGTACAAGCGGCTGCGGAATGAGTTTACCGGTGTTTTTACCGGCAAGGGCATCGGATGGGGTGGCAGCCTGATCCGCCCGGAGGCCACCGGTTTCGGTGCGGTCTATTTTGTGCGCCACATGCTGAAAAGAATGGGCAAGGACATCGCTGGCCATACCTTTGCCGTTTCCGGCTTCGGAAATGTAGCCTGGGGCGCCGTTTCCAAAATCAACGAACTGGGTGGAAAGGTGGTCACCATTTC
>ERZ1645192.4344-NODE-4344-length-11239-cov-12.257600_pt1 | contig 11239 bp, 8 predicted proteins | sample MGYA00575354_ERZ1645192 | MGnify/ENA primary metagenome ERZ1645192 (study PRJEB40844, sample SAMN11349763) | freshwater sediment metagenome | isolation source: river sediment | host: Sediment | place: India: Faizupur Khadar , New Delhi | collected 2017-02-21 ... | reverse complement strand
TATTATAAACGAAAAATGAGAATTATTCGATTCAAGACTCAAAATACTCCCCCTCAATTTGGCTGGATCCGCGATGGTAGGGTCGGTGTGATCCAGGGTGATCCTTTTAGTGAATTTCGGCGCTTTGAAGAAACCTATGAACTTTCGGATGTCACGCTTCTTTTGCCTTGCCTGCCATCCAAGATCATTGCTGTAGGCCGAAACTATCGCGAGCACGCAGCGGAAATGAAAACCGAGATCCCCACATATCCGCTCATTTTCCTCAAACCCCCTTCTGCGCTCATCACCAATGGAGAGGAGATCATCCTGCCTCCTCAAAGTAAACGCGTGGAACATGAAGCAGAACTGGCGATTGTGGTCGGGAAGCGTTCGCGTTGGCTCACCAAAGAAAATGCACTCAGTGCAGTCTTTGGCTACACCATTGCCAACGACGTCACCGCCCGTGACCTGCAGAGATCGGATGGTCAGTGGAGCCGCGCCAAAGGTTTTGACACTTTCTGCCCAGTGGGTCCATGGATTGAGACCGAATTCGACCCAACGGATGCCCTGATCACCTGCCATGTCAACAACACGTTGCGCCAAATGAGCTCAACCCGTGAAATGATTTTCAGCACTACGCAGCTGATGATGTTTTCCAGCTCGATCATGACGCTCGAACCTGGCGACCTCATTCTCACAGGCACACCCGCAGGTGTTGGGATTCTTCAGCCCGGCGATCAGGTCAGCGTCCACATCGACGGCATTGGGACGCTCGTGAACCCGGTTGCGGCACAAGGATAAATTGTGCCCTGGTTTATTGCTACGATTTCGTTGCACTTGCTAGGCTGCCAGAGCCTCAAGCAAAAGCGATCAACACTTGCGCCTTTACTTTCCCAACTGAAAAGGTACAATCTATCCGTTATTGAAGCAGCCCACCAGGATAGCTGGCAGACTGCCCAGTTGCAAATCGCGAAAGTTGGGCTCAATCGTGCCCAGTTGGACCGGGATCTCGCGCAGGTGGTTGCTTTGATTGAAAACGATTTCCGTGACATTACCCTGACGGAAGTAAAAAACGAATTCTATATTTGACAGGTACTCTTGCAGACAATAGACACGAAACAACTCGAAAAAATACTTTACCACGTCGAAAAGCCTGGGCGTTACGTTGGTGGTGAGCACAACCAGATCCTGAAGGATTGGGACGCCATCCGCACACACGTTTGCCTGGTGTTTCCCGACATCTACGACATCGGCCAGCCAAATTTGGGTTTGGCCATTCTCTACGATATCCTCAATCGGCAGCCAGACATCATGGCTGAACGCGCGTTTACCCCCTGGCATGATCTCGAAGCGCAGCTTAGAGAGCATCAGATTCCATTATTTTCACTTGAAACAAAGCATCCATTGGCACAATTTGACATCATCGGGCTTAGCCTGCCCTACGAATCGCTCTATACCAATGCCTTGAATGTTCTCGACCTCGCAGGAATTCCCCTCCTGGCATCTGAACGCACTAATAATGATCCACTTATCATTGCAGGCGGACAAGCTTGTTTCAACCCTGAACCAATGGCGGATTTTATCGACGCGTTTGTTGTAGGCGAAGGAGAAGAAGTAACGCTTGAGCTTATACGCGCGTTTGAGGAGCTTAAGCAATCTGGATCTGACCGAAAAGGGCTGCTTCAGGGTTTGTCTCGGATACCTGGTGTGTATGTGCCATCGCTTTACAGTGTACACTACGCGCAAGATGGCACAATAATCAGCATTTTACCTTCAGACCCGTCTGTTCCAGCTATCGTAACCAAGCGGATTGTTTCCAAACTTCCGCCTCACCCAACCCGCCTGGTTGTCCCCAATGTGGAGACGGTCCATGACCGCCTCTCGATCGAGATCATGCGCGGCTGCACCCGCGGCTGCCGATTCTGCCATGCTGGTGTGGTCAACCGTCCTGTACGCGAAAGAACAGTTGAGGAAATCCTGCAGGTCATCGAAGACGGACTGGCTGCAACTGGATATGAAGATGTCGGTTTGCTTTCGCTTTCTTCCTCCGATCATACCCAAATCCTGGAACTGACCAGGTTGGTATACGAGAAATTCCACGATCGCAAGGTTTTTGTCAGCCTGCCTTCACTGCGTATTGCCTCATTTTCAGTTGAATTGATGGACGAGCTGCGCGATCTGCGCCCTGGAGGTGGCTTTACGCTCGCGCCCGAAGCTGCCTCCCCTCGCCTGCAGGCGATCATCAATAAACCCCTTGATAACGAAGTGTTCGAAGAAACTGTCCGAACGGTCTTTGAGCACGGTTGGCTTACGCTCAAGCTCTATTACATGATCGGACTTCCGGGCGAGACGATGGAAGACGTCCAGGCAATCCTGGATGCGGGCAAACGCGTGCTTGCGATTGGCCGCCAACTCCGCGGTAACCGGGTTAAGGTGCATCTTTCAGTGGGCAACTTCATCCCCAAACCTCACACGCCCTTCCAGTGGTATCCACTCAATTCTACCGATGAATTGCAGACCAAACTGGATATGTTGAAAGAAGGGACAAGGCGTACAGGGCTTAAGCTTTCATACAACATTCCAGACAGCACCTTGCTCGAAGCCTGGCTCTCCCGTGGGGATAGACGCCTTGGGCAAGTTATTCTACGAGCCTGGCAGCTTGGGGCAAAGTTTGATGCCTGGGGTGAAAACGAGAATCAGCCTATTTGGCGCCAGGCTTTTGCTGAAATTGGGCTTGATCCAGATTTCTATGCCTACCGGGAACGCGCACTGGACGAAACCCTGCCCTGGGATCACATACACACCGGGGTCACCAAGGTCTTTCTGCTGCGCGACCTGGAATGGAGTAAACAGGGAAAAACCCGCAAAGATTGCCGGGAACAATGCTTCGCCTGCGGTATTCTCGACTCTTTTGGCAAGCTCCGCCCGGTATCACCACTCGTCTACTGGGGATGCCCATGACCGATCAACCTTTACGCATCCGCATGACTTATGCCAAGCTGGGAAACTTGCGCTTTGTTGGGCATCTCGACCTTCAGCGGCTCTTTGAGCGCGCCCTTCGCCGAACAAACCTCCCTTTGCGTTACACCCAGGGATTCAATCCGCACCTTCGGATAAACCTGGCGTCCGCTTTGCCACTTGGTTTCATCGGCGAAGCTGAACAGATGGACTTCTGGCTCGATCAGGAGGTATCCCTGGATGAAGTCAGCAATCGGCTGCGTGCTTCCCTTCCCGTAGAACTGGTCCTGCAAGAATTACAGGTAATTGATAATCAGCAGCCCTCGCTCCAGGGCTCGCTGCTCTCCAGCGAGTATGAGATCTTACTTCCTGCAGATCTCGATATACAGACTCTGCAAGAGAAAGTGGACAAGTTACTGGCTCTGGACGCTTTGCCTGTACAGCGGCGCAAAAAGACTGTCGATTTGAAAAACCTCATACTTCAGATGGAATTTTTCAAATCAGAACCGCAATCTCTCCTGAAGGTTGCGATGAAGTCGACTCCTGAAGAGAATGGTCGACCAGACGAGTTACTCGAACTTTTAGGGCTGGATCCTGCTGATTGCCAGGTGACCCGGACTAAGCTGAATTTTTCGGAGGAATAGTGGAAGATAACTGCGTTTTCTGCGCCATCGTTGCTGGACGAATCCACGCCTGGAAGGTACTGGAAACCGAAACAACGCTCGCGTTCCTCGATGCTCATCCGGTCGGGTTGTATCACACGCTGATCATTCCCAAAGCCCACTATTCCGACATATTTACCGTTGCTCCTGAAGTCCTGGCAGACACCATGGAGACCGTACGCAAGGTCAGCTTGCTTTTCCAGGAGAAACTCGGATTGGAGAATCTTCATATTTTCAATAACTCGGGACCTTTGGCTTCGCAGAGCGTTTTTCACCTACATTTCCACATACTCCCCCGCTACCCAAATGACGGAAAAAGTTTCCCGAGAATGACTCATCCAGACCTTACGGATCGGTTTGAGGAGATGATCAAAGCGTTACAATAAGTGCAATGCATTACCTGAATTAAGAAGATGCGGTGGTATAATGTGAAATCTTGTTTCCGTGGCCTAATGGATAAGGCACTGGCCTCCGAAGCCAGTCATGTGGGTTCGAGTCCCACCGGAAACATTTTTGTTTAACTCACCAGGTCCATGCGTAAGGAGCCTACAATGAGCGACGAAAAACTTCTCGAGGAACTTGCCGGATTGCGGCAAAAAATCAACTATCACAGTTACCTCTATAACACGCTCGACCAGCCTGAAATCTCTGATTTTGAATATGACCAGCTTTTTAACCGCTTGAAAGCAATTGAGGCTGAGCACCCAGAACTTATCACCCCGGATTCCCCCACCCAGAAGATCGGCAATCAGGTCTCAGAAAAATTTCAAAAAGTCAGACACCCTGCACCGATCCTGAGCCTGGCGAATGGCTTTGGCAGCCAGGACGCGCTCGCCTGGTATGAACGAATTCTACGCCTTGACCAGCGCGTCGCTAAGGCAGATTTCCTGTTGGAGCCAAAATTGGACGGCCTGACGGTCGTTTTGCACTACAATGATGGCGTCTTTTCGCTTGGGGCTACCCGCGGTGACGGCAGCGTAGGGGAAGACATCACTGCCAATCTGCGGACGATCCCAAGCCTGCCCTTGCGCATCCCGGTTTTGTCGACCACCAACCCAGTTCCGAGGCACATTGTGTTCCGCGGAGAAGTTTTCATCACTAAAGCAGATTTTTTAGCGCTCAATGCTGAACTGGAGCAAAAGGGTGAAAAAACTTACCTCAACCCCCGTAACACAGCTGCTGGCTCTTTGCGCCAATTGGATCCTGCAATCACCGCATCCCGACCGTTAAAAATGTTTCTTTACCAGGTATTGGAATCCTCCGATCCACTACCCCAGACTCAATCCGGTTTATTGGTCTACATCGCAAGCTTTGGTCTCCCGGTCAACCCACTAAAATGGCACGCAAAAAACATGACCGAGGTCATCCAGATATGTGAAAGAGAAGGTCTGGAGCGCCATAACTGGCCTTATGACGCGGATGGAATTGTCATCAAACTCAACGACCTGGTTCTTTCCAGCGAACTTGGTTTTGTTGGTAAAGATCCTCGCGGCGCGTTGGCTTATAAGTACCCGGGTGAGGAAGTGGAGACTACCTTGCTTGATATCCAGGTGAATGTTGGTCGCACGGGTGTGCTTACACCCCTGGCAGTACTGGAACCAGTCAGTATCGGCGGAGTGGTCGTCAAGCAGGCCACGCTTCACAATTTTGATTTCATTGCTGACAAAGATCTACGGATTGGCGACCAGGTTCTGATCAAAAGAGCCGGCGAAGTCATCCCCTACATCGTTGCTGCCCTCAAGGAAAAGCGTGACGGCAGCCAGCAGGTCTATGTTCCCCCGACCGCATGTCCTTCGTGCGGCTCGCAGGTTGAGCAGGCACCAGGCGAGGTGGCTTGGTACTGCTTGAATGCGGCCTGCCCTGCGCAGTTGACCCGCAACATCGAAAACTTTGTCTCCCGCTCGGCCATGGATATTGCCGGGCTCGGTGAGCAAATAGTCGCCCAATTGGTCCAGAGCGGGTTGGTAGGAAGTCTGCCAGACCTTTATCGCCTGACCAAAGAACAACTGCTCACACTCGACAAATTCGGAGACAAGAAAGCCGACAACCTCCTGGCTGCCATCCAGGTATCAAAATCGCAGTCACTTCAACGCCTGATCATCGGTTTGGGCATCAAAGGTATTGGCGAGGTTGCAGCCCGCAAATTGGCCCAGAAGTATGGCAATCTCGATGCAATTTCGCACGCAAGTTTTGATGCGCTTCAGCAGTTGGAAGGCGTTGGACCCAACCTGGCAGAGTCAATATACGAATGGTTCCAACTCGAAAGTAACCAACAAGTGCTGGAGCAACTGAAAGAGCTCGGAATTTGGCCTGTCGAAAGCACGAGTTCGCCAGTGGGAAAACTGCCACTTGCCGGTCTGACTTTTGTTGTCACGGGCACATTGGAAGGCTTCTCACGTGATGGTATCTCGGAATATATTCTGGAAAACGGCGGTAAAGTTTCAAGTTCAGTCAGCTCAAAGACATCCTACCTGGTTTTGGGGGCCGACCCGGGTTCCAAGTACGACAAAGCCCGCCAGCTCGGCATCCCCATCATTTCGGAATCAGAATTGCGTAAACTTACTTCCTCGTAAGCGTGGACCAAACATCACTCTTGTTAACAAAAAAAACCGCTCAGGATTTTCTGAGCGGTTTTTAGGTGGAGATGGCGGGAATCGAACCCGCGTCCGAAAGATTAGACTCTCGAATCTCTACGAGCATAGTCAGTTGTTCAGGTTCATCTGTCTGCAGGTCAACTGACCGAACTGCAGCCAGACTATCCGTTTGGACCCGAAAGCCCTCTTAGCAGAACCTCACGGCGCGATTCTGAGCAGCCTGACTTTTATGACGTCTTTGCTGGTCCCGATCAGGCAAACGGTCCCAGAAGACGCGACCTCATCTATGGAGGTCAGCTTCCGATCGATTAGCTTATGCAGCTAAAGGAAGGGTTGCGTAGTTTGTGCGATTGGCACTTGTTTTTTGTACTGATTTCACGAGGTCGGTACCTCTCGGCTCGCAATCCGGAACCAGCTTCTCCCGTCGAGACCTGGCATCCCCGGTAACTTTAGTATAGCACAAAAAACCCCCTCAGGTTTTGCCCGAGGGGGTTACGTACTAACTTTTGAAAGAGCTTACTTGATCTGAGACATTTGCTCAGCAAGGATGGCATTGGCGTCAATATTCGCCTGGTCGAGGAGAGCCTTGACATCAGCGGTGACGTCATCAACAATGCTGGTCATAACAACTTCGACGACATTGTCGCGAACGAAATCGTAACCAGGCACTGGGGGTTCGAACTTGCCAAAAGGAAGTAAGGAGATAGCGGTTGCGTATGCTTCCTTGTTACCAGCGAATTCTGCGGTAACTTCGTCTGCAATGCTTGCTTTCACCGGGAAGTACCCAGAGGCCTTGGCCCATGCGGCGTTTACAGGAGCGCTGGTGTAGTACTTGACGAACAGCCAGGCAGCCAGTTCACGTTCGGGGGTGGACTTGGGGATGGAAACGGATGCACCGTAGATGTTCATCACAGGATCTGGGGTGGTGTGGGGAATTGCTGCCACAGACCACTCGAAGGGGGTGCCGTCAGCTGCGACTGCATCGCCGTAGTAGGTCAGACCTGAAGATGAACCGACGGTGAAGAGTAAAGTGCCATTACCAAAATCGGTCTGATCGCCGTAGTTTTCGGTCACGAGGCGAGCGCAGCCGTCTTTAAACAAACCCTGCATGAAGGTCCATGCATTCACGGCAGCTTCACTGTTCAGGGTGAACTGGTTGGTGGTGTAATCGAACATGTCGCCGCCAAACGCGAAGGTCCAGCTGGCAAAGCGGGAAGTATCGATGCTCAGCTCATAACCGATTGGGGAGGCTGCACCTTCGGTAGCACCGCTGAATGGAGTTGCGGCAGCTTTACAAGCCATTTCTTTAAATTGTTCAGGGGTGGTGGGAGGGGCGTCGTAACCAAGTTCCTTCAGCCAGTCCATGTTGTAGTACATAACTTCCATGGAGCGGTTGGGTGCCAGGCCGAGGCGCTGGTTGTTGAACAGGGAGAGAACGTCCTGGGCGAAGAAGCCGGGGAAGAAATCGTCCTGCTCTGCTTGGGTCAGACCATACTTGGGGTGATTGATCAGTTCGTTCATATCGAACATGGCATCTGCCAGTTGATAGGTCGCAACCTGATTCTGGTAGCCAACAACCACATCGGGCACGTCGGGGGTGTTCAGGATGGGGAGCATCTTGTTGAAGATGTCGCCATAGCTACCGGCGTACTCAGCGGTGACGGTGATACCATATTCATTGGTCGCATTGAAGTCAGAGACGATCTTGGCGATGGCTGCTTCACGTGCGGAACCAGTGTGCTGATGCCACCAAACAATTTCCTTGGCGGGAACAACATCGGCCCAGGGATCGACCACGGGGGGTTCGGTCGGGGCTTCGGTTGGTGCTTCGGTTGCCACTGGGGCTTCGGTCGGAGCTTCGGTTGGAACCTCGGTTGGGGCTGGGGTTGGCTTGGCGCAAGCACCCAGTACCAGCGCTGCAACCATCAAGATTGCAAATAAACTAAACAATTTACTTCTCATTTGTCAAAACCTCCATTTTGAACAGATAGTGTTGTTGATATCGGGTCAATTCCCGCAATATCCTATATATTTTATCCCTTTAAGCCAGTAGTGGCAATTCCCTGGGTAAATTGCTTTTGTGTCAGGAAATAGACTATCAGGATTGGAATAATCGTTATGACCGCGCCAGCCATTAACCAGTGTGTATTTGGTCCAGCTTCCTGAACAAATCCATAAAGGCCAACCATCAATGGGCGCCAGGTATCCCGGGTTGTCACAAGCAAAGGCCACTGGAATGCATTCCATGAGCCTGTAAACCCAAACAGGAGCACCGTCATGATGGGGGCTTTGCTGATAGGCATGACAACCTGGATGAGAAAACGCAGGTGGTCACAGCCATCAATCCGTGCGGCATCCCAAAGTTCTTTGGGGATTTGCGCGAAGAATTGTCGTAAAAGGAAGATGCTGAACGCGTTTGCCATAAATGGCACCGTGAGTGCCCAATAGGTGTTGATCCAGGTGCCGCCTGGGAGTGGGATGATAGTACCGCGGATGAGCAGGTAGTTCGGGATCAGCGTAACTGACTCTGGGATCATCATCGTAGCCAGGAAAATACCGAAAAGCAGGTTCTTACCCTTAAAGTCAATTCTTCCAAAGGCATAGCCAGCAAGGATTGAAGTAAAAAGAAGACCGGTTAAGGTGCCTAGGGTTACAAGGACGCTATTAATAAAGTACTTTGAGAAGTTAGCCTGCGTCCAAGCTTCTTTGTAGTTGACCCACTGAGGTATTGCAGGCACAAATTTGCGTATAATCGTTTCGCCCAATGTCATCAACGAGCTTGAGATCATCCAGAAGAACGGAAAAATGAAAATTACCGCACCAACAAGCAATATCAGGTAAAGAGAGGCTTTACCTAAGATTTTGCCAACAGGAGTTTCTTTCTTTATATGCTTGATGCCAGGCAGTGTCGCTGAATTATCCATAGAAGACCCGCTCTCCCATAAGCTTATTTTGTGCGAACGTCAGTCCCAGGATCACCAAGAACAAGACAATTGCTTGAGCTGTGGCTACACCATACTGGTTTGCTTTATAAAAACGATCAAAAACCAACAAGCTGGTTGTGATAACCGTATTCTGTGCACTTGGTGTGCGCATCACGTAAAGGTGGTTGAACGCTTTAAAGGTGCCAATGAAGCCGATCAAACTCAGATAAAAGGTAACCGGGGAGATCATTGGAATAGTAATGTGCCAGAAGCGATCCCATTTGCTGCCTCCGTCAATCTCCGCGGCTTCGTAAATCTCTTTTGGAATATTGCCCAACCCAGAGAGAAAGATCACGGTGTTGTAACCAACGAAGGACCAAATACCAAAGATGATGATCGTCAACAGCGCCAGGCTGGGTCCTCCAGCTAAACCAGAAACGTCAAGACCGAGCAGGTTTAGAACCGGTTTAGGTTCGAACCGCCACTTAAGTGGATCCATGCCGAATAAGCCGATCAAACGGTTGGCGACAGACGTCTCTCTACTTGAGAAAATGATTTGAAAGACGACCGCGGTACTAATTGACGGCGTGATGTAAGGCAAAAAGTAAATAATACGGAAAGCTTGCTTGCCAATAATATCCTGGTACAGAATGTAAGCCAGCACGAGACCTATGATGATTTCCGCTGGTACGGTTCCAAGAGCGTAATAGACAGTCACAATTAAGGAATTGAGAAAATCTTTGTTACCGGTCTCGTACATCAATCCCCAACCCGTCACGAAGATAACCCCGCCCAGGATAAGAATCAGCGCTCCAGCAATGTGGGCCCAGCGTTGACCATTACTCAACGTTTGGAAAGCTCTCCTCCACACGTAGAAACCGAGAACAAACAAAGCGATCCCCGCTAAAATAATAAGAAAATTCGTCCAGGATCCAAAAATGAGAAGGTAGTTCTTATCTCCAATGAACGGTCCCTTGGTAACCTGCCAGTTGAACAAGCTCATGTAGATGGAGTAACCGATAGGAAAGATGCCAAAAATTAGAATTATCAGGAGAGCGGGAAATGTAAAGAGCAAACCGGTAATCTGATCCTTAAAAGCTTGCTTCTTAAAAGCGTTTGAGCCTTTGGTTGAAATGATTGTGTCGCTAGATTCCATAGCACCTCAGTAGTTGAGCAATTGTTGATTGGTCATGTCAGCCTTAGCCAAAGTATCATTCTACCTGATTTTGCCACAACAAAATCCACCATTTGGATTCTGGTTCACAACAAATAAATTTTACCTCAAGATGGGGCAGAATCCTAATACCGATCCAGGAAAACTATCGGTGATCAACAAGAAGCCCAGATTGTCCAACATAACAAGCCCCTCCCAGTTCCTGGCGATATCGTTATCAAGTAACTGTAAGTATGTTGGGGGTTGATCAATTCGCGAAATTTGATCATTCTCAATCTGCAGTTGGACAAGTCTCTCAACCGGATCGTTTTCCGCATGGGTTTTCCCTTCGCCATACTCCTCCACCAAGCTGTCTTGGTCGACTGCAAGATGGGTGTCGCCAGGGAAGAAGTAATTCATCACCCAAAATTTCCCGTACACATCACTAATTGTGGCATCCGTAATGCGGTAACTTATAACTGGAAAGGGAATTTCACGGATATTCTCAAGATCGGGATTAATTTGATACGCAACAGGTTGCTTGACGTTCCTCATGGAATTATGTTCGTACATCACATAAAGGGAACCGTTCCAGTAGGTCATTCCCTCAAAGGTGGCATTCAATTCACTTGAGAATGGTCTTAATTCAACGAGTGAATTCACATCCAGAGTGATACTTTCCAGATCGCCATTGACAACGCCCCTGATGAGATATCCCATCATTGGATCCCCCGCGCGACTTTCGATTATCAAATAGACGCTCTGATCCACGAACAAGATCGACTCAAAGCCCTCAAAACCTCTGATCATACTTCGCAGATCAGAATTTTCAATTGGAACATCACGAACAGGTAACTCAAGATTTGGATCATTAATCTCCGCCAGGAGATCTCGTTTAGCAATTGCAAACAAGTTCGGCTCGCGCGTGAATTCTTTCCCCTGTGGATACTGTGGCAGCAACACCAGGTA
>ERZ1645192.4343-NODE-4343-length-11239-cov-44.266989_pt1 | contig 11239 bp, 11 predicted proteins | sample MGYA00575354_ERZ1645192 | MGnify/ENA primary metagenome ERZ1645192 (study PRJEB40844, sample SAMN11349763) | freshwater sediment metagenome | isolation source: river sediment | host: Sediment | place: India: Faizupur Khadar , New Delhi | collected 2017-02-21 ... | reverse complement strand
GAGGGGAACAGCGCATGAGGTACTCCATCGAGGAACTGGAGAAGGCCATCGCGGAGGGAAAGGTGAGCGGGTGCATAGCCTGCTTCGGAGCGGGCCTGCAGGAGCCCGGGGTGTACTTTCTCGACGGGCAGACCGAGCAGGTGCGGCGAGCGGCAAAAGAGAACCGCGTCTCCCTGCGGGAGATGCAGACGGTCATCCTCAAAGGCTCGGGGTTGAGCTATGCGGCCATCGACAGCTTCCTCAGAACCCTGGAAGACTGACGGGACGGACGGGAAGCAGCGGCAGGCACCCCGCGGGTTCGGGGCGCCCTTCGATTCCGGCCCGGGGAACCTCCCTGCCTTTCTTCGCCGCGTTCGGAAAAGGCTCATGCTCCCCCGGCATTTTCACGATACCGTACTGTAAAATATATCGACAGCCATCTTCCGGTCTGATAAGAGGTATGCGAGTGGTCCCGTTATGGCGATGATCATCTTTTCGATCACGGCTCTGATCAGCTTTTTCGGCGGCATGGTGATCCTTGCCAGGAGCGGGGCGAGGTACGGGCGCACCATGGCGGCCGGCCTCCTGTTCCTGTCCCTCATGGAGGTTTTGTACCTGGCCTTCGCCCTCACCGGCTCCCTCGCGGTTCTCCTGCTCGCGTCCCTCTTCGAGATATCGTGCACCTCGGCCTTCCTCCTGTCCGTCACCTCCATGGAGTCGAGGCTTGCAAAAAACACCGCCCTCGTCCGGGGCGAGCGCTCTTTCCTCTTCCTTGCCTGCGCCGCGTACGCCCTGGTCGCCGCCTTCTTACCCGGCTCCGCCTTCTCCCTGCCCGAAGGCGGGGGCATTCACCTGGGCTGGGTCATGAAGGTGCAGTCCGTGGGCCTGCTCGTCACCACGGTGGGCTTCATGTGGATCCTCGAGAACATCTTCCGCTCGAGCACCGAGGACCAGAAGCGCGTCCTGAAGTACCCCGCCCTGGGCATCCTGGCCCTGGGGGCGGGATTCACGCTCATGGCCGTGCACCGCCTGAGCACCCTGAGGATCGGCGGGGAGGTCCTGCTCCTCGTCTCCCTGATCTTCCTCGTGGGCATCGTCTTCGTCATCTTTTTCTCCATCCGGTTCAAGCTCTTCGAGATGGACGTGTTCGTCTCCCGCTACGTGGTCTACCACTCCGCGACCTTCCTCATCATCGGCGCCTACCTCCTGGGCATGGGCCTGCTCGTCCTGGGGGTCCAGAAGCTCGGGCTCGAGCTCCCCTTCGTGGCCATGGGGTTCCTGGTGTTCGTGATCCTCTTCCTGCTGGCCTTTCTCATGGTCTCCCGGGAGGCCAAGGCCCGGCTGAGGTTCTTCATCAACACCCACTTCTTCGCCAACAAGTACGACTACCGCAAGGAGTGGGGCGAGCTCAGCGGCTACCTCTCCATCGCCTTCAACGAAAAGCAGATCACCCACGTGACCGCGCAGGTCATCCTGGACAGCATGTACATCAGCGAGCTGGGCATCTGGCTCAAGGACGGCAACGCGTTCCGCTGCGTGCACGGCATCCCCGTCTCGCTCATGCAGGAGCAGATCCCCGGCGACGAGCCCCTGGTCGACTACCTCGAGAAGAACCCCTACTTCCTCCGCAAGACCCCGCCCGCCCCGGGCGACGGCCCCTGGGAGGCCCTCACCCGCGACCGCCAGGCGTTCCTCCTGAAGCACCGGATCGAGCTCGCCGCCCCCATGCTGGCGGGAAACAGGCTCATGGGCTTCATCGCGGTGGGCACGGAGAACCCGGGCACCCCGTACGGCCGCGACGACATCGACCTCCTCACGGCCATCTCCTCCCAGGCGAGTGCGGCCCTCATGAGCGCCCGGTTCGCCCAGGAGCTCGCCGCGAACAAGGAGCTCGACGCCTTCAACCGCATGTCCTCCTACGTCCTGCACGACCTCAAGAACGCCGCGGGGAACCTCTCGCTCATCCTCGAGAACGCGCCCCACCACATGGACAACGAGGAGTTCCGGGCCGACATGCTCGAGACCATCTCCCAGACGCTCGGCCGCATCGACAAGGTCATGACGAGGCTGGGCGCCCCGCCCGCGAAGGGCGAGCCCTCCCGGGAGGCCACGCAGCTCGCGGGCCTCGTGGAGAACCTGCTCGGGAAGCTCTCGCCCCGCCTGAACGGCATCGCCGTCTCCCGGTCCATCGACCCGGGCCTGGTGGTGAGCACTGACCCCGACCTGCTCGAGCGGGCGCTGGAGAACCTCCTCATCAACGCCTCCGAGGCGGTCAGGGAAAACGGCGCCATCGCCGTCTCCGCCGGCAGGGAGGGGGGCAGGATAATCATAACGATCGAAGACAACGGCACGGGCATGACGGAGGACTTCATCCGGGACAGGCTGTTCAGGCCCTTCCAGACCACCAAAAAGGGGGGGACGGGCATCGGCCTGTGGCAGGTGAAGGGCATCGTGGACGGGCTGGGGGGTACCATAGGCGTCACCAGCTCGCTGGGCGAGGGCACGAGCTTCGTCATCCGCCTCCCGGCATGAGCGGGGGCCCGGGGCGTCAGCCGAAAGAAACGAGGAGCGCAGGATGGGCAAGACCCGGATACTGATCGTGGAAGATGAATCGAGCCTGGCGAAGCAGCTCAAGTGGGCCCTTTCGGACACGTACGCCGCGGCGGTGGCGACGAACGCCGGCGAGGCGCTGGCGGCCATGCGCGAAGAGCCGCCCGCGGCGGTCCTCCTGGACCTGGGCCTGCCGCCGGACCCCGACGGGGCCTCCGAGGGGATCCGCCTCCTCCGGGAGATCGTGTCCATGAAGCCCGGCGCCAAGGTGATCGTCATCACCGGGAACACCCTCAAGGACATCGCCGTGCAGGCGGTGAGCCTCGGGGCGTACGACTACCACCAGAAGCCCGTGAACATCGAGGAGCTCAAGATCGTGCTCAAGCGGGCCTGCTACCTCTCGGGGCTGGAGCAGCACGTCCAGGAGCTCGAGGAGGTTATCTGCGACAGGGACCAGTTCGGCGGGATGATCGCCGTCTCCCGGCCCATGATGGACCTCTTCGAGAAGGCGAAAAAGGTCGCCCGGACCGACTACCCCGTGCTCATCCAGGGCCAGAGCGGCACCGGCAAGGAGCGCCTCGCCCGGGCCATCCACCAGCTTTCCGACCGGGGCGAGAGGGCCTTCATCGTCGTGGACTGCGGGGCCATCCCGGAAAACCTGCTCGAAAGCGAGCTGTTCGGCCACGAAAAGGGCTCGTTCACCGGCGCCCACGCCCGGCAGATCGGCAAGCTCGAGCGGGCGCAGCGGGGCACCGTGGTGCTCGACGAGATCGGCGAGCTCCCGCTCATGCTCCAGGTCAAGCTCCTGCGGTTCCTCCAGGAGGGCACGATCGAGCGCATCGGCGGCCGGGAGCCCATCCACGTGGACGCCCGGGTGATCGCCATCACCAACGTGGACCTCGAGCAGGCCGTCAGGCAGGGCCGGTTCCGGGAGGACCTGTATTACCGGCTCAACGTCGTGCCCGTCATGGTCCCCCCCCTCAAGGACCGCGGCGAGGACGTCCCGGCCCTGGCGAAGTACTTCCTCGAGCTCTACTCCAAAGAGATCGGCCCGAAGTACAAGGGCTTCGGCAGGGGCGCCATGGACGCGATCCTCGGCTACGACTGGCCGGGCAACGTGCGCGAGATGCAGAACCGGATCAGGCGGGCCGTGGTCATGGCGGAGGGCGACTTCCTGGAGGCGGCCGACGTGGAGCTCGAGGAGAGGGCCCAGGCGCCCGGCGGGGAGGGCAGTGCGAAGACCCTCAGGCAGATCAGGGACGACGCCGAGGCCGCGGCGGTCATCCAAGCGCTGGCGCGCAACAGCTACAACATCACCCGGGCGGCCCAGGACCTCGACGTGAGCAGGCCCACGATGCACGACCTCATCAAGAAGCACGACATCCGGATGCTCAAATGAGGGGCGGCCGGGAAGGGTTCTGATAGATCCCGTCTCTGGAATATGGGGGCATTCTCCCTGGCATATCCGATTTTCGATGCGCTGCGTCGAGAATGATCCCGGACCCCTTGCCGCCTGTTTCTGAAAGCGGAACGCCTGGGGGAGCCAGAAGCTGCGTTGCTGGTGGGGGGAGGGTCAGGACCCCTGCTTGAGAATGGCGAGTAGGTCCTGCTTCATGGCCTTGACCTGCCCGCGTTTATCCTTGTACGTCTTTTCCAGATGATCGAACTTTTTCCCGAGGTCGGCAACCTGGCCCTCCAGGTTTTCGACCCGCCGGGCGAGCTCCGCGAGGCCGTTGTTCCTGGCATCCACGTCGGAAGAGATGCCTTCCATCAGGTCCAGGAGGTCGCTCACCTTTTTGGAGGTGTCAGGATCCATACACCTCTCTTTTTGCCTTCAGGCGTATGTGGGCAAGGGAGGAGTAGACCTTGTCCAGGGCGGTCTTGAGCTCCACGATCTCCTGCTCCAGGGGCTCGCGCTTCTGGTATTCCTCCTCGAGCTTCGATTCGAGGTCGAGGATCCTGGTGTTGCTGATGGTGAGGTCCCGCTCGAGAATGGAGACCTTGACGTCCATCCTGGCCTTTTCCTGGATCTCTTTGCTCACCTTCCCGAAGCGCTCCTCGAGCTCTTTCCGCCGCGAGGACTCCTCCTCGACGCTCTGCATCTTTTCTTCCAGGAGGCCCACCATGTTCTGGATGTAGAGGTCCGCGTCCTCGAGCTGCTCGTTGAGGAAGTCGATCTCCCGCTCCAGCAGGGTGCTGTCCAGGGTGCTCTTTTCCACGGCGGCCAGATTTTCCTTGAGCCGGGCGTTTTCCCGCGCGACCTCGCCCATGGAGGAGGCGCTCTTCTCCAGCTGCTGCTGGATCTCCTTGCGGTCGAAGAGCATCTGGGTGAAGTCGGAGCTCAGCTCCTTGATGGTCTCCACCGCCTTGGCGACGCTCTCGTTCTTTTTCGGGGCGGGCACGGCTGCGGGGGCCTTCGTGACCCCGGCCGCAACCTGCGCCTTCGCTTCGCCGGCGGGGGCTTCCCTGGGGGCTTCCACCGCCGGGGCCGCCTTGACGCTTTCTGCCTTCGCCACGGGGGCCGGCTCCGGCGCCCCCCCGGAAGCGGCCCGGGCCTTTTCCTCCTCCTGCGTCTTCAGGAGGACCGGGTCAACGTTCCACGGCCGGTTGGGCCGTTTTTTCTGGATTCGGGGCATCTTTTCCGCCACGCTGATGTCGAAACCGTCTTTCATGTGCGTATTCTCCTCAATCATTCCAGCTGTATGGGCAGCGGTCAGTAATTATAATGATTACAGAACCAACGATATGCCACAAGATTAACCACAAAACTCCCTAAAAGGCAATCGGCAGGTTGGGGTAAATTTCCCGGATGAAGGAGTTGATGTCGGCGGCGCCCCGGTTGGTGGGGGCATACTGGTTGATGGGCATGCCCATGCTCGCCGCCTCGGCGATCTTCGTGTCCTGCCGGATGATGGTCTTCATGAGGTACCCGCTGTAGTGCTTCTCCAGGGCCTCCCTCGCCCGCAGGCAGATATTGTGGGAGGCGTTGAAGTGGTTCAGGAAGATGTAGATGTTGTCCAGCAGGAAGTCGAAGTCCTCCTCGATGGTGGTGAGCGTCTCGAAGAGGATCTTGAGGCCGTGGTAGGAGAGAAAGTCCGCCAGGACCGGGACGAAGAGCTCGTTGCTCGCGAGGATGCCGTTCAGGTTGAGCAGCCCGATGGAGGGCGAGGCGTCCATGACGACGATGTCGTAGTCGTCCTGGATGGAGGCGAGGCTCTTCCTCAGCCTGAGCTCGCGGGCATTCATGGAGGTGAGCGAGAGCTCCACGGGGGAGAGGTCGAGGCTCGCGGGGATGAGCTTCAGGTTGGGCATCTTGGTGTCGATGACCACGTCGGCGATCTCCGTGCGCTCGATGAGGACGTTGTAGAGGGTTGCCTCGAAGGCGCCGTGGTCGATGCCCAGGCACTGGGTGAGGTGGCCCTGGGGGTCGAGGTCGATCATGAGCACGTTCATGCCCAGCTGGGCGAGCCGGAAGGCGTAGAAGGCCGAGATGCTCGTCTTGCCCGTGCCGCCCTTGAAGTTCAGGAAGATCTGCCGGCGCCCGGCGGCCACGAGCGGGGGCCTGCCGAGGGCCTTGAGGTAGGCCGGGATCGCGTGGGGCTCGTAGACGCGCGTCCCGTCGTCCATCCGGGGCTCGGGCAGGGCGCCCTCGGACTCCATCTTCAGGAGCGCGGCCTTCGAGATGCCGAGCAGAGAGGCGAATTCCTTGGCCGTGTACCTCGGTGTCTCCATGCTATATCCTTTCCTTCATGAGCTCCCACCAGCCCTGCCATTTCGCGACGATCCACTCGAACTCGTCTTCCGAGGCGCTGCCCGGCTCGCCGAAATCCTCCCCGGTGAGGCGCCTGAGCGTCCGGATCGCCTGCATCCTGACCTCCGGCGAGCCGTCCTCGAGGGCTTTGACGGCCGAAGGGATCTCCCCCTTGCCCCCCCAGATGCCCACCAGCCGCAGGGCGTCCTTGCGCACGGCCTGCTCCGGGTCGTCCAGGGACATGCGAACCACTGGCGCGAGCGCGGAGCGGTCGTTGATCCAGAAGAGGTAGCTGATCACGCGCCTGCGCACGTAGGGGTCGCTGTCCTCGAGCCACGCGATCCCGTCGTCGAGGGCGAAGGCGCCCCGCCGGAACAGGTAGCGGATGGCCATGCGGCGCACTGCCGGGTCGGGGTCGGAGGCGGCGCAGCGGAAGACGCCCGGGAAATCCCTGTCGTCGTCGAAGAGGGCTTCGTAGAGGATGGTGGAGGTGGGCTTGTCCGCATCCCGAAGGACGGTGGCGAGGAGCTCCCCGGTGCAGGAAGATTCCCTGAGGAGTGCCTTGGCAGCCAGTTTCTTGATTTCAGGGTCGTTGTCTGTAAGATCCTCCAGGATCTGCTCTAAGCCTACCCGTTTCAAGAAGCCCTCCATCATCTTTGCTCTGGAAGTATAAAGGGTAATGCAAGCATGAGTCAAGTGCATCTAAGAAACTGTTTCACGTTTTGTGCCAATAATGCTAGCCTTCTTCCATGAACAGGCGCCAGAGCTCCGAGATCGCCGTGATGGCGGGAGTTCCCATCATGCTCACCTACTCCGTGCCCGAGGGCATGGACCTCGTCGAAGGCACGAGGGTCCTCGTCCCCCTGCGCAAGGCCCAAAAGGTGGGCGTGGTGGTGTCCGTCAGGGACGAGGAGGCGGAGAACCCCGCGCTCAAACCGGTCGCCGGCGTCATCGACGAAGAGCCCCTCATCCCCCGGGAGCTCCTCGACCTGCTCCTGTGGACCTCCCGCTACTACCACGCTCGCCCCGGCGCCACCGTGGCGCTGGCCTTCCCGCCGTACCTGCGACGGCCCCGGGGTGCGAACCTCCTCGACGAGACGCGGGTCTTCAGAACGGGCACGGGAAAGGGCATCGTGGGGAAGAAGCAGCACGAAATCCTCGAGGCGATCCCGGGGCAGGGGATGTCCCCCGAGCGGTTCAGGGAGCTCTTCCCCGGCGCCGGCGCCTCCCTGGCCGCCCTCGTGAAGAGGGGCTTCCTGGAGAAGCGCAGGCACGCTCCAGGAAAGGTCCTCGGCCCCTTCGCCCCTTCGCCGGTGGTCTACACCGCCGAGCAGGAGGCCGCCATACGCGAGATCTCCGGAACCCTTGCGGACCGGGCCTTCAAGACCTTCCTCCTCCACGGCATCACCGGGTCGGGCAAGACCGAGGTGTACCTCGCCTGCGCCATGAAGGCCCTCGAGATGGGCCGCTCGGTCCTCTACCTCGTGCCCGAGATCGCGCTCACCCCCCAGACGGTCGCCATGATCCAGAAGCGCATCCCCTGCGAGATCGCCCTGTTCCACTCGGGGCTGGCCCCCGCGGCCCGGGCCCGGGAGTTTCTGAAGGCCTCCCGGTCGAAGGCGGGCTTCGTCCTGGGCACCCGGTCCGCCATCTTCGCGCCCCTGCAGAACCTCGGGCTCATCGTCGTGGACGAGGAGCACGACCACTCCTACAAGCAGGAAGACGGCATCCCCTACAACGCCCGGGACCTGGCCATCCTGAGGGCGCGGAACAACCAGGCCGCGGTCGTCCTCGGCTCCGCCACCCCGAGCATGGACACCTTCGTGCGGGCCGGCGCCGAGGGCACGAGCCGCATCGTCATGGCCACGCGCACCGGCAGCGCCGCGCTCCCCGGCATCGAGATCGTGGACATGAAGGGGGTCACGGGCCCGGTCTCGGACCAGCTCTTCGAGGCCATGCGCGAAACCCTGGCCAGGGGGGAGCAGTCCCTGCTCTTCATCAACCGGCGCGGCTTCTCCTCGGCCCTGGTCTGCCCGGGGTGCGGGCTCACCATCAGGTGCAGGCGCTGCGACCGCAGCCTCACCTACCACCGGTCGAAGGGCGTGGGGCTCTGCCACTACTGCGGCTTCACCCTGGCCCTGCCCGAGATCTGCCCCGCGTGCGGCTGCCTCGACATGCGGCAGGTGGGCGTGGGCACCGAGAAGATCATCCACACCGTCCGCGAGCTCTTCCCGGAGGCGGGGATCCTGAGGATGGACTCGGACGAGATCACCTCGCCCAAGAAGCTCGGCGAGGCCCTCGACGCCATCCTGGACCGCCGGGTGGAGATCATCGTGGGGACCCAGATGATCTCCAAGGGCCACGACTTCCCTTTTCTCACCCTCGTGGGGGTCATGCACGCCGAGCAGCTCCTGTTCATGCCCGACTTCCGGGCGGGCGAGCGGACCTTCCAGCAGGTGGTTCAGGTGGCAGGCCGGGCCGGCAGAAGGGCGGCGGACACGAGGGTGCTCATCCAGACCCTCATCCCGGACCACCCCCTCATCCAGGCCATCGCCGCCTACGACTACGAGGGCATGATCGCCTCCGAGCGGGAGGTCAGGAAGGCGACGGGCTTCCCGCCCTACAGCCACATGGCCCGGTGCATCTTCTCGTCGTCCCGCCCGGACTTCGCCCAGAAGGCCGCCCTCGAGGCTTCTTCGAAGCTGAACTCACGGGGGGTGACGGTCCTGGGCCCCGCGCCCGCGCCCATCTCGCTCCTGCGGAGCATCCACCGGTGGCACCTGATCCTCACGGCCCGGGAGCGGGGCCCCCTCCACGCGAGCCTCGACTGCCTCGAGCGCATGCAGATGCCGGGCGGGGTAAGGGTGAAGATCGACGTGGACCCCTACACGATGCTGTGAACTCCCCCCCTCGCTCCATGCTCCCCTGCCCCCGTCATTCGGGATCTCATGAAAAACACCTTGACAATAGTTGCCATATTTGCCAAATAGCCAATAGAGGTAATCGAGAATGGACAAGAAACATTATGCACGATACGAGGCACGGGCCAGGATCATCAAAGCCATGGCTCACCCGACCAGGCTTTTTATCGTGGACGAGCTGTCCAGGGGTGAGCAGTGTGTCTGCAAGCTCACCGAAATGATCGGATCGGATATCTCCACCGTGTCGAAACACCTCTCGATCTTGAAAAATGCGGGGGTCGTGCAGGACGACAAGCGGGGCACGCAAGTGTTCTACACCCTGAAGATGCCGTGTGCGATAGGCTTTTTCAGCTGTGTCGAGGAAATACTCTCGAACAGCATCAAAGAGCACCTGGCCCTGCACGGCGAGCGGTGAATTGTTGTGTTTCATGATTGGCAATTAAGTCAAATGACCATGCTTTAAAGAAAAGGAGCACGCCTCATGAATTGGAAAGAAGACGGGAAGTGGCTTGCCGGGCTGGCAGCTTTATTCCTTGCCCTGTTCTACCTGCCGGTGGGCATGCCCCGCTTTGACACGGCACTGTTCGAAGGACTCTATCTCGCGAAGTCCTATGCGCGGGAGCACGTCATTCTCTGCCTGCTGCCGGCGTTCTTCATTGCAGGCGCCATCGGGGTATTCCTGTCGCAGAACTCGGTCATGAGATATCTCGGGGCAGACGCAAAGAAGGTTTTGGCATATGGCGTGGCCTCGGTGTCCGGCACCGTCCTGGCAGTCTGCTCCTGCACCGTCCTGCCCCTTTTCGCGGGCATCTACCGCATGGGCGCGGGTTTGGGGCCAGCCGTCGCGTTTCTCTACTCGGGACCGGCCATCAATGTCCTGGCGATTATTCTCACCGCACGCGTGCTCGGGATAGAGCTCGGCATAGCCCGTGCCGTCGGGGCCGTTTCCTTCAGCGTGGTCATCGGGCTCATGATGCATCTCATTTACCGCAAGGAAGAGCTGGAAAAATGCAAGATCCAGGCGGCAATGCCGGAGGATGACAGCGCACGGCCGCTGTGGCAGAACGTGCTGTACTTCGCTTCCATGATCGCAATCCTCGTGTTTGCCAACTGGGGCAGGCCCCAGGAGCAGAGCGGCCTGTGGTATACGCTGTTTCATCTGAAATGGGTGCTTACTTCCGTGAGTGCCCTCGGACTGTCGGTCATGCTCATTGCCTGGTTCAAGGTTCAGTGGTGGAAGCCGGGCATCGCTGCGGCAATCGTTGCCGGGATCGCCTTCCTGCTTCCCGGGGAACCGATGGTTGCTTTCATCGCCGGCGTTATCGGGCTTTCCGTGATCACCTCCACCCAGGGGGGCCAGATGGAGGACTGGTTCGGCAATTCCTGGTTCTTTGCAAAGCAGATCATCCCGATCCTGTTTGCCGGGGTTGTCGTGGCAGGTTTCCTGCTCGGGCGGCCCGGACACGAGGGCATCATCCCCTCTGCCTGGGTGAGCGCGGCCGTGGGCGGGAACTCCCTCTCGGCCAATTTCTTCGCAGCCATCGCCGGGGCCTTCATGTACTTTGCGACACTGACCGAGGTCCCCATCCTCCAGGGGCTCATCGGCTCGGGCATGGGCAAGGGTCCTGCGCTGGCGCTCCTGCTTGCCGGCCCCGCGGTGTCGCTGCCCAGCATGCTCGTGATCAGGACCATCATCGGCACAAAGAAAACCATTGTGTACGTATCCCTCGTCATCGTCATGGCAACCCTGTCAGGCATTATTTACGGCTCACTGTTTTAGAGCCAGGGAAAGGAGAACGGTATGAAGAAGATCAAGATACTCGGAACCGGCTGTGCAAAATGCACAAAGCTCATGGAGAACGCCGAGAGGGCAGCACAGAAGCTCGGCATCGAATACGAGATCGAGAAGGTCAGCGACATCAATGCGATCATGTCCTACGGCGTCATGGCCACCCCCGCCCTCGTCCTGGACGACAAGGTCAAGGTCGTGGGCAAGGTGCTCTCCCCGGAAGATCTTGAGAAAATACTGAAATGAAAA
>ERZ1645192.4340-NODE-4340-length-11245-cov-5.684093_pt1 | contig 11245 bp, 10 predicted proteins | sample MGYA00575354_ERZ1645192 | MGnify/ENA primary metagenome ERZ1645192 (study PRJEB40844, sample SAMN11349763) | freshwater sediment metagenome | isolation source: river sediment | host: Sediment | place: India: Faizupur Khadar , New Delhi | collected 2017-02-21 ... | reverse complement strand
ATGTGCATCACTTTGACCGCTACTGGTTCAGCGAAAACTGTCCCGACGAAGAAACCCGCAAGAAGATTATAGCGGCCTGCCCCTTCCAGGCGCTGGTGGAAGACCGGGAGCACCCCGGCGAGCTGCACCTGCACTTTGAACCGTGCAATCAGTGCGGGCGCTGCCTGAAGGTGGCCCCGGCGGGCAGTCTGGTAATCCGCCCGGAGAACTTCTGGGCCTTCCAGGAAGCCATGGCGATCAGCACCAAGATTGTGATGGACAGCTTTGAACCGGGCAAGGCGGTGCACCTGGCGCTGGCGACGCATATGACGCCCGTCTGTGACTGCTTTGGCTTTACCAGCCTGCCCATCCTGCCGGATGCGGGCATCTTCGGCTCGGATGATATTGTGGCGATTGATCAGGCTGTGCTGGATATGACCGCCAAAACCCCGCTGCTGGAGCAAAATATTCCGACATCAATGGAAGTGGCCCATCACGAGGGGCATCCCTTCGCCTGGCTGCATGGGCCATACAAAGATCCCTACAAGGTGCTGGAATATGGCGAGGCCCTGGGGCTGGGCAGCCGCACCTATGAACTGGTGGATGTTCTGCCAGTGGATGATATTTCACCCGCAGGGCTGGGGTACGTACCGGCTGCTTAATGCGGAAGTTGAGGCAAAAATAATCAAAGAGCCGCGCCGGTATGGGCGCGGCTCTTTGATATCAACCGGCAGCCGCCGGGCTATTTCTTCTGCACAAAAACGACGTTATCCGGCGTCACTTTGAGGCCGGTAATGTGGGCAATCAGATAGGGGTGCGTCAGCACGGTGATGGCCGGGCCTTTGGGCGGCGTGAGCACCCAGGTGATTTCCAGGACACCGCCATTCAGCTTCATGGATTCGATGGATACGCCGTAGCCGCCGCTGCCCTGCACACCCGCATAAATGACCACATACAAGCCATCTGATTCTGCCGCCAGGGCGTTATTCAGTTCTTTGAGGGCGGCTTCGGGCAGGTTGTCGGCTTCGCCGGTCAGACCTACCGAGCTGGACACAGCCTGGGCAATCGGCGTCTTCTGGTTGCTGTCGCCGACAGCCGGGGCGCCGTAGGCAGTGATTTCAACAACGGCACCTTCGGGCACGATTCCGGGGCCTAATTTGGTGGTCACAGCTTCCTCCTCTACAACTTCTGATTCTGCCGTGGGTTCTTCAACCGGGGCAGGGGGTTGAACCTCACCGGGTTCTTCAACCGCGGGAGAAATGGCTGCCGGCACGGGGGTGCAGGCTGCCAGCAGTGCAGCCAGCACAAGTAAACCTCCGAGCAGGCGGGTAAAAGAAAATTTCATTTGGATACCTCCGAAATAGTGTTAGAACAATGCCGAAGCCAGTTCATTGCGATAGCTGCGGGTAGCCGGGTCGTCATCGCCCAGCAGTTCAATTAACCCCAGAGCGGCCTGTCGGGCGCGGCCGCTGCCATAGCGCTTGTCCTGGCGCAGCAGTTCAATCAAGCCATCGAGGGCGGCGTAGATATTGCCGCGCTGGGCCATCTGCAGGGCGCGGGTGAAGAGCGCATCCAGGTCGGCCTCGGCGGGCAGCCGCCCGGCCTGTAAATCCATCAGCCGTTCAGCCAGCGGCAGCAGCAGTTCGGCCTGAACCAGTTGGCGGCTGTCGGGAAAATCTTTCAGGATGGTGAACGCCTCGGGGGCGGTGCCGCGGCGCAGCAGGGTGCGCGCCAGTCCCAGCAGGGCAGCGGGCGTGCCGGGCTGCAGCTCCAGCAGGCGGCGGTAAGCCTTCTCGGCCTGGTCATACTGGCGCAGGTGATAGAAGCCATCGGCGCGTTCCAGCGCCAGATTGAAGGGGCTGGGCGGCGTGATGCTGCTCAAAAAGTCGCGGACTCGGCCTTCGGGCTGCAGGCCCACAAACTCGGCAACCACCTGCCCCTGGGTGAAGGCCTTGACGGTGGGCAGGCTGCGGACGCCGTAGCGCACCGTCAGGTTGGGGTTGCGGTCGGCATCCACCCGCGCCAGCCGGAAGGCGCCCTGGGCCTCACGCGCCAGGCGCTCGAGCAGCGCCGAAAGCTCCTGCGCGGGCTGACGCCAGGCGGCCCAAAACGCCGCCACTACGGGCGTATTCTGGGAGAAGCTGATCACTTCGTATTCAAAGTTGGCTTCGTTAACATCCAGAATAAAGTTTGCGCTCATGCCAGAGTCTCCATCATGCTTATTGTACCGAAAAATGGGGATAAAGTACAATCACCAGCGCCGGGGTTTGGGACTCAAAAATGTTTGCCAAACCGGGAAAGGCACCACACAACTGCGCCGGTGAGGGGGAGCCGCCGCCTGCAAAACCTCCCTTGACCGAAACAGCGGCGGCGGGTATAATTCAGCCGTTGAATATTGGAACCTTTATGAGCAGTACCACCTCCCCCGACAGCCACCGCGACCTGATTATCCTCGAAGAGATCGAGCAGCAGCCCGATTCAACCCAGGCCACGCTGGCTGCCAAACTGGGAGTAGCCATTGGGACCATCAACTGGCATTTGAAGCGCCTGGTTGATAAGGGATATGTCAAAGTGCGGCGCATTGAGCGGCGCAAATTTCGCTATCTGATTACGCCCGAAGGGGTGGCCTTGCGCGCCCGGCTGACAGTGGATTACATTCAGACCTCGTTTGGGCTGTACCGGCTGATCCGGCAACGCACACAGGAGGCGCTGGCGCAGGCCCATGCCGGCGGCGCCGAGGCGGTGCGGGTGATTGGCGAAGGCGAAGTGGCCGAAGTCTGCCGGTTGACCTGCCTGGAGCAGGGCCTGCCGCTGCTGGAGGCCGAGGCCCCCGCCAATGGGCGCACTGCACTGCTGCGAATCAAAGAACTTAAAATCTTTTTGGAATGGGAGGAAAAACGGTCGTGACCTCTGCATCTGAATTTTGGAAGAATCGACGCGTTTGCGTGACAGGCGGGGCGGGTTTTCTGGGCCGGCATGTGCAGGCCCGGCTGCGCCAGGGTGGCGCCACCGAAATTTTCGTCCCAACCATTGAACAGTATGACCTGGTGAAGGGTGTGGATATCCGCCGGATGCTGGATGATGCCCGCCCGGATGTGATTATTCACCTGGCGGCGCATGTGGGCGGCATTGGTGCCAACCGCGAGAAACCCGCCGAATTTTTCTACGACAACCTGATGATGGGCGTGGAGCTGATGCACGCGGCCTGGCAGAAGGGTGTGGAAAAGTTTGTGGCCATCGGCACGGTTTGCGCTTATCCCAAGTTCACCCCGGTACCCTTCAAGGAAGATGATCTGTGGATCGGCTACCCCGAAGAGACCAACGCCCCTTACGGGCTGGCGAAAAAGATGCTGCTGGTGCAGGCGCAGGCCTACCGTCAGCAGTACGGCTACAATGCCATCTTCCTGCTGCCCGTCAATCTGTACGGCCCCAGCGATAATTTTGACCCGCGCTCGTCGCACGTCATCCCGGCGCTGATCCGCAAGATGCTTGAAGCGCAGGACCGCGGCGAACACGAGGTGACGCTGTGGGGCGACGGCTCGCCGACCCGCGAGTTTCTGTATGTGGAAGATGCTGCCGAGGGCATTGTGCTGGCAGCCGAGAAATACAACAAATCGGACCCGGTGAACCTGGGTTCTGGCAATGAAATCAGCATCAAAGATCTGGCCGAGCTGATTGCCCGGCTGACGGGCTTTGAAGGCCGGCTGGTCTGGGATACCACCCAGCCCAACGGGCAGCCCCGCCGCGGGCTGGATACGAGCCGGGCAGCGCGGGAGTTTGGCTTCCGGGCGGCGGTGGACTTTGAAGAAGGTCTGCGCCGCACCATCGCGTGGTACCGCGAGACCAGGCAGGCTGCGTGAGTCAACCCCGTCTGCCAGCCCCCCGCACCGTGATCCTGCGCCCCATCAAAGGCTGGGCGCCGCTGAACTGGCGCGACCTGATGGATTTTCGCGAGCTGACGTACTTTCTCACCTGGCGAAACATCAAGGTGCGCTATAAGCAAACGCTGCTGGGCGCATCCTGGGCGGTTTTGGAACCATTCCTGACGATGGTGGTTTTCTCCATCTTCTTCGGCAATCTGGCGCAGGTTGGGTCAGACGGCGTGCCGTACCCGCTCTTCTCGTTTGCCGGGCTGCTGCCCTGGGGGCTGTTCTCCAAGGCACTCAATGATGCCAGCCGCTCGCTGGTGAACAACCGGCACATGATTACCAAGATCTATTTTCCGCGGCTGATTCTGCCGCTGTCGTCCATCCTCAGCGGGCTGGTGGATTTTGCGATTGCCTTTGTGGTGCTGCTGGGCATGATGCTGTACTACAAAACCTGGCCCACCGCCGCGGCCTGGTGGCTGCCGCTGCTGCTGCTGCTGGCGCTGGTCACTGCGCTGGGGGTGGGGTTGTGGCTGGCCGCGCTGAATGTGATGTACCGGGATGTGGGCTATATCATCCCCTTCCTGACGCAGTTCTGGATGTTCATTACGCCGGTGGTCTATCCGGCGAGCATGATTCCTGAGAAGTGGCGGCTGCTGTACGGCATTAACCCGATGACGGGTGTGGTGGAAGGTTTTCGCTGGGCGCTGCTGGGCATTCAACCGCAGCCAACCTTCTGGCCCATGCTGGGCATTTCGGCGGGGGTGGCGCTGCTGCTGCTGGTCAGCGGGCTGTTCTACTTCCGGCGCATGGAGCGGCTGTTTGCCGACATGGTGTAACCAATGAGTGATCTGGCGATTCGGGTTGAAAATCTGGGCAAGCGCTACCGGCTGGGCAGCACGGCAACGGCCTATACCACCCTGCGCGAGACCCTGAGCGAATGGGCTGGTTCACCACTGCGGCGGCGCTTGGGCAAGGATGAAGAAGAAACGCTGTGGGCGCTGCGCGGCGTCTCGTTTGACGTTAAGCAGGGGCAGGTGCTGGGCGTGATCGGGCGCAACGGTGCGGGTAAAAGCACGCTGCTTAAGATCCTCAGCCGGGTGACAGACCCATCTGAAGGCTGGGCTGAGATTCACGGGCGGGTGGGCTCGCTGCTGGAAGTTGGCACGGGCTTTCACCCGGAGCTGACCGGGCGGGAAAACATCTTCCTGAACGGCGCCATCCTGGGGATGCACCGGACTGAAATCGCCCGCAAGTTCGACGAAATGGTGGAATTTGCCGAGGTGGAGAAATTTATTGATACCCCGGTCAAGCGGTATTCCAGCGGCATGTACCTCAGGCTGGCTTTTGCCGTGGCAGCCCACCTGGAGCCCGAGATTCTGGTGGTGGACGAGGTGCTGGCAGTGGGCGATGCCGAGTTCCAGCGCAAGTGCCTGGGCAAGATGAGTGATGTTGCCAGCCAGGGGCGCACGGTGCTGTTCGTCAGCCATAACATGTCGGCTATTTTGCGGCTGACCGAAGAAACGCTGGTGATTGACCAGGGCCGCCTGGCGATGCGGGCGCCCACCACCGAGGCGGTGGATTACTACCTGTCCAACGGGTTTGCCCGCACCGGTGAGCGCACCTGGAGCGCCGCAGAGGTGCCCGCTGCGGCGGCACCCTTTCAGCCGATTGCCCTGCGGCTGCTGGACCGCCAGGGCCGGATTGTGGATACGCTGCGCTCTACCGAGCCCGCCAGCATTGAAATTGAGTATAAACTTGCCGCGCCCATTCAGGGCCTGCGCGTAGGGCTGTATTTGCTCAGCGCCCGCGGCGAGACTGTTTTTACCGCCTTTGATACGGATGACCCCGATGTTTATGAGCAGCAAGGCACCCGCGCGGCCGGGCATTACATCAGCCGGTGTGCGCTGCCCGCTGACCTGCTGAACGAGGGGCGTTTCATCCTGGGCATCAACGCCAGCGCCTACCGCATCAAGCGATATTTTCAAGATGAGCAGGCGCTCACATTTTCGGTGGATGCCGCCGGCGCGCCGGGCATGCAGTGGCCCGAACCGCGGCTGGGGGCTGTCCGCCCGCGTTTAGAATGGCAGATTGAGGTTTTGAACCAATGACACCATCAGGCAAAGACGCCGTCAAACGAGTGCTGGGGCAAATCCCCTTTGCCGCCGAGCTCTACTGGTTGGTCCGGCAAAACGGACGCCCCATTTCAACCCGCTTCTCGCTCAAACATCTGCAAACCGCTCTGCCAGAGGTTGTCCAGCAGGCTGCGGCGCTGCGCGCCCAGGCCCCCGCTGGACGCAAGGTCTTTATTTTTGCCACCCTGCACTACTGGATCGAGCACGCCGCCATGCTGGCGGTGGGGCTGGCTGCCCAGGGGCACGAGGTGACGCTGGGTTTTCTGCCCTATGCTGAATGGCAGAAGCCGATCAACCGGTTTGATTTACGGCGTCAGAACGCTTACGCCCGCCGGGTGCTGGCGCCGGCCGAGTCGCTGATCCGGGTGGTTTCCTTCATTAATACTCGGGCACCGTACACTCCTCTGCCCGCCAACCTGGTGGATGCCGTCAAGCTGGTGTCCAGCTACGATTCGCAGTACACCCTGCAGGTGGAAGATGTGGACCCCGAAAGTGAAATTTACAAGCTGCGCATGCTGCGCAACAAAGACGCCGCCCAATCGGCGCTGGCCTGGCTGCGCACCAACCGCCCTGATGTGGTGATTGTGCCCAACGGCACCATCCAGGAGCTGGGCGTGGTGTATCGCGTGGCGCGTTCGCTGGGCATTCCCGCAGTGACCTATGAATTCAGCGAGCAGCGCCAGCGCATCTGGCTGGCGCAAAACGATGAAATTATGAGCCAGAACACCGATACGCTGTGGGAGGCCTGCCAGATTGAGCCGTTGAGCGAGCCGCAAATTGAGAAAATGCGCTCTTTGATGATGGCCCGCCAGCGGGGGATGTTGTGGGAGAACTTTGCCCGGCTGTGGCAGGGCGCGCCCGCCCAGGGCGGCGAGCAGGCTCGCCAGGCGCTGGGGCTGGATGACCGCCCGGTGGTGCTGCTGGCGACCAATGTGCTGGGCGACAGCCTGACGCTGGGACGCCAGGTCTTCAGCCACAATATGGCTGAGTGGATTACCCGCACAGTGCAGTATTTTATTGAGCGGCCTGATATTCAACTGGTTATCCGGGTGCACCCCGGTGAGACGCTGACGCACGGGCAGTCAATGGTGGATGTAATTCACAGCGTGCTGCCCAAACTGCCCGAGCATATCCGCGTGATCAAGCCGGATGAAAAAATCAACACCTACGATCTGGTAGATGTGGCTGACCTGGGGCTGGTTTATACCACCACGGTCGGCATGGAAATGGCGATGAACGGCGTGCCGGTGATTGTGGCCGGCAAAACCCATTACCGCAACCGCGGCTTTACGCACGACCCCGACTCGTGGGTGGCTTACTTCAAGCTGCTGGGGCATCTGCTGGAGAACCCCGCAGAGCAGCGCCTGACGCGCGAGCAGGTTCAGCGGGCCTGGCAGTATGCTTATGCTTTCTTCTTCCACTATCCCCGCCCATTCCCGTGGCACCTGGTCAAATTATGGGAAGACGTAAAAACTCACCCATTGAATGAGGTGTTTGGGCCTGAAGGGCAGGCATTCTACGGCGAGACCTTCAACGCCCTGCTTGGCGAGGCGTTGGACTGGAAGGCAACGCATGACGAACCCGGACGTTAAGCGGCAGGTAGCCGATTTTTACGATCAGGTGGGCTGGCAGACAGAGGCCGATGGTCTCTATCAAAATGCCCGCTATGAAGACCTGCGCCCGGTGGCAAGCGAGTATATTCACCGCTGCCACATGCGCATCAAGCGTTACATCAAACCGCAGGGGCGGCTGCTGCTGGATGCTGGCTCGGGCCCGGTGCAGTACCCCGAATACCGCACCTATTCCGAAGGCTACGCGCACCGGGTCTGTGCTGACATTTCAATTGTGGCGCTGAAAGAAGCCCGGCAGCGGCTGGGCGAGCACGGGCTGTATGTGGTCTGTGATGTTGCCCGACTGCCCTTTGCGCCGGAAGTTTTTGACGGCGTGGTCTCACTGCACACCCTGCACCACCTGCCGGTGGAAGAACAGCCGCGCGCCTACCGCGAGCTGCACCGGGTGCTGGCGCCCAATTCAGCCGCGGCCATCGTCAACGGCTGGACAGAATCGGCGCTGATGCAGAAAACGCAATGGCTGGTGCGGCTGATGGAATGGATTGGGCGGCAGATCAACCGCCGCAAAGACGCCAAACCGCAGACGGCCCCGACTGGCTCGGCCAAACCTGCCGCGCCCACCGGCACCTTTGTGCGCAAATTGAACGCCGAAGGACTGCGCCGGGAGTTGGGCGGCGAAATGGACCTTGAGATTCTGGTCTGGCGCAGCGTCAGCGTGCGCTGGCTGCGCGCCGTCATTCACCGTGTGCTGGGCGGCAAGCTGTGGCTGCGCCTGCTCTATGCACTGGAAGAACGCTGGCCGCACTGGTTCGGCGAAAAAGGGCAATATCCACTGGTTGTCATTCGCAAGCAGTAAGTAGAAGGTAGAGGTGACTATGAACTGGAACGATAAAGTTGTGCTGGTAACCGGCGGCACCGGTTCATTTGGCAAGAAATTCATCCGCATTTTGCTGGAGCAGTACAACCCGGCCAAGGTGATTGTGTTCAGCCGGGACGAACTGAAGCAGCATGAGATGCGGGTGGCCGGATACAATGCGCCCAACCTGCGCTATTTCATCGGCGATATTCGCGACCGCGACCGCCTGCACCGCGCCTTCAACGGCGTGGATATTGTCGTCCATGCGGCGGCGCTGAAGCAGGTGCCCGCCTGCGAATACAATCCGATGGAAGCCATCAAGACCAATATTCTGGGCAGCAGCAACGTGATTGACGCCGCGCTGGATGCGGGCGTGCAGCGCGTGCTGGCGCTCAGCACCGATAAGGCGGTGAACCCGGTCAATCTGTATGGCGCCACCAAGCTGGCTGCCGAGAAGCTGTTCGTGCAGTCCAATGCCTATGCCGGCGGGCGGGCCACCCGTTACGCCTGTGTGCGTTATGGCAACGTGGTGGGCAGCCGGGGCAGTGTGGTGCCGGTCTTCCTCAAACAGCGTGAGACTGGCCACCTGACGATTACCGATGAGCGCATGACGCGCTTCTGGATTTCGCTGGAGCAGGGCGTGCGCTTCGTCATCCGCTGCATCGAACAGATGCAGGGCGGCGAGGTCTTCGTCCCCAAGATTCCCAGCACCACCATTGTGGACCTGGCCCGCGCCGTGGCGCCCCAGGCCAAGATTGATGTAATTGGCATCCGTCCGGGCGAGAAACTGCACGAGGTGCTCATTTCGGATGATGAGGCCCGCACCACGCTGGAGTTGGACGATATGTTTGTGGTGCAGCCTGCCGAGGCGCTCTGGTTTGGACGCGCCTGGGAAAAACAGGGCCGTCTCCTGCCCGATGGCTTCCGCTATGCCAGCAACACCAACCCCGAATGGCTGAATATTGACCAGATCCGCCAGATGATTGCCCCGATTGAGGCCGAATATCAGTCTGGCAAGCTGGCAAACGGCGAATAAGATGGCCCGCGTACTGATTACCGGAGCAAGCGGGCTGCTGGGCATTCACCTGGCGCTGCGCGCCGCCGGTGAACATACGGTTACCGGCGTGGTCAATACGCGCGGGCTGCCGGGGGCGCCTTTTCGCGTGGCGGCGGCAGACCTGTCTGGGACGGATGCGGTGTCGCGCCTGCTGGACGAGACCCGCCCTGAGATCCTGTTTCACTGTGCAGCGCTGACTCATCTGGACGCGGTGGAAGCCGAGCCCGAGCGCGCCGAATGGCTGAACGCGGGCCTGCCAGGGCTGCTGGCGGCTGAATGCGCCCAGCGCGGGACGCGGCTGGTACACATCTCCACCGATGCGGTGTTTGACGGCGCCCGCCCCTACATCCCTGGCGATGGCTATACCGAAGCCGACCTGCCCAACCCGCTCTCGGTCTATGCCCGCACCAAGCTGAACGGGGAGCAGGCGGTGTTGTCTGCCAACCCGCAGGCGGCGGTGGCGCGGGTCAATTTTTATGGCTGGAGCCTGACGGGGCGGCGCAGTCTGGGTGAGTTTTTCTTCAACAATCTCAGCGCCGGGCAGCGCATCAACGGCTTTACCGATGTGATGTTTTGCCCGCTGCTGGTTACCGATCTGGCGGATATTCTGCTGGAGATGGCGCGGCGCGGCCTGAACGGGGTGTATCACACCGTGAGCAGCGAAGCCGTGAGCAAATACGAGTTTGGCTGCCGCCTGGCGCGCCATTTTGGACTGGATGAAAGCCTGATTACCCCCATCCGGGTGAGCGAAAGCGGGCTGAAGGCGGCCCGCTCGCCCAACCTGGCGCTGGATACCAGCAAGCTGACGGCAGCACTGGGCCGCGCCCTGCCAGAGATTGACGCCGGGCTGGAGCGGTTTGCGCAGGAGTATCACAGCGGCCTGCCCAACCGGCTGCAAAAAATCTGCTAAGCCATGTCACGCGCGCCGGGCTGCGCGCGTTTGAATTCCCTCCCTCCCCCCAAAAAACAATTGAAAGGAACTGAAATGGACATTCGCATCGGTTCGCACACGCTCGGTCTGACCCATCCGACCTATTTTATTGCGGATATTGCTGCCAACCACGATGGCAGCCTGGAACGCGCCAAACTGCTGATCCGGTTAGCCAAAGAAGCCGGGGCTGATGCCGCCAAGTTCCAGAATTTTCGCGCCGCCCAGATCGTTTCGGATTACGGTTTTCGCTCGCTGGGCGGGCAGCAGTCGCACCAGTCCAAATGGAAGAAATCGGTCTTTGAAGTTTATCAGGGCGCCTCGGTGCCCTTTGAGTGGACACCCGAACTGAAAGCCGTTTGCGACGAGGTGGGCATTGATTACTTCTCCTCGCCGTACGACTTTGAGGCTGTGGATCACCTGGATCCGTACGTTCCGGCGCACAAGATCGGTTCGGGCGAAATTGACTGGCTGGAAGAGCTGGAATATATTGCCCGCAAGGGCAAGCCGGTGCTGCTGGCGACCGGTGCGGCATACCTGGGCGAGGTGCAGCGCGCGGTGCATACCATTCTGGCAATCAATCCGCAGTTGGTTTTGATGCAGTGCAACACCAACTACACCGGCAGTATTGAGAACTTCAACCATGTGCATTTGAATGTGTTAAAGACCTATGCACTGATGTTCCCCGAGCTGGTGCTGGGACTGTCGGACCATACGCCGGGGCATGCGGCCGTGCTGGGCGCGGTGACACTAGGCGCCCGCGTGGTGGAAAAGCACTTTACCGATGACACCTCCCGCGAGGGGCCGGATCATGGGTTTGCGCTGGACCCACGCACCTGGCGCGAGATGGTGG
>ERZ1645192.4338-NODE-4338-length-11246-cov-5.359039_pt1 | contig 11246 bp, 5 predicted proteins | sample MGYA00575354_ERZ1645192 | MGnify/ENA primary metagenome ERZ1645192 (study PRJEB40844, sample SAMN11349763) | freshwater sediment metagenome | isolation source: river sediment | host: Sediment | place: India: Faizupur Khadar , New Delhi | collected 2017-02-21 ... | reverse complement strand
GGAGGCTTCTCGGCCGGTCCGCGGACTGCATCACGACGCTCCACCAGGAACGGCGCCAGTTTCAGGATTTCCACCAGGCGTTCAGCGGCTTTCTGGAGCGCATCAAGAACGGGGATCTGACCGTCCGCGTGGACCAGTTGCAGGAATTCGAGCAGTACCGCCGTTTCGGCGAAACCCTGGTCCACACCATCCATAATTTCACCGAAACGCTGCTCAAGATCCAGAAGACCTCCTACGAGGTGACCAACCAGGCGCATTGCATCCTGGAAACATCCGGTGAGCAAGCCTCCGGCGCGTCCGAGCAGGCGGCCGCGGTCGCCCAGATCACCTCGGCCATGGAGGAGTTGGCCCGAACCGCCGCCCAGATCGCTGAAAACACCTCGCGGGTGGTGAAGTTCTCCGAGGAGTCGGAGACCCGGGCCCTGGAGGGCGCCGAGCACATGAAGGAAGGCCAGTCCAGCATGGAGCGGATGAACCAGCGGATGAACGACATCAACGAGAACGCGCACCAGTTGGGGGAAAAGTTCCAGGAGATCGACAAGATTCTGGCCCTGATCACCAGCATCGCCTCTGACACCCATATCCTGGCCCTGAACGCCGCCATCGAGGCCGCCGCGCCGGGTGAGTTCGGCGCGCGCTTCTCGGTCATCGCCTCGGAGGTCCGGCGGCTGTCCGACATGAGCAGCGACGCCGTGGATGAGATCAAGCGGATCCTGGTGGATTTTCAGAAATCGATCCAGCGGACGATCCTGGCCACCGAACAGGGAACCAAAGAGTTCATCACCGCCAGGGATGCCGCGGTGACCATCCAGGACCGGCTGGAGGTGATCACCCGGCATGTCAGCCAGACTACCCGGGCGGCCAAGGAGATCTCGCTGGCCACCCAGCAGCAGAAATCCGCCAGCGACCAGATCGTCGAAACCCTGAAGGACATCTCGGTGGTGACCCGGGAGATCGCCAACGCGCTCCAGCAGTTCAACCAGGCGGCCAACCGGCTCAACACCCTGGCGCTGGAGATGCAGCTCATTTCCCAGAACTTCACCGTCGCGTCGGAGCGCAACATCAAGTACCTGGCGCTCCAGACCGCGGCGCGCGCGGAAATCCGCGATTACCGGACGCGCAACATCCACTCCAGCTTTGAAGAGATCCTGGCCAAGTATCCGTTCATGGAACTGGTCTTCATCGCCGAAACGGACGGCACCCTGTGCAACTTCGAGGTCCCGCCGCATCTCCAGCAGGCCAAGAACGCCAGCAACGTGACCACCGGCGTCAACCTGTCGCACCGGCCCTGGTTCTATGCCGCCTTCGAGTCGGGACAGCCATATATCACTAACATGTACAAATCGATGATCACCCAGGAGGATTGCTTCACCATCTCCGCGCCCATCCTGGACGACGAGCAGAAGATCATCGGCATCCTCGGCATCGACATCAACGCCAACAACTGGGCCAAGCTTGCCTGAGTCCAAGAATGCAGGATAAACTGCAGCGGTTCAAACAGCAGTTCGCCGAAGAAACCCGGGAGCGCATCCGGAACATCAACAACCTTGCCCTGCGCCTGGAAAAGGATCCCTCCCAGGCCGGCCTGATCGATCAGCTCAAGCGGGAAATGCATACCATCAAGGGCGGCAGCCGGATTCTCGGCTTGAAATCGATCGCCACCCTGGCCCATTTCTTCGAGGATTTTCTGCAGCGCCTCGCTGGCAGCGCCGAAGCCATCCCGGCCCGGCTGGCCAACAATCTGTTCCGGGCCCTCGACTTGATGACGTCGCTGCTGGAAGGGGAAGAGTCCGCGACCGCCGCGGAGCAGGTCGACTCTTTCCTGGCCGCCTTGAATTGGGCCGAGACCGCCGCCCCGGCCGCCCGGAACGTGAAGGACGAACTGCGCCGGGCGATCGCCGACCGGATCAGCCAGAAACGTCGCTCCCAGGAGCCGGTGGCCAGCGAGCCGGAGGAGGCGCCGGCTCCGGAAGTCCCGGCCCCGCCGGAAGCCGCCGCTGAACCGGAGGAATCCGCCGCGGCCAGCCCGCCCGAAGCCCGGTTCGCCTTTTCGAGAAGTTTCAGGATCGACAGCCAGTTGATCGACAAGTTGTCTGACGGCGCCCTGCAGTTGAAGGTGATGACCTCTTTCTTCCAGATTTTCCTCGGCGAGTACGCCCGGCAGACCGAGAGTGTGAGCATGCTCCAGCAGCAGTTGAAAGCGGCCGTCGGCGAGGTCGCGGACGAGCCGGTCCGGCAGAGGCTCGAACAGGTGAATCTCCAGCTCCGGGACCTCGGCCAGGCTTCGCAGGCCAAGAAAAAGGTCATCGGCAGCCGGATCAGTGCTTTTCAAGCCTATTTCGACGCCTTCTACCGGGACCTCAACGAACTGAAGCTGCTCCCCCTCAGCACCATCTTCACCATCTACCCCCGGTTTGTCCGCGACTACGCCGTCCGCAACGGCAAGCAGATCGATTTCGAATTCCAGGGGGGCGCCACTCAACTGGACAAGCGGATCGCCGAAACCATCAACGAAAGCCTGATCCACCTGCTTCGCAACGCGGTGGACCACGGCATCGAGGCCCCGGAAACCCGGCGGTCGATCGGTAAGGACCCGGCCGGCAAGATCCGGTTGCTGGCCGCCACCAAGGGCGACCGGGTGATCATCACCGTCGAGGACGACGGCCGCGGCTTCGATCCCCGGTTGCTCCGGGAGACCGCCGTCCAGAATCAGTTCATCTCGCGGGCGGAAGCCGAACGGTTGGATGATGAGGCGGCATTGGAACTGGTTTTCCTGCCGAACCTCTCCACCGCGCCGATCATCACCGACACTTCCGGGCGCGGGATCGGGATGGACGTGGTGAGCAACGCCATCAAGGGTTTTGGCGGAACGATCCGGCTGGAATCCGAAAAAAACCGCTTCGCCCGAATCTTGCTGGAACTCCCCATCAGCATCTCCACCACCCGGGTGCTGCATCTGCGCGAAGGGAACGAGGTCTACGCCCTGCCGGTGGAGACGATCCGGGGCGTGCGCCAGGTGCGCCTGGCCGAACTGGTGCATCGTCCGCCGATCTGTTTCCTGATCGAAGACGGCCGCAGCATCCGGATCGCCAAGCTGTCGAGCATCCTCGGAACCGACCGCGCCAACTCCGCGCCGGCCCGGGACTCGAAGGTGCTGCTCCTGCTGCAGGCGGAGAAGGAGCGATTCGGGCTCCTGGTCGATCAGATCCTGGAGGAAGAGGACGTGATCATCCACCGGAAGGATCCCTTCATCCAGAACCTCCCGCATCTGGCCGGAATCTCCGTGAGCCTATATGGCGAGCCGTTCCTGGTGCTGGACAGCCAGGCTCTGGCGGCTTTCTTTACCAGCCTCCAGGCCCCGGCGGTCACCTCCGCCTCCACTCGTCCGGTGCTGCAAAAAGTGGTGCTGCTGGTGGAGGATTCCATGGTCACCCGGGAGATGGAGAAAGTCATCCTGGAAGCCGCCGGGTTCCGGGTGATCGAGGCCGTCAACGGCATGGACGGGCTCGAGAAGCTGGGCAGCCACCCGGTCGATTGCGTCGTCACGGATGTGGAAATGCCCATTCTGGATGGGTTTGCCCTGACCGAGCAGATCCGCCGGATCGAATCCCTGCGCCGCCTGCCGGTGGTCATCGTCACCACCCGGGAGAACCGGGAAGACAAGATCCGGGGCATTCAGGCAGGGGCGAACGCCTATATCACGAAGAAAGAGTTTGACCAGTTCAAACTGGTTGAAACCATCAACCGCTTGATTTGAAGAGGCGCACATGGTGAACAAGCCGAAAATCCGGATTCTGCTGGTGGATGATTCGCCGACCATGCTGCTCATCCTGACCGACACTCTCGCCCAGTTCCCCGACCTGGAAGTCTGCGGGTCGGCCGCCGATGGCCGCGAGGCGCTGGCCAAAGTGACGGCTTTGAATCCGGACATCATCATCATGGACCTGCAGATGCCGGTGATGAACGGGTTTGAAGCCACCGAGCAGATCATGGCCCACCGGCCCAAGCCGATCCTGATTCTCTCTTCCGTCATCAACCGGTCGGAACTCTTCACTTCGCTCAAAGCCGTCGAGTTGGGCGCGCTGGATGTCATGGAAAAGCCCCAGATCGACCTGCCCCAGCAGATGGCCCGCTTCTCCCGGGAACTCGCGGAGAAGATCCGGCTGCTGGCCCGCATTCAGGTGATCACGCACATCCGCGGGCGCGGCGTCCGGGTGAAGGACCTGGCCATGCCCGTCGCCCCGCCGCTCGGAGGCAAGCTGGAGCTGGTGGCCATCGGCGCCTCCACCGGCGGGCCCCTCGCCCTGAAAATCTTGCTCGGCGGCCTGGCCGCCGGGTTCGATCTGCCGGTCGTCATCGTGCAGCACATCGCCAGCGGCTTCTTGACCGGGTTGGCCGACTGGCTGGGCCTGGAGTGCCGGCGCCGGGTGACCGTGGCCCGGCCGGAGGAGCCTTTGCAGCGCGGCATGATCTATTTCATTCCCGAACAATGCCAGCCGGGGTTCCGCCGCGCGGGCCAGCTCTGTTTGCTTTCCGACCAACCCGAGGTGGGGGGCTTCAAGCCGTCGGTCGACGTGCTCTTCCAAGGCGTGGCCGAGCATTACGGTCCCCGGGCAGTGGGCATCATCCTGACCGGGATGGGCGCCGACGGTGCCGCCGGCCTGCTGAGGCTGCGGCAGGCCGGGGGGATCACCATCGCCCAGGACGAGGTGACCTCGATCGTCTAGGGGATGCCCAAGGCGGCCGCGGAGTCGGGCGCGGCCATGCACTGCCTCCCGGTGGGACAGATCCCCGGACTGCTCAACCAGTTGGTGACGGGGTTTGAACCGCTATGATGAAGCGCCCCCTGATTCTGCTCGCTGAAGACTCCCCGTCGGTGCTGGACTACTTCCGCCAGCTCCTGGAGGGCGAGGGGTTCGAAGTGGCCACGGCGGTCAACGGGCTGGACGCGATGGAGCAACTCTTCGCCGTGGTTCCGGACGCTGTGGTCTCAGACGTGGAGATGCCCATCATGAATGGCTACCACTTCTGCCGGTTGCTCAAGAACGAGCCCGAAACCCGCTCCATGCCGTTCATCCTGCTGACCTCCCTCACGGAGGCCCGCTACCAGTACTGGGGCATGGAAGTCGGCGCGGACCAGTACGTGCTCAAGGAAGACGCCAACGAACAACTGCTGCCGGCCCTGCGCCGGCTCCTGGAAGAATCCCGCTTCGACTCCGGGGCCATCCGCCAGCTCGGGACGAAATACGGCTCCTCCTTCAACATCCTGAATCGGCTCAACGTGATGCTGGACGAGCAGCTCTTCCGGATCACCCTGACCAACAAGCTCACCTCGCTGGTGTTTCAGGACGTGACCCTGACCGAGCTGGCCCGCAGCATCCTCGGCATCCTGCTCAACGTCATCCACGCCGAATCGGTGGCCGTGGCCATTCTCAGCGCCGAAGCCACGCACCTGTTCATTCATGCCAACCGGGGACTCGGCAGCGACTACATCGAGGCCATGAGCAGCCACGCCCTCGATTTTCTCGAGACCAACTCCCCGCTCGACCTGGGCCAGGGCCGGTTCAACCTGGAGTATTTCTGCGATCTGACCGACGAGTCCATTTCCTTCCGGCCTGGCCAGACCGTCAGCTATTTCCGGCGGCTCTCCGACGAAATCCACATGAGTTTTCACGTCCAGCCGCGCAACGGCGATTCCCTGACCAAGTCCTCTCTGGAGGTGGTGGCCTTCCTGCTGGACTTCGTCTCCATCTCGCTGGTGCACACCTTCATGCAGGAGAAGATCCGTTCCCTGTCGGTGATCGACAGCTTGTCGCACCTTTACAACCGGGGCCACTTCATGTCGCTGTTCAACTCCGAGTACCGCCGGTCCCTGCGCCACAACCTGAATCTTTCCGTCATTTTCGTTGATATCGACAATTTCAAGCTGGTGAACGACACCTACGGTCACCTCTCGGGCGACCTGGTCCTGAAGGCCATCGCCGATTGCATCACCCGGACCATCCGGGCCTCCGACGTGGCGGGGCGTTACGGCGGGGAGGAGTTCGTCATCTACCTGCCGGAAACGAACCTGCCCAATGCCCACATCACCGCCGAACGGCTGCGCAAGTGCATCGAGTCCCGCCAGGTAACCCTCAGCCGGACCCAGTCCTGCCGGGTCACCGTCAGCCTGGGGCTGGCTTCCATTTCCGAGATCGAACCGGGCGATTCGGTCGACCACATCCTGGAACTGGCCGACAAGAAGCTCTATCAGGCCAAGATGCTCGGCAAGAATCGCACGGTGATGTGAGATGGTCTCCCGACCGGAGTCGCTGACCGGCCTGAGAGAAATCGCCGACTTCCTGGAACGGCGTTGCGGACTGGTATTTTCGGATGCCGAACTGCCCGGGCTGCGGGACAAGCTGGCGTCGCGCCTGGGAGACTTGGGGCGGCAATCGCTCCGGAATTACCTCCACCTGATCGGGACCTACCCGGGAGGCACCGGAGAACTGCAGCAGCTCCTCAATCTCGTCACGATCAACGAAACCTATTTCTTTCGGATTCCCGCCCATTTCCGCGTGCTGGGCGAAACAGTCCTGCCGGCCCTGGCCGAGGCCCGGAAGCACACCCGCCAGCTCCGGATTTACTCGGCCGGGTGTTCCACCGGCGAGGAGGTTTACTCTATCGCCATCCAAGTCTTGGAGTGCCCCCAATTGGCCGGGTGGGACGTTCTCATCCACGGCGCCGACATCAGCGAGCGGGCCATCGGGCAGGCCGAACGGGGCCGGTACAAGGGCCGCACGATCCGTTCGGTGCCGGGGCCCATGCTCGAACGGTATTTTCAGTCCTCGGGCGGCGACTACCAGGTTCGCGAGGAACTCCGCCGGCTCTGCCGCTTCGAGGTCCGCAACCTGGTCGACGATCCCCCGCCCGGGCACCCGCTGGACGTGATCTTTTTCCGCAACGTCATGATCTATTTCCAGCGCCAGACCACGGCCGGCCTCATCCGGCGGCTCGAGAGCGCCCTGCGCCCCGATGGGTACCTGTTTCTCGGGCCTTCGGAGACGCTTTGGCAATTGGACGTGGGCCTCCACCCCCATTTCCAGGACGACTGCTTCATCTACCGCAGGTTCCCCCCCGACGACCGGCCGGCCCCACGCCCTTCTCCTCCGGTTCCGGTCCCGACGTCTCCCCCCCGGGCGAGCCGCCCGGCGGATCCCGGCGGCGCGCCAGCCCCTGCCCGGCCTGTTTTGCTGACGGCATCCCGGCCCACCCCAGAAGGCAAGCTCCGCCTGGCCCGGGAGTACGCCGAAGCGGGCGGTTACCCCGAGGCTCTCGACATCCTGGAGACCCTGCCCGAGGATCCGGAAACGCTTTACCTGCGCTGCGTCATCCACGCCTCGGAGCTGGACGACCAGGCTTTTCTGGAGGTCAAGGACCGGCTCCTGGGACTGGACCCGCTCCACCCGGAAGCGCGGTACCTGTTCGCCCTGTTTCTGTCCCGCCACCAGCGGATCGAGCCGGCCCTGGACGAGTTGCAGCGGCTGCTGTTCATCGACGAATTCCTGACCCTGCCACGCTATTTCAAAATGATGTTGCTGGAAAAATCCGGCCAGAAAACCCGGGCCCGGCAAGAGGCGGAAAATTTGCTGGCCATTCTGGAGTCCGGCCGGGGAACCGGGTTCCGGCGCACTCTCCTGGCGGCGGAGCTCTCCCCCGACGACCTGGCCGGACACTGTCGCCGCATGCTCGCCGCGCCCCGGTAGAGAGTTGGCGGGGGTAGCGTGCGGATACACTCAAATCGACCGATTTCCGAGGAGGCGTTATGTTCAGATTCATCGGCCCTGTGTTGTGGTCTCTGGTCCTGGCGGCGGTGCCGTTGATGGCCCGGCCGCTCGATACTCCCGTTCCGGCGCCGGCTCCCGCGCCCGGCTGGATGGCCGAGGCCGTGGCCGGACTGGAGGCGGAACTGGCCGCCAAGTACGGTGAGGCGGTCCGGCCGCGCGCCCGGGCGGGGTTGGAGCAGGTGGCGCTCTTCTGGCGGGCCGAGGATGGCGGACAACTGGATTTCGAGCAGTTCGCCCGCGCCCATTTCGCCGGCGACGCCGAGACGCTGGACATGCTCTTCGACCGCTACGAGAGCCTCCTGGAGAAGCTGGACGGGCACTTGTACGAGATCGCCCGGGCCTTCCGGACGCAGGTGGACCTCGATCTCGGGCCTATCCTGCCGTGGGACGAGGCCTTCGCCGCCTACAACCCCTATGCCCACGTGAACGACGATTTCTTCGCCAACAAGCTGGCGTTCACGGTGCTTTTGAACTTTCCCCTCACCACGCTGGAGAGCCGCCTGGCCGACGGAGACGTTTGGAGCCGCCGGCAGTGGGCCGAGGCGCGGCTTGCCGACCGCTTCGCCAAGCGCGTCCCCGCCGACGTGGCCCAGGCCCTGTCCCGGGCGCAGGCCGATTCGGACCAGTATATTGCCGGATACAACATCTGGATGCACCACCTGCTTGACGCCGCCGGCGAGCGGCCGTTCCCGCCGAAACTCCGGCTCCTGTCGCATTGGAATCTGCGGGACGAGCTCAAGGCCTGCTATGCCGATCCCCGCCAGGGTCCGGCCAAGCAGCGGATGATCCAGGCGGTGATGGAGCGGATCGTCACCCAGACCATCCCGGCCGCGGTCGTCGACAACCCCAATGTGGACTGGAATCCCTTCACCAACGCGGTTACCGCCTCGGCCGTCAAGGATTCCGATGTTCCGGCGCCGGCCGGCGCGACGGTTTCCGGCGAACGCGAACCCGATACCCGCTACCGGATCCTGCTCCAGTGCTTCAAGGCCGAACGCTTGCTGGACGCTTACTCCCCGACGGCGCCAACGCTCATGGAGCGGCGCTTCAACGAGGACCGCGAGATCCCCGAGGCCCGCGTCCGGGCCATGCTCGAGCAGGTGGTCGCCTCGCCGCTGGCGCCGAAGGTCGCCAATCTGATCGCGTCCCGGCTCGGGCGGCCGCTGGAGCCGTTCGACATCTGGTATAACGGTTTCATGCCGCGAGGGCGGTTCCCGGAAGCCCAGCTCGATGAGATCGTCAAGAAACGCTATCCCACGGCCGCGGCCTTCCAGCAGGATATTCCCAACATGCTGGTAGCGCTCGGTTTCAGCAATGAGCGGGCGGATTTCCTGGCCAGCCGCATCGTCGTCGATCCGGCCCGGGGTTCCGGCCACGCCGCCGGCGCCGCCATGAGGGGCGAGAAGGCTCACCTGCGGACGCGGGTGGGGCCGGGCGGAATGGACTACAAGGGTTTCAACATCGCCGTGCACGAGATGGGGCACAACGTCGAGCAGGTCTTCTCCCTGGACCTGATGGACCACTGGCTGCTCCAGGGCGTGCCGAATACGGCGTTCACCGAAGCGTTCGCCTACATGCTGCAGGATCGGGACCTGAGGGTTCTCGGGGTGTCATCGCCGGAAGGCCCGAACGCGGCCGCCAAGACCTTGGCCGATTTCTGGAACACGTACGAGATCAGCGGCGTGGCGCTCGTGGACATGGGCATCTGGCGCTGGATGTACGAGCATCCGGAGGCCACCCCGGCCGAACTTCGGGAAGCCTCCGCGGGGATCGCCAAGGATGTCTGGAACCGCTATTACGCGCCGATTTTTGGCCACCGGGACGTGGTGCTGCTAGGGGTCTATTCGCACATCATCCACTCGTTCCTGTACCTGCCCGATTATGCCATCGGCCACCTGATCCACGTCCAGATCGAGGAGAAGGTGAAAGAGTCCGGCCACCTCGGCGCGGAGTTCGAGCGCATGGCCACCATCGGGCGGGTCGCGCCGGACGTCTGGATGAAGCGGGCGACCGGGGCCGCGGTAAGCGCGGACGCGCTGCTCAAGGCCACCGAGAAGGCTCTGGCCGCGTTTCCGGCCCAGGCCGCCGCGAAACCGTAACATTCCCGAAGTTACGGGACTCTCTGAAAGGCGCCGCCGGCCGCGTCGGCGAACATGTCCACCACCAGCCGGTGCGCGTTCTCGCCCGCTCCGACTTCAAACGTGGCCAGGCTGGATTTGCCCGGGTAATCGGGCCAGACGAGCTCGAAGGTGTTCCCGCTGAGCGGCGCCAGGATGGCCGGGACGGCTTTTGGCCCCATCAGGCAGTACAGGGTGCCGGCGATGGCCCTGACCTCGAACACACCGTAGGCCGGGTTGCGGTAGCGTCCCTCGTAACGGTCGAAGGGCAGGGGTGGACCCGGGTTCTCGGGCCGGGCTGATTTCAGGCCCGCCGGCCGGAAGAAATGGCCGGCCTGGAACTGGACCCCGGCGAGTTCGTTCCAGGCCGGGGGGTGCGGCGCCTCGACGGGATTGCCCATCAGCAGGTCGTAGAATCGGAACGCGATCTGCTCGGCGGCCTGATTGCTGTTGGTATTGGTCAGGACGACGATGCCGGCCCCGGCCGAAGGGAACAGGGCGACCATGGAATGTTGTCCCGCGGTGCCTCCGTTGTGCCAGACGATGGGAACCGGGGCGAAGGCGTGAAATATCCAGCCTGAGGCGTAACAGGCCGTGTGACCGTGCATGCCGGGAGATGCCAGGATCTTGGGGGAGTGCATGTAGGTCAGGCTGCCCGGCTGGAGAAAAGGCTTTCCGGCCACTTCCGTCTGCCCGAGCTGGGCCCGGAGCCACAACGCCATGTCCAGGACGTTGGAGTAGATCCCGCCGGCCGGGCCGTAGACCCGCAGCCAGTCGCGGTATCGCCAATCTTCCGGCTCGACCCAGAGGGTGGGGCCGTCCAGGACCCAGTGGCCGGAGCTGAAATTGCCCATCTGCCGCACCAGCTCGCGGTTGGTCGTGGTTTCGGTCATCTCCAGGGGGCCGAAGATGCGCCGGTCCAGGTTGTCCTCCCAGCTCAGGCCGGTCTTGAGTTCGATGATCCGGGCGCCCGCCAGAAAGAGGTTGTTCACGTAGGCGAAGCGGCTCCGGGCGCTGGTGACGGGAGTGACGTGCCGGAGAGCGGCGATGATGTCGGCCCGATCGAATCCGAGCGCGCTCATGTCATCGAGTGAGTAGGCGGGCATGCCGCTGCGCTGGCAGAACAGATCCTCGACCATGAACTCCTGGGTCACCCATCCGTCAAAGAGCCGGAAACCGGGCAGGTGGCTGGTCACCCGGTCGGTCCAGCCGATCTTGCCCTCCTCCGCCAGCATGGCCATGAGGGCGACGGTGAAGGCCTTGGAAGTGGAGCCGATCTCGAACAAAGTATGCGCGTTCACCG
>ERZ1645192.4336-NODE-4336-length-11257-cov-4.473844_pt1 | contig 11257 bp, 7 predicted proteins | sample MGYA00575354_ERZ1645192 | MGnify/ENA primary metagenome ERZ1645192 (study PRJEB40844, sample SAMN11349763) | freshwater sediment metagenome | isolation source: river sediment | host: Sediment | place: India: Faizupur Khadar , New Delhi | collected 2017-02-21 ... | reverse complement strand
GCTGGCTGATGCTTTGGGTGAGTTGTGCTATGTGGCCGCAATTCATGGCTTCATCCCTCCTTTCACAATCCTTCTTCTACCTTCTTAATACTTGCTTTTGGGATTTTCCTGCATTTGCATAGACTTCATATAGCGATCGAAAAGCCAATCGAAGAACATCTTAGAGAATGCAGGCTTATCATTGATCTGCCTGTAAAACTTAAAATTGGAATAGATCATCTCTTGAAGCCTGTCATTTACCACAATATCAAAGGTTAGACGCGCATTCTCACGAGTATTCACTTTGACGCTATTGACCAATGTATAGTCATCGGCTAGCCTATCCTCCAGCTGCTTTATGAAGACTCTATCCTCTTCAGCGAAGTCAGTACCAAAACGCTTATTCAGCTCCTCGATTATGGCAGATAACGGCTCTACCTCTTCTTGACAAAGAGACGATTTCTTTGTCGTCATGGGCTCAAGCGTAGATATGCTGCTAGCAAGCTCGATCTTTCCGCTGCTGGTTCGTTGAACGCGATATGATTCCATATCGATTTGCTCTTGAATTTCCTTAGGTAGACGTTCTTGAGATGGTGGCAGACGGCGCATGAGATAGCGTGAGAATACGTAAAGCTTCTCAAGCTCGGGATCAGCGAATGGAAGAATCTGCGAGAGGAAAGCGTAAAGGCGGATGTAATCCCGTAGGGTGCCTTTAAATTCAATCTGGTCTTCCTTTGTGGCAATTTTAAATCGATCCAATGGCGGCTGTAGAATCGAGTAAAATTTATCCTGCTTGGTGCCAGAGACGAAATAGATCTCGGCGAACCGCTGGATATCTTCTCTTCCGTAAAATCTGAAGTCCTCCAATTTGGCCTCCAGATCGTGAAGCAGGTTGGGATCTGTGCCTTCAGTCAGGATGGTTCGATCATAGTATGGCTGGAATGCCTCCTGAATCTCTTCTGCCTGATTGGCAAAATCCAAGACCATTGTTTCTTCCTTTCCTGGATGAACCCGGTTCAATCTGGATAGGGTCTGGACGGCGTTGACTCCTCCGAGCTTTTTGTCCACGTACATCGTATGCAAGAGAGGTTGATCAAATCCGGTCTGAAACTTATTGGCCACGATTAAGAGCCGATAATCATTTCCCTTGAATGTCTCAGCGGTCTGCTTTTCGGAAATGCCACCATTCATATTTGACTCAGTATAATCGATTCCTCCATCCCTTACTGTTCCGGAGAAGGCTACGAGGGCCCTAAATTTATACCCCTTTTCTTTGAGGTATTTGTCTACTGCTAATTTGTAGCGGACGGCATGAAGGCGAGAACGGGTAACAATCATAGCTTTGGCTTTGCCGTTAATGCGATGCATAACCTGGCCGGCAAAATGATCTATCATGATTGATACTTTTTTGCTTACGGTGTGCTCATGGATGTCAACGAAGGAGCGCAGGAGATAGGTTGCCTTATCTTTTTGATAGTGCGGATCTGCTTCAATCTTCTTCAGAAGGTTCCAGTAAGTCTGGCAGGTAGTGTAATTCTCCAATACGTCTAAGATGAAGTTCTCTTCGATGGCTTGGCGCATGGAATAGAGGCTGAAAGGAGCATAGCTGCCGTCCTCTCTGCGATTTCCGAAAAGCTCCATTGTCTTGGACTTTGGCGTGGCGGTAAAAGCGAAGTAGCTGACATTGGGCAGGCGTCCGCGGCTCTTGACCTCGGCGATGATTCTATCCTCAAGGTCCTCCTCAAATGTTTTTTCGTCTTGTTTTTCGGCGTCCTCAAGGCTTCTTGCAGCTAGGACTTTCTTGAGGCTCTTGGTGCTTTCGCCGCTTTGAGAGGAATGGGCTTCGTCTATGATTACGGCAAAGTTCTGCCCGGCCAGAGTGCTCATCTCTTGGGCAATAACCGGGAATTTCTGCAGAGTCGTTACCACAATTGTCTTTCCAAGCTCTAGAGCTTCCTTGAGCTGACGAGAGGTCTTGTCGATATTCTCTACGACGCCATCTACTTGCTGGAACTGGCGAATGGTGCGCTGGAGCTGTCGGTCTAAGATTCGGCGATCGGTTATGACGATGATTGAGTCGAAGACCCTTCTGTCTGCGTCGTTATGCAAAACGGAGAGCTGATGCGCAAGCCAAGCAATAGAATTTGATTTGCCCGAGCCCGCGCTGTGCTGGATCAGGTAGCTCTTGCCCGGACCGCTCTTCCGAGCATCCTGAATTAGCCTGCGAACCGAGTCGAGCTGATGGTATCGGGGAAAAATTCGGCTTCGCTTCCCGGTCTTTCGGCCTTTCTCATCCTCTTCCTCTACGATGTGGATGAAGTGCTGCAGCAGATTAAGAACGCTGTCCTTGGCTAAGATCTGCTCCCAGAGATACGCAGTACAGTAGCCTTTCCAGGAGGGCGGATTTCCTGCGCCTCCATCTCTGCCCAGATTGAAGGGCAGGAAGCGAGTCTTAGGCCCGGTCAGGCTGGAGGTCACATAGACCAGGTCCGGATCAACTGCAAAGTGGGCCAGGCTGCGGCAGAAATTAAAGAGAGGCTCCTTTGGATTTCTTTCAAAACGGTACTGCTTGATGGCGTTCTCTACTGTCTGGCCGGTGAGGGGATTCTTCAGCTCGGCGGTGAAGATGGGCAGACCGTTCAAGAAAAGCCCTAGATCCAGGCTTTGCTCGGTTTTCGGGCTGTAATGGAGCTGCCTCACTGAGGAGAAGATATTGGCCTCGTAGAGTCTCTGAAGATCTGCGTTCAAGCCGGAGACAGGATGAAAATAAGCCAGTTGAAAGCGGCAGCCGTCGGACCTGATTCCCTTACGCAGCATCTCCAGGGTTCCGCGTCGTTCTATCTCATCGAAGAGACGTTTGAGAAAGCGGCTCTTGGCATCAGGTCCGCAGGTCCTCTTGAACTTCTCCCACTCTTGGGGCTGCGTGGAATAGAGAAAGGTAAATAGATCCTCTTGGATCAAGCACAGATTACGATCATAGTCCTCAGAGCTGCGCTTGCAGTATCCATGTTCTGCCAGGCCGGACTCGATAGACTCTTCGAAGCTCTTCTCGGAGATTTGCATCATGGTATATTGCTCTCCTGCGATACTAAAGCCCAGACACGCTTTAATGGCAGCTCGCTCTTTAAGTCTCCTGGCAATCGCTCATAGTTCCTGAGCAGAGCATCAACCAGGTCATCAGCATCCCAGAGCCTTACCGAAAAAAAACTTAATCTGGCCTCTCGTTCGACTGCAGTATTAAAACCTCCCCAACTTACAAGAAGCCCCTGGTCTGCCTTGAATGTAGCCATAGTCCCCTGTAACCCACGAAGAACAGTAACATCGGCAGGATATTGGCTTGACTTTACTTGCACACATAGCTTTAGCCCATCAAATCCCAAGGCACCTCTGCCGGCCAGTACATCCACACCACCATCTGGTCCTGGCTGGGAAAAATGGGTAGTATATCCTTCCGCCTTTAGGATGGCATCAATAAGGCGAGCCAGATCGTGACCCTTAAAATGTGATTCAATATATGCGATAATCTGGTCGTGGGCATAGCGTTCTATATCAAGGCTAGCTTCCACCATTACGCTTTCTGAATTTTCATTTCCGATATCCTCTGGCGGTTGCATGGCCAATAAATCATCTTTTCCATCAAGAAAGGCTTTGAATCGCTCTTCTGCGTTGTTGCGCCTTATTTGGCAGACCGTCATAGCAGCGTCCAAAGAATAAAGCAAATCTTGTGGGAAATTTTTTCTGGGAATATCAGTGCGTATCCACTTTGTGGGGCGAGTATGATGGATATCCCCGAGATCTGTGCGATATTGGTATGGACCAGCAATCTGTCCTACTGCAACTTGAGGTTGGTTCCTAAAGGGCATAGCTACCAGGTCGCCGGGCACCATTCGATGGGCAAAGGAAAAAAGCTGGCTGACATAATTTCGATAAGCGGCTTCTTTCTCATCTGGATATGATTTGCGTACCAGCTCCATGATCTGTTCTTTACTTGCGGCTTGGCTGAGGTCAGGTATTTCCGAGAATCCAATGCAAGCGAGGTTCTCTTCTAAAGCAACGCTCTCTTCTGATCCATATTTTCTCCCTCTAACCATCCACAGGCTCATGCTGTGCCTCCTAAACAAGCTTCATCTCTGACATCTATCTTGCCGGTAACGGCAGCGGAGATAAGGGCACTGCGGTATTCTTTCAGCTTTTCTATAGTCTGGCTGGTCTTTGACACTATTACACTATTTTTCTCTTCTTCTTTCTTTAAATACCAAATGATACGCTTCTGTTCATTTAACGGCGGTAACGGAATAGATATATTCTTCAATGTATCTGAATATATGACATCAATCGTCGTCGTGCCACTCATTAACAGAAGCTGTGTCATTATCACAATGCTATCCTGAATCACAAGAGATAGATATTCTTTAAGCACTTTATTTTCACTAGGTTGTATACGCATCAAGCATGGATGAAGAATACCGAGCTCTGCGGTCTCAGGTACTATCATACAGCGCCCTATTGTCCCTCTTGTGGTTACTAAAATATCACCTGAAAAAACTGTAAATGCACTAAGCTCTTTAAATTTAGATTTAGAAATATAATTATCACCTTCGCTCAGACTCATATCTATTACATTTTTTTGATTGTAGACTTTAATCTCTCCATTAGTCATTTCAGATGATAATAACTGACTTCCGAAAGGTCCCGTTCTTATGGCTCCAGGATGCGGTGATAGTAAGAATTTTAGCGGTATCAATTGCCAATTCGCTGGAATATCTCCCAGCCACTTCATTCCCGAGTCCTTCAATGACACGCTCGAATTGAGGCCCTTGGTCAGGGCATGACTGATGAGGGCGGCTCGCTTCTCCTGCAGCAGCTCGATAAGATGCTCTTTTATGGCGATGAGAGCATCGATCTTCTTTATTTTTTTATCGAGAAAGTTCTCAATGGCAAATTGTTCCTCAATCGGAAGAAGGGGGCATGGTATCGATCCAAGGATTTCTAAGTTCAATCCGTCACGTAATTCATCGCTTGAGAGACTTCTGATATTTTGGTAATTTACCGTAAGCCACCAAAAGAGAAAACGCGAGGCGATTCTCTGTTTCGGGATTATTGCTGCCATTGATTGATTACACGTTGTATCAATAGCTAGCTGCGCAGTCGTTCCCTTCGTCTTCCCCTGTCCCGCTAGGGCCATGACTAATGCTCCTTTTGGGATCCACTTGGCGCTGCTGTTTTGAAATCCTTGCTCGGATATATAAGCGATCGGCTGTGTGATAATTATTTGATTTACTGCACCTGAATTAATCCAAGGAATAGTCCCATCATCCCAGTAAGCCTCATTTGCCTTTTCTGGTGTGCCTCCAGAATATCGCCTAGATATCCAACGCAGTGATACAGATCCCCAATGCTCCGGTACTTCTCCCATCCATTTTATGCCAGAGTCCTTGTACTTGGGATACGATTTCCATTTTTGATCATTCCGGGAATCTGCGTTCATCAATCCTGTTTCCCCTGATTAAATACATAGCACAATTCAAATGTCATCCGGCAGCCTCCTTTAGCATCTCTGCGATCTCCTTCTCTAGCGTCCGGATCTCCGCTTCAATCTCTTCCAGCGGTCTTGGGGGTGTGTATTTGTAGAAATAACGGTTGAAGTTGATCTCATAACCCACCCTGCCCACATCTCCGTCCTTGTGATCCCTGACAGATGTATTTATCCAGGCATCTGGTACGTGGGGTATGACCTCTCTCTCGAAATAGACACTAATATCTTCATCGAGAGGCACGTTCTCTGTATCTCTCAGTTCAGAATCCGGCTCAGGATGGCCGTCCTTATCCCTGCAGATCTCGGCGTTTTCATCTCTTTCCGACAGTGCAGAAATAACTGCCTTCTTCATAGGCGCAGAGAGCCTCATTCCGGACTTTTTTATTGCTGCTGATAGAGCCCTTTCGAAAGATGGGCGGTCCTTGAACAGCGTGTCCGGGATGGTTGCCAGCATCTCCAGAATCTTTTCTTGCTCCCTCCTGCCTTCGGCTTCGTCCCTCGCTTTAGCCTGCGGGTCCTTCTTCTTGCTAGTGGCCAGTCCCGTGAATGCTTTTTCTTCCTTCAGCCGGGCGATTCTCTCCGGGCTGGCTTGGAAGTTGAGCCGAAGTGGCCGCTCAACAGTTATCTTTCGGTAGCCAAAGTCTGTGGTAGCAAAGATCTTGGACTGCTCCGATTCCTGAAAACCATCATAAATCCGCTTGATCTCCTGAATCTGCTCCGACGATATCTCCCTTCGCTTGTCTCCCAGGCTCTTCTTCATGGGAATCCACATACTGGTGGCATCAATGAGCTGCACTTTGCCCTTTCGCTCGGCTAGCTTGCGATTGGTCAGAATCCAGACGTAGGTAGCAATCCCTGTGTTATAGAAGAGCTGCTCCGGCAGAGCTACAATGGCTTCCAGCCAATCGTTCTCCAGAATCCAGCGTCTAATCTCGCTTTCTCCAGATCCTGCATCGCCGGTGAAGAGGGGTGAGCCATTCATCACTATGGCCACCCGGCTGCCGCCCTGCGAGGCAGGCTTCATCCTGGAAAGCAGATGCTGCAGGAAGAGCAGCTGACCGTCGTTTATCCTGGGCGTGCCTGCTCCGAACCTCCCGGCGTAGCCGCGCTCTGCCTCAGCCTCCACAGCCTCTTTGTCCTTGTTCCAGTCTTTGCCATAAGGCGGATTGGTCAGAAGATAGTCAAAACTCTTGTCTGCATGTTTGTCCTTAGAGAGAGTGCTGCCGAAGGCAATATTCTCCGCATCCCTTCCATCGGCGCTCTTCATGTAAAGATCCGATTTGCATACGGCAAAGGTCTCTGCGTTCACTTCCTGGCCGAAGAGGTGGACCTCTGCCTGGGGGTTTATCTCGCAGATCCTCTCCTTGGATATGGTTAGCATCCCGCCCGAACCGCAACAGGGATCATCGACGGTGCGTACAATGTGATTCTTGCTCAAAGCTTCTGTGTCCTGGGAGAGCAGGAGGTCGACCATCAAGCGAATGACCTCGCGGGGCGTGAAGTGCTCTCCTGGATTCTCATTCAAGGCTTCATTGAACCTGCGGATCAGCTCTTCGAAGATATAGCCCATCTCTATATTGGATACCACGTCCGGGTGCAGGTCAACCTCTTTAAACCTCTCCACAACCTTGAAGAGCAGCCCTGCCTCATCCAGCTTGGTAATGGTATTTCCGAAATCGAATTTCTCCAGCACCTCACGCATGTTTTCGCTGAAGTCATTCATATAAGCCCGGAGGTTGCTGGCCAGGTTTGGTGCATCGGCAACAAGCCGCTCGAAGTCGTAGAGAGATGTGTTGTAGAAGGCGAATCCGGAAGCATCGCAGAGCTGAGGATAAAGGTTATCCAGCTTTCCTTTGAGCTTAGCATTTCTCTCCAAGACAGCCGGCTTTGTAGCAGCCAAGATACAATCAATGCGCCGAAGTACAGTCAGGGGAAGGATGACATCTTGGTATTTGCTGCGCTTGAAATCATCCCGGATTAGGTTATGCAATCGACCAAATGAAGTTGGCTCGCTCACTGAAGTTGTTATTCATCTCTCCCTCAGTCTCGGGCAATAAGAACTGATTTGCGATAAAGCTTCCGGGCCGCTAAAAGATTCTACCTTCTGGCACCTCAATAATTACCCGCAAAGAAAACCTTTGAGGCAGTTTGTTCTATGACATTTTTGATAAAATCTAAGAAAATGACACAGAACTTCTTTGGCTGCTTTGCATTGCCTCTACTGCGCTTCAATAGGCTCTTGCCTATTGCCTTGGTTTGGGGAGAGATCTTCCTCGATGGTCAGGGATACGGGCTCTACCTGTATTTGCGGGAATTGGGCCTTTGTCCTCTTCTTATAATCCCTCAGCTCCTTCTTCTGCTCATCCACAGCGATCTCATACCACAGCTTCATATGCTTATGAACATCCTCCTGTGCACACTCTTCCATATGGCGCTTTACCGAATAATCACAGAACGAATCCGGCCTGAGTGCCATGTATATCTGAAGCTCTTTCTCTGCCCTCTGATCCCAAACCGCTCTCTCTGGAGTCGTAGGCCCGAAGCTGTCCTTCACTTCTCCATACAGGCCCACGGTTTTCAAGATATGGACTGCGGAGGTAATGGCGGTCTTCTCATCTGAGCTATGGAGGCCATTGGAGAGAACATCCACCGCCTCATGGGCCAGGCACTTGAGCCGAAGCTTCGCATCTTTCCATAATTCCTCCCTTCTGGAGTTCAATTCTGCCACGAAAAATGCATTTTTGTACCATTTTGATATGGTGTTCCGGCCCACGCCGATGGTTTCAGCTACTTCTTTATCGGTTTTTCCGAAGATTAGGAGGTCTATTGCATTGAGCTGCTCCGGTGTCAATTTCGGTGGAAGGGACCGGCTCTGCATCGCATCGAATGTCTTAGTTATCTCTTCCTGGGTGATTGACATTTTTGGAGCACTCCTAGCGATTTCATCATTTGCTCTTTGGTCTTTCTGATCTTCTCGGCTTCCTTGAGATTGCCCTGCGATCTGAGCTTCTTCTCCCAGGCTTCGCAATCTTGGATTCGCCTTCCTATCAAGTCGATAAAATGCTCAGTAGACAGGTCTTGCTTCTTTTCAAAGCATACCCTGGACTTGTCTATCTCTACCGGCTTCATGAGAGCCCGGCCTCGGCCATCGCCTTCTTCAGCCTGCTCCTGGCCAGATCCTCAATCCTGTCATTAAAACTGGATTCATACTCCCCGCGGAGAGGATCAAATTCCAGTATAGAATACGACTTGTTTTTCTTATCATCTTCAATTAGCTCTCTCTGGGCCTCAATCCGCAGCCGGTCCATAATCACTGCCTCTGCGGTAGTCGGTCCGCCTTTGGGCAGATCGGTATCGCCCAGTAACTTGGTGCCCTGCAGGATGTATTTGGCCGCGGCCAAGGTCGTTTTGGGATCGCTGCTATCAAGCTGCACTTCCACCGCATCCAGAGCCCGGTTGGCCAGCGATTTGAGTCTCTCTCTGGCTTCCCTCCACATCTCGGACCTCTGTCGGTTCAGCTCAGCGACAAAAATAGGGTCATCGTTTCGCCAAGACCAAACCGTTTGCCTGCTAACTCCCACGGCCTCAGCAACCAGTCTGTCACTCCTCCCCTGGATCAAATGCTCGATGGCATTTAGTTGCTCCTGATTCAGTTGTCGTATCTTGTCAGATTTTGCTGTTTCAGACATCATATCACCTTATGAATTAATAAAAAATATCAATCTCCACTACCGGCTTGATGGTCGCTCAAGCTTCGGCCTTCTTTAAATAGGAGCAAGGATCGCACTTAATTGCGGATCTATCGCCACATTTGGCCACCTGGCAATTGCCACAATCTCGGGAGGGCAGCACTTCGGCTTGGGGGTGCGGTCTTATGAAAGCCTCATCTCGGGCAAGCTTGGGCATTCCCGCCTGTTGGGGATCATCGTTGTTGATTTTCTCTCTTTCAAGCTTATCTAGAGGGATTTCGTCTATTTTGTCAGTTTTGTCCGTTCTGTCAGTTTTGTCGGTTTTGTCCCAGAGATTTCCTCCATTCTCATGGGATTTATCACGATTGACCTTATTGACTAAACCGACTAAACTGACATTACTGACTAAACTGACAGAACTCAAGAGAGCCCATTTCCTTGGTCGCCCTCCCGAGCTGCCCGGTTTTTCTATCCGTATCTCAATTTCTCCGCTCTCTTCCATCGCCTCGATGGCTTCATCAAATTCTTTTTTAGTCATCCTGGTTGATCGCAGAATATCTCTGGTAAGGGCTTTACCGCTGTTCCTTTTTAGATATGCGGCTATTCGATCCAAGCGATTTTTTTCAGCGTTGCTCCCAACCAGTTCATATACGGCTCTAGCCGTTGGCATGAAATAATCATCAACCAACCTGCAAGCTTCTTCCATGAACTCCCGCCGGATCGGCTTGGATACGTCAAAATCGGGGCTCGCAAGTTCAAAAAGCATCGAGAGCTTTACCACAGTTGGCGCCAACCTGGAATAAATCTGCATGGCGTTGCCGTCGTTGCTTGCAGTCCATTCCTCTTCCCTCACCCGCTGCCACTCCGTATAATATGCCGCAGCCTCTGGGCTGAAATGCAGGGCCGTGCATCCTGGTAACGCTGCCATCTTTGCGGCGATCTCTGCAAGCTGATTCCTCACAACGCCCTCAAAGATGCTATTGGCCGCCGTCCCTTCTTCCAGTGGTAGCCACTTGGATTTTTTACCTTGTGGGAAGAAGAACAGGAACCGGGCCATGAAGCCGCTCAAGGTGTCGTTCTGCTCAGTGTTTGCCCCTAGACTGGCATCAGTAGTTGCCCATAACAGGTTTAGATATGGATCATCTACTCTAAACTCGGTCTTAGTATTCTTTCGCTGGCTGGTTCGCAGCTTGCGATAGAAAGGCTTACAGTCGTAAAGCTGCATGAGGGAGTCTTTAAAACCTCTCATGTAGTCTTTCTTCATGAGACCTAAAACGCCAGCCGCCTCATCTCTAATCCAAGGAGCATGATTAAAATCACTTAGATGCTCGGTGAATGCCTCGGGCGAGAATTCAGTTGGGACAAGAGCAGATCTGAGCCCTTGGAGAACTTCGCAAAGCAGATTCTCGGTCATATCAACGACGGTGCTTTTTCTGGCCAGGCTTGATTTGCCATTGATTGAGATGTACAAATTGGGGTAAATGACCCCTTGTTTTAGTGAAATTTTGATTTTCTTGTCAGCCACAACTGCTAAAGCAAACAATCCGCCTGCGATCCAATATTCTCCATATGCATCTGAGAGGTCAGTGCCATATTCTGAGAAGGTTTGGATGAAGTTGTCTTTGGGTAGCCTGCATTCAAATTTAGGTCCCTCTGGCAACGAATATGCTTCGATTTCGGTCTCAGTGATCTCTCCATCGGGCTGCTCTTTTGCCTTCGGCACCATCCTGCTTAAAAAATGAATCAGCCCATAATCACCGGGCCATCTGTCACATTTCTCATCAGGTTTGCATGCTCCAAGTCCTTTGAGTCCGAGATGGGGATATCCGGCTTCATCATTTTGAATGGTCTTGCAGGATGGGCAGCTTATCCGACCAAAGCAACTATCAAAGATATGGTGAGCATTATCGAGACCATTTCTTTCTGAGACTGTTTTGACTACTTCCCACGACTCATCCTCGCTCCAACCTGCTTGAAATAGAAATCTGGAAAGGACCCCTGAGAATCGGGTCTTTCCTCCGCCGGTGTATCTGGTGTCGATTATATGCTTAAT
>ERZ1645192.4329-NODE-4329-length-11261-cov-3.882117_pt1 | contig 11261 bp, 9 predicted proteins | sample MGYA00575354_ERZ1645192 | MGnify/ENA primary metagenome ERZ1645192 (study PRJEB40844, sample SAMN11349763) | freshwater sediment metagenome | isolation source: river sediment | host: Sediment | place: India: Faizupur Khadar , New Delhi | collected 2017-02-21 ... | reverse complement strand
ACACAAACCTTCTCACCTAGTAATGAAACCACGCGGGCGACATTTAACCCCTTGCCTGCAGGCACAGTCAACGCCCTTGTGTTTAAATAAGTTGATCCTGAACGAAGCTGATCAAGCGTATACAAACAGTCTATTGATGGATTAAGTAAAGTACAGTAAATCAATTACAGTATCAACCTTGAAAAAATTAAACTGCCATTCAGGCATTTATTCCCGAAACATGGCTAAACTACTTAAAATAAGTTTTTTACAGATGAAGCGCCAAAGGAATTCAGGAGAATTATGGACCATGCAATGTTGAATTGTGACGGGAAATTGTTATTTCATGCGCTTTCACTGGCTTTGATTGGGGTAAAAACTATTGGTTATTAGTAAATTTCTATATTAATTAAGAGAAAGCAGATCCAGTTTTAAGTTAAAGGCAAAAAAGCCGATCGACATATAACCAACCGGCTTTTTACAAACATTCGAACAAGTAAACAAATTTAAGGAGTTATTTCAAATCAACAGGATAAACACCGTTTGTTTCGAGATTGCCCCGGTTCTTTGAAAAATACATTGCCGAATCTTTAAGGCTGTCTTTCAAAGCCGAAGCGGAGTCTTTCTGTGCAAGAGTTTTTACTTCTGAAACCGGTTGTGCTTTCTGAGTAAACTCCTGGTTTTTGGCAGTCTGAATATTTAGGACAAAGTATCCTACAACAGCCAGACCAAGAAGGAAAAAACTCAAAGAGTATACGGTTTTCTTGACAAACCCTGAAAAGATTCCTGCACTTGTATACTGTTTTTTAGCAGTAAACAATCGTTTTAATTCAGTATCCACTTTCTCTGAAGGAGTTTCTGATAGAATATCGGTTGTAAAGAATGAACTTTTCTCAGACAAATACAATTCAAATTCACCTTTACATTCCGCACACTGACCGAGGTGCTCCTCGTACAACTTAGTATCCTGTTCACTGAGTTCTGATGAACAGTACAGTAAACCGGCTTCTTCCCATTTATTGCACGCCATCGATCCCCCTTTTTTTGAGTTCTTTTCGAATGTTTTTCAGTGCGAGGCGCATCCTGCCCAGCGCTGTGTTAATAGGGCAATTCATTATCTCTGCGATTTCTTTAAATGGTACACCACCAAGTTCCCTTAACAAGAAAACCTCCTTTTGTTGGGGATCCAGTTCCTCGACCGCAGCATTAATAATCTTTCGTAAATTTTCGTCAGAAAGCTGCTGATCTGGTGCCTCTATTCTACTCCCAATTGCCCCTTCTGCATCCTGCTTGTGATCAGTTTCCACCTTCGCATGCCTGAAGTAATCAATTGTTCGTTTGTGAGCTATTCCAAAGAGCCAACTCAACAGGTTCCTTGTTCTATCAAACTGATCTGCATTACGTAAAGCTGCCAGGAAAGTCTCCTGGAGCAGATCTTCTGCGACTTCCCTATCATTGGTCATACGGACAAGGAATCCGAAGACCCGGTTCTTATATTTGTCATAGAGCCCTGAAAAACCTCTGGGATCTCCTTTGAACCACAGATCAAATAACTCTCTGTCGTCTTCACCTGTTTGTTGTTCTTGCATATTACTACGTCTTTTCCGATTAAATTATTGTTTATTTATAATTTTTATCTGTTTTTTTTTGAAATATACTCTGAATCAATATATATAGTAATATAAAATATCTCCACAGCAGGTACAATTCCCAGAGAGTACGTCGAGGACATTAAAAAAGTGCCAACTAATAGAGTTTTTAGTTGATAGAAGAACCCAGTAAACGCCTACTTTACAAAACAGCGATAAACAGAACACATATTTTTAACATACACAGTGAAACACATTTATAACAAAAATGTATTTCACTGCCCCATCAAAAACATTTGCAGATAATCATCCATTAATTTGTCTTTGAAAGCTCTTCCTTTATAAGCAAATTGTCAGGATCCATCTTGTATGCATTTTCCAGATGAAGCTTATACCCGGTGGTATCTTTCCGGATTTTTGATATTTTAGCCAGTCCTAATTCTGCCAAAGCAAATTTTTTATCTGATTCAAGAGTACGCTTATAATATGTTTCGGCCCATTGGATCTTACTTTGAAGCAGGTGGGTTTCAGCACGCTCAAAGTATGAATTCGGGTAATCCGGTTTGATAAATGAAACTTCTTTATACACCTCTATTGCCTCTTCATATTTTTTATCATCCCGTAACACTGCTGCTTTTATCATCTGAGCATCTATATTTTCCGGATCAACAGCAAAAATATTCTCAAGTGCATCAAGTGCCTCAGCAATTTTTCCTGCGTTTCTATAAGCCTGTGCAAGCATCATGATATGATTCTTATCATTTGTTTTCTCTGCAACAGCCTTTATCTCAGCAATCGCTTCATCCTTCTTTCCGTTTTTCTCATATAGCTCAAACAGCGCAATTCTTACATCAATATTGTCAGCTGCTTTTTCTTTAACTTTTAATAGAAGATCATTTGCTTCAGATGTTCGTCCAGTCTGTAAATATCCCTTAGCAAGGTTTGCCATGACTACCGGATCACCACCCTGTAAAGTATTCGCAATCTCAAGATATACCATGCCCTCGTTTGTTTTGTTTGTTTTTATTAATAAAATGCCGAGATTTTTGTTTGCATCAAAACTCTGAGGATCACTTTCGGCATAGCGTTTGAAAGCCATCAAAGCATCATTATCACGATTCTGCTTTACGTATACTTTACCAAGCTCAAGCCAAACCGCAGGTACTGCCGCACCAAGTTCAGTAACTCTTTTTAAATACTCAATTGACTTACCCATTGTCTCGCGACTTTCTGAAAGCAATACACCAAGACGCAGGAAATTTCTGTAATCAGCAGGAAACATCCTGCTATTCTCCTCATAATATTTTATAGCACCAGCATTGTTTTCCATTTCCGATAATAAAGCTCTTTTATAAAGAACATCCGGATCTTTACCACCTGGTAATGCGACTAATTCCGTTAATGTCTTTATAGCATCGTATTTTTTATTAACCTTTTCATACGCATTCGCTAGCATTAGCAGTGTTTTTGCCTGAAAGGCCGGTTTTAACTTTCTCGACTTCAATGATTCAAGTGCAGAAATTGCTTTAATCGAATCGCCTGTATTTACACATGCATCTGCATATTCAAACATTTCATTATCAGAGGTTTTTGTAAGCGCCATACCATAGAAACGTACTGCATCTTTATATTCTTTATTCCGGTATGCTTCAGCAGCAACTTTCTTGGCGATTACCGCATTGGATGAATCTTTTGACAGGTAAGTCTTGTAAGCATTTATCGCTTCTGTTTGTTTAAAACTGCGTATATAAAGATCACCCAATTCTTTGAATTCATTAACAGCCTTTGGATTCATCATGATAATCTGCTCATAGGTGATAATTGCACTGTTTACATCACCAATAACAGCCTGTGATGCAGCAAGTGCATTTAATGCGTCTAAATTTGATGGTTCTATTCGTAATGCATTCTGATACATCTCAATTGCCCGCGGCATCATATTCTTCTTCTCATAAATCAATCCAAGGGTTGTATAAGTTCCAGCATCAGCCTGATTCGATCCCACAAGCCCTTCAAGTGCATTAATGACTTCATCCTGTAAACCTTTTGCATTGACAATCTCTGCATACCTTTTTAAAAATCCCTTTGATGAAGCATTTTTCTTTAATGCAATTCTATATTCAGAAAGAGCGTCATCCATTTTGTTATCATTATAATACAGATCACCCATCAACCCATGTGCATCAGCATTATCAGGTGACAGCGTGAGATATTTTTTCAAGTAAACCATAGCCTGAATGTTTTCTTTATTTGCATTTGACAATTCGTATAATTTATAAACAATCTTTCCGTCTTCAGGCTTTAAGACAGATAACTCTTTATACATTGTCACTGCCTCAGTATAATTTTTTGTTTCTTCAGCATAAGCAGCGAGACGCATTCTTGAATCAATATTCTGACCATTAACACTAACAATCTTTCTATCAACTTCTGCAAGCTTGTCTTTCTGGCCAAGATTCAGATAACACTCAGCAAGCGATGAAAGATATTCCGGTTCGGAACGTTTTTTAACAATGATTTCAAACTGGGTTTGTGCATCTTTGTAATTCTTTTCTCCAAGCAATATGTTACCAAGAATAATCCGTGCATCAACAAGATCCCCATTCATTTTAATTGCATTAAGTGCTGACGTCTTAGCCTGAGGGAACTGATTCATATAATAGTTACTGATGGCAAGCCCCTCTAACGCATCAGCATTTACCTTTAGAGAATTACTTTTTTCAAACATTGCCCTGGCATCGATATACTTTCTAACTTTTATATTGTAGTTTCCAAGGTTCAGATAAATTCCAGGATCGTTCGGACTTAGCATAACCATCGATTCGAGCACACTCTTAGATTTCTCCGGCATATTGGCCTTTTGATATAAATCCGCAAGCCGTGCGTATGCTTCAACATTTTTAGGAGTAATGGAAATGACTTTTTCGAGACTTGCAATTGCATTTTTTGAATCATTTAATCCCATATAAGCATCTGATAAAAGGAAATAGCCATCAGGTACAACAACACCATTTGCATCATTCTGGACAATAAAGGAAAGATACTTAAGTGCTATGTCATAGTTCTTCCCTGCAAGACGCGATCGTGCTGCTTTTTCTCTTGCTATAAGGGCCTCTTTTGAACCTGTTTCACCAAACCTGCTTATTGCGTTTTCGTAAAGCGTAATTGCTCCTGATGGGTCCCCGGAATTGTTTTTTGCATTTGCAAAATTGTAATAATCTCCACCAGTCATCAATCCGGATGAAACTTTCTCATATGCTGCAGCAGCTTCTTTACTATTGCCAAGTTTTGTATATGCCCGCCCAAGCTCCAGATAGGACTCTGTACTCGTTCCTTTTGTTATTGCATCCTTAAGAAAAATTATTGCAGAATCTGCTTTACCTGCTTCGTTATAAGATTTTCCAATTTTGTAAACAACAGCTTCACTGGATTCCTTTTTATAATCTTTTGCAAGCAGGGGAGCTGCACGAATGTAATCTTTCTCGTTGTAATAAATATTTCCCAGTTCTCTATTTGCAATAGCATTCTTAGGATCATTCTGTATTACTTTTTCAAGTGCAGTTTTTGCATCAGCAGAACGATTCAACGCGATACATGCTTTTGCATACTCCCAGCTTGCTTCTGCAGTAAAATTTACCTCCAGTGCTTTCTTTGCCATATTCAACGCTTCGTTTGGCTGATTCATAGTATTGTAAACTGTCGCACAACCAAGTAGTGACTGGTAGTCGTTTGGGTTTAATCTCCAGGATACCAGATAGCAGGCAAGCGCCTTCTCATTCATGCCCAACGCGCTGTTTGCTTTGGCAATTTTAACCCACGTTGCAGCATCACGATCGGATATAGCGATCTTTTCATCAGCATAATCCAGTGCGGCTTTATAATCACCTGCATTAAATAGCTTATCAAATGCAGCATCAGCAAATAATCCAGATGACATCACACATAGTAGCGTTAATGCCTTAAACATCCTGTTTTTTATTTTTTTATCTGACATGAACCCTGCTCCTTTTTTATCTTCATTAATCACAAATCGTTATATATTAGAAAAATGGTAATTATTCAAAATATTTGCAACCATTTGCCTCTCTTAATGAGATTATTCTGTTCTCCAGAAACACCCATGAAAAATGTTCCCCCGGATCAACTTTAATATCCTTTCGTAAACCATCCTTAACTGCTGCTTCATTAGCAACCATATCATGACCTACAAGTTTAAATGTTCTATGAAATTTATTTTCCATTAGAAGTATTAATGTAGCAAGGGAATCGTACTGAATTGACTTAAACCCGCTAATCGCCGTTGCCATTAACTCAATACCGATAGAAAAATTATTAACAGCAGTACGATTATCAGGGTGAGGCATTCTACTACCACCACAATGCCAGGCTTTTTGAGTCTCCGGCACCAGTTTGTAAATAACCCCGTCTCTATCAATAAGAAAGTGACTACTTACACCAAAATCACAAAAAATTTTCATAATCGTTCGAAAATTGTACGGATCATCAGGTGTTATATCAACAGCACTAATGTAATGAACAACAATAACGTCTATGATTTCACCGTCTCTGTCACTCCAAAGAAACTCTTTTCCCGATTGTTCGATCAGGATTCCCAGAGGCATTCCATTTATATCAAGATTATTATTTTTATCAAGAAGACAATTGATAATTTTCATGTAGACACCACTATCCCAGAATTGACAATTGAATTATTGTAAATATACTTACGGATATGTAAATTATCCATCATCACTTGAAATAACTTTTCTAATTTTTCAAGTTTTACCATTTCATGTTACTTTGTTGTTATACCAGCAAACCAGTCTACAGCCTTAAGCTCTATAATACCATTAAACAAGAGTGTTAGTTCTCTATTCTAACTTGTTTTATTATAACATTATGCCCATTATGAAGCAAAGTTATTCACACAGAGAACGAAATATTAAATTATCTTTGTATAGTGTACACTATGCAGTATTAGTACAATGTGACATATTATTTTAGCATTATTATCCTTTTCCTGAAAGATAACATTCGCGAGGAAATTTTTATGAATTCTCAAAAAAAAGCAATAATAATTACAGGTGCAACAAAACGCCTTGGCTTACTCTTCGCAAAAAAGTCACTTGGAATGGGATACTCCGTAATAATGCACTATCATTCTGAAATAAGTGAGGATTGTTATTCACTCAAAGAACAATTTGACGATGACATCACATTTATTCAACTTGATCTGGCAGATATTCCTGAAGATTTAATCACCCGGTCTCTCAATATAACAGAAAAAATAATCGGTCTTGTTAACAATGCATCAATATTTACACAAGGTAATTTGAGTAATCCATCAGATTTTATGGAGAAATTTTCAATTAACACTCTTGCCCCCATGAAGTGTTCCACTGCATTTTACAAACATGTAAAAAATGGATGGATAATTAACATTACTGATGCTAATATAAAAAGACCCAACAGTTCATTCCAAAATTATAGGATATCCAAACTTTTCCTGGAGGAAATTACCCGTCAACAGGCGGTGATCTTCGCACCTGATGTTCGTGTAAATGCGATTGCACCCGGAGCTATGCTTCCGGCACAACATGAAAATGATTACTTCGTATCACTGCGTGATACAGTGCCATTAAAATCCATAGGTAACACCAGTTCTTTAATGGACACCTACGAATTTTTAATTAATAACGATTATCTTACCGGACAGGTGATTCACGTTGATGGAGGTTGGAGCCTGCTTTGATCTTTTGGAAATTCTGATAAAAGCATTGGAAGAATTCTTTCAATAGTTTTATCTATTTCGCGATATGTCTTCTTATATAACCCGAGTGCTCCACCCATAGGATCCTTGACATTATGTTTGCGGTTACCTGTTTTTGGCCAGGATCTCAGCATATAACATTTATCTTTAACAACAGGAAAAAACGAGTAAAGATACTCAATATGAACGATTTCCATCACAAAAATCAACGAGCTGCTGATTAGCTCATGAGCGACTAATGTTCGGGATCGATGATTTGAAATATCAATTCCGTTCTTAAGACAAACCAGACTGGAAAGTGGTGCCGGCTCTGAATTTTTAAGTCCATGAGTTCCCATCGATGAAACCTGAATATGAGTAATGCCTTTTTTTGCTAGTTTGCTTCTAAGAATTCCTTCTGCCATAGGACTTCTGCAGATGTTTCCAGTACAAACAAAAACGATCAGTGCCATAAACCGCCATTTTCTAAATAGAACTCGCGAACCTGTGAAATGTTCGCGAATGGGACTTTTAATTGCTATACAAAAATACTATTTTAATTGCTAACATTAAAAGGAGAATTAAAATGTCATTAACTACTGAAGAAAAAGGTCTTATCGCAGAAGCACTTCAGCTCTATATCCAGGTTGCATCACAGCAGGTTCCACCTCAACACGCTCAACAAATTGCTACCATAGCAAAGGGTATAATCCGAAAACTTGATACACTTGGTGCATCGAAAGGGCCGGGAGGAAACAAACCCAACGGTATCACTGACGAATGGTTTAAAAATGTCTGCGAGACTTGTGACAAACTCACTGCCGCAGGATGTTCTGATAAGGTAACAGAGAAATATCCCGGAAAATGTGATCCGATTTTAAAGTTTGAACGGGAAAAATTTCTTGCAACTAAAAAACAGTAATCAAATGTTATCTACCTTCAACAATTTTTAAGATGCTCACAACATAGTTACAGATCCCGATTTTCATTCAGGATCTGTAACAGATTAAACAACTAACTATTTTTTGTTTTCGGGTATACCCACATTCTGATCTATCGCTTCTCTACCAACCACTATGTGCTTTTTGCAAAACGATCTGTAGCAATACCTTGTGTATATCGCTTACACTCAGCCATGAAAATTAGGTTCAAAGCAATAAGAGGTAAATCATTTTAACCTTGCTTCATCAAACAAATACCGGCATTTGCAGCACCATATAACGAAATAGAATAATCCATAATCACATATACCGGTACTTTTTTCAATAATGGTACAATATTTTTATTGTAATTTTTTTCGAATATTGACATAAACAAACTGTTTTCTATTAGACATTTTAGATCTTTCGATACTGTTCCACCCGCTAAATATAAACCTCCAAACGGAAGTGTCGTACAAGCAAGATTACTTGCTGCACTTGCAAACATCCTGACATATAACGACATAATGGCATGACAGTGTTCATTTATTGATGCACCTTTTGAAATCCTGCCTGGTTTATCAGTATCTGCAATAGCGTCAATATCTGCGATCAAACCCGTAACTGGAATTTTCTTTACATCTTTATAAAAATGGAAAATATTTTTAACACCCTGACCACTCACGAAAAGCTCTAGTCCAGGTGTACAACCGATTTTTTCTTTCATATAGTTACAGAATGCATAACTTTCATCATCAAAAGGAGCAAATGCCACATGCCCCCCCTCTGATGACGCAGGAATATAACTCCCATTGTGATAAACCAGAAATGAAACACCAAGCCCCGTTCCCGGCCCAATCACCGCAATTGTCGCCTTCTGTTTATCAGGAATTGAACCATCAGTATGTGCCAACTTGACAATCTGATTCTCATTGTCAATATCAAAAGTCAGCAGACCGTAACTAACCGCAAGAAAATCATTGATCAGTAACGTTTTAATTCCTAGTTTTTTTTCTATCTCAGCACCATCAATACTCCACACACAGTTAGTCAAATTGCATCTATTATCGACAACCGCTCCGGCAGCGCTGATACAGCATCTTGATGGTGTAAGATCGGGTCTTTTTTCTCTGGCAATTTCCAGTACTTTTTTCAACGGATCTATCAGGCCGTTTATTTCTGATGATGAAAAAATCACTTCAAGAATTACAGTGAAGATATTTCCTTTTTGTGCAACAATAGCAAGGTTGGTATTTGTTCCACCAACATCACCAGCAAGTATAATATTATCAAACTGACAATCCGGATTAATCCATTTGATCTGCATTAACATACCCTTTTTTAATATTCATTCAGTTATAGTTGACATATACTGGCGTTTACTGTTAGTAGTAAATCAGTTCAATCAGGTTTCAATAGTCCTGATTGTCTCTCCTGTATCTTTAAACTTTAAAATCTTAGTATTTTCAGGTAGTGCATCCTGAAACATTGTTCCCCATTCAATCAGACAAACTCCATCACCTGCAACATATTCATAGAAACCTATTTCAAAAAGCTCATCACTATCTGCCATTCTGTAAAAATCAAAATGATAGACAGGCATCGACATTGTCTGATATGTATTTACAATCGTAAATGTTGGACTTCGGACTGCAGACCCACCAAGCGCAGCAACAAGCCCTCTAACAAACTCAGTTTTACCGGTTCCGAGATCACCATCAAGAGCAATAACATCGCCTGGCTTTAAAGTTTTTGCAAATTCGGCACCAAATTTACGTGTTTCCTCAACAGATCGGCTCTCAAACACCATAACTACATTCCACCACCACTTTGCAACGGTGAAAAGATTCCGACCGGCATTATTATCTCTTCCATGGAAATACCACCCTGTTGAAAGCTATTCTTATATTGACGGTGATAGTGTTCAAATTTTTCATGATGAATAAAATAATAATTTTCCTTTGCGATGATACATGCAACATCATCACCAAATTTCGGAAGACCAAAATGTGTTGGTTCACCAAGGTACAGGACTGTTCTTTCATCGCATGAGATCTCTTTCCCGAACTTGTATCGATGATTTTTTACCCAGTCAGATACTCCATATAACTCTGTACCTCGGCTGCAGGATGTACTTCCGTGGTCAGATGTAACCACTACCGTATAATCAAGTTCAGCAAGCTCTCTGAGTAAATTAAGCAGCGATGACCTTTGAAACCAAGATTGCGTCAATGCCCGAAATCCGCTTTCATCATTAGTAATTTCCTGAAGCATGCTTGATGATGTTCTGTTTTGCATAAGCAGATCGAAAAAATCAATAACAAATGTCATTATCCGGCTTTTCCTGCATTGTTTAACTCTATCAAGCAGCTCCTTGGCATCTGTTGTTGTTTTGATTTTTGTAAACCAGGGTTCATCAACTGGACAATCTATTCCTTTTGTTGCAAGCTTCTGTGACATCAATTGCGATTCCATACGGTTTGCAACAGAACTATCCTCGTTGCCATCCTTCCACAAGTCAGGGCATCGTTGTGCAATTTCTGCCGGAAACGCACCAGCGAGAAGTGCATTCCGTGAAAATGGTGTTGCGGACGGAATAATTGAAAAAAAGTAACCACGTCGAACATCATAAAATTTTTTCAATGATTGTTCAATATCATAATATTGATCAAGACGCATCCCGCTCAATACAACAAATGCAACTTTTTTATCATCATTCAGTAACGGTACCAGATACTTGTCAATGATACCGGGTGCCATTGTAGGGAGTGGGCCAATCCCACGAATCCATTCTCCATAATGATCCATAATAAAATTTGAAAATGCAGTATTACACTCCGATTTCAATCCGGCAAGTGTTTGTCTCAAACCTTCATTTTCAACAGACTCAAGTTCAAGATCCCAACGAACAACACTCTCATACATTTTCACCCAATCCTGAAGACTAAGTTTTCCGGAGAGTGTCTTTCGTAAATCTGTATAGCTGCGAACAAATTTCTGGGAAATTTGAGAAGACATGATTCT
>ERZ1645192.4328-NODE-4328-length-11262-cov-4.444901_pt1 | contig 11262 bp, 7 predicted proteins | sample MGYA00575354_ERZ1645192 | MGnify/ENA primary metagenome ERZ1645192 (study PRJEB40844, sample SAMN11349763) | freshwater sediment metagenome | isolation source: river sediment | host: Sediment | place: India: Faizupur Khadar , New Delhi | collected 2017-02-21 ... | reverse complement strand
GCAGCGAAAGCATTAAAACCAACGAGAATTACGATGAAATGATCCGCAAAGGACAGGTCGGTAGTTTTCTGAATGTGCTCGGGGCAAAGGAAACCAGGCGTCTGCAGAAAATTGCCGTTGAAGAATCGCGCCTGGGCATTCCGCTGATTTTCGGCTATGATGTCATTCACGGCTTTAAGACCATGTTTCCGATTCCCCTGGCCGATGCGGCTAGTTTCGACCGTGCCGCTATGGAAAAAGCAGCCCGGATTGCAGCCATAGAAGCTGCAGCCAACGGTCTTCACTGGACCTTTGCACCCATGGTGGATATTTCACGCGATCCGAGGTGGGGCCGCATCATGGAAGGTGCCGGAGAGGATGTGTACCTTGGCGAACAGGCTGCTATGGCCCGTGTACGGGGGTTTCAGGGCAGCAACCTGGCCGATGCCAATACCATTGCCGCCTGTGCCAAGCATTTTGCTGCCTATGGGGCTCCGGTTGGCGGCAGGGATTACAACGCCGTTGAACTTTCAGACCGTATACTGTATGATGTCTACCTGCGTCCCTATAAAGCAGCTGTGGATGCCGGCGTGGCCACTTTTATGTCTTCATTCAACACCGTCGGTGGGGTTCCGGCCTCAGGTGATCACTGGCTTCAGACAGAAGTTTTGCGCAATCAGTGGGGGTTTAAAGGGTTTGTGGTTTCCGACTGGGCTTCTGTGGCTGAACTGGTGTATCACGGAAGTGCAGAAAATCCCTATATGGCTGCCTATTATGGACTGAATGCCGGAGTGGATATGGATATGATGGGTCGACTGTACCTCGATTACGGAAAGCAACTGATTGACAATAAGAAAATTACGATTGAACAGATCGACGAAATGGTCAGCAGGATATTGATGGTGAAATACCAGCTTGGCCTATTTACCAATCCATTTCAGTATTGCGATGAGAAGAAACAGCAGGAATTAACCCTCAATCCGGCACATCTGGCAGCCTCCCGCGAAATTGCTGCCAGATCGATGGTATTGCTGAAGAACGTGGGGAATGTGCTGCCCCTGACTGCCAAAACCCGGAAAATAGCTGTCATCGGCCCGCTGGCCAGCGACAAGGATGCCCCCCTGGGCAACTGGCGGGGAACTGCCGATGCCGGAACCGCTGTTTCACTCATCGAAGGGATGAAGGCCGCTGCCGGAGATCAGTTTGAAATTTTGTATGCAGAAGGGTGTAAGCTCACCACCAATTACCCGCCCACCTTCTTCTCACCGGTGGAGATCAACACCACCGACCTCAGTGGTTTCGATGAAGCCCTGGCCGTCGCCCGCAAAGCCGATGTAGTGGTGGTTGCGCTGGGTGAAACCGCTTACATGTCGGGCGAATGCCGCAGTTATGCAGATATCTCCCTCAAAGGATTGCAGGTTGAACTGCTCAGGGAGATCAAAAAAACCGGGAAACCGGTGGTGCTGACCCTCTTTAACGGAAGGCCGCTGGTACTGACGGATGCTGTGGACTACGCCGATGCCATTCTTAACTGCTGGCTGCTGGGGTCAGAATCGGGCAATGCCATCGCCGATGTTCTTTTCGGCAAGGTCAACCCTTCGGGCAAGCTGCCAGCTTCCTTCCCGGTTCATGTAGGACAGGTACCGGTGTTTTATGAAGAATACGCTACCGGAAGACCCTATAATCCTGATCCGAACGGATTCAGCACCAAATACCGCGACATTCCCAATGCCCCGCTCTTCCCGTTCGGATATGGGCTTAGTTATACGAACTTTTCATATTCCAACCTTGAATTGAGTACCCGGGAAATGGGTATGGACGGAAGCATCACCATCAAAGCTACGGTTTCAAATACCGGAAGCTACAATGGAGAAGAGGTTGTTCAGCTCTATATCCGAGATGTGGTCGGCAATGGTGTTGCAAGACCAGTACTGCAGCTGAAAGGGTTTGAGAAAGTGATGATTGAAAAGGGAAAAAGCGTACAGGTCTCTTTTACCCTTCGTCCTTCCGATCTTGCTTTTTACCGCCTGGACAAGAATTTTGCCCCCGAAGCAGGCAGGTTTCTGGTTTTTGTCGGTACCTCTTCTGACAATCTCCCGTTGAAAGGAGAATTTGAGCTGAAGGATTAAGGCAGTTTTTCGGATCAACGATTCTTCAAGGATGAACCACAGCCCTGAAACCGGAAGGTTGCACCTGGTGGATGCCCTCAGGGGGTTTGCCATTGCCTCCATCATGCTGCTGCACAACATCGAGCATTTCGATTTTTACTATTTTCCTGAAAATCTGCCCGCCTGGATGAAAGCCAGCGATGCGGTGATCTGGGAGGTGCTTTTTTTCCTTTTCAGCGGAAAATCGTTTGCCATGTTCGCGCTGCTCTTTGGACTAACTTTTTTCATTCAGTCAGACAATCAGGCGAAAAAAGGAAAGAATTTCAGCGGAAGGTTTGCCTGGAGAATGGTGTTGCTGTTTGGGTTCGGAATGATCAATTCCGCATTTTTTCAGGGTGATATCCTCACGATTTATGCAGCCATCGGACTGCTGCTGATTCCCCTTTCAAGGCTCCCGGACCGGTATGTGCTGCTTGTTGCGGTATTCCTTTTACTTCAGCCCCTTGAGATTTACCACTTTTTCGCGGCAATGCAGCAACCTCAGATGATTACCGGAGATCCCCTGTCGTGGACCTATTTCGGGAAATCAACCAGCTACCTGAGCGGAGATTCGTTTCTGGCAACAGTTACCGGTAACCTCACCAATGGCAGGAAGGCGGTGTTGCTCTGGAATTACGAAAACGGGCGGTACTTCATCATCTCCGGACTTTTCCTGCTCGGATTGCTGGCCGGAAGAAAAAAGCTGTTTATCTGGTCAGAACAAAACAGCCGAATCCGGAAACGGACCCTTGTTCTTTCTTTCCTTATTTTCCTCCCACTGTTCTTTCTGCACAGGAACCTGGAGCCCCTGATTGAAAGCCGTGCCATGCGCGACTCTGCTGCCATCCTGCTCAGCAGTTGGGCTAACCTGGCATTCATGCTCGTACTGGTTTCCGGTTTCAGCCTGCTTTTTCAGTTGCCACCGTTTCACAGATTGCTCAATGTTTTTGCTCCCCTGGGCAGGATGAGCCTGACCAACTATGTGCTGCAATCGGTGGCCGGTGCAGTTATCTACTACGGTTTCGGTCTGGGGCTTTACCAATACACCGGTGCCACCTATGGTCTGATGATCGGAATACTGTTAACCCTGGTCTTTGTTGTTTTCTGCACCTGGTGGAGCCGGAACTTCAGGTTCGGCCCATTGGAAGGCCTCTGGCACAGGGCTACCTGGATAGGAACCGATAAAAAATAGTTTATGACGAATTCACGAAAGTCTGTAGTCAGGCAATGGGTAAAGGAGGTGGTTTTTTTCTGTCTCTTTCTTTTGTTTCTGACAGAATCAGCCTGGCCACAGAAAGAATCGTCCCTCTTTCTCAACGGATCAGTTCCTGAAATGCTGGCCGGTGGTTTTGCCTTCACCGAAGGGCCGGCTGCCGACAGTCTCGGGAACGTGTATTTCACCGATCAGCCCAACGACCGGATTTATGTCTGGACAACCGACAACCACCTGGAGCTATTCCTCGACAGCACCGGAAGGGCCAATGGCCTGTACTTCGATGCCTCAGGCAGGCTGTTGTCCTGCTCCGACATGAACAATGAACTCTGGCAGATTGGCCCCCGGAAGCATACCGAAGTGCTGGTGAAGGAAGCAGAGGGCAGGAAACTCAATGGCCCCAACGACCTGTGGGTACACCCATCCGGAAGTATTTACTTCACCGATCCCCTCTATGTGAGGCCCTACTGGACGCGTGACCCGGCAATGCAGCAGGACGGGGAAAATGTGTGGAAACTCTCACCCGACCGGAAGAGCCTGCAGAAAGCTGCCGGAGGATTTGTCAGGCCCAATGGAATTGTTGGTACACCCGATGGCAGATTTCTGTATGTAGCTGACATCGGTGCAGATAAAACCTATGTGTTTACCATATTGCCCGACGGAAGCCTCACCAACCGGAAATTGTTTGCTGAAATGGGTTCCGATGGCATGACCCTCGATGAAATGGGCAATGTATACCTCACTGGCAAGGGGGTTACGGTATTCAACCGCAGGGGCAGAAAAATTGCCCACATACCGGTCGGGGCTGCCTGGACAGCCAATGTCTGCTTCGGGGGCAGCGATGGGAAAACGCTGTTTATTACGGCATCAGAATACTTGTTTTCGGTCAGGATGAAGGTAAGAGGGGCGGTTGCTTTTTAATCTGTTGAAGCAGTTTTCCATAGATTTTGTTAAGCGTTCATATCCGATCGTTTCCACATTGCCACTACTCAGGCGATAAGCTTACTTTTCGTAATTTCGCAGTTCATAGGAACACTGAATGAGGGCTGACTTTTTTCGCAGATACCGTCTCTGGCTGTTGCTGGGCCTTTCGGCTCTTGTCAGGTTGCTTATTGCTGCCTCCACAGAGCTGGGTAACGATGAGGTCTATTACATCAATTACGCCCTTTATCCCGATCTCAGTCATTTTGATCACCCTCCTATGGTCGGTTGGTTCATTCAGCTGTTCAGCCTCAACCTGCTCTTCAGCAGCGAATTGTTTATCCGGCTGGGAGCCGTTGTCGCTGGTACCATCAATACCTGGCTCATCTTCCTGACCGGCAAAGCTGTTGACGATGAGCTTACGGGCTGGTATGCTGCCCTGCTCTATACAGTTTCCTTCTATACTTTTGTGATATCAGGCATTTTCATGATGCCAGACGCCCCTCAGACGTTTTTCTGGCTGCTCACCCTGCTGTTTGTGCTGAAAGCCTTACCACCGGGGCCTGGAAGCAGGACCGCCGGAAACTGGTTGCTGCTGGCCGGCATGGCAGGCGGACTGGCGATCCTGTCGAAATACACCTCCGTGTTTCTGTTTGCCGGTATCGGCCTGTATATGCTCATCTTTGACCGGCGCTGGCTCAGGATGTGGCAGACCTACGCAGCGGTTGCCATTGCTGCTGTACTTTTCCTGCCGGTAGTGGTATGGAATTTCCGCTACGATTTCGTGAGTTTTTCCTTTCACAGCGACAGGGTGGAGGTGGTGAAAACCGTTCTCCGGCCCGATCTTTTTGCTGCTGAACTCGGAGGGCAGATTTTTTATAACAATCCCTTCGTTTTTGCTTTGGTTGCGGCCGGTCTGATCGTTTTTTTCAGGAGCCGGATTCAGGAAGGCAAAGAACAGGTACGGCTGCTGGTTGCCATTGCGCTTCCTGTTATTCTGCTGTTTCTCGGTTTTTCACTTTTCCGCCGTACACTGCCCCATTGGACCGGGCCGGCCTACATGACACTGATGCCGCTGGCAGCTGTTTATGTGCGCAGGTTTATCTCTGATGGAAAATCCGGCCGTTTGATGCCCGGGGTACTGAAATGGGGTGCCGGGTTTTTATTGGTGGTGCTTTCACTGGCTTTGCTGCAGATCCATCAGGGCTGGATCCTCAACAAGGGCATAGAAACCGGATCAGGTAAACGCCTGGGAATTAAAGATATAACCCTCGATCTGTACGGATGGAATCAATTGCAGTCAGGGTTCAGTGAAATCTACCGTGCAGATACAACCTCAGGAAGAATGAACAGGAAATCCGTAATAATTTCACAAAGGTGGTTTCCCGCAGCCAACCTCGATTACTACGTGGCCCGCCCGCTGGGAATCAGTTTACTCACCCTTGCTGAGATTGAACGAACCCACAAGTACGCCTGGATAACCCAGACCCGTGGCGGTTTTAAACCCGGAATGGATGCCTATTTCTTTTCATCAAGTTATGACTTTGCCGACCCTGTGCCCTTGTACAGCGAATACTTTGAAACAACAGACAAACCCGATACCATCCCTGTATTCAGGAACCGGAAACTCGTGATGTACCACTACGTCTGGCGCATGCACAACCTGATTAATCTTCCGCCGGCCAGCCATGACGGGAGAGACGTCGTTTTAAAAAAGTGAACTGCTGATCTTTCAGGGCGGTTCCTTTAAAATCAGCAGTTCCATCTTTTGTTCCCAGGGTCTCAAGGTGTTTCCCGGAATGTAGGGTACTATCGTGAAACGGGTTCCGTTCAGATCATTTTAGACGGAACAACCCACTCATCAAACTGTTCGCTGGTCAGGAGTCCGAGAGCAATGGCTGCTTCCCTGAGTGTGCTGCCTTCGGCATGGGCTTTTTTGGCAATTTTGGCGGCATTTTCATACCCGATGTGGGTATTCAGGGCGGTAACCAGCATCAGGGAGTTTTCCAGATTACGTTTGATAAACGGTTCGTTGGCTTCGATTCCCACAGCACAGTTGTCGTTGAACGAAACGCAGGCATCGCCGAGCAGGCGTGCGGCCATCAGCAGGTTGTAAATGATCACAGGCTTGAAAACATTGAGCTGGAAATGGCCCTGCATGGCACCAACCGTGATGGCTGCATCACAGCCGATCACCTGGGCACACACCATGGTAAGGGCTTCATTCTGGGTTGGATTTACCTTGCCCGGCATGATGGATGATCCCGGCTCGTTCTCCGGCAGGTGGATTTCACCAATTCCGCAGCGGGGACCGGAAGCCAGAAGCCGGGTGTCGTTCCCTATTTTCATCAGGCTGACAGCCAGTGTTTTGAGAGCGCCCGATGTTTCAACCATGGCATCGTGGGCGGCCAGGGATTCAAATTTGTTGGCAGCTGTAACAAACGGATAACCGGTAAGACCGGCAATCTGGCCGGCAACATTTTCTGCATACCCTTTCGGTGTATTGATCCCGGTTCCTACCGCGGTGCCTCCCAGGGCAAGTTCGGCAAGATGTGGAAGGGTGTTGCGCAAGGCGGTCAGACCATGATCAAGTTGTGAAACATAGCCGGAAAACTCCTGCCCGAGGGTGAGCGGTGTGGCATCCATCAGGTGGGTCCTTCCGATTTTGACGATGTTTTTGAAGGCTTCAGCCTTGGCTGCCAGGGTATTTCTCAGCTTTTCAACGCCCGGTATGGTGACTTCCACCACCATTTTATAGGCAGCGATTGACATGGCCGTCGGGAAGGTATCGTTCGATGACTGCGATTTGTTGACATCGTCGTTGGGATGCACCGGACTCTTTCCTTCACCCAGTACTCCTCCGGCCAGCACATGGGCACGGTTGGAAATCACTTCGTTCACATTCATGTTCGACTGGGTACCCGATCCTGTTTGCCATACCACCAGCGGAAACTGATCAGCCAGTTTGCCTTCGAGGATTTCGTCACATACTTTCCCGATCAGATCGGCTTTCTCGGCTGAAAGAACCCCGAGATCGCGGTTGGTGATGGCTGCGGCTTTTTTGAGAATGGCAAACGCATGGATAATCTCCCGTGGCATGGTGCCATCACCGATTTTGAAATTCCCGAAGGAGCGCTGGGTCTGGGCCCCCCAGTATTTGTCGGCAGGTACCTCAACATTGCCCATGGTGTCGTGTTCGATTCGTGTTTTCATCTGTATGTGTTTATTTTGATTGTTTTTCAGCGATTCAGCTCCCCCTGCTTTCAGGGCTTCTTGAGGATAAGGTCAGCTTTTTCAGGAGGGTCAGCCAGCACTGCCCTCCCATCACAGACTACCACCGGCCGGCGGATCAGCCGGGGATTTTCAGAAAGGATCCTGCACCAGTCGTCGTCAGTAAAGTCCTGATCTTTCAGATTTTCACGGTAATACTCTTCCTGCGTTCTGACCAGTCCGAAAGGTTTTATCCCGAGCATGACAGTCAGTTGTTTTACCTCTTCTGCTGTGATGCCTTCCCGGATATACTCCCTGACTTCAGCAGCCAGGCCGGTGCTTTTAACATATTCCAGTCCGGCTCTTGATTTGCGGCATTTGGGATTGTGGTATACTGTGATCATAATACAGGAATTTGTGATTAAACAGGCAGCCGGCATTGCAACCGCTTTAGGGTATGGTAAAGGTAATGATTCGTACCAACACCACAAAACGGAACTGCGCTGCTGTTGATCCCTGGTTCAGACTGTTTTTTCAGGGGGATCGGAAGCTTGTGAACAGTTGGTCTCTTCGATCACAAACATGGGTCGCTTCTTGACATCCACGGATATGCGGCTGATATACTCCCCGATAATGCCGATGCACAGGAGCTGTACCCCACCGATGAACATCGAACTGATGATGATGGAAGTCCAGCCGGTCACCACTTCAGAGAGAACAAATTTTGAATAAAGTGCATAGAGGATGATGAAAAAGGAAACCAAAGAGAAAAGAAATCCCAGAAAAGTGGCAATCTGAAGCGGGAAATTGGAGAATGAAGTGATCCCGTCCATGGCAAACCGCATCATTTTTCTGAAAGTGTACTTGGTTTTTCCGGCTTTACGCTCCTGACGTTCAAATTCCACCCCAATCTGGCCAAATCCCAGCCAGGCGATCTGCCCCCTGAGAAACCTTCCGGATTCGCCCATGGAGACAAGATGGGTGACAACTTCCCGTGAAATCAGCCTGAAATCGCCCGTATCAAGCGGAATATCGAATGAGATGATTTTTTTCAGCGTCCGGTAAAACAGTCGGGCAGTTACCTTTTTAAAAAAAGTCTCTCCTTTGCGATGCACCCGTTTTGCATAAACCACTTTGTAGCCTTTTTTAAATTCAGCATACAATTCAGGAATAAGTTCCGGGGGGTCCTGCAGATCACCGTCAATCAGAACGACGGCTTCTCCCTTGCTGTGCCTGATGCCGGCCATCACAGCACTCTGATGTCCGAAATTTCTGCTGAAACCGATGAACTTTATCCTGTTGTCGGCTTTGGCATGTTCCTTCAGCTTCTGAAGCGTTGCATCAGCACTGCCGTCGTTCACGAAAATCAGTTCAAACCGGGAACTGATGCGTTCACAGGCAGTCAAAAGCCGGGCGATCAACTCATGAAGGACTTTTTCTTCGTTGAAAACAGGGATGACCACACTCAGTTCAATCGTTGCTGTTTCTGATGCCATTGATCTTTATGAATTTAACATTTTTATAGCTTCCCGTTGTCTCAAACCGGAACTTCTCTTCAATTTTCTTCCTCATATAATCCTGAGAATAGACCGCGTTGTAACCCTCCATCAAGGATTCGGGATCAACCAGGAATACCTGTTTCTTTTCTTCATTCAGCCGTTGAATGTAATAGCGGAGGTGCTGATTGTAGCCATGGTAGCAAATGAAACAGTCCTTCAGTTCTGACTTTCCGTTTGCCGCGCTCTGCAATACATGACTGATGGTATAAAAGTCATCCTCTTCGGGGGTTTCCACGGGTTTATATACCTTGTCAATGATTGTACTGTAAGGCAGGTAGAAGAAAGCAATGAAGAGTAAGACGGCACTTACCGGTCTGAACCATTGCCGGTAAAAACCATTGAATTGAACAAGGGCATGAAAGAACTGGTAGATTCCTGCAGCAGCAATCATGGATAACAGCGGATACAAAGGCGCATCATACCATGCCAGTTTGGTGCCGGCAAAAGAGATGATCAGGAAGTAGACAATACTAAGGAGGGTTAAGTATAAAACCAGGTTTCGGATTTTTCTGTCTTCAGCTGTAAGTCCAGCAAAAATGCCCAGGGGAACAAACAGGAACCATGTTCCGAATTGTGATGTAATCAGCAGCTTCAGGTAATATCCGAATTCGTGCTGATGAAATTCGGCAGTACTCAGGTAACGGCCACCTAACTCATTGTTTCTGACAGCTTCAAGGTATCCGGGGGCTGCTGCCTCCCGCAACAGGTAATAACCTGCGATGAATGCCGCAACCAGCAGGGTATTAACATACAACCACTTGTTCCTGATCAGGCTGCGAAAATTGCCTGAAAACATTACATAGATACCCAGAGCAGGAAGAAACAGCAATCCCTGAACGCTTTTCGTAAATACTGAAAGCAGGACTCCGGCAAAAAAGAGGTGCAGGTATTTAACCTGACGGGTTTCAGCGTATAAAAAGAAAGAAAGGGCGTAGAATGTTGTAAAAAAAGTGAGTAATGCATCGTAATCCCCGGTTCTTACAACATGATCTCCGATATAACCATTGGCAGTAACCAGCACCACAACAGCCATCAATCCAAACCAGTATTTCCTCATATAAAGGCTGAAGATTAAAAGAATAATACCGGATGTCAACAGACCTGCAATGGCCGAAGGTAGTCTGAACGAAAGTTCCTCATTCCCGATCAGTTTCAGAAAAAAGAGTTGAGCCCAGATCATCAGGGGAGGTTTGGTATTCCACAGATCCGGTTCCCCTTCGAAACTGGTAACCAGGAAATTTCCGTTCCTGTTCATTTCGAGGGTGTTGGCAATCAAGCGGGCTTCATCCCAAACCCTCACCGGCATATCCCCCAGGTGAAGGAAAAGCGGGCAATAGACCACCAGCAGGAACAGCAAAACTTTTGAAACGGTAATTGCCGGATTCTGGTTGATATTTGTAAAATATTTCATAAAACTATGAATGTCAGTGTCATATATTTCTCCGAAAAGCTAAATCCGGATACTAAACGATAATTCTGCCACATTCTCTCAAAAGTTATGGATGCTACCGAGGTTCAAATATAGAGTTGTTTCAGGAACCATTGGAAGGTCTCCGGTGAATTTAAATCGTCAACTGCAGGATTTCCGGATGACATTTCCGGGAAGTAAAACGGTCCTTAAAGCGGTTTAGTGCATAAAAACTACGTTATATTTGCAAATGAACCAGCCGGGTAAAGATACCATCCCGGCCACATTTCAGGAAATGAAAAAGAGTTTACCCTTTCTGTTGCTGATCGCCACAGGCCTGATATTTATTTTTTACCATTATCCGAAACCCGTCCTGCATCCGGACAGTGTGATGTATGCCAGCAGCGGTGATGGACTCAAGAACTACTATACATACGCAGGACACCTCCGCAACAATCACGCAGGGGTTAATTTTGAAGGCATGAACCATCCTTACGGTGAGCACTTTATGTATACCGACAGTCATCCCGCTCTGGTACTGCTATTCAAACCGCTGTTGAAGATTTTTCCCGGCCTTTCAGATTACAGCATAGCGATTCTCAACTGGCTGATGATGGCTTCGGTGCTGCTGACATTCATTGCGGTATTTTTCCTTCTCAGAGACTTGGGGATCAGGGATTGGTTTGCCCTCATTTTCAGTGTGGGGATTTCCCTGCTTTCGCCCCAGATCTTCAGAATGGGCGGGCATCTGGCCTTATCCTACAGTGTAGCCATTCCGTTCTCCTGGCTGCTGCTGATCAGAAGCCTGAAAAACCCCTCCCGTAA
>ERZ1645192.4327-NODE-4327-length-11262-cov-6.190417_pt1 | contig 11262 bp, 10 predicted proteins | sample MGYA00575354_ERZ1645192 | MGnify/ENA primary metagenome ERZ1645192 (study PRJEB40844, sample SAMN11349763) | freshwater sediment metagenome | isolation source: river sediment | host: Sediment | place: India: Faizupur Khadar , New Delhi | collected 2017-02-21 ... | reverse complement strand
CTCCGGTGGCTGTGGATCCTGGTCTGTCGACCTGGGTTGGTGGGGTCGGTGGGTTGCCCGGGCCTGGGGGCTATCCGGCGGCTTACGGTCCGACCCCGGCGCCTGGCTACCAGGGCCAGCCCTCATTCCGCGGCGCACTGACATCCCTCCCGATGGGCTACGGCGTCGTGACGCCAGGTCCCATGCCTGCGAACATCACGCCGGCCGTCTTTGGGCCCAGCTACCCGCCCGCGCAGTTCACGCCGGTCAGCAATAGCCCGCAAGCTGCCCTGTTCGCCAAGATCGCGGTGGCCATTGCCGCCGTTGCGGCGATAGTCCTGGCACTCATCGCCGTCCTGCTGTTTCGCGACAGTTACGCGGAACCAGCCTTGAATGTGGAGCCGGTGACCACCACGATCGCCGGCACCGAACCGACCGCGACGGCCGGGCCGGCTGCACCAAGGACCAGCGCCCCACCGCGGACCACCACCTCGGCGAGACCCACCGGTGCCGGGGTCACCTCACTGTCTCGCGGTACTTGGATCACGGTTCTGGAGAGCCTACCCAAGGACCAGTCCAGCCTGACGCAGGCCCAGGTCAGGGCAGACACGTTGTCGGCCCACGGTTTCCTGGTCGTCGTGGTGAACAGCGACACCATCCCCGGCCTCAATCCCGGGTATTGGGCTCTGTCAGTGACGGGCTTTGCGTCCCGCGACGCGGCCCTGGCGGCCTGCCCCGCCTTCGGACGAGAGGCAGGTGGCACGTGCTATCCACGCGCGATCGGCTGAGCGTCCCACTTACGCGCCGCACCTTGATCATCTCCGGCGCTGCGGCCGCCGTGGTGGTCGCCGCACTTCCGGCGCCCGCCCGTGCGCAGCCGACCCTTGAGCCCCCGCCGATCCATCCCCGCGACGACTGGGCGCAAGGTCTGCAACCAGTGGGTCCGCTGTCGGTGGAGGCACCCGAAGACGTCCGTTTCCTGCTCGTTCACCACTCAGCCACTCCGAACGGGGATTCTGCCGAGCAGATCCCAGCACGCATCCGAGGCTTCTTCAATCACCACACGAACGAGAAGGGCTGGCCCGATGTCGCCTACAACTTCTTCGTCGACCCCTATGGGGGTCTGTGGGAGGGCCGCCAGGGCAGCCTCGACGCGCCGGTGAAGGGAGACGCCACCGGAGGCTCGCAGGGCTTCGCGCTCCTGATCTGCTTCATCGGCGACTTCGCCACCGAGCCGCCAACCCCCGAAGCGATGGACGCCGCCGCCTGTCTGCTGGCCTGGTTGGCGTCCGCCCACGGCATCGACATCGCCGAAGGGAGCACCACCCACTTCGTCTCGCGGGGTTCGAGTCTGTGGCCTGCCGGCGCCGAGGTCGTCACCGACACCATCGCGGGGCATCGAGACATGTCCCAGACCACCTGCCCCGGCGACGCGCTCTACCCGCTGGTCCGAGCGGAATTGGCGCCGGCCGCCCGGCAGTTGCTGGGCACACCACTCACCCCCACGCCGGCTCCCACGCCCGAATCGGCACCCGCACCGCAGCCGCCCACCAGCGCCGCGGCATCAACCCCGCCCCCGCCCAGCCCGACGCCACAGCCGCAACCCGTGCGGGCAGAACGCACCTGGGTGGTTCCGGCCACCATCGCCGGGGTTGTCGGGGTGGGTGCCGGCGTCACCGGTGCCCTGCTGGCGTCCCGCAACGGTGCCCCGCATTGATCAAGCTTCCCAACCCCACCCACCAGCCGGTCTGCCGGTAGTCTCTCGGGGTGCATCAGTTGATCCTGACGTTCTCCTGCAACGACACCTCCGGCATCGTGTATGCCGTCAGTGGTGCCATCGTCGGCTGTAGCGGAAACATCACCGAACTGCAGCAGTTCAGCTCCACAGACACCGGCCGCTTCTTCATGCGGGTAGAGATCGACCTGCCGACAGACCTGGTGCAGTTCACCAGCGCAATGCGCGACGTCGCGCGGCGGTTCGAGGCGCAATGGGAGGTGTCCGAAGCCCATCGGCGCGCCCGGGTCCTGCTACTGGTCAGCAAGGCCGGTGGACCATTGAATGATCTGCTCTTCCATCAGCGCTCTGGCGACCTGCCGGTCGAGATACCCCTCATCTTGTCGAACCACGAGACGTTGCGTCCGCTGGCCGACTTCTACGGCATCCCGTTCGGCTCGCAGGTGGTCCTGCCCGAGAACAAGCACGTCTTCGAGGAACGCATCCGTCGTTGCGTCGACGATTTCGACATCGACCTGGTGGTGCTGGCCCGGTACATGCAGATCCTGTCACCACAGCTTTGCGCAGATTTGGCAGGCCGGGTGATCAACATCCACCACAGCTTCCTGCCCGGTTTCAAGGGCGCCAACCCCTACCGGCAGGCGCACACGCGCGGGGTGAAGCTGATCGGCGCGACCGCGCACTTCGTGACTTCCGATCTGGACGAGGGCCCGATCATCGAGCAGAACGTGCATCGGGTGGATCACAGCCACAGCGTCGCTGAACTCACCAGCATCGGCCAAGGCCTGGAGTCCGAGACGCTCACCGCAGCCGTCCGGCTCTTCGCCTCGCGGCGGATCTTCCTGGACGGTGTGCGCGCCGTCATCTTCAAGTGAGGTTGTCGGGCCGGCACCCGGGCTGGGTATCAACCCCGGCCCCCACGGCGCGACCCAGCTGGTTTAGCCTAGGTTCATAAGCTCAGAACCCAATATCGAGAAGAGGAATCCTTGTGAGCGAGACTCCCGTCAAGGTGGCCGTCACCGGCGCGGCCGGCCAGATCTGTTACAGCCTGCTCTTCCGGATCGCCAGCGGTTCGCTGCTGGGCGACCGTCCGATCGAGCTGCGGCTGCTAGAGATCACCCCCGCGCTCAAGGCGCTGGAAGGTGTGGTCATGGAACTGGAGGATGGCGCGTTCCCCAACCTGACCAACGTGGTGATCGGCGATGATCCCAAGAAGGTCTTCGAGGGTGCGAACCTCGCCATGCTCGTCGGCGCGATGCCCCGCAAGGCTGGCATGGAGCGCGGCGACCTGCTCAGTGCAAACGGCGCCATCTTCACCGCCCAGGGCCGGGCCCTCAACGATTCGGCCGCCGATGACGTGCGCATCCTGATCACCGGCAACCCCGCCAACACCAATGCCCTGATCGCGATGAGCAATGCCCCAGACATCCCGCGCGATCGCTTCAACGCGCTCACCCGGCTTGACCACAACCGCGCCAAGGCTCAGCTCGCCAAGAAGGTCGGGGTCGGCGTCGGCGAGATCACCAAGATGACGATCTGGGGCAACCACTCGTCCACCCAGTACCCCGACGTCTTCCATGCCAAGGTCAGCGGCCAGGACGCCGGTCCGCTGGTCGACCAGGCCTGGGTTGAGAATACGTTCATCCCGCAGGTCGCCAAGCGCGGCGCGGCCATCATCGAGGCCCGCGGCGCCAGCTCGGCTGCTTCGGCGGCCAACGCCACCGTCGAGCACATGCGCGACTGGGTGCTCGGCACCCCCGAGGGTGACTGGGTTTCGATGGCGGTGCCGAGCGACGGCTCCTACGGCGTCCCGGAGGGCTTGATCAGTTCGTTCCCGTGCGTCGTGCGTGACGGCAAGTACGAGATCGTCCAGGGCCTGAGCATCGATGGCTTCAGCCAAGACCGAATCGACCGTTCGATCGCCGAGCTCCAGGACGAGCAACAGGCCGTCAAGGACTTGGGCCTGATCTGATCGATCTGACCGGACAGTAACCAGTCGGACAGGCTGAATCGTCCCCGGTGCGTCACTCGAACGTGCCGGGGACGACCATTCCCAGCACCACCACGCCCGTGCCCACACCCAAACCCAAGGCCACGTCGAAGATCTTGCTGCGCACCACGAGCAGGCCCGCCAACCGCTCCGGCAGCACCCAACGCAACAAACCCGCCAGCACCAACGAACCGCCAACCATGACCGAGCCACGTCGCCAGTGCCGCATCGCCACCAGACCGACACCGATCGCGAAGAAGACCAGCACCGCCAGCAGCGCCCAAGGACTCAGGAAGTCGGGTCGCAGATCTGGCGGATCGGAGACCTCAACATGCTCGGTTGGGACGCGCTCCGCCTGACCAGCAGGTCCCTCCCCCTCCCTCTTGATGCCGTCCTGCGCATCCTCCATCGAATCAGCCGTGGGCCAGGTCGACGACATTGGCCAAGAGCATCGCCCGCGTCATGGGACCGACGCCACCAGGGTTGGGGGTGACCAGCGAGGCCACCTCCCAAACGTCCGGGGCAAGGTCGCCGACCGGCTTGCCGTCCACCCTGGTGACACCGACGTCGATGCAGACCGCGCCGGGCTTGACCATGTCCGCGTTGATCAGGTGGGCGCGTCCCACGGCGGCAACCACGATGTCGGCACGCCGGACATGTGCGGCGAGGTCGCGCGTCCCGGTATGGCAGAGCGTGACGGTGGCGTTGATCGACTTGCGGTTGAGTAGCACACCCAGCGGGCGCCCGACTGTGGTGCCGCGCCCGATGATGCAGACCTCGGCGCCGGCGATCGGCACGTCGTAGCGGCGTAGTAGCTCGACGATCCCTCTCGGCGTGCATGGCAGCGGCGCGGGTTCGCCCAACAGCAGCCGGCCAAGGTTCGCCGGCGCGAGCCCGTCAGCGTCCTTCGCCGGATCGACCAATCCCAACGCCCAGTTGTCGTCCAGATGCTGCGGCAGTGGCAGTTGGACGATGTAGCCGGTGCACCGCGGGTCGGCGTTCAAGCCCTCGATGGCTTCGGCGACCGGGGCCGCGGACGCGGCCGCGGGCAACTCGACCCGGAGCGATTCGATCCCGACCTGGGCGCAGTCGCGATGCTTCCCGGCGACGTAGAGCTGGCTCCCGGGGTCGTCCCCAACCAGGACGGTGCCCAACCCGGGCACGACCCCGCGCTCTCGAAGCGCCGCCACCCGCACCGCCAGTTCTTCCTTGACTTGGGCGGCCACCTGTTTGCCGTCCATGCGTTGCGCAGCCATTGTTCGCCCCTTTGCCCGGAACTCAGTGGAAGAAGTGCCTGGTGCCGGTGAAATACATGGTGACTCCGGCGGCTTGGCAGGCCTCGACGGTCTGCGCGTCCCGCAACGAACCACCCGGCTGCACGATGGCCTTCACCCCGGCGTCCAGCAGGATCTGCGGCCCGTCGGCGAACGGGAAGAACGCATCCGAGGCCGCCACCGAGCCTTTGGCGCGGTCCCCAGCGCGTTCCACCGCCAGCCGGCACGAGTCGACGCGGTTGACCTGACCCATGCCGACGCCAACCGATGCCCCAGCCACGGCCAGCAGGATGGCGTTCGACTTGACCGACCGGCAGGCCCGCCAGGCGAAGGCCAGGTCGGCCAGTGTGTCCTCGTCGGCGGCCTCGCCGCTCACCAGTTGCCAGTTAACCGGGTTGTCGCCGGGGGCATCAATGCGGTCTGGTGTTTGCAGGAGCGCGCCTCCGGAGATGGTGGTGAGCTGAGCGCCACGGTGGGCGAACGGGCCCGTCTTGAGGACGCGGATGTTCTTCTTACCGCTGAGCACCTCGAATGCGCCCTCTTGGAAATCGGGAGCGATGATCACCTCGGTGAAAACCTCGGCCACCTGTTGGGCCATCTCCACGCTGACCGGGCGATTTGTGGCGATCACACCGCCGAACGCTGACACCGGGTCGCAGGCATGCGCCTTGCGGTGCGCCTCGGCGATGTCGGCGCCGACCGCGATGCCGCAGGGGTTGGCGTGCTTGATGATCGCCACTGCCGGCTCGGTGAAGTCATAGGCGGCGCGGTAGGCGGCGTCGGAGTCGGTGTAGTTGTTGTAGCTCATCTCCTTGCCGTGCAGCTGAACGGCTTGAGTGATGCCGTCCGGGCCTTCGGCAGATTCGTACAGGGCTGCCGGCTGGTGTGAGTTCTCGCCGTAGCGCAGCGTGCCGCGCTTGGCCCAAGTGCCGCCGATCCACGCAGGGAACCCGTCGCCACCGGAGCTGTCGACCAGGACGCTGCCCATCCAGCTGGCCACCGCCACGTCATAGGATGCAGTGTGCGCGAATGCCTGCGCCGCCAACCGCTGCCTGGTCCCGAGGTCGGTGCCGCCGTCCGCCAGCGCCTTGGTGAGCTGGCCGTACTGGCCGGGTGAGGTGAGCACGGCCACACTCGGATGATTCTTGGCCGCCGCACGCACCATCGCCGGCCCACCGATGTCGATCTGCTCGACGCATTCGTCGGGGGTCGCCCCGGAGGCCACCGTCTGGGTGAAGGGGTAGAGGTTGACCACCACCAGGTCGAACGGTGCGATCTCGAGTTCGTCCAACTGGGCACGGTGGGATTCAAGACGCCGATCGGCGAGAATGCCGGCATGCACTCGCGGGTGCAGGGTCTTCACCCGACCGTCGAGGCATTCGGGGAACCCAGTCAGCTGCTCGACCGGGACAACCGGTACGCCTGCCTCGGCCAGCCGGGCTGCCGTCGAACCGGTGGAGACTATCTCAACCCCGGCATCTACCAGCCGCCTGCCCAGCTCGACCAGCCCGGTCTTGTCGTAAACCGAGACCAGCGCTCGTTTGATGGGATGCAGCTCAGACATTGCTCTCCTTCGCCAGTTCGTTGACCACTTGGACGAGCAGTTCGCGCTCGACCACCTTGATGCGTTCGTGCAGGGTTGCCTCGGTATCGTCGGGCAGGACGTCGACGGCACGCTGCGCGAGGATGTGTCCGGTGTCCACGCCTTCGTCCACCATGAAGATGGTGGTGCCGCTGACCTTGACCCCGGCGGCGAGGGCGTCCCGGACGCCGTGCATGCCGGGGAAGCTGGGCAGCAGCGCCGGGTGGCTGTTGATGAAACGCCCACCGAACCGGGCGAGGAAGGCCGGCCCGACCAACTTCATGAAGCCGGCGCTGACGATCAGGTCTGGGCGGCACTGCGCCACCGCCGCAGTCAGTCTGCGGTCCCATTCCGCGCGGTCGGCGAGCATGGGGACGACGAAGCTGGGCACGCCAGCTCTTTCGGCTCGTTCCAGCCCGAACGCGTCGGCACGCTCCGAGCCCACCGCCACCACCTGGAAACCAGCCCCGGGTTCGGCGCCGGATTCCAGCAGGGATTGCAGCAGGGTCCCGGTTCCCGAGACCAGCACGACCACACGACAGACCACGGCGGTAGCCTACTCGTCGACTGTCGTCTGCCGCGCAGTCACGACAGTGGTGGGAACGTCGGTCTCAGGGTCGCCGGCTGCCCGCCGGGAGCTGACCACCGTGGTATGGACAGCTGCCTCATCAATCGGCTGGCCGGCCGATCGCTGGTCGCCACGGAGCCCTCGCCAGCCCAGGATCGCGCCGGTGACCATGCCTGCCAGCCCCATCGATGTGGAGGCCATGATCGCCAACGCCTGCCTGCGCGCTCCGAGATCAACCAGCCGGACGCTGCCAAGGTCGCCTCCCGCGAGCAACTGCAGCAGCAGGAACGCAAGTCCGCCGACGATGCCGGCCAGTGCACCGAGCAGGGCTGCCAGGTCGAGACGCAGCCGCTGACCGCGCGCTGCTGCGTCTCGCTGCAGCCACCTGACCATCACGTAGGCGGCCGCGATCCCGGCGAGCGCGGGCCAGACCAGCCAGATGAGGCTGGCCTGTGGCATCGGCCCTGCTGGCGGCACCGCCCCGAAGATCGGGATCGCGGGCAGCATGCCGACTTGGCTCCGGGCGGGTGAGATCACGGTGCCGAGCCCCAACTGGACACCGGCACCGGTGGCCCACGCACCGCACCACAGGACGAAGTTGGGCAACCAGGCCAACTGGCCGAGCAGCAGCATGACACCACCCAGGCCACCCGGCTGCAGGGCATCGTGGATCATGGTGATGCGATTGTTGCCGGCGACCAGCGCGGCGACGAAGACGGCTGCGCCGCCGACCACCAGCACGGCCAGCCCGGCCGACACGGCCAGCCCGGCCCCCTTGACCCAACTGGGCATCTCCGGCCGCCAGCCCAGGGCGCGAGCGCTGGCGACCAGACCAAGGCCGAAGACCAGCACAACCGCGGTGAGGAGGGACGCCTGCCCCGCCCGGTCGCCCTCCGTCCACCCGCGGCCAACACCGATGAGGATGATGTAGGTCAACCCGAAGGCCAACCCCATCCGGGCGACCCTGATGCCCACCTGCCCGTTGGCTGGTGGCTGCGAATGGAGGACGGCCTGCTGGCAGGCACCCAAGCCGATGGCGATGATCAACAGAGTCAGGCCGAGCGGCATGATCGACAGCTGCGCGCCCGGCAGGCCCACCGAGATTCCGTGCGCCAGCAACCAGCCCTGCGTGCCCAGTTGCAGCACGGAGGAGGCCTTGATCTGAGGCACCGAGATCCACCCGAGGACGCAGAACCCGGTCACCAGGATCCAACCGGCAGCGGCTGTGACCACCGCGGCCAGTACCGTCATCAGCGGCCAGGGAAGCCGCCACGGTGTTGCGGCCGGTGCCACCGCCTCTAACTGCCGAACGCGGACGCTCGGCTCATTACGGCTCCGCCTACCCAGCCTCATTTTCCTCGCAGGATCCGGCGCATCAATTCGGCGGTCTCGCTCGGGGTGCGCCCGACAGTCACCCCAACCGCCTCGAAGGCTGCCTTCTTGGCCTGTGCTGTGCCTGAGGAGCCGGAGACGATCGCGCCCGCGTGCCCCATGGTGCGCCCCTCGGGCGCGGTGAAGCCGGCCACGTAGGCGACCACCGGCTTGGTCACATTGTCGGCGATGTACTCGGCAGCCCGCTCCTCCGCATCACCCCCGATCTCTCCGATCAACGCGATGGCCTGGGTCTCGGGGTCGGCCTCGAATGCCTTCAGCGCGTCGATGTGTGTGGTACCCACGATCGGGTCGCCGCCGATGCCGATAGCGGTCGAGAAGCCGATGTCGCGCAATTCGTACATCATCTGGTAGGTGAGGGTGCCGGACTTGCTGACCAACCCGATCGGGCCGGCGCCGGTGATGTCGGCCGGGATGATACCGGCATTCGACTTGCCGGGCGAAATGATGCCGGGACAGTTCGGTCCGATCAGTCTGACCCCGGCATCCACAGCATGGTTGACGAAACGCGCGGTGTCTTGGACCGGCACACCTTCGGTGATGCAGACGACCAGGTCGAGGCCGGCCTCGATCGCCTCGTCGACGGCGCCGCCGGTGAACCTCGGCGGGACGAAGACCACCGAGGTATTGGCACCCGTTGACTCGATAGCCTCACTGATCGTGTTGAAGACCGGCAGTTGGGTGCCGTCGAAGCCCACCGAACCTCCCCCCTTGCCGGGAGTGACACCTGCCACGATCTTGCTGCCGCAGGCGAGCATGCGGGCGGTGTGCTTGCGTCCCTCGCTGCCGGTCATGCCTTGGACGATGATGCGGGACTCAGCACCCAACCAAATCGCCATCTCAGGCCTCCCTTTCGCTCGCAGCGGCATCGACGGCGAGTTCGGCGGCCAGTCGGGCACCATCGTCCATGGTCTTGGCCAACCTGACCTGTGGGTGGTTCAGCTCGGTCAGGATGGCGCGTCCCTCCTCGACTGCGTTGCCGTCCAGCCGGACGACGATCGGCCGGGTGGCCTGCTCACCCAGCATCTCCAAGGCCTGCTTGATGCCGTTGGCCACCTCGTCGCAGGCGGTGATGCCGCCGAAGACATTGACGAAGACCGACCGCACCTGCGGGTCGGACAGGATGATCCCCAAGCCCTCGGCCATCACGTGGGCCGAGGCGCCACCGCCGATGTCGAGGAAATTCGCCGGTGACGGGGAGCCGGGTAGGTCTGCACCGGCGGCAGCCACCACGTCCAAGGTGCTCATCACCAAGCCTGCGCCGTTGCCGATGATGCCGACGACACCATCGAGCTTGACGTAGTTGAGGTCACGTTCCGCAGCAGCCAACTCCAGCGGGTCAGTGGTCGAAGTATCGGCCAGCGCCGCGTGGTCAGGATGCCGAAAGCCTGCGTTGGCGTCCAGGCTGACCTTGCCGTCGGCTGCGATGAAACGTCCATCACCGGTCTTGACCAGCGGGTTCACCTCGACCAAGGTGGCGTCCTCGGCGACGAACACCTCCCCCAACCTGACCAGCACATCGGCGACCTTCGCCCGGTCCTCGGTACGGAAGCCAGCCGCAGCGACCACCTCGGCGGCCTTCGCAGCGTCCAATCCGGTCCGCGGATCGACCGGCACGCGGGCCAGTGCGTCGGGGTGTTCGGCGGCCAGTGTCTCAATGTCCATGCCGCCCTGCACCGAGCACATCGCGAGCCAGTTCCGCTCGGCCCGGTCGACCAGCAGCGAGAAGTAGTATTCCTCGGCGATGTCGATACCTTCGGCGACCATGACCGCTCGGACGGTGTGACCCTTGATGTCCATACCGAGGATCTTCTCCGCGGCCTCACGGGCCGCTTCGGGCGACTTCACGACCTTCACCCCGCCCGCCTTGCCGCGGCCACCGGTCTTGACTTGCGCCTTGACCACCGTCACTGGTGTGCCCAGCCGCTTCGCCGCGTCGGCCGCCTCATCAGGGGTCGTGGCCACGATACCTCCCGGCACTGGGACGCCATGGGCCTCGAACAGATCTCGCGCCTGATACTCGTAAAGATCCACCTGTTCAGCCTACCGGCGCCCGGCTCAGAGCTTCTCCATCGGCGCGTATTTCACGGCGAGTCGCTTCACCCCTGCCGACCCGAAGTCGACGTCCACCTTCGCCTGCTCACCGACTCCGCTGCTGGCGACCACCTCGCCCAATCCGAAGGTGGCATGCAGGACGCGATCGCCTGACTTGAGCATGGGAAGTTCCTTGCTGGCCGGTCCGCGTCCGGAACCGAAGACGGTACCTGCCCCGACCACCGCGCGCGCCGAGGCGCTGCGTTCGGCGGAACTGGACGCCCAATTGGCCACCTCGGAACCGACCCGGCGCCAATCGATCAATTCCGCGGGGACCTCCGCCAGGAAGCGGCTGGCCGGGTTGTAGGCGGGTTTGCCGAACAGGGTGCGGACCGCAGAACGACTCAGGTAGAGACGCTTGCGTGCCCGGGTGATACCGACGTAGGCCAATCGGCGCTCCTCCTGCAGTTCGGCCGGATCGGTCATCGCCCGCATGTGCGGGAAGATGCCGTCCTCAAGTCCGGTCAGGAAGACGGTGTCGAACTCCAGGCCCTTCGCAGTGTGTAGCGTCATCAGCGTGACGACCCCAGAGCCGTCGTCGGGGATCTGGTCGGAATCTGCCACCAACGCGATTCGCTCCAGGAATGCCGGCAGCGTGGCGTCCGGCTCGGGCATCCCGCCCACCAACTCGGACGCCAACTCGAACTC
>ERZ1645192.4325-NODE-4325-length-11266-cov-17.721524_pt1 | contig 11266 bp, 16 predicted proteins | sample MGYA00575354_ERZ1645192 | MGnify/ENA primary metagenome ERZ1645192 (study PRJEB40844, sample SAMN11349763) | freshwater sediment metagenome | isolation source: river sediment | host: Sediment | place: India: Faizupur Khadar , New Delhi | collected 2017-02-21 ... | reverse complement strand
CGAGATCGCACTCGACAGGGCATGGAATGAGATTGTAGCGCTAGCTTCGACTCCAAAATACATCGTCCAGCTCCAAATGGATATTTATGAGGTAAGGGTAATCGACAGGGTCGTCCAGTTGAAATCGTCCGGCGCTGTCGCAAACGAAGGTATGTCTATACTTATCCTTCACTACCTCATCGGCATCCTAAAGCACGGCTATAAACAGAAAGGAGAATGGATTTCGTTCAAAGAAGTCTGGGGTGGACAAAGCTTTTATCCAGCCTTTCAGGACCGCACTCTCAGGCCGCTAGTGGAAAGCCTCAAAAGAGATCCTGATGGCCTGTTCAAGGATTTGACGGAGCGTCTTGGAGGCCAGCTTGTGGAAGGAGGCGATCTCTCTGTGGAGCTGGTTACTTTTCCGGAGGTTCGCGTCAGAATAATTTTTTGGTACGGTGATGAAGAACTCCCACCTGAAATGACCATATTGTTCGATAGGGGACTGGCCGAGGTCATCACCACAGAGGATATTGCAGTCTTACTGCATTTCGTGGCTGAAAGCATTGTTGGACAAGAGCTGTGACATACCTAGATTAATGTTAATTTTGTATGTGTTCAGCTCACCTAAATCAGTATCATTAAACCCCTTTCGTGATGTCTCATATGGTTAGTTCCAGAGAGCTAACTCCAAGTAACTTCGGCTAAGGATATGTTTTTCTATCTTGCGCAGGTTTTTGGATGACATCCCTTTATCGACCATAATAGGATCAAGCAGGTGATTCTGGAGGAGTTAAACACATACGATAAAAACGTCGCTGCCAACGATTTGAAAGAATACGGTGATGTCTATAGTCCGACTGCAATTAAACCTGATCAAGTAAATAAGAATCCTTAAATATGTGGCATACGAATTATTTCCAACCAAAGGTGATGACATTGCTGAAACCTCTCGATCAAACACTAAAGGTCGGAATCTTTGTTTGCCCCGGCTACTTTCTAGGAGACGTGGTGGGTGTACAGACGGTTTTCGGCTGTTCTCCCAACACAGAGATCCACCTCGTCTGGAAAACGCTCGATCCCATCGATGCCTCTCCACGCTGGCCAACGATGGCGACGATCACTTTTGAAGAATGCCCCGACATTGACGTGTTGGCAGTGGGTTTAATCCCACCAGACGTGATTGCCGATCCAGAAGTTATCGCCTTCTTCCAGCAAAAGTCCAAGAGTGCTTCGGCCGTGATAGGAAGCTGCGGCGGTTCATTGATGCTAGGGGCTGCGGCCCTCCTGGAAGGCCGACGCGCTACGGCAAGCATGGCCTTTGTTGATGCCCTTGAGGATCTAGGAGCAATACCCGTCCCCGGTGGCCAAGTCGTTGTCGACGGCAAGTTCTATACCGCAGGGCCAGCAACAGGCTCCTTCGAGGCAGCGCTCATTGCGCTCGCCGCGCTACGGGGAGAGGAGATTGCAAAGGTGATCGAGCTCGGCATCGAGTATGATCCGCATCCGCCGTTCAAGGTCGGCAGCCCCGAACTTGCAGGTCCGGAGCTCACGGAGCAGGCGCTGGGAATGTATCGGGAGGCCGCAGACGCCTGCATAGCCGCGGCGCGCTCCGCCTATGAGGCGTACCGGGGACGACCTCTTTAGGCCATCCTATATAGGTGACTGAAATGTGCACCTACTTTCTTAGAAAAGGCTGTGATAATCGAGAAGGTTGGCGACAGGTATATCGACCCCATTGGTATTTCCTGCCTTAAAAACTTTGAGAATTTTGCGTCGGAAACAAGCAAAAATAACGCTTGAAGTACATATAACTTTTTGTATGTGTTTAGCTGGTTAGCTTTGCTGTTATCATTTGGAGACAATCCCGTCCTTTCTATCCTTAGGTTGCCAGCATCATCATATGATTCGCTCGTGAATCGATGTCCTTTTTCATTGCACAACGTGCCCAAGATCAAGATCTTTCTCAAAGAGAGTTTATTGAGATCACCCAGAAACAAGTTTTCCCCATTCCGGTCTGTGGTTTGCATCTGCCCTATCAGGTTAAGTTAAGGCCACCAATAAGTCTTGTCACGGTTAAAACCTTAAAAAAAACTTGATTTGGATCCCTGCGAATGCTTTAAACAGGGGCAATAGGATATCTGTTCTGCTAGAAAACTTCATTTAGAATGGAGAAAAGGATTTATGGAGGTGAATGAAAAATGAATAAATATGTTTGCTTGATCTGCGACCCGGAAAAAGGAGATTCCTCCTCCTGAATCGCTCCTGAAATTGGCTTCGAGGATCAACCCGAGGACTGGATCTGTCCGGTGTGCGGTATGTGCAAAGAACAGTTTAAGAAAATCTGAGTAGTATCTAATAAAAGTTCTCCCGAAAGCAGACAAACGCAAAAGCCAGTGGTTAGTGTTAAATTGAACAAGAAAGTCAGATTGAATAGCATTAGGGTTTCAAATCTATACCAAAGCATCCTTGCTCGGAATTGACGAGCATTTCGCAGTGGCTGGAGCAAAAAAGAATGGGACGGTGTCATTCGTCCTATGGGGCAATTTCTAAGACCTAATCATAACCAAAAGCATCTTGAATTTACTCAAAGCTTTGAGAGCATGAGTCTCATTAGCTGGTAGGATCACCATTTGACCTTGCTCCAAATGATATTTTTTCCCAGAGATCGCCACCTCTGCTTCTCCATCCAGGATGTGCACAAGTGCTTCAAATGGTGCCGTATGCTCACTTAGCCCTTGGCCTTTGTCAAAGGCGAAGAGAGTTACAGTTCCTGTACTCTTGCGAATTACCTCTCGGCTCACAGCGGAGCCGTCTTGGTAATTTATCAAATCCTTGAGCTGCTCTACCTTAGGTGTGCTATTTTCTGTCATTCTTGATTTCACCTCATTAGCTGTTGCGAATCTTGTGAGCATTTCTTCCAGTTGATCTTATATAGCCATCCAGTCGTCCACTAACCTGAGTGATGTGTAAGCCTCGGCTGGCCTTCAACTTCCTGGCAATAAACCCGGAGACTACCAGGTCAATTGCCAAAAAGTGATGACTCAATATGGACTCCAACTTACCAACCTGGCACTATCGTTCTTCCCTGCCGGAAGCACTTCTCGATGTCTTCCTTGGTGGGAACTTGTACGCCCGTGGTTCCAGGATCAATCACCAACATGCCGAAAGATTTCATGCTGGCAATGAGGGTAGGCACGCCTTCGCCGCTCCATCCGTAAGAGCCGAAGGCCACTCCTACTTTCCCATTTAAATCGAGCTTCGCCAGCTCTTTCAGGAATGGGTCCATGGCCTTGATCAGCATGTAGTTGAGCCGTTGAGAACGATGGCACCAGCATCTAATACATCCTTTGGCAAAGCGTTGGAGGCGTCCTTCAGCAACACTTCAATGCCCTCTATGGTCATGGCTCCATTCGCAATGGCTTCTGCCACGATGATCATCTGCCAGTTTTTTGCGAGAGCTTCAGCTTTAGGTATTCACCAATTAAAATCGAAGCAGGGTAGAGAACCTCTTCTTCAGTCCGGGCATGCAGCATTAGCTTTTTAGCAAAGTGCGTGACGTCTTCTCTTCCCTCTAAATTCGCGGCTTCAGTCAATGCCTTGAGGTCTATTACGACCTGCTTATGCTCCAGAAGCATGTGGCTTAAGTCCGCCTTAAGACGATCTGTCATCGCCACAGCCACCTCCACTTCTGGCAAAATCTTGCCCTCCGCAAGAATTGGCAACAACCCTAACGGTGGCAAGGCATACTCTTCCTCTTTCAAGAAATGAGGGTGAAGTGCCTTTGCTACCGTCTTCGCTGCTTCACCCGTAGCTCCACCGGTCCCTATGGCTTTGGCAAGCTGGGCGTGAAGCTCATCATGTTCCGCTTTAAGTGATTGGGGCGTTTTAAATGCCATAAATTCCTCCTCCGAGATTGTCTCTTCTATGCATTCTTTTCCTGGTGAAACTTAGAGCACCTTCGTGGCCTCTTTCGGCCTGGGAGTCTGCTTCCTGTGTTTCTTTAAGATCCGTTTATCCGCAATTAGATTTCCGAAAAAGTCGGAATTTCCAAATCGATATAACATATTCCTTTAAGGTATTATATGGTTTTCTCTCTAAAGTTCAAGGTCAGGAATATGTACAAAACTAAATTAGTATACTTTGATGACGCTAAAATATATATCTATAACCAAGACAAATAGTCAAATGCAAAAGAATTGTGCGCGAGAAATAAAGCGCGAGTAATAAAGGCCAGCGAAGTTCGTGTGAAGATCCTAAAGAGGTAAGAGATAATGACCGCAGAAGTTAAGTTGGATATTTCCCCCATGTATGAAGGGGAACGCATTAGGAAAGAAGAACTATGGGTAGAGATGGGCGGCCCGAAAGCAGATGGATTTGAGTTAAGCCTAGCAACACGTATGGATCAAATCCAGGATGGAACGGTGAATGTAATTGGCCCCGATCTCAAAGAGATCAAAGAGGGTTCAACTATACCCTTCGGAATGATCTTCAAGGTTGGTGGTGAGAAGGTTGAGAAGGATCTGGAATCGATCATCGAGAGGCGCAATCATTCCCTTCTTTCTTATATCAGTGGCTTAATGCACTTGAATCAAAGGTATGATATCTGGATGAGACTGGGCAAAAGCTTACAAAAGAAGGGTGTGACCTCATGGGAACAGATATTCAAACCGGTCATCGATCTATACAAGGCTGAGATGCCCTTCATAGAGAAAATGGAAGTCACGGTGGTTACCGATCCGGCGAAGGTGAAAGAGGAGCTTGCCAATGCCATGGTCGTCTACAAGGCTCGTGACGAACGTGCCAAGGGACTGCACGATGAGGATGTTGATGTCTTCTATGGATGCACCCTCTGCCAAGCATTTGCCCCAACAAGCTCATGTGTAGTAACTCCTGATAGGCCATCCCTATGTGGCGCTATTACCTGGTTCGATGGACGCGCTGCGGCCAAGGTAGATCCAGAGGGACCCCAATTTCCCATACCCAAGACAGGGCTTAAGGATGCAATTGCTGGTGAGTATGAAAGCATCAACGAAGCGGCTGCCAAGAGATCCGGCGGCGAGTACACCACCATGAAGCTGTATACCTTCTTCGACGCACCTCATACCTCCTGCGGTTGCTTCGAGACCATAGGTTTCTACATACCTGAGGTCGACGGCATAGGATTAGCGGATCGAGATTTCAAGGGTTCAGCTCCCAACGGATTGCCTTTCTCGACTATGGCTGGCCAGACAGGCGGTGGCAAGCAGGTCGTAGGATTCCTGGGGATAGGTATTCTGTATTACTTTTCCTCTAAGTTCTTGCAAGCAGACGGCGGCTGGAGAAGGATCGTATGGATGTCCAAGAACCTCAAGGAGAGAGTAAAGGCAGGAATCCCAGAGGAGATGTATAACAAGATCGCCACTGAAGAGGATGCTAGAGATGTTACTTCCCTCAAAGAATTTCTGCTCAGGGTCGATCATCCGGTCTTAGAAGGGGTTGTGAGACCTGTTGATGACAAGAAGATTACTGAAGGCTGGAAGTTGGGAGAAGTCACTGATGATGATAAGCAAAGGGTCATCTCCTTCATCGAAGAAACCGGAGGTGAGTTCGCACGCCCTGATGTATATTCCAAACTGAGACTGAGCGAAGGACAATTGATGCAAGTAGTCGAGGTACTTCAGGAAGAAGGCATTTTAGAATAATCCTGAAACGGCAAAGGAAGAGACGCTTAACCGAAACGGAAGCTAAAGAGGCTGTATTCATTGCAGCTGTCTTTGGCTCCTGTTTCAACAATGAGCATAGGCTGGCCGCGTCGTCTATTTAAAACTAACCAAGTGCAACCAAAGAGGTTTATTATGTACAAAGTAGTTGGGTTGAATGAGAAAGAAGTAATGAATGCCGAAAGCTTCACTGAATCTTTAAGATTTCTTCATGAACACTGCTCAGAGGCTATTGCTCTAGGCGGGACACCCAGGAATTCAGAAACGACATGCTTCATCGAAGCCAAAGGAGAAACAGCTACCACCCGAATGTGTTACCCTTACGTATTTGAATTCGCAATCAAGGCAGGACTAATAAAAAATGGCAAATTGGTTGAGCCGCTAATTGAGCCACCCATAGCAGAGTTGATCGCAGCATTCAGCAGAGCTGCAGTCCTGCAAATGATGACCGGAATGGGATGTCACTGAATGCTTAATTTATCCCTCGCTACATCAGGGGTTCGGGCTGCTTTTCAATGGGCGCAAACGGCAAGCTTTTGCGATGAATAATAAGACCTTCATCAAAGCATAGCGCGCGATTCAGTATTAGACGCTTTCCCATCGGAGTGATCCCAAAGACAGGAATAGAGATTCCAATTTGGATCTTCGATCTCTTTCCTACTATTTCCCTAACTGACTTTGAGGCACAGGCCCATACAACATCGCAATATTCCGCCAAGATCTCGGCGTCTTCATTACTAATGCCGGTATTATGGACCGAAAAGATGATCGGTTCCACACCAAAAGCCTGCCCCATTTCCCATAATCGCTTGGCTTCAAATGCTCTGTGGCCAGTTACGGTTACAACTATTTTCTTGAAAAAAGCCTCTATCGCTTTTTCATATCCTTCGACTTGATCGATCTTGCATTTTTCATCAATGAGTAAACAACCTTTATGTTTCAAACCCTCTTGTATTTCTTTGATGGGCTCGGTGCTTATTAGACCGGTCATATGAGCGCCCACGGCCTGAAGCACCTTGGGTCTCGTGACTACTACCGTTCCTGCACCTTCACATACCACTACGGCAGCATCCACAAGGCCCTCGGTCATGGCATCCATTATAATTTCTGAAGCCCCAAAACTCACCGGTTTTTGATTGATCTCTAGTACCCGGTTTGGACCATACATCCCTAGCTCTCTAATGTGTGTTTCCAAGACCCGCTTGACAGTTTCTTGGCTTTCTTCTCCGCAATTGTATAGACCATTCCTCAATGGACAACGACCGATCAGAGGTTTTGTAAGTACTTTGATCTTCCCGTCCTTCACTTTCACCAGGGCTTTGGCAATTTCAAGTGTATGCTCTGACATAATATACCCTCAATTTACGGGCTCGGTTATGCTTACGGAAAATAGTGGGGAGATTTCTGAATCCCCAAACACAAGGTCGATATTCCTCAGCCAATCGCTCAAAGTTGTGAACCACAACTGTTAACAAATTAGTTAGGCGATTTTAGTCCCAGCACCTGGGCCATACAAGGCATTGAATATCTCCTCGATCTTTACTACAACTGCGGCTTTTGCAGGTAGCTTGTCGTTGATGCTATGTACAAAGGTCCTCATATCATCATAAATCTGGCCGTCTTTATGGATCTTTGCGCTTCCTTTGATCTGGAATGATTTGCTGGTTTCAGGATTGTAGCATAGTATTGAGACCTTTGGATTCTCCGCTAGATTTGCAGCGGTCTTATTGAAAAAATTATCCACTAGCATCAAAGTCTCATCATCGAGTATCCTCACAAGCCCAACGAAGACAACATTAGGCACACCGGCCTTATTTGCTGTAGCTATAGGAATGGGCTTTTGCTTTTCGAGGGTCTCTCTAACATCTTTGGGCATATTTACCATATTAATTCCCTCATTAGATATAAATAGAAATAAATTATAGTCCTGCTCTCTGGACTATAACATCCGCGACCTGTTTGGCACTCTTGAATGGGAAATCGCTTGCTTTTAGGACTTTCCCGGCGTCTCCAGCTGTAAGCTCAACATCTCCTGCCTTGCACTTTGTGGCCGCTCCCTGTGGCATTGCTGCCAAAAGCTCTTCAGGCGTGTTTATAGGGAACTTCGCACCCTTAAGCGCACCTTCGATCTGGGCATGTATCTCGTCTTTTATGCTCATGTTTTCACCTTCAATACTTCTTGGACGTATATGAATATATATTTTAGCGTCATAGCAATGTACCTAGTATACCAAAATGACCAGGAATTATAAAATAGGAACCTTTTTATCTATTGAGTATCCCAGATCTTCTTATGGATGATGACATGCAAAGCGAGTTTGCCGCAATCCGATCCGCCCTTTCAAAAATGCATGAGGATTTAAGAAGGTTTACTGAAAGGTCAAACCAGCAACACCTTGAATCCATCCTCGAAAGCTGCAGAGGCAATTTCTCTAATGTTATAGTAGGTTACGAGAAAAATGAGATCGAGCAAGGATTAGAAAAAAACATGGTGAAGGACTGCAATATGCGGGAGGCGTGTAAATCAATATTCAGCGAGTTATTAAAAGAAAACATAGAACAGATACGAGAAGGTAAAGTATCTGAGGAATCTATCAGAAAAACCAGATCGAAATTGAAAGAACTAAGAGAAAATGCTCACAAAGACCAATGTGTTAGTTGTTTCTCAGAAGCCACAAGAATTCTTGATCAGCAGGTAGACCTTATGCATTCTCTTAATATAAATAGGGATAAAAGTGAATTGAATGAAATCATATCCGTGCTATCTGACGAACGCATGGTTGTGGACATGCTTGAGCCTTTAAGCAATAAGCAGCGAATGCAGATTATGAAAGCACTTTCATCCGAGACAAAAACTTTTTCAGCGCTTTCAAGTCTCACAGGGCTTCGGGGCGGCAACTTGCTCTTTCACTTGCAGAAATTGCTGGATTATGGTATGATCCTGCAGCGTAATGAAAGAGGGGATTATATGATCACAGAAAAAGGATACAAGACTTTAAGAGGAATAGCAGAAACATATCTAAGCCTGAATCCCAAAGAACCTACTGCAGAAATAACCGAAACCCAAAAGTAACGAATGTTCTAGAATTGAACAAATCCTCATAATGGACTGAACCCCTGATGGTAGACAGGTAGTTATGCAACAGTATTTAAGACAATCTTCATTTCAGACTGATCCGGAGACTTGTAACCTAGGCCGAAAGCAATCTTTTGTTAATTTTTAATATCGGTAATAAGGTGTTGACGATAAATAATTTACCCAATAACTCTTGATCTTAACAAGTTTGTACGCGGCTCAATCGAATAATTCCAATTAGGATATAACTCATGAAAAATAATTTTTAGTCGTGCCATATTATCATCCAAGATCTTCTTTCCTTTTTCATAGTCTCTTTCATCTAAGCGAGCCTCTATTCTAAGTCCTTTCTTTGTCTTGGTTGAACCGATTAGCTTGATAATCGTTTCATAGCTGGTCAACGGCTTTCCTCGCCAATTCATGCTTATGAATGAGAACATGCAATGCTCAATCTTATTCCATTTGCTTGTTCCCGGCGGAAAATGACAGACAGTTATTGCTATTCCAATTTCGTCCGCCAAATCCTGCAAAAAGAATTTCCAGCTTCTGTTTCGACTACCATTGCTTCCCCCGCCATCTGCACAGACGAGCAATTTTTTGCACTCTGCATAATGGTATTTTCCAATCATATTCCACCATTGTCGGATGCTTTCAACGGCGAACTCTGCAGTGTTATAGCTCTTACCCACATTAACTAATCCATCATTTCTTTTTAGGTCATAAATCCCATAAGGAATAGCTGAGCCAATTGCTAGAGATGGGAAATCATACACATTTACCTGTTCTGGGTCGCCTTTTTGCCTCCAAGTCCTGCCTGAGTTCTTAAAATCGCCAATGTTCTCTTTTTTCTTTGCGTCTACAGAAATTACAGGATCACCCTCGTCTATGAATTTGGCTGCCTGCGTATTAATATAGCGAAACTGATTATCTCTCTCCGGACCTGATTTACCTTCTAATGTTTTTTTATTGGCTTGAAGTGAATAGCCATCTCTTTTCAAGAGGCGTCTCACTGTATCGTGGCTCACATCATGCCCTTTTAACTGTAGCTCCTCGGCTATGGCATAGGTTGATTTATATGTCCATTTAAGAAGACTCATGGGATCGCCTGCCGTGCTTTCCTTCATGATATCTTCTAAGTCGCTCAGAAGAGTTGGGTCCTTGTTTTCGGCCTTCTTCCGCCCGCCACCTGGCTTACGGAGCCTCTCCGGCTGCTCCAATTCATCTTCATTCTCAAGCTCTTGAACGCCCTTATCGATGGTCTTTCGAGATAATCCTGTCATATCAGAGACTTTTGAGACTCCACCCCAACCGATCTCAAGAGCTTTGGCAGCTGCAAATCGCCTAGCTTGGACGGAATCAGCACCGGACATAGCTTTTAAAAAGGGTTTATAATCTGAGTTGTCATCCATAATTATAATAGACACGTTCTACAATATAAACTTGTGTATTTTATTTTGCGTCAACCCCTAAGTTCCAAGTTGCAAGCTCTGGGGTATTCCTTAAGATATCGTAAGCTCGATCTCCGCTTTGTTATTAAGGCCCATTTTCTTTTCACATTCGCCCGCCCACGTCCCTGGCACTTTTAACCTCAGCTTTGCCATAATTTTTTTACTCGTAAACTCGTGCGGAAGTCCCGTCCCCCGCATGGCTTTAGCTTTTTTTTTGTATTGGTTGTTTTGTGATCTTTATGGGGCTTACACATCACTTTTTAGGCCATTTCTGTGTCTTTTGTGGGTGGGCAAGGATAATATGTCCTAAATGGCTTTAAAGCCGCCGAATATCTCAACAAGCTCATCCACAGCTTGCCTTTCATTATCTTCAAGGAGCGACGAGAACTTTTCAACTTTTTCTGTCGGCTTTATGAAATATCCTTCATCGTCTTTCCAGCTAATCGCCACTACTCCGTTTCTTTCTGCAAAATTGAGTTCACCAGATACCTCTGAGGAGTTTTTATTGCATCATCCATTTTATTAATATGAATTAGAGCTTTGCTTTTAAAATATAGTGCATATTCTTCATCTGGATCAGCGCCTAGCGCATCATTGAGTGAAATCAAAGATTCATTATATTTATTTAATTCCAATAATGCTCCACCTTTATTTGTTAAATACCAAGACACTCGTGGGTTTATGTCTATTGCTTTATTATAACATTCAACTGCGTGCTCAATTGATCCAAGCATTCAATCGCTTTTTCATATTCGTCTAGATCATTAAGTGCAGAGCCTTTATTATTCCAGGGCCAGGAATCCCTGGATTAATATTAATTACCATATCAAAACATTTTATAGCGGCTCTATATTTTTCCAAACCAGAGAGTGCAAGGCCCTTATGGATCCATGCCTTCGAAAATCGCTGATTTCGGTTTATTGCATCATCAAAACATTTTATTGCATCATTAAATTGTTCATTATATAATAATCTAAACCCTTCTTAAACTGAATGTCTTCTTTTTTTTGCCGGCCCATATTTTCTGTCTTTTTTCTTATCGCCTTATCAATTTATCTATTATG
>ERZ1645192.4322-NODE-4322-length-11272-cov-5.935099_pt1 | contig 11272 bp, 7 predicted proteins | sample MGYA00575354_ERZ1645192 | MGnify/ENA primary metagenome ERZ1645192 (study PRJEB40844, sample SAMN11349763) | freshwater sediment metagenome | isolation source: river sediment | host: Sediment | place: India: Faizupur Khadar , New Delhi | collected 2017-02-21 ... | reverse complement strand
CAGACGATCCGCCTGCTCGACCTCGAGGGCAACCAGGCCGTCGATACGCTGTTCTTCGCGCGCGCCAACCCGCGCGAGCGCTACGACCCGCAGCGCACGCTGCGCCGCCAGGGCAATCTCTATCTCACCACCGGCACGGTGCTGTACTCGAACCTCGGCCGGCCGCTGCTCACGATCGTCGCCGACACCTGCGGGCGCCACGACACGCTGGGCGGCGCCTGCGCGCAGGAGAGCAACACCGTGCGCTACGCGCTGGAGAAGCGCCACATGCACAGCTGCCGCGACAGCTTCCTGTGCGGCTGCCTGCACGACGGGCGCCTCGACAAGCGCGACATCGGCGCCAACATCAACTTCTTCATGAACGTGCCGGTGACGCCCGCGGGCGGCCTCACGTTCGAGGACGGCATCTCGGCGCCGGGCAAGTACGTGGAGCTGCGCGCCGAGACCGACGTGATCGTGCTGATCTCCAACTGCCCGCAGCTGAACAACCCGTGCAACGCCTACGACCCGACGCCGGTCGAAGTGCTGGTGTGGAACTGAGCCATGTTCGACAAGGTACTGATCGCCAACCGCGGCGCCATCGCCTGCCGCATCGCGCGCACGCTGCGCGCGCTCGGCGCGGGCGCCGTCGCCGTGTACGCCGAGGCCGACGCCGCGAGCCGCCACGTCAGCGAGGCGGACGAAGCCTGGCCGCGCGGCGCGGGCGCCGCGTCCACGACCTATCTCGACGCCGAGCGCATCCTCGCGATCGCGCACGAGGCGGGGGCGCAGGCGGTGCACCCGGGCTACGGCTTCCTGTCGGAGAACGCGGCCTTCGCCGAGCGCTGCGAGGCCGCCGGCATCGCCTTCGTCGGGCCGACGCCGGAGCAGTTGCGCGTCTTCGGCCTGAAGCACACGGCGCGCGCGCTGGCGAAGGCGCACGGCGTGCCGCTGCTGGAAGGCACGGAACTGCTGGACTCGGCCGACGACGCGCTCGCCGCGGCCGCGCAGGTCGGCTACCCGGTGATGCTGAAGAGCACCGCGGGCGGCGGCGGCATCGGCATGCGCGTGTGCCGCGACGAGGGCGAGCTCGCGCGGCAGTTCGACACCGTGCGCCGCCTCGGCGAGAACAACTTCAGCGACGCCGGCGTGTTCCTCGAGAAGTACATCGAGCGCGCACGCCACCTCGAGGTGCAGATCTTCGGCGACGGCCGCGGCGAGGTGCTCGCGCTCGGCGTGCGCGACTGCTCGGTGCAGCGGCGCAACCAGAAGGTGCTGGAGGAGACGCCGGCGCCGAACCTGCCGGCGGGCGTGGCCGAGGCGCTGTGCGAGGCCGCGGTGCGGCTCGGGCGCGCGGTTGGCTACCGCTCGGCCGGCACCGTGGAGTTCGTCTACGACAGCGCGGGCGGCGCGTTCTTCTTCCTCGAGGTCAACACCCGGCTGCAGGTCGAGCACGGCGTCACCGAGCAGGTCTGGGGCGTCGACCTCGTGGCGTGGATGCTGCGCCTCGCCGCGGGCGAGCTGCCGCCGCTCGTCGCGCTCGCCGCGGACCTGCAGCCGCGCGGCCACGCGATCCAGGCGCGGCTCTACGCCGAGGACCCCGCGCGCGACTTCCAGCCCTGCCCGGGACTGCTGACCGAGGTCGTGTTCCCGCCGGCCGACGGGCGCGCGCTGCGCATCGACACCTGGGTCGAGGCGGGCTGCGAGATTCCACCCAGCTTCGACCCGATGATCGCGAAGCTGATCGCCCACGCGCCCGACCGCGACGGCGCGCGCGCCGCGCTCGACGCCGCGCTGGCCGCCACGCGGCTGCACGGCGTCGAGACCAACCGCGACTACCTGCGCCGCGTGCTGGCCGATCGCCCCTTCGCGAGCGGCGAGCCGTGGACGCGCTGCCTCGAGGCCCTCGACTACCGCGCCTGCGCGATCGAGGTGCTCGCCGCCGGCACCCAGACCACGGTGCAGGACTGGCCCGGGCGCATCGGCTACTGGGCGGTCGGCGTGCCGCCCTCGGGTCCGATGGACGATCGCGCGCTCCGGCTCGGCAACCGCCTGCTCGGCAACGCGGAAGGGACGACCGCGCTGGAGATCACGATGAGCGGCCCGCGGCTGCGCTTCCACGCCGATGCCGTGGTGGCCGTCACCGGCGCCGCGATCCCGTGCAGCCTCGACGGCACGGCACTGCCGATGACCACCGCCGTGTTCGTGGCCGCGGGCGCCGTCGTGGAGCTCGGCACCATCGCCGGCGCGGGCGCGCGCAGCTACCTCTGCGTGCGGGGCGGTTTCGACCTCCCCGCTTACCTCGGCTCGCGCAGCACCTTCACGCTGGGCCAGTTCGGCGGCCACGGCGGCCGCGCGCTGCGCCCGGGCGACATGCTGCGCCTGTTCCCGCTCGCGGACGCCGCGGCGGGCGCCTGCCTGCCGCCGTCTCTGCTGCCCGCGCTCGGGGCCGTGCGCGAGCTGCGCGTGATCTACGGGCCGCACGGCGCGCCGGAGTATTTCACGCCGCGCTACGTCGAGCAGTTCTTCGCCAGCGAGTGGGAGGTGCACTTCAACTCCAGCCGCACCGGCGTGCGCCTGCTGGGCCCGAAGCCGGAGTGGGCGCGCGAGAGCGGCGGCGAGGCGGGGCTGCACCCCTCGAACATCCACGACAACCCCTACGCCGTCGGCGCGGTGGACTTCACCGGCGACATGCCGGTGATCCTCGGCCCCGACGGCCCGAGCCTCGGCGGCTTCGTGTGCCCGGTGACCGTGATCGAGGCCGACCTGTGGCAGCTCGGCCAGCTGAAGGCCGGGGACCGCCTGCGCTTCGTGCCGGTGGATCTCGCGACCGCGCGCGCGCTGGCCGCCGTGCGCCGTCACGAGTGCGCCACGCTCGCGAACGGCGTGCCGGCCTGCAGCGCCGCGGTCTCGCTCTGCTCGCCGGTCGTGCTGAGCGCCGGCGAGGGCGACACGCGACTCGTGGCGCGGCTCGCGGGCGACACCCACCTGCTGCTCGAGATCGGTCCGCCCGAGCTCGACCTCGTGCTGCGCTTCCGTGCGCACGCGCTGATGCAGGCCATCGAGGCGCAGCAGCTCGCAGGGCTCGTCGACCTGACGCCCGGCATCCGCTCGCTGCAGCTGCACTACGTGCCCGAGGAACTGCCGCTCGCGGCGCTGCTGGCGCGCATCGCGGCGCTGTGGCGCGAGGTCTGCGCCCGCGAGGAGCTCGAGGTGCCCTCGCGCATCGTGCACCTGCCGCTGTCCTGGGACGACCCGGCCTGCCGGCTCGCGATCGAGAAGTACATGACCACCGTGCGCAAGGACGCGCCGTGGTGCCCCGACAACCTCGAGTTCATCCGCCGCATCAACGAGCTCGACGACGTCGCGGCGGTGCGCGAGATCGTGTTCGCGGCGCACTACCTGGTGATGGGCCTCGGCGACGTGTACCTCGGCGCGCCGGTCGCGACCCCGCTCGACCCGCGTCACCGCCTGGTCACCACCAAGTACAACCCCGCGCGCACCTGGACCGCGGAGAACTCGGTCGGCATCGGCGGTTCCTACCTGTGCATCTACGGCATGGAAGGCCCCGGCGGCTACCAGTTCGTGGGCCGCACGCTGCAGATGTGGAACCGTTACCGCGAGGTCGCGGCCTTCGGCGGGAAGCCGTGGCTGCTGCGCTTCTTCGACCAGATCCGCTTCTACCCGGTCACGGCGGAGGAACTCCTGCGCATCCGCCGCGACTTCCCGCTCGGGCGCTACCCGATCCGCATCGAGCCGGCCTCGCTGCGGCTGGCGGACTACCGCGACTTCCTCGCGCGCGAGGCCGGCTCGATCGGTGCGTTCCGCGCCCGCCAGCGCGCCGGCTTCGACGCCGAGCGCGAGCGCTGGATCGCCACCGGCCAGGCGCACTTCGAGGAAGGCGAGGTCGCCGCCGACGAGGGCGAGGACGAGGCCCTCGGCCACGGCGAGCACGCGATCGAGAGCCAGATCGCCGGCAACCTGTGGCAGGTTTGCGTCGTGCCGGGGCAGGCGGTCGCGGCCGGCGAGACGCTCGCGGTGCTGGAGTCGATGAAGATGGAGATACCGCTCACCGCGCCGCGCGACGGCATCGTCAAGGACGTGCGCGCACAGCCGGGCGCGCCGCTGCGCGCCGGGCAGCGCGTGCTGGTACTGCAGGAGAGCTGAACATGGCGCAAGCCGCGCACGAAACCGACCTGCGCCTCGGGGCGCTGCGGGAAGCCTACCGCCGCGGGACGCTGCAGCCGCGCACGCTGATCGCGCGCCTGCGCGAGCGCGCCGCCGCGCTGAACCCGACGTACCGCCTGTTCATCCACCTGCTCGAACCCGCGGAGCTGGAGCCCTTCCTGGCCGCGCTCGACGGGCGCGACCCCGCCGGGCTGCCGCTCTTCGGCGTGCCCTTCGCGATCAAGGACAACATCGATCTCGCCGGCGTGCCCACCACGGCGGCCTGCCCCGCCTTCGCGTACACGCCGCAGCGCTCGGCCACCGTGGTCGAGCGCCTCGTCGCGCTCGGCGCCGTGCCGCTCGGCAAGACCAACCTCGACCAGTTCGCGACCGGGCTGAACGGCACGCGCTCGCCGTACGGCGCCTGCCGCAACGCGGTGCTGGCGGAGTACATCGCGGGAGGATCGAGCGCGGGCTCGGCGCTCGCGGTGGCGCTCGGTGTCGCGAGCTTCGCGCTCGGCACCGACACCGCGGGCTCCGGGCGCGTGCCGGCGGCGCTGAACAACCTGCTGGGCCTGAAGCCGAGCCGCGGCCTGCTGTCGACGGCCGGCGTCGTTCCGGCCTGCCGCACGCTCGATTGCGTGAGCCTGTTCGCCGCCACGGCGCGCGAGGCGTCCGAACTGCTCGCGCTCGCCGCGGCGCCCGACCCGCGCGACGCATACAGCCGCCGCAACCCCGCGTGCAACGCGCGCGAGGCCTTCGGCGTGCCGCGCCCCTTCCGCTTCGGCGTGCCGCGCGCCGCGGACCTCGCCTTCTTCGGCTGCGCCGAGGGACCGGCGCTGTTCGCCGCGGCGGCGCGCCGGCTCGAGGCAATCGGCGGCGAGGCGGTGGAGATCGACTTCGGGCCGTTCCGCGACGCCGCGCGGCTGCTCTACGAGGGGCCGTGGGTGGCCGAGCGCTACGCGGTGGCCGGCCCGCTGATCGAACGCGAACCCGACGCCGTGCTGCCGGTGATCCGCGAGGTGCTGGCCGCGGCGCCGCGCGCGAGCGCGATCGATGCGTTCCGCGCGCAGTACCGGCTGCAGGAACTGAAGGCGCTCGCCGACGCCGTGCTGGAGCCGCTCGACTGCGTGCTGACGCCGACCATCGGGCGCCCCTACACGCTGGCGGAGCTCGCCGCGGAGCCGTTGCGCCGCAACAGCGAGCTCGGCTACTACACGAACTTCATGAACCTGCTCGACTACGCCGCGGTGGCGGTGCCGTGCGCCTTCATGGCGAACGGGCTGCCCTGGGGCGTGACGCTGTTCGGCCGCGCGTTCACGGACCAGTACCTGCTCGGCGTGGCGGACGCGCTGCAGCGCCACCACGGACTGCCGCTCACCGGCGCGCACGCCGTGGCGCACGAGGCGCCCGCGACACCGGCGCAGAACGATCGCCTGCGCCTCGTCGTCTGCGGCGCGCACCTCGAGGGCCTGCCGCTCAACGGGCAGCTCGTGTCGCGCGGCGCGCGCCTCGTCGAGCGCACCACGAGCAGCCCGCACTACCGCCTCTGCGCGCTGGCCGGCGGGCCGCCGGCGCGTCCCGGCATGGTGCGCGTGGCCGAGGGCGGCCGCAGCATCGAGGTCGAAGTGTGGGAACTGCCCGCCAGCGAGCTCGGCAGCTTCGTCGCCGGCATCCCGGCGCCGCTCGGCCTCGGCAAGCTCGAGCTCGCCGACGGGTGTCGCGAGACGGGCTTCATCTGCGAGCCCTGCGGACTGGAAGGCGCCACCGACATCAGCGAATTCGGCGGCTGGCGCGCGTATCTCGCCAGCCGCTGAGCGGTTCTTGCCGGCGGTTGCCGCGCCTGAAACGCGCCCTGCCGTCTCGACTACGGCGGGGCGGGCTGCCAAGCCTGCCACGCCTCGAGCCCAGCCTTCAGGAGCGGGCCATGCCCGCCATCCGCAGCGCCGCCGTAGGAGCGGGCCATGCCCGCGATTCGCAGCACGGCGGCATGGCCCGGGCCAGCGTGCCGAACGCGGCATTTAATTGAAATACACATTTACTTTCCGCATGCAGGCAGATCGCAGCAGATCCGGGGCACGTGGCGTCCGGACGGCTGCCGAACCCACGCCGGAATGCCCCTGCCCCCGCACGCGCGAGCGGCCCCGGCGCTATCGCGGCGGCTTCCGCTCGGCACAAAAAAGGCCGGGCCGCGTCACCGCGGCCCGGCCTCCCCTTGCTGTCGTTGTCGTCGTCGTGGTGCTCAGAGGGCCTTGAACGCCGAGAAGACCAGCCGTGCGCCGGCATCCTCGAAACCGCCGCCGTAGAGGTTGTCGAGATCGGTGTCGTAGTAGGTCAGGCCGAAGGTGATGTCCGCGTAACTCTTGCTGAGCCCCACCGACCAGTCGGTGTAGCTGTCGCCGTCCGGCTCGTAGACGCCCTTCTCGCTCATGTCGCTGTAGCCGACGTGCAGCCCGAGCGTCAGGTCCCACGGCAGCGAGTAGCTGTAGTTCAGGTACGGGTACCAGTACTCGACCTCGTCGCCGATCAGGTCCGTGGTGCCTTCGCCGAGATACTCGTTCGAGTAGTACACGCCGAGCGTGAAACCGCTGAAGGCAAGCGAACCGGCGAGCTCGAGGTAATCGAGGCCCGGATCGCCGTGGTAGTCGTAGTAGACGAAGCCGAGCTTGTAGGTGCAGTCGGTGCAGCCGATCGCGCCCGAGTAACCGCCGTAGTAGTCCATCTCGGCGTTGGCGTTCGATGCGCCGCCCGTGGCCTCGTCGAAGTTCACGTTCGACGCCCAGATGCCGGCATAGATGCCGCTGTCGAAGGCGGCGTCGAAACCGCCCTGGATCGCGGGGCGCTCCTCGGTCTGCGACACACCGCGCAGGATGTAGTCGGTCGCGATCGTGACGTTGCCGCTGAAATCCGCGGCGTGCGCGGTGCCGACGGCGGCGGCGAGCAGCGCCGAGGCGCCTGCGAATCGGGTGAGTCTGGATATCATGCGTGGTCTCCTCGTACGGCTCGATGAAAGGCTCCGGGCTGCGTGCAGCCACCCGCGCCCTGCCCACGAGTACTTCTGCAGATACCGTGCCACCCGCCAGATCGGTTCGCGGCGCCGCAATATTGCGCGGTATACGCGCGTTTTTCCGCGTCGCGCACGCCGCGCCGCACCATCGCGGGGCGCGTGCCGCTGCATTCCTGTGCAGGACGTCAGCCGCGACCCGTCGTGCACCAGTGCGCGAAGCGTTCGCGCTGGCGCGCACCGATCCAGCGGTTCACCTGCCACAGGTCCGCCACCGGCGCGGCCGTGAAGGGCAGCTGGTGCAGGTAGCCGTCGGGACCGAACTCCGGCGTCATCGTGCTCGCGCCGTAGCCGCGCCGGCGCTGCGCGTTCCAGATCGCCTCCCAGCAGCGCTCGTGCGAGGCGAGCTCCGCGGCGTACTCGGGCGCCGCGGGATGCGGCACCTGTGGCCCCTGCGCGTAGCCCACGCGCCCGTGCACGTGGTGGGCGCGCTCGGCCACCTCGGTGACCACCTCCCACTCGCTGTCCATCAGGCGCTCGCACACCACGACCCAGTGGCTGAAGTCGCAGGTGATCAGCAGCTGCGGCAGCGCGCGCAGCACCTCGCGCGTCACCCAGGGGTTGAACAGGGAGCGGCCGCGATGCGTCTCGAAGCTGCACGTGACACCGAGACGATCGGCCAGCGCCTGCGCGCGCGCGAAGAAATCGAGCTGGACGTCGAGCGGCCACGCGTCGCAGCCGCCGATCACGTTGAAGAAGCGTGGCGACAGGCCGCGCGCCGCCACGATGCCGCGCTCGAGATCCTCGAGGTGCTGCGCCGGCGAGGCACCGCGCTCGGGCACGTAGCTGCCCGCGGTGCAGATCTCGGCGATCCATGCGAGGCCGTGCGTCGCCAGCGCGGCGGCCAGGCGCTCGCGCGCGACGGTATCGTCCGGCAACGGCGCCTCGATGCCCTGGAAGCCGGCCGCACGCGCGAGGCGGGCGCCGTCTTCGGCGCTGCCTTCGTGTCCCCAGAAGGTCTTGAACAGCGCGAACTCCATGGTTCGGGATTCCCCTACTGCCGCGGCCTCGTTGCCAACCAGAAGCAATCCGCGCGCCACGGCGCCCGGCGGGTCAGGCGAGGCCCAGCATGCGCTCGAGTCGTGCCGTGAAGAACGCTCGCCGCTCCGCGAGCGAGAAGAGCTGCGGCGCGAACAGCCAGCTCTGCGTGATGCCCATCAGGAACGTGTAGCAGAGCAGGCCCAGCGAACCGGCGTCGGCATCGCCCGCGGGCGCGAGCTCGTGGATGCGCGCGCCCAGCGTCGTGACGATCGCGCGCGTGATCTCCCGCTCGCGGCGGATCGTGCGCACCATCGCGTCGGTCAGCTCGGTCTTGTTCAGCAGGATCTCGAAGGACTGCCGGAACCAGTCGTCCTCGACGAGCAGGCGGAACCATTCGTCGACGAAGCCGTCGACGGCCGCGCGCGGGTCCGGCTCGCGCCGCGCGCGCTCGACCAGCGCGAGCAGCGGCTGCTGCGAGTAGCCGAGCACCGCCTCGAACAGCTCGTCCTTGTTGCGGAAGTGCCAGTAGATCGGGCCGCGGCTGTAGCCCGCCTCGGCCGCGATCATCGCCAGCGTGGTCTGCGAGTAGCCGTTGCGGCTGAACAGCTTCAGCGCCGCCGCGATCACGCGCAGCCGCGTCTGCTCGGCCTCCTCGCGGGTGCGCCTCATGGGACCCCGTGCGGGGGCCGGAGCCCCCGCGTGTCCGGTCCTGGCTCAGAGCTTGCCATCGGCGGCCATCGCCATGTACGTCGAGTCGAAGCGCAGCTTCACGTTCTTCGCATCGCCCAGCAGCTTCCCGCCCGGGAACGCGATGCCGATGAAGTCCGCGTCCGCCGCGCCCTCGCCGAGCAGGCCGTGCTCGAAGGAAAACTTGCGCACCGAGTCCATGGCCTCGAAGGCCTGCTCGCTGGTCACGAAGGCGACCGCGTCGGCCGGCTTCCAGAACATCTTCAGCCGCGCCAGCTGGCTCTCGTAGCCGGCGCGGTCGGTGCCCGAGGCCTCGCCGAGGGCGGCGCGCATCTTCTGCCCTTCCGGCCCGGGGCTCTCCAGCGTCGCCATCATCTCGAACCAGGCGCCGACCAGCGCCTTGCCGAGCGCCGGGTTGTCGGCGAGCGTCGCGGTGTTGACGATGGTCAGGTCCTTGATGTGGCCCGGGATCCGGCTCGAGTCGTAGAGTGCCGTGGAGCCCGGCGTCGCCGCGACCTGGTCGAGCAGCGGGTTCCAGGTCACCACGTGCGTGACCTCCGGCGTGCCGTAGGCCGCCACGATGTCGGCATCCGAGGTGTTCACGACGGACACATCGCGTTCGCTGAGCCCGACGCTCGCCAGCGCGCGCGCCAGCAGGTAGTGCGAGACCGACAGTTCCACCAGGTGCACCTTGCCGCCCTTCAGCTCCGCGACCGACTTCGCCTTCTTCGACACGATGCCGTCGTTGCCGTTCGAGTAGTCGCCGACGATCAGCGCCGTGGTATCGACGCCGCTCGCCGCCGGGATCGACAGCGCGTCCATGCTGGTCGCGACCACGCCGTCGAACTGGCCCGCGGTGTACTGGTTGATCGACTCGACGTAGTCGTTGACCTGCACGATCTTCACCTCGATGCCGTACTTGTCGGCCCACTTCTTCATGATCCCGGAGTCCGCGGCGTATTTCCACGGCATCCAGCCGGCGTAGATGGTCCACGCCAGCGCGAACTGCTTCTTCTCGGCGGCGCCTGCCTCGGCGGCGCCCAGCACGGCGGCGGCCGCGAGCAGCGCGGCGCCGAGTCGGTTGCGGATGGTCTGTCTCATGTGTAGCACTCCTGTCGGTGGCAAAACGGGTCGGGGCGAAAAAAAACGCGGGCGCGCTCAGAACATCTTCAGGTAACGCCTGGTCTCCCACTCGGAGACGTGGTTGTGGTAGCTGCGCCACTCGGCGCGCTTGAACTGCACGTAGGTGTCGAACATCCGCTCGCCGAACACCTCGCGCGCGAGCGGGTCGGCGGCGAAGGCCTCGATGGCCTCGTCGAGGCTCTGCGGCAGGAACTGGATGTTGCGCGCGGCGATCTCCGCGTCGGAGTAGTTGTACATGTTCTCGCGGTGCGGCAGCCCCGGGTCGAGCTCCTCGCGGACGCCCTCGAGACCGGCCGCGAGGATCAGCGCGGCGCCGAGATAGGGGTTGCAGCTGATGTCGGCCGCGCGGCACTCGATGCGCGAGCCGCAGGCCGGGACGCGGATCATGTTGGTGCGGTTGTTGTTGCCGTAGCAGCAGAACACCGGCGCCCACGTCGAACCGGACATCGAGCCCTGGCGCACCAGGCGCTTGTAGCTGTTCACGGTAGGCGCGATCACCGCGCTGATCGCGCGCGCGTGGCGCAGCACGCCGGCCGTGAAGTGGTAGGCGAGCTTCGAGATGCCGACCCCGTGCACATCGTCGCCCGCCGGCGCGAACAGGTTGCGCCCGCTCGCGCGGTCGGCGAGCGACATGTTGAAGTGCGCCCCGCTGCCGGTGCGGTCCGCGAAGGGCTTCGGCATGAAGCTCGCGAAGGCGCCGTGCTTGCGCGCGATCTCGTTGGCCATCATGCGGAAGAACACCAGCCGGTCCGACATCGTCAGCGCGTCGGCATAGGTGAAGTCGGTCTCGAACTGGCCGATCGCGTCCTCGTGGTCGAAGGAATAGACGTCCCAGCCGAGCGTGTTCATCGCGCTGACCAGCTCGTCGACGATGTGCAGGTTGTCCATCAGCGCGCACGGGTCGTAGCAGGGCTTGCCGAGGTTGTCGCGGTCGCTGAGCGGGCCGAAGCCGCCGCCCGGCAGGTCGCGGAACAGGAAGAACTCGGTCTCGATGCCGAGGTTGAAGGTGTAGCCGAGCTGCGCCGCGGCCTCGGTCTGGCGCTTGAGAATCACGCGCGAGCAGGCCTCGAACGGCTTGCCGTCGAGGTGGAGGTCGCTCGCGAACCACACGAGCTCGGGATTCCACGGACACTGCGTCGCGCTCGCCGGGTCCGGCATCGCCGCGACCTCGTTGTCGCTGATGTCCTGCGGCACGCCGTCGAGCGCGGCGCCGGTGTAGAGCTCGGAGCCGCCGAGCAGGTTGCCGAGGTG